>Ga0316204_10004794_pt1 | contig 23650 bp, 2 predicted proteins | sample 6monrhotite_MG_2_FD_205661 | JGI IMG/M metagenome (GOLD analysis project Ga0316204, IMG submission 205661) | Microbial mat bacterial communities from mineral coupon in-situ incubated in ocean water Damariscotta River, Maine, United States -... | ecosystem: Environmental > Aquatic > Marine >... | reverse complement strand
ATTTTATTAAACAGCCTGGAGCGAGAAACAGGTGGATTCTATATAGTTGAAAATGATCCAATAAATGGTATGAGTATTGTTTCTCAACTGGATATTCCCGCTAGCAGCGTAGTGGTTGATGGAAATTTTGCCTACCTCGCAGCAGGTGAAGCGGGCATGGTGATAGTTGATATAAGTGATTATCAAAATCCTCAAATTATTTCTCGTATAACAGGCTATGGATTTACGCATGATATCGATTTCAACGGTAATATTTTATATATAGCACTGGGAAATGCCGGTGTGTTAACTGTTGATGTAACAGATCCGCATAATCCAGTAGTTACTGAAGGTATGGAAGCTTTCGCGGGTAGCAATATTGAGACTGTATTAGCAGGCGATTATTCAGCAATTACAGGTGGCTATGATGCACAAGGTGCGATTAAAACCTCAGTTATTCAAATAACCCCAGATGTGGTCTTAAAAATACATGAAGTTGATCCTGAAAATCGCATTATTGACCAGGATGCGCTGGCGAATGAGAAAATTATAATTCGCTTTAATAAAGCCATTGACCTTTGGCCAGAAAACATACATCGCTTTGCATTGTATGACTCAGCCGGTAATTCATTATTATCAAATACAGAAATTCTTAACAATGATGCAATAATGACTTTGCAGGATGGGCATGGTTTACTTGTTGGTGATGAAGTACAACTGCTTGTTCAGGCAGGGGTTGAATCACTCAAGCCAATTTCGGATACGGTTAATATTCGACTCTATCGATTGTTAAAAGATCAAAGCTTCAAATTCCAGTATCGAGGTCATCGCCCCGATCCACTTTCAATAGAATCGGTCGTTCCTCGCCGTATTCAATTAAATAAAGCCGCTCAAATTACAGTGTCTGGTTTAGGAATACCGACAGATCCATCTCGGGTTGAACTTTTTGTTGGCTCAGTAAAAGCGAGCTTAGTAAATATTGAATCTAATGACACCGTGGAACGGGCAGCAATTATTACAGCACAAATGCCAGCATTGCAAAATCCTGGTCAGTATGATGTTTCCATAAGAGTTGAAAAAAATGGTATTTGGGAAGAGCGGACATTACACGGTGGTTTGCTTGTTGATGCACCTATATTATTTGAGCTCCTAACGCCATTATGGGGACCTTACACAGGTGGGACAATTGTAACCATATATGGTCAGGGATTTGAACCAGGTAATACGGTACTTGATGCGTTGAAAATTCGTATTGGTTCTATGCCGGTACGTAATGTTCGAGTTTATTCAACTACTAGAATTGAAGTCACCGTCAACGGTGGCCCTAGTGGTCGACATAATGTTTATGGCGAAGACAGGTACGGAAATCAAACTAGCTTGAACGACGACAATGGTTTTGGCTATGGCTTACAAATGATTGGAAGTACTACAGCGTCAAATATAACTAGCTCAGATATTATTGTTGATAAAGAAAATGGTGTGGCCATTACTAATGGTGGGTATCTAAATGAAAACTTTGTGTTTAAGGGCAGTGATGAGGGTCTAGTACTTGAAGAAGGTACGATGCGATATTATCACGATGTACCGGTACCAGATGTTGTTATCGCAGCAAGTTTTGATATTCAAAATCCGCAACGGCCATTGTTGGTGGGTGCAAATTCTAACTTACCATCAGGATCAGATGGTGAAGCAGAAGTCACAAGCCTAATATTGTTGAAAAATCTAGCGAGGAAAAAAACCTTTAGTTCATTTATAGGCACTGAGTCTTTAACAGATGAAGAAGAAGAGATATTTAAAAACTTAAAAGGGAGTTATTTTGATACTTCTCTAGATTCAATTCGTTTATCGAGAGGTGATGATTCAGCTAATGGAGAGAATCAACACTTATATGTTTCAACTGGTCAAGGTAATGTTGCAAGCGTAAACATGGATGAGCTAAATGGCTTACCAATCGAGCACTTTTCGTTAGATGAAGGCCATTTTGCGACAGATATGTTTAGGTGGGATGATACGCTCTTTGCGCTAGCTCAATCCGGAAGAAACACGCTACCTGATATTACTTCACCTCCAGCAAAAGAATGCGATCCAAAAAGTTCTGGTGTTGCTACTACAGCATTATCTGCAAATTACTCATATCCAACTGATCCGGTAATGATGGAAGCTCTAAATCTTAATGGTTCTACAACTATTATGCATGATAGCCAGTGGTTATACGCATCAGGTAATCGAGCATCTACAACATGGGGCAGCATTGGCTTATGTGATTTGTTTACATCTATTATGTCTGCTGGTAGACCATTGACATCAAGTGCTCCTGCAGCTGAACAGGTTGATATGATTCAAGGCATGAACATATTTGATCCTACACTGCGTCGTAACTATGGCTTTAATAGCCATGTTTTAGACCATGTTATGTATGGTGATTATGTTATAGCTGCTCTGGGCGGAGTAGGTTTAGAAATATTCCATAAAGAACGTTCTGAAAATAGAGTCCGTTTTAGTCTTAATAATTTAATGACTAATGCCGGTTCTACTACGCGCTTAAAATTATTAGGTAATACTCTATTTGTATCTGCTGCCAGTGGTGGTGTCGTGGTTCTGGATGTTATTAATCCATTACAGCCCTATGTTTTGTCAGCAGGTAATATTGAAAAAATTGATGCCGCTGATATTTATAAAGACCGTTTAATCGCCGCTACCGGTAAGCCAACTATTAGTGTATTACAGCTGCCCCATGCATTGGTAGTGGGTTCATCTATAGCAGAGGGTGAATACATTGCATCAAATGAAAATTTACGTCTTGAGTTCAACGAGTATGTAACTAGCGCATCTTTAGCTCAACCTGATGCGATAACGGTTACTCGTATGGATACAGAAACAGCTGTTGCATTTACACTGTTAGCGGTTGATGAAACTCAAAATACGAGTAGTGATACATTTGATTTAAGCTTCACACGTGATGCGGGAGTTACATATAAAATTAATGTTAATCGTGTCGAAAATTTACGTAGTACTGGGTTATGGTCTAAGTATCAATTACATGTTGTTGCATCTGCAATAGATGCAACAAGACCAGTTATCACAGATGTAGTGAATGGTTCTTACCATCGCGGTAATAGCCAGAATATTATTATTAATGGCTCTGGGTTCTCAACTTCTGCTGCATTGTTTGTTGATCAGTTTGAAATTACGCCAACGTATATATCAGACGTAGAATTGCAAATTCCCGCAGGTGCACTGGATATATTGCCATTAGAATTTGGACAACATCACATCAGAGTTAATGATAATGGACTTGAGGATACACGTTTAGGCTCTATTATTATTACTGAAGATATCAATAATGTTGTGTTTAGCTTAAGTGAAGATTCGGGCACTATTAAGGGTGGTGCGGTTATTACAGTTGAGGCTAACTATCCTGCAATTTTACCCGGCTCAAAAGTTGTTCTAAGACATCGTGAAACTGGTGTAGATATTCGCTCTGGTGATATAGATGGACAGGTGATTATTGACCTAAAAGATAATGTAAGAACATTACAGACATTTGATTTCCTATTGCCAGGTGTTGTCTTCCCAGGTATTTATGATATTTACTTGTCGATGATTGATGGTGAAGTTCATGTAGGTGAATTCTCTTATAGACTAGATCGTGAACGCCAGATTAATTTACCAAATTATCCGCCAATGGAAATTGGCGCTGCGGTAACGCGTGGAGATGAATTATTTGTAGGTGTTAAATCGGGTAGTGAGCCGACTGATGATAATCGCTTCCTGATGCCATCGGGCCTTGAAATTTATGATACAACCATTTGGGATAGACCTATTCGTCTGGCTCAACTACGAACCTCTCAGCCAGTAACCGGTTTATCTCTTGTTAATCAAACGGCTTACATGGCATCTGGCAGTAATGGACTAGTTATAGTTGATGTTCACGACACTGAAAACCCATTACCGATAACCAGTTTCCCTGTGCCAGGACACATTGCAACTGATGTCGCTGTCAATTCAAATCAGACGATATTAGCTATGTCTGTTTCAAATGAACTGGGTACAGGCTATATCCGTTTCTTTGATTTAATTGATGACGAAATGGAACCACCTTATGGCAATATTGTTTTTACTCAAGGTGAACTTTTGGGGCAACCTGTAGATGTTCAATGGCAAGGCGATGAGTTATTTGTACTGCTTAAACGAAATGATCAATTACATCTTGTTATTTACAGTAATTTAGACGGTGTACGTAGTTATAAAACCCAGCAAATTAATCGAGGGACTACTTCTTCATTATTCGATGCATCATTCGTTGTTCAATATGGACAAATTGCTCTAAGCGTAGGAAATGAATATATTGTACTGCAACAGGATGTAACGGGCACTTACCATGCTACTTACTGGCAGGATGTGAGAGTCAATGATAACTACACTGAAGTGTTTGCAAATCAGGGTGGATTATTCCTAGGCAATGATTTGGGATCTGAAGCGATATCAACGCCAGAAATTGCACTGACATCTGTAATGCCTGCTTCAGGAAGCAGTATTAGTCGACAGGATGTTATTCGCCTTCAGTTTAATAAATTAATTAATACCGATGCGGAGGTATTAACATCAGCTATACAAGTGCTCAATTCGACTGCGCAGCCTTTCCCTGCGGATAGTTACACCTTAGTAGGTACTAACTCACTTACAGGTGGTTATATTGATATCCAACTAAGCAATACTTTAAGCTATGTTGGTAGTATTAGTGTGCAGTTAAACACTTCCTTAAAAGCATTAAATGGTCGTTCAATCCTACAGGGTACGACAATTGAATATCAACTGAATACTGGAGATGCACTTCGTATTGCTTCAGTACAAAGTGAATCGGGTTTGCATTTTGTGCACGCGGATGGCACTGAACAAATTACGATTCAAGGTCAGGGTTTTGGAACTGATCCATCTCTTATTAATCTTTATGTAAGTGATTTCCAGATTGAACTTACCAACATAGTGTCAGTTACTGATACAGAATTAGTATTTAATCTGCCAAATCTATTAACAATACGTAGTGCTGCAAATTTATCTATTACTATTGATAGAGCTGGGGTTTCTGATACGCAGATAGGCGCACTGGTACTACTGCCACGCGTAATACTCGAAGATGTAAACCCACAAATAGGTACTCCTCAGGGAGGTAATAGTGTTGATATCTATGGTCGTGGTTTTAGTCAGCATGTGACTGTGACATTTGGTGATCGTGTAGCTGGCGGCCTTGAGGTCTTAAGTACTAATCACATTAGAGTGACTGTGCCTGCAGGAAGTTTTGGTTATGTTGATGTGGCAGTTGATAGTCCCTTATTCCCTGATGAAAGCAGTATTTTAGAAGGTGGTTATTTCTATGCGGGACGTGAAACTGGTTCTGTAAATTTGGATGAGAATAGTTCAACACCTGTTAGAGCTATTACAATCCAAGACCAGCTTTTATATGCCATTACAGGCGGAAGTTATCAAGCGATCGATCATCAAGGCACTATTTTAGGTGAAGCTACTTCGAGTACCGCACAACTAATCGTGGCTGATGTATCTGATCCTGTTCACCCTGAACTAATTAATAAACAGTTTGTTGGAGGTGAATTCCCGTATCACTTAAATGTGACGTTACCACCTGATGGATTTAGGTCTATCGAGGTTGCCGATCAAGACATGTTTATTGCTGGTGGTAAGCGTTTGTATCACTTTGATTTAACACTGCCTGCAGAACCGTACTTGTTAGCGGAGCTTGATTTAAGTGATGAAGTATTAGATGTTGTTGTGGAAGATAATCAACTCTATATCGCCGGTAATTTTGGAGTACAGGTTTATCGCATAAATCTTAATCGTGAACTTGTATATGTAACAGGACTCCCAGCTGAATTAATGGGTGGCTCTGTTAAGCAAGTGCAAATTCGCGGGCAGTCATTATTTGCACTTGTACCAGATGCAGATAAGTTAGTAGAAATTGATTTACTTTTAGGCGACTACCAAACGATTAATACGGTTACATTACAGGATGAAGACTCAGGTGACTTTACAGCAGCAAGTATGCTGGTCCAGGGAGATCATCTGTTTGTCTCTACTGGGGAGCACGCAGGTGTACGTCTGTATGCACTATTGCCAGAGAATAACAGTGTCAATGTAGCAGAGCTAAAATTATCTTACTTGCTTAAGAACGGTAGTTTGTATGCCGGCGATATTGATCTTAAAGGTCAGACACTTTATGTTGCATCAGGGCAGGGTGATTTACAGTTGTTTGATATATCTCCTTGGTTGGATGGTCGCTATAGAACTAGCATAGATTTAGAGCATTACTTCTCTGTAACGGGTTCAGTAAACGGGTTTGCATTTGGAGCAGAAGCGCTTTATGCAGGGACGGCTTTTGTATATCTCAATAATGAACCAGCAGAAAATCCACTACCTATAAATGCTAATGTAGGAAAATTAGGTGGTGCTTTAAATACGATTGTTAATGACCAACTAACTATCACAGAACAAATCCCACTGTCACGCGGTTATCTATCTGTAGATGGCGTAGTTGAAATTCAGTTTAATAAAATTATCGACCCACTATTAGTGCGCGATAGTGGTAGTGACCTGATGGAAGTGAGTTTATCTGGTGATGTAGTGGATGGTGTTGTTAGTGCGCAAATTAACAATACGGGTAGTCGATTAATTTTCCGTTCGTTGACGCCATATGACGATGGAAAGGAATACCGTGTAACATTATTTAATGGTTTGCAGACAATACACGGCGATACTTTAAATGATGACTATAGTTTCCGTTTTATCGCTTCAGCTGAAATAGTGCCTGTTATAAGCCAGATCAATCCAAAATTTGCAAGCTGGCACGGTGATTCACCATTACAAATTAATGGTGAATCATTACTTGATACTAAGCGTATTCGCATAGGTAATGCGATTGTAGATGCCGCAGACTTTATTACACATACTAATAATCAAATTGTTATTAATTTGCCAGGGCTAGCCCAATCACCTAGTGAGAATAGAGTAGTCGGTGTTATTGTTGAAAATAATACACTGTCAGATTTCCAGGCCGCTGCATTTACTTATGTGGCAGATCCTGCCATTACAGCAATAGGTCAGTACAATCCTGAGACAGCTGAGATAGATATATTTGATCACAACTTACAGTTTAATTATGGTGAGTATATTGCCATATTAGGAACAGGCCTAAGCACTGAAACACGTGTACGATTAAATGGAAGTAGTCTGAGCAATGTTGAATTTATAAACGGTAATATGCTGTATTTCCGTCTACCTTCAAACACACTTGGACAGGTAGAAATTTCTTTAAGTAATGATTTGTCTAGTAGCGATAGTGTATTTAATAATCAGATTAATGTTCGATTAACTTCAAGTGTGCAACTTGAGAATGTTGATTTTACAAAACGATATAGTGATTTACTTCTAGTAGTTAAAAAAGGTTATCAGAATACTCAGCCGAAAAGTGTTAGTTTGTATAACACGCGTGATTCAGAAACCCCCGTTTATCTGTCAACAATTGACACTGAGCTAGTGATTAATACGGCTGTTTTAAATGATAAATATATCATTCTTAATGTCGGTGACCGACAGGAACTGTTGATTTTTGATATAAGCAATGTCTATGTTCCAAAATTAATTAATAGAATTTTAAATCCATCATTAATTGATCATCAGGATTTACAACTTGTTAATGATACATACATAAGTTATGGCGGAGATAAGCTTAATATTGGTTACGTGCGTGGCAGCGAATTCCGCAGTCATACGTTAAGTTATACACCACAGTCAATTGTTGCAGACGGTAAATATGTTTATCTCTTATCAGCTGAAACAGTTGAAGTACGTTCATTGTTTGATATTGATTTATCTATTACTTCAAGCCCACATAGTCTTGTAGAGATTGAAGATTTACAGCTTAATAATCAGCATTTATTACTTGTCGGTAATAAAACATTGGAATTATTCAGTACAGCCTATATAGCTGATCAAGGGATTTTGAAGAAATTCGGCTTAACAAGTAAACCAGCGGATACATCTGTAGTTTTAAATGGTGAATTACTTTTCTTTAATTCAAATGGTCATTCAAGTGTTCATGAGCTAAGTATTAATGAGAATTTAATTAATGCACTTGAATTGCAGCACATGGCGGATATAACTCCTTACACATCTCCATATGTTCGTGGATTAAGTTTTGAACGTGACCAAATTCAATATACGGATCAATCAGGTAAATATTCTACAGTGAATATCCCTGTTCCAAACGTTTATGACATTTCACCTGAAAATACTATAGCAGACGATGTGCAGCGTATTAGGTTACGTGTCTCAGGGTTTAGTGATGAGTGGAATAAGGTTATTATTGACGTAAACGATGAAAGTCAGGATCGTTTACTTTCTGGTGATACTCGTTTACTTGGCGAAGAGCTTGAGTTTACATTATTCGGTGATCTATTCGAACTGGGTGAAAATTACAATATTTCACTCTTTAATCAACCAGAATCACGTACAGGTATTACTAGTAAAATAGACTTACCATGGCGTTTACGAACGGCTCCATTATTCAATATTGAGCCATTTGGTGTTACAGAAATGTTGCCACGCAATACCATTACTGGTCGTGAAACGACTTATCAAATCCACGGTAATGATTTAGTACAGGCTAGTCGTATTTTATTTAATGGTATTGAACAGCCACAATCAAGCTGGAGTGTTAATGAGGAGGGTACGATTATCCAGTTAACTGCTACCCTTAATCAGCCAGGAATTTATAATTTAATTATAGAACAAACTGGGCAGCAAGTTATTTTATCAGCTGCAGTATTGGTTCAGCAGGCTCTAAGTGTTTCAGCTATTTCAACAGATAATCTGCTTAATATTAGTGATTCTGGTAATACACAGGTAATGATAGAAGGCCTGGGTTTTGCCGGTAGTCTTAATGTTCATATTTTTGAATCAAATACCGGAATAACGGCTTCAGTATCTAACAAGGTTAATCATTGGCTAGTAGGTGACAACCTATTCTTTAATACGCCTGAAGCAATACACGGTGTTAATTATCAGGTTGTTTTGCTTCGTAATGAAACAAATGAACGTGTAGATGTTTCGACGCTTCTAATTGGTAATGATGATACGCGCCCTATTATCAACAATATTGAACCATTGAACTTTATAGCGCCTCTAGTCATTACAGCTAATGAAGCAATAACGGCGAATAACCTTAACTTTAGTGTTACGGAACAATATAGCGATTATTCTACTAATGCTGATTTGGATATAAGCAATCAGTTTGAGTTAGTTACATTTGGTAATGAGTTACAACTTAGAAGAAAACTGGGTGTATCACTAAATCATAACCGTACCTACCATATCGTGATAAATGATATTAGTGATATTCATGGTAATGCTATTGTGAACAATACGGGATCACTATCAGGGCTTTACAATGTAATTGATCAAACCTTGACAGGATCGTATACAAGTAATGACTTGTTATCACCGATAAATTTGCAGCTTACTCGCCAATCGGATAATCAGTTCGTTGATGCGTCAATGACGTTAACTCGTGGCAGATCATATGTACTTGTACCAGCAGCTATCGATAATATTTCCGAATCTAAGAATATTAAATACATGGTTAGGATTTCTACAAATGGAGGTGTAAGTTTCTCTGGGTGGGAAAATGTTCAGTATGATGAAGATACCGAATATTATTTATTGCCAATAAACATACTTTCAACCTATGGCGATCTGGCAATTCAGCTGAAGGCGACAGATCTTACCGGTAATTTTGCGGAAGAGCGTTTTGATATACATGTTGTTGACCCAAACATTAATATCTCGCCAGTTGAAACATTACCTGCACAGGTGGATGAATTAAGTAAAGCGGATATTTTATTCAATCTGGAAGGTGATGTTGATCTATTAACTTCAGCTTCTATGAAAGTGCTTGACATAAACTATCCTGTGAACATTGAAAGCACAGGGCCGTCTTCCAGTCGTGTTAAGTTGAGCTATGTTCATCCTCGATTGATTGATATTGCACCGAGTGATCAGATTACAGTTAGCCTGAGTATTCTGTATGGATTTGAAAGTGGTAATAGTCTAGATGATCAGTACACATTATTTAAAGATGTAACAGCACCAACACTTAGCATTGTTTCTCCTGGCGATGGTGATCGTATCCCTTTAAATGATCCGACTGACGTTTTGTTTAAAGTGTTTGATCGTTTTGCGATTGATCGAGTTGAAGTGAGTGTGAATGGCAGTGCTTTTGAGGAAACAATTTATCCAAATCGTTTTTCTTATACACCTGTCACTTTAGATCCAGTAACCTTTGACGTTTTTGCAACTGATGAAAATGGTAATTCGAGTGCAATACATAGTATTACGGTACAGCCATACGATGCGACATTGGGTGAACCTACTGTGGGCATCTTTGCACCTGAAAATGGCAGTACTTTCCATGAAGGTGAAGATATAACATTTGAATTGCAAATGTTGAATGTAGAAGATGCTCAGCTCTTCCTCGATATTGGTGGCCTTGAATCTGATCCGCGTAATCCTGCACCAGTTAATATTACACGGGCATTAACAGATGCAAGTCGCTTTAGTTATTCAACGTCATTGCCTGTCGTCGGCGAGAATATTGTAGTTGTTGCAAGGCTAGAATCAGGTGGTTTAAAGGCGCGTCGATTTATAAATCTAGTAAAAGATGAAGGTATTGATGAGCTGCCTATAGTAGAGCTAAGCCCTTCAGCAACTGTTCTTTCAGGTTCTGATATTTTGATCAAAGCTACTGCGCCTCAAACAATGACAGATTTCTCAACAGATTCTTATATTGAAGTGACAGATCCTATTGGTGACCAAACGAAGCAACAGTATGCTTATGATGGGCAAACTTACACTCAGAATATCAATGGTATTGGAAGTCAGGTGCAGGTTGAAGCGGTATTGCATGATCGTTCATCGCATACTAAATCTTCAATCCTCAATTTAACTAAAGAAGCCTATATAGGTGATAGTGTTAGTACAATTGCCAACTTATCTGAGAATGAAATTTTAGTAGGTATGGTAACAGTCGCAGGCTTACAGTTGACTCAGGATAATGTTTTCTGGGGATTAAACCGTCGCGATGGTGGCTATGTCATTAGAAGTTCTCAAGGTACGTTAATTGATTTACCTGAAGGCGAATTGATTAAACTGGTATCAAGTGGAGCAGGCCTGTTCGCACAGATCAATAGCAATGGACAGCATCAATTGTTTGTCTGGTCATTAGAGAATGGAAACCTTGTTCAGACGTATAACAATGCACTGAGTGGAAATCTGATTGGTGCAAATGGTTACCAAATCTATGTGGCCAACGGTCAGGCGCTATTGGCGTACATATATGACAACGGTGAGTTGTTACCTGTTGTTGGTGAGGTTGTAAATGAAACAATCATAAAAACTCATGTTGATGGTAATCGATTGTATGCACTTAGTGAGTCGGGTATTTATATTTATCATATTGAACTAAACACCGCAGCAAGATTGGTGCGAGATGCGTTCATTGCTATTCCAGACGCTGAAGGTTTCTCTGTTAATGGGGATCAATTGTATATATGGGGCGCAGATAAACTGCATAGATATCAATTGTTAGATGGCTTCGAACTTGTTGCTTTAGGCGAAACACAATTTGATGGAAGAATAATAAATGATACGGTAAATGATGGTGAATTAACCTGGTTCTATATTGAACAAGCAAATGAGTCACGATGGAGTGCTTATCGTAATGGTGAGTTAGTTGCATTATTAAGTGGCTCAATTGAACAAATTTCTTTTGATGGCAATAACCTTTATCAACTAGAAAAACAGCTGACTGGTTATGCGATTCTTAAACGTGAATTAATTGCTACAAATGTCACATCTACATTTGCGCCACAAATTACTGAGCTGCCTCTCGGTATACTTATTAACAATGTTGCTGATGATTTAACATCTGGTGGCGACGAATTAATTATACGTGATGCGACTGATAAACTTTTACCAGTGACTACTACATGGCAAAGCAGTAATCGTCAGTGGTTTGTTCGTCGTGCAGATTTACCCACGGGTGAATTACATATAGCGCGTACTAAGCGTTCGTCTAGTATCGATACACAGGTGTTATTACGAAATGAGACTTTATTTACACTTGCTGCTGGGATACAGCCATCTGCAAGTTTGAGTTTAACTCAGGGTGCGCAAGTACCGTTTATACAAAATCTTGATACGACAGCACGTGTTAGTAATCAAAGCATCGTGATTGATTCGGTCAGTCAAAATTCATCTGAAGTATCGGGCGTCGGTTCTAGTCGCTGGGTGACATTACCACAAACAGCTACAACGTTTGATTATATACATCGAATTGATGACGTTGATAACTCTACCTTGTCTATTAATCTGGTGGCAAATCAGCCTACTCTTGATCAGGTTATTATTAGTCAACCGCAAAATAGTGCCGTCTTTACAGAAGGGCAGATGTTGGATGTACGCTATCGCGCATCAGAAGAAACTTTAGATGCATTCCATTACGTTCAGATAAGACTGATCACTTATAGTAATGGTGATGTTATAGATGAAGTATTTTTAAATAATAAAGCAGGTAAATTACAATTCCGTTTGCCTGAAATATTTGAGCAGACTAATTATCTGATTAATGTGCGCGCATATTATGGCGATCAATATCGATATAGTGAATCAGAAAAAACAATTAGGCTTTATCCAAAACTGGCGATACCGGCTGTAAAATTAACAAATACGAGTCAACGTATGATGCCTGGTTCGTTGTTAATTACAGGATTAGATAGAGAAATTAGTGATGACTTAACATCTGCAATATTTGTTTATGACCAGAACAATCAGCTCCTTACCAGTAATGTAACTGATATTGAATATACTGTTCCAGAATACGTCAGCTCATTGCGCGTATCCGCTGTAGTTAAAGACAGTTTCGGAAATCAAAGAACTGATGATAAACAGATTCAAATCATTGATCATTTCCGCCTAGTATCTCAGCCAGATTCACGTCAGTTTACCTCCGCGCTTGCTGGTGTTGGCGAGAGTTACTTTGCTAATGGCAGAGTGATTTTAAATAATGCAGGTGATGAGCTTGCTGAGTTTAATTCAACTATCACTTCAATGGCGTACCTGGGTGATCGATTAGTCCTTGCACTAGAAAATATTGGACTCATCGTTGTTAATCCACATGATCAGCTCACGCCATTTAGAAAACTAAGTAATGAGTCATTAGCTGGGCTCGTAACTAAGCTTCAGGTTATGAATAATCATCTAGCCGTAGTTGTTGATGGACAACTAAAATTGTACAACATTAGTGGTAATGCATTAGAACCGGTTGAAGGTGAAAACCTTGCAGGTACAGTATTGGATGTTATAAAACATCGTGATGAGTTTGTAGTTATTACAAATCAATCTGCCTACGTTATTAATAACAACGAAGTTACGTTAGCGATACCTGGTTCATTTACAGCTGTTGTTAAAGTAGGAGATGATATTCTTCTTGCCACTAACAATGGCAACATGCAGTTAATTGATGATCAGTACAAAACAAAACTGCTTAGTATTTCAGTCGATGCAACCCGTATGTTATCACTAGGTGGTGATGTACTTGCTTTGAATAGTAATGGCCTATTACAAGTTATTGATGTTCGTGAAGTTGATCAAGCAAACATTTTAGGTGTATTTAACTTATCTTTATCGGATGCATCACGTGCGATGATTGCACAAGGTGAATTGTGGATTGGTGACAGTTCAGGTACGCATTATCGACTACAACGGCAGAGCGTTGAGCCTGTTGTTTTGTATCAGGATCAAAACCCTCGTGGCTTGGTAAACAGTGTTGCGTTAACTGATGGTAAAGCTATTGCGTCCGCTGATTACTATGGTGCAAATATTATCCAGAACGTAGATGGATTACGCAGTGTTACTACATACCCTGCACCGCGTGTTGAAGCAACGCACCAAGTAGTTTCTAAAGATGGTGTAGCCTTCTTAAGTCAGAATGACTTCAACCGCGTCGTTGCGGTTGATTTAAGAAATAATAACCAATCCATTGAATTACTAAAAGATAATGCATTCAGCCAATTGACGGCTGCTGATAGTTATCTAGTAGCTAGTGTCGGTAGTGATCTTCATTTTGTTTCATATGATGGACAGTCGAGCTATGTATTAAATGTAACTATTGGTGATGATATTGTGGCACTTGAGTCGCGTGCAGATGCTATTTTTGTATCAACACAAGGTGGTTCAGTTTATCGCATTAGCGCGGGTGCCTTGCCCATTGCGGAAGCTAATATTAATAAGACATTAATGTTTAGTGCACCACAAGCTATTCATGAGATGACGACTACTGGTGATTATCTAATCTATGCGATAGGTAATGATGTTCATCGCTTAAGTTTATTCGATCTAAGTGATTTATCGATCACACTCAGTGCCCCTATTACTGCATTAGATAACAGTGGAGGGCGAGTCTTTGCTGGTGTTAATAATGAGGTGGTTTCGATAGATGTTAATAACTGGGTGGCTACATCGGATGTTATTGTCACGTCATCAATTGTTAAGGGGCTTTCTGCAGAAGGAAACCGTCTACTAATTGGCAATGGTGCTTCAGGTGTTAGTTTGTATGAATTGCCACTCGACTGGTTTGGTGTAAATGCGTCATTGAGACAGCCTGATGTTAATGTAATTTATGAGCAAACACAGACAATTGATATGCAAATGCAAGATACCGTTGATATTAACATCAGTCAGTATCGTATAAATGGTGAATATGTAACGAGTCAGGTACAAGCACCATTTGAACAATCTGTAGTTGTACCAGTAGAGTTACGTAATGGACAGGCATTTGATATAACTGTAATGACTGAATCTGTTTGGGGTGATATTGCTCAAAGTCAGTCACGTAGAGTTATGTTACAAAGCTTTGATGAAATCAGTAACCCGTTTGCAGTCTCAATTACTGCGACGCAGTCTTACGTGCCAGTACCAGTTGAAATTCGAGCCAGAATTGCAAATAGTACACAGCCAGTGAATCAGGTTGAATTCTATTATTCTGCAACTGATTCAGGACCATGGGAGCTTATAGGTAAACACTATGGTCCAGATTATCTGGTATATAAAAACTTTAAGCTTACAGAACATAATCATTTCATAAAAGCACGCGCAGTTGATGTTTACGGAAACTTAAGCGAAAGCACACCAATACAGTTTGCTAGATTGGAAGATAATCAATTGCCTTTGGCATCATTTATTCTTGCTGGTACACACATTAATAATAAACCTGTCGGTGGCCATGCTTTCGACGTTGAGGTTAACCTTCAAGATTATGGCAGTGGTGTTGATTATGCATTATTGAGCCGCAACGGTATTATTGTTGCAGCAGCATTTGAGAATGGTTCATTAACATATAATGAACAACCAGCGATAGCCGGCGAATCATATAATTACTCAATTACAGTGTTTGACCATAGTGGAAACCAAAGTACTTATGCTCAAAGTTACCTGGCGCTTTCTGATGCGCCACCGAGTATTACTAGTATGACGATTCCAGGTAATGTACGTGAACAATCTGAATTCGATATTAGCATTAGTGCCAATGATGATCTTCGTGTTTCAACTATTGCCGTAGAATGGAGCGGGCATAGAGTTGAAAAACACGATACAGATACAGCAACTTTTACGCTGAATGATTTAAGGTCGTTACGAATTACACAACCACAAGTAGAGCAACTTCATATTTTCGTAACTGATAGCTTGAACCAGACAACTGAATTTATACGTGATGTGACAGTTGTAGCGGATGAGTCGCCAGATGTGAATCAACTTAATGTTATTACTCCTAGCAGTGCATTCTTTGGCAGTAATATAAGAATAGAAGTTCAGGGGCTGATTGCCGCTGATGATGGTGATTTATTAACTGTAGAAGTTATTGAAGTTCAAGGTGTAGATGAAACTATTTTGCGACGAGTTGAGATGTCGTCGGAAGGATATAATGCATTCGATGCTTTTGGTACTATGACCAAAAGAGATGAACGGAAAAATTCAGATACCAATTTATATATTAAAGTTCGTTTAACAGATGAGCTTGGGCAGACATCTGAGTCAATACCTCAGTTGACGCAATTAACACAGTTACCAAATAACCTTGAGTTTATTGCATCTGAAGACAGCACTATTAATCCGTCATTTATTGAAGTTGGTCAGATATTAAGTTTGCACACTTTAGTAACAGACTCTGCCAATCGACCCGTTCCAAATCAGGAAGTCATGTGGTATCTGGTCAATCTTGAAACGCGTGAGCGTATTAATATACCTAACACTGCATTTACCACATCAGATGGTGTTGCGGTTATTAATGAAGCTGCTCTATTTAAGTCTGGGTATTATCGCATTTACGCACAACTAGCAAATGTGAAATATAAAGCTATTGCACCAGCAGTACATGTATTGCAGGTTTTACCAGGAGCCCCCGCACAATTATCGATTGAACATATTGATAATATACCTGCAGGGGAGTCCTTTATGGTAACGATGCATGTAGAAGATGCTGCGGGTAATAGAGTAAATGTGGCAGATTCGGCAAGCGTTATTATGGATATCAATGATCCGCGTTTCCAAATTGGTTTTGCGAATGACATTAACATTACCTATCATCCTGATCATGTTTCTGCACTGGTTAATATTCAGCAGGGTAATGCGGATATTGACATGTCAGCAAGTACTCAGGCGGGTACTTACCAATTAGCATTAAGTTACCCTGATATACAGCTTACGACTGTATATGATCACGATAACAATGTTACAACTGATCCGATAAGTATGAGTGCCATAGACTTGAGAGTAATTGGTGGCGCACCTACTGATATGGAGATACGCGTTGCTTCGGTAGATAACCATCAATTCGGTGATGCTAATCGAATTGAAATTAATGAAGCAGTTCATTTACAACTTCGCTTAATGGATAACTACGGTAATGCAGTCGAGTTCCTACGTGATACGCAAGGAGTCTTTAGTGATGCTAACTTTACTGCTGAACTGGCCATCAATGGCAGTGCCATAATCAATGCTTCAAGTCAGCTTGAAAATGTAAATATGATTAATGGTGTGGCAGAATTGACGGTATCAAATAGTGTCCCTGAAACTGCTAATATTTCATTGCAGTCATTATTACCAATGGCTAGTGGCTTTAACACGACAGCCCAGCTGAATATACAGTTCTACAAATTGCGGCCTCATTTCACTTCAGCTGAATTCGAAGTTTCGCTTGATAATGTTAATCCAGCATTAATCTTTAACTACAGTGAAGAAGTTACTTTGGGTGATGCTGCAGATTGGACATTAAACATAATAGATGATGTTTATACTACTGGCTTATTTGTTAATCCTACTGAACTTCGAGTTGAGCTTGATGAAGATGTTCTTCTTAACCAATGCTATGAGTTCGATACACAGACGCTTGAACTAAGTGCACTTCTTGATGGTGAAAGTATTCTGCATCAAACAGGCACAGTATGTAGTCCTCAAGTACAAGTACCCGTGCAAGCAACTATATTTGGTCTTGAAAACACACCATTTACATTGCAGCTTACAGCAGCTGCAGATGTCGACCTCAGTCAAGTAACTGATGGTCAAGCACTAATTTCGGGTGTTTCTCAAGTATTCAATTGGGCAATTCCATCTGTGATAATGCCTGATATCACATTAGCAGGATTGCCTGATGGTCATCCGGTTGAAGTGTACCTAAGTGGAACTTACCAGGCGTCTAACCTAAAAGTTGCGAATGGCATAACTCTACGAGTCTTAAAACTTAATGGTGACTTTGATGGTGATGGTTTATCGAATGAGCTTGAAGTTAAACTATTATTAAATCCAGCTGATGTCGATTCTGATGGTGATGGTGTATACGATGGTTCTGAAGACACGGATGGCGATGGCCTAACCAATCTTGATGAGGTTCAACGTGGAATAGATCCTAATGATTCAGATACAGATAATGATGGCTTAACAGATGGCGAAGAAGTCTTCACATTTGGTACAGATCCGAATAATCAAGATACAGACGGTGATGGTGTCAATGATGGTTTGGAAATTGAAGTGGGTACAAGCCCAACTGATATTAATAGCTTCGATATATCCGCATTTATAACAGCGATAAGCGTGTCTCCAAATCCAGTCGAAGCAGGGTTCTCTTCTACCGAAGTTAATGAGCCTGTACAGTTAGAAGTTCTGGCTACGGTTACAGTAAATGCTGTGGATCATATTGTTGATATTGCAAACTCTCGTTTTACAACAAGCTATCTAAGTGCGGATGAAACGATTATAACTGTCGATGTAGATGGGTTACTTGAAATAGTCGCTGCAGGTGACACAACAGTTACAGTGGCCTTTGGGTTATTTAGTGAAATTGTACCTGTTAATGTTGTGGCTATTAGCAATGAAACAATTGCTATTGAATATGCAGATGTGAAAAAGATCTTTAATCCAATAACTTATAATGAGCTTTCTGCATATGATGTGACAGTGCAGGGTAATTATGCCTATATTGCAAGTGGTAATTTTGGCTTAATTGTTGCGGATATTACTGATAAAAATAATATACATGCTGTTGGAGGACATAATCCAGGGGCATATGTAAAACAAATTGAAATTCAAAATAGTTATGCATATGTTTCGTATAGTGGCAATAATAGTGGAGTATATGTTTACGATATTTCTAATCCTGTAGCGCCGAATTTAGTAAAAGAAATAAACTTAGGGAGCAGTACCACTCTTCAATTATCAGCAAATATTCTATATGCATATAATTACAGTCAACTATATATCATTGATATAACTGATCCTGTAAATGCTGCGTCACTTCATATGATGACAATAAGTAATTTACGTGGTGTATATCCAAAGGGCGATTATGTTCTGGCGGCTACCTATTCGAATGTACAAGTCATTAATGTAAGTGTTCCGACATTACCTGTAGTTGAGAACACGCACTATATAGCAATTAATCCTGGTGGTATCTATATCGATAATAATGCAGCATTTATTTTCTATGACGGAAAATTAGAAGTCCTAGATATAAGTGATTTGGGTGCCATAACGCCGTTAACTACAATTACAGACATAAATAGTGTTCCGTCCAATGTACAGATTGTTGGTACACAAATGTATCTTAGAGACTACTCTGGGCTAAAATCCTTTGATATCAGTGATATTAACCAGCCTGTTCTCACTGGAGTAGTGAGTGATGTTTTAAAGTTTGAAGTTGTTGGTGAAACAATAGTAATGACGGGCCAAAACAAAAAACTTCAGGTCATGAGTACATCTGAACTTACTACAAATATTGAAGAAGCAAACTATGTAACAGGTAGTAAATCACAAGATGTGAGTGTTTACGGTAATTACACATATCTTACAGCGGTTGATGGTTTGCATATTATTAATGTAACGGATAAGAGTAATCCTCAATTAGCTACTGTCATCCCAATTACACGAGCTCAATGGGTTGAAGTTGATAATAATAAAGCATATGTAATGGATGAAACCAGGGTGCTGCATATTATTGACATTACTGACCCAGAAATTCCCATCACCATGTCTACATATTTAATGTCAGATACTGTATATGGTTTGCATGTAGAAAATAATCATGTTTATGCGGCAGTTTCTTGGTCAGGTCTCGAAATTGTAGATGTAACAGACTCGTTAATTCCTGTGCAAGCATCAATCACTGCTACGTCTGGTTCTAGCCGAAATGTAGTGTTATCAGGGCAATATGCATTTATAACAAATGGAAATAACGGAATTGATATATTTGATATAACAGATAAAGCAATCCCTGTGTTAATGGATACGATCACTGGTTCAAATGAATGGGATTCCTTTAATGAAATAGCTATCGTTGGTGGTGATCTTTACGCGGTTAACGAAAACACACGCGAATTCACTATATATGATGTGAACACCTATACGAATCCGGCGGAAGCAAAAGCTGCTGGTGTACTTAGCGACATCAATGGCATTCTTGCACCTGTGAATACAGTTGGATCAGTGCAGCATCATAAGTTCACATTAGATAAATCAGATACAGTTAATATTGAAATATTATCTGCAGATTTTGATTCAACTATATATTTATTTGATGATACGGGTAGCAGCCTGATCTTAATAGCATCAAATAATGATCCGCTTTCAAAAATCAATATCACACTACCTGCTGGTAATTACGATGTTGCTGTTGGCTCTAGTTATATGATAGAAGATGATGCTCGAGGTAATACCTCCACAGACAGTTTTGGTGATGGAGCATACAACCTGAATATTTCGTCTGCAAAGATAAAACAATTAGGTAGCATGCCTATAGGTTATTCAGTGAAAGACATCACGGTTGCAGGTGACACTGTATATCTGGTTGATCGTAATGATGGATTACAATTGATTGATGTTACTAATCCAGTTTCACCATTTTTAGCAAGCAAAATTGTGACTAGAGATTTTCCAGAAAGTGTTGTACATGCTGGTAATCATGCATATGTAGCTGATGGGGTTTCGGGCTTGAGTATTTATAATTCCACTCGAGATCTGCTAATAACAAATCGGCTTCAAGATGCACAGACTATTGAGTACACTTTGAACTGGTCATTAGACAGGGTTTCGCAAAATCCAGTTGTTAAGTGCCAAGTCATAAAAGGTGATTGTGTAATTACAAATATTGATTATATAAATAAATCGGCAACAGCTTTATGGACACTACCGATTTATGCAGGTGACTACGGTATTAACTTTGCTGTTGGAAATGTGAATTCAATTGTATCAACCAGGTCTGATGTAAAGGTAAATAGTGTATTGACTGATCCTGGTAAGGTGTTGTTACATCACTATGTTGGGGCAATCGCTGATAACTTTTCACCCAATTCAATACTACATAATGAATTTAATACAGAGGAGGTTATGATTTTGCAGATTGAAGTAACGTCAGCAAGTTTTAATTCACACTTGTATCTATTTGATAATAATTCATACAGCATGATTGCCAATAATGATGATTCAAATGGGGTATTGTCTGTAATAACTGAAGAGCTTAACTGTTCATATTACATAGTTAGTATTGGTAATTCGTATTTGTTTGAGTCAGATGTTTCGCAAGGTCAGGGATCTGTTAATGCAAATGAAATAGGGGCTGGAATAGGTAATGGGTTGTTTGAAATTAAGGTGTTTAAGATGCCTGTACCAGAAGGGGTAATATTAGGTCCGTGCTCTTTTGGTGGTGGTTTTGAATTGGCTGGTGGTGTTTAAGTAATGCGTATTTTTAAATACGTCTGATTTAAATTCATCTAAAAACATAAGTAATTAAAGAGAAATAAAAGTGAATAAATTTATTATTGTAATAGCATTAATCGGTCTAACGGTCTCGTGTTCTTCAGATAACGATTTAGCAAAAATTAATGGTGAAACCATATCCAAGCAACAATTTGAAGACTATCTTGAGTTCAAGCGTATAAATGTTCGTGATAAAAAACATCGCGATGCTCTTGTTGATCAGTTTTTGCAAAATGTGGCTTTAAGTGCAGTAGTTAGTCAACAAAGTGATTTCGATAAAAATAAAGCAGAAGCTGAGATTGAAGAGTTTCGTCGTCAGATGAATATTAGTCGATACTTTGAAGCGTATTTGAAAAGTGCAGTAACTGATCAACAGATTAAAAATTATTACACTGCAAATGAAGATAAATATTCAGAACAAAAAGTGCATGTTGCGCACGTGTTGGTTCGTTTGGCAAAAGGCATGTCTGAGACCGAGCGTAAAGCAAAATTAACACATGTTAATGAGGCTTACTCAAAGCTTAAGGCTGGAGAGAAATTTGAAAAAATTGCTGATGATTATTCTGAAGATAGAGTGTCGGCTAAAAAAGCAGGTGATTTAGGTTGGTTAAAGAAAGGAGCGGTAGATCCAAAGTTTAGTGAGAAAATATTTTCTATGAAAAAAGATGAAGTTTCTGAGCCATTTGAAACGAGTTTTGGATTTCATATAGTGAAATTAGTTGATGATGTAAAAGTCGTAAAAAAACCCTTTGAAGCGATTAAAGGCGACATTCGTTATCAGTTAAGGCAGCAAGCAAAAGAAGCTGAGCTCAAAAAATTAAAAGATACAATTACTATTAAGAAGGTTAATGGTTAATGAAACTGATATATCACATCTCAATTATATTGTCGCTGTTGCTCCTGTCTGCTTGCAGCAATGACACAAGCATTGAAGAAATTAACACAGAACAGCAGGGGAAATTGCTGGCTGAAGTCGATGATGTGAAAATATTTCAGTCAGAACTAGATAATCTTCTTGTGGAAATGTTTGGCGAGTATCAGGCTTTATCTCTTGATGATCAGTCTAGAGAAAAAGCACTAAAAAGTTTGGTCGCGACAAAATCTATGGCTAAATTGGCTAAAAAAGAGTTATCAAAAGAGGGCTTAGAGAAAATAGACTTCAAGGTTCTGCAATATCGTGAAAACTTACTAGTTAATGAGTATGTTAAGAATAATGGCACGATGCAACACATATCAAATAAAATGGTAGAAGATTATTATTATAATCATTTAGAAAAATTCGGTGAGATGAAGCTGCCTAAATATGAATTATTAACTACTGATACTATTTTACCATTAGAGTCACGTGATGAGTTTATTCATGCTTATCAGAAGGTGAATAAAAATAAAGGTTTAAAACATATTAAGGATAAAATGAAGAGCATAGGAATTATACTGCAGCATCATAAGGGCTTGTTAGGTGAGGGTGTAATGCAGAGTGAAATTGAAAACTTTATTCAATCTCAACAATTGCAGAAGCCTTCAGATCTAACTTTTATTAATGATCGTCCATATATTGTTCTGATTGTGTCTGTCCAGACTAAAGCTGCCGAACCATTAAGTGTTGTCCGTCAAGATATACGGAAAAATTTAACGGTATTGCAATTAAAGAAGGCTATTAAAACCCTTTCGGAAGCGGCTGTTAAACAATCTAATATTGTTTATCGGTAAATGAAAAATATTACACTAGTGAGTAGCATGAAAATTTTCAGGATATTATTAGGTGAAGTAATGGATTTATTTGGTCTTTTTACGAGGCATAGAGTACGAAATCACTTGCTCACTAATAATGTACTAATAAAAGCAACGGTATTTTTTAGTCTGTTATTTACTGGTGCATTGGCTAATGCTTTACCAGATTCCAGTGGTGACCTGGATTATCCCTATTTTAATAATTTTGACACTGAATTATCTATTCACGATGATGCAATAGACAAAAACTCTACTAATGACATCAATGGTCGGGAAGATTGGGAAGTACTTAATGACTGGGAAATAATCAGTTCTGCAAACTTTTTTAATAATAGTTTTCACCTTAATAGTAATAAATTAGGTGTTGATCAATATGGGCATGTTACAGATCAGACAGCGAGTTTAAAACAGTATGTTAATATTCCTCTTACAAGTTTACAGCCTACACTTAGCTATTCGTATAGTTTGAATTTATTGCATTATAATGATGATCTGCTAGTTCAAATACAGGTTGAAGGTACAGCAACCTGGACAACAGTTAAAACTTATTCTGAGCAGCATAATCGTTCTG
>Ga0316204_10004792_pt1 | contig 23654 bp, 21 predicted proteins | sample 6monrhotite_MG_2_FD_205661 | JGI IMG/M metagenome (GOLD analysis project Ga0316204, IMG submission 205661) | Microbial mat bacterial communities from mineral coupon in-situ incubated in ocean water Damariscotta River, Maine, United States -... | ecosystem: Environmental > Aquatic > Marine >... | reverse complement strand
GCACCGGCCACCAGACCTTGTCGACTTGACGCTAACGAATCGTCCGGGGATTCGTTAGCGCAGCGAGCACACGTCGAATCTACCCAGGGGCACCGCGCCGCCAACGACGATCGGGAAGTCCAACAACTCAACAGGCAGCACGACGGCGCCTTGCCGTGACGCTCAAAAACCGAGCCCGCGACTGCCAAAACCGATCGAAGCGTCACCTCAAACATCCGTCAAGCCGAGCCGACCCCGACGACCCCGACGACCCCGACGACCCCGACGACCCCGACGACCCCGACGCCCCCGACGACCCCGACGACCCCGACGACCCCGACGACCCCGACGACCCCGACGACCCCGACGAACCCGACGAACCCGACGAACCCGACGAACCAACCGACCCGACCGGAACCCCCAAATCTATCCGGCGATCTCATAAGTGACGCTGATAGTAGTGTTCCGCTCCGGCACATAGCTCCCATCAAAGCGGATCTGGAAATACTCTTCATCGTAGGTCCAGCCGCGAGTCGAGTGATTCTCGATGGGCTCCTCATCCACAGAGACCTCGATCGTCTCCTCCAGCGCCGGATGGGACAGCTCGAAGACCGTGCGCAGCCCCGCGACGGGCAGGCCGAGCTGATCCATCACCCCGTCGTAGTCGCGCTCGCAGATGCTGCCCACCACGCCGCCGGTGGCGTTGATCACCTTCTCGTAGCGGCGGCCGTACCATGTGCTCTCGCAGGCGTCCTCGGTGGGGGGACCGATGATTCCGCTGACGGACACCTTCGCCGGGTCGTCCTTCAGCTCCCGGAAGTCCTCGATTATCAGCTCGATGTCGATGAGCAGCTCGTCCTGGAGATAGCAGGCGTCGTCGATCTCGTCGGCCAGCGCCTCGTTGTCCGAGCAGTCCTCCTCGTCCGAGACGAAGATGACCGACACGACCGCGTCCTCTCGGAGGAAGCCCTCGTTGTAGCTTGAGATCGTCGGCTCGGTGAGGGCCTCCAGCGCCGCTGACAGCCCCTTCTCCTTGCCGGAGCCCTCGATGCCTACCTGCACCCGCTCCTGGAAGAGCGCGAGGTAGTCGTCCTCGGGGGTCAGGTACGGCGGGTCGCCGATGAGGTGCCCCGCGTCGGGGTTCTCGCGGTCCATGTCCGTGGTGATGACGCCGAGGTGGAAGTCGATGTTGGTGGACTCCAGGCCCACGGCGAAGGCCTCGAAGCCCTCGGCGACGCGGCTCTGGTTGGTCTCCATCGAGCCCGAGTCGTCGATGACCCACAGGATGTCAACCGTGGAGGCGGGCTCCTGGTTGAAGGTGTCCGTGTAGGTGTTCCGGCTGACGCCGTTCTCCAGCCCGCAGGCCGTGAGCGCCAGAATTGTAAGGGGGGCGTACAGCATCGGTGGGATTCTATACCCAGCGAGCGCGCGTTGTGGTCCGAACCTGTGACAGGTTGCGGTTGGCCGCCCTCAATAGGTGCTGCTGTTCAGCGCATCGACGGAGTCGAGCAGCCGCTCGCCGGGGTCGGGCGCCTCCTCGCGCGGGGGCTCCGCGCGCCGCCGGTTCGCGGACTTGGATGCGGGATCCGCGCCTTCGAGCTCCCGGCTCCGCTCCAGGAGGGCCGCGCGCTGGGCCTCGACGTCCGGCAGGGCGTACCGCCCCTCCAGGGCCTCCAGAGTCTCCAGACCGCTGCTGAAGGTCTCCCGCCAGGCGTCGACGTCCCCGCGCTCCCAGTAGGCCACGCCCTCGGAGACCGTGGCGCTGACGCAGGCGTTGGCGACCGCCGTGCCGACCTCGCCGTCGATGTCGGCGTCCGCGACGAAGGGGCTGTCGCTCACGGTCGTCAGCACCGGCGCGTGTGCGTCGCCGCTCGTGGACCGCGCGGTCACCTCCGCCACCGGCCAGTCCCCCACCATCGTCGTGTCCACCTTCACGCGGGCCACGACCCAGCGGGACTCTCCCGCCTCCATGTCGCCGATCCAGGCCTGGAAGCCGCCGCCCGTGACCGCGCCGTTGTGCGGGGTGTAGCCGTAGAGATCCAGCACCTCCACCCCGCCGGCCAGCGCCACCTCCACTGAGACATCGCGAGCGGAGATCCGCCGAAGCGCGGCGATCTCCTCGCTGAAGATCCCCCGCAGCGCGGACGGCGCCTCCAGGTCGTAGTAGCGCCCCCCGCCCGCGTCGCTGATCGCCGTGAGCAGGAAGCTGTCCCGATCGGCGCCGAGGCCCAGCGCGCTCACGCTGATGCCCTCCTCCCGGCGCGACGCCGCGACGGCGGCGACCGCGTCGTCCCGCTCCGGGCTCAGGCCGTCGGAGATCACCAGCGCCCGCTTGATGCCCGGGCGGTCGAGCGCCGCGAGCTGCGCCAGCGCGGCCTCCAGGCCGGCGGCGATGCGGGTCGCGCCGCCGGGGCTGAGCTCAGCGGCGTCGCCTTCGAGGGAGAAGGCGCCGTCGGCGGGCTGCGGTGGGTACAGCAGCAGCTCGGACTCGTTGAAGGTCACCACGGCGAAGGTGTCCGTGGGCTCCAGCTCGCCCACCAGCTCCTGCAGCGCCGCGCGGGCGAGCCGATCCTTGTCGCCCTCGGCCATGGAGCCGGAGGTGTCCACCACCGCGGCCACATGCACCGGCAGCCGGGCGTCCTCTTCCTGCTCGGGGGCGCGGCAGGCGACCGCGAGGAACTGCTCCTCGCCCGAGCCCTGGTAGATCACCGGCGGATCCATCTGCGCGGCCATCGCCAGCCCGCCGTCTGGCGCGCTCGGGAGATCGATGGTCAGCGACGGCTCCGGGGCTTCCGGGGCTTCCGGGGCTTCCGGGGCTTCCGGGGCGGCGATGACCTCGGGGGGGGCGGCCGGCTCCGGCTGGAGCAGCCGCCAGGAGACCACCGCCAGCAGCAGCGCCGCGAAGGCCAGCGCCATGCCCGACGCGGGGCGGGGCGCCCAGGCGGATCGGAGAGAGGCGGGGCGCGCGCTCAGGCTCGCGCTCAGGCGTGAGCTCAACCGGTCGGCCTCAGCGTCCACGCTGTCGGCGTGGTTCGCGTAGTCCAGCAGCTCCGTCAGTGGGTCACGCTCGGACATGCAGCGCCTCCTCTTCTGGCGTGCTCACGACCCTGTCGAGGGTCAACCCCAGCCGCGACGCCTCCTGACGGAAGCGCTGCCGGGCTCTGAACAAGCGACTCTTCACGGTGTTGACGGGCAAGGTCATCAGCTCAGCGGTCTCGGCCATGCTCCTCCCCTCGACGTCACAGTGGATGAGCACCTCGCGGAAGCGCTCCGGAACCTTCGTCAGGACGACCTCGATCTCGCTCGCGACCCGCGCCCGCTCCAGGCGGCGCTCGGGGCTCTCTCCTCCAGCGCGCTCCGTCGACGCCCCCGACGCCCACCGCCGCCACCACGCGCGGCGGCGATGCTCGGACACCACCCGCCGGGTGATGCCGTAGAGGAAGGGCCGGAAGCGCTCGGGGCTCTCCAGACGCCCGATGCGCTGGTGAAGCCGGATGAAGACCTCGTGGGCCGCGTCCTCGTGATCGACGGCCCCGCCGCCCTGGTAGCGACACCAGCCCAGCACCGTCGGCCCCCACGCGCGCACGAGGGCTGTCCAGGCCGGCGAGGAGCCGTCCTGCGCCGCCTGAACCTGCGCGCTGTTGACCGAAGGGAGAGCCATCTACACTCAGTAACAGTCGTTCGTGTTGTGGAAGGCGCTGTCGATCATGCGCTGCTTGCCGTACTGGCTGCCGACGACCAGGGACTCGAACTCGGCGGCGCTCACCTCCAGCGCCTCGCGGCGCGCGGTCACCTCGGGGAGCTGATAGCGCCCCTCCAGCACCTTCAGCGCCGCCACCCCCTCGGCGAAGGTCGACCGCATGGCCTCGCGGTTGCCGGTGCGCCACCAGGTGTTGCCATCCAGCGAGACGTCTCCCGCGAAGGCCTGCGCGGCCAGCGCGCCGACCCCCGAATCCACCGAGGCGCTGGCCAGCGAGGCGTCGTCCGTGATGGTGACGTTGATCGCCCGCTCAACGCTGACCCGGGCGCTGTCCTTCTCGGCCCCGGAGTAGCTGACGGTGACGTCCGCCACCTCCCGGACACCGAGCGCGCCGTCGGGCACCCGCACCCTGGCCACGACCTTGCGGACCTCGCCGGCGTACATGTCGCCGATGAAGGCCCGGTAGCCGCCGCCGACGATCTCGCCGTTGTACTGCTCGTAGCCGTAGACATCGAGCACCTCAACGCCCGCCCCCAGCGACACCTCCAGCGTCACGCCCCTGCTGGACACGCTGCCCAGGGTCTTCAGCTCCTCGTCGAAGAGCGCCGAGAGCTGCTCGGCCTGATCGACGTAGCTGTAGGTGCCGCCGCCCGCGCCGCTCATGGCCAGGAGGAGGTGGTCGTCGAAGTCCGCGCCGAGCCCGATGGCGCTCACGGTGGTCCCGGACTCCAGCTGAGAGGCGGACATCGCGGCGAGGTGATCCCGGGACTCGGTGCTCAGGCCGTCGGAGACCAGCACGGCGCGCTTCACCCCGGGGCGCTCGATGGTGTTCAGCTGCTGCAGGCCCAGCGCGAGTCCGGGGGCGATGTTGGTGCCGCCGCCGGGGGCGAGGGCCGCGATGGTGCTGTAGAAGCCGTCCGGATCCGTCACGGGCTGGGCGCCGATGTGCACCTGGGCGTTGTCATCGAAGGTGACGAGGGAGAAGCTGTCCTCGGGGCCGAGCTTGCTGACGAGGGCCTGGGTCGCCTGTCGGGCGAAGTCGATCTTGCCGGCGCCAGCCATGGAGCCGGAGGTATCGACGACCAGCGCCATGTGTACGGGCTGGCGCGCCTCGACCTCCGTCTCGGGGGCCTGGAAGGAGACCACCAGGAAGTGGTCCTCGCCCGCGCCCCGGAGGAGGGACGACTGATCCAGGCTCGCGCTGATACGCAGCTCATCGGTGGGCGTCGTGGGTGCCGTGCTGACAGGGCTGACAGGGTCAGTCGTGAAGACGGCGAGCTCACTCACTCGCGCGCTCAGACCGGAGAGCGCGGCGGCGTCGGCCTCGGGGATGTCGACCGGGCTCGCCTGCTTGAACAGATCGGGGGCGATAGCGGCGGCGAGCAGGGCGGAGAGGGCGAGGACTGGCGTGAGCTTCCAGCGTTCCATCAGGGGGCTCCTTGGCGGATTCGTCCTCTTATGGTCACAGAGAGTGAGAAGGTTCCCGCTTATTTTGCATGTACCCTTCCCCGAAGTCCGCCACCGGAGTCAGTCCATGAGTCAGGATCCCACCCGCTTCACCAAGCCCCGGGTCAACGCCCCCGTCCCCGACGCCGTCGACGTCGCCATCGTGGGCGCGGGCATGGGCGGGCTGACCGCCGGCGCCTACCTCTCCAAGGCCGGCTTCTCCGTCGCCTGCTTCGACTCCCACTACGTCGCCGGCGGCTGCGTCACCCAGTTCATGCGCGGCCCCAAGCACAAGCGCTACAACTTTGACGTGGGCCTGCACTACATCGGCGACTGCGGACCGGACGGGCAGATCCCCACCATGCTGCGCGGGATCGGGGTGGAGCAGGAGTACGTCAGCCTCGACCCCGACGGCTTCGACGTCATCGTCCTGCCGGAGCTGAGCTTCAAGATCCCGGTGGGCATCGATCGCTACCGGGACCGGCTGGTCGAGACCTTCCCCAAGGAGAAGAAGGGCATCGATCGCTATGTGCGCTTCCTGAAGGAGGTCGACTTCGCCGGCCGCTCGATGGTGAGGTCCAACGACAAGCAGACCGCCGGCTTCCTCGTCGGCATGCTGCTCAAGGGCCGCATGGTGGCGCGCTACCAGAACGCCACCATCGGCGAGGTGCTGGACTCCTGCACGCAGAACCCCACCCTGCGCGCGATCATGCTAGGCCAGTCGGGCGACTACGGCCTGCCGCCGAGCCAGGTCTCCGCCCTCCTGCACGCGGGCCTCGCCAACCACTACTTCAAGGGCGCGGTCTACCCCCGCGGCGGCGGCCAGATCATCGCTGACCGGATCGCCGAGGCCCTGGAGGGGACCGGCGGCAGCATCCACCTGCGGCACGGGATCAGCAAGATCCTCATCGAGGACGGGCGGGCGGTGGGCGTGCGGACCGCGCCCTTCCGGGGCGAGAGCAAGGACGTGCGCGCCAAGGTGGTGCTGTCGGGCGCGGATCTGAAGCACACCCTGGTGGACCTCGTGGGCAAGGAGCACCTGCCCGAGCGCTGGGTCACCCGGGTCGACAGCTTCGAGATGGGCGGCGCCATCTTCCTGACCTGCCTCGGGGTCGCCGCGGACATGTCCGAGAAGGGCATGGGCAACTGCAACTACTGGCAGTTCGACACCACCGACATGGAGAGCGTCTACACCCAGGCGGACGCCGGCGTGATCACCCCTCGCTGCGCCTACATCACCTGCGCCAGCCTGAAGGATCCCACCACGCAGCACGCCCCCGAGGGCATCTCCAACGTCGAGGTGATGACGCTCGTCCCCGGGAAGGCCAGCGCCTGGGGGGTGAGCGTCGACGACATGCGCAGCGGCCGCTACCGCCAGGACGGGGCCTACCTGGCCAAGAAGGCCGCGGTCGAAGAGGATCTCGTGCGGCGCCTGGACAACCTCTTCCCCGGCACCGCCGACCAGATCGTCTTTCGGGAGAGCGCCTCACCGGTCACTCACAGCCGCTACACCCAGGCGACCGACGGCACGGGCTATGGGCTGGCGGCGACCCCGGCCCAGTTCCTGAAGGGCCGCCCCAGCAATCGGGGGCCCCTCCCTGAGCTGTACCTCTGCGGCGCCTCGACCCGCGCGGGGCACGGCGTGGTGGGCGCCATGCGATCGGGCTACCTCGCGGCGCTGAAGATCTCCGATGCGCTGGGCGCCCCGATCAAGAAGCGCTGAGGAGCGCAGTCAGACCTTGTCGGCGATGTTCAGGTTGATGGCGACCTCGTCGGCGCTGCGGCCCTTCAGGGCGATCTGCAGGTCGCGCTCGATGCGGCGCTGGGCGTAGGGCGCGCTCAGCTCATCCAGCTTGTAGGTGCTGTCTGCGATCTTGCGGCGGTCGTTGCCGGCCATGGCCTCCTTCAGGGAGGCGATGGCGGCGGTGAAGCTCTCCAGCTCGCCGTCGAGCAGGATGCCCGCGTCGTGACGGATGGCCTTCTCCAGGGCGCTCATCACCTGCTCCGCCTCTACCCGCGCCTCGACGAGCATGCGGGCGTCCACGTCGGTCTCGGCGAAGTCGATGGCGTCCTCGAGCATCTGCTCGATCTCCTCCTCCTCCAGCCCGTAGGACGGCTGCACCTCGATCTGCGCCTCGGTGTTGGTGTACTCCTCCTTGGCGGTCACCGTGAGGATGCCGTCGGCGTCGACCGTGAAGACCACCTTCACCCGGGGCAGCCCCGCGGGCATGGCCGGGATGCCGCGCAGCTTGAAGCGCGCCAGGCTGCGGCAGTCGCTGGCCATCTCCCGCTCGCCCTGGAGGACGTGGATGTCCACCGCGGTCTGACCGTCCACGTGGGTGGTGAAGGTCTCCGAGGCCTGGGAGGGGATGGGGGTGCAGCGGAAGATGAGCTTCTCGACCACGCCGCCCATGGTCTCCAGCCCCAGCGAGAGGGGGACCACGTCCAGCAGCAGCAGGTCGTCGGCCAGCTCGGAGGTGCCGGTGAGCAGGTCCGCCTGCATGGCGGCGCCCAGGGCGACGACCTGATCCGGATCCAGGTCGCAGAAGGGGGGCTTCTGGAAGAAGTCCTCGACCACCTTCCGGACCAGCGGAACCCGGGTCGAGCCGCCGACGAGCACCACGCCGTCGACGTCGTCGAGGGTGAGCTGGGCGTCCTTCAGGGCCTGGGCGCAGGCGGTCAGGGTGCGGTCCACGGTCGAGTGGATCAGCGCGTCGAAGTCGGCGCGGCTCACCTCGCGGGTCACCCGGGTGCCGCCGAGGTCCACGTCGATGGCGGCGACCTCGGCGTCGGTCAGGGTCTCCTTGGCGGCGCGGGCGGCCTCGATGGCGCGGCGGAAGACGCCGCCGCTGGCGTCGGGCTGGTTTGCTGCTTCGAGGAGCTGGCGGGCCAGCAGCAGGTCGAAGTCGTCGCCGCCCAGGTGGGTGTCGCCGGCGGTGGAGAGCACCTGGAAGACGCCCTCGGTCAGCTCCAGGATGGAGATATCGAAGGTGCCGCCGCCCAGGTCGTAGACCGCGTACTTGCCGTGGCTGCCCTCCTGGAGGCCGTAGGCGATGGCCGCCGCGGTGGGCTCGTTCAGCAGGCGCAGCACCTCCAGCCCGGCGAGGCGGCCCGCGTCGCGGGTGGCCTGGCGCTGGGCGTCGTCGAAGTAGGCCGGCACGGTGATGACCGCGCCGTTGATCTGGCCGAGCAGGCAGTCGGCGGCGACCCGCTTCAGAGCCTTCAGGATCTCCGCGCTGACCTCGACGGGGGTGACGGTGGTCTCGCCGATCTGGATGCGGGCGACAGCGTCGTCGCCCTCAGCCAGCGCGTAGTGCAGCTCGCCCGCGGCGGCCTGGGCCTCCTTGAGGCTGCGGCCCATGAAGCGCTTGACCGAGGTGATGGTCGTCGCGGCGTGCTCCGCGGCGCCCTCGAGCGCCGGCCGCCCCACCAGCGCGCCCTCGGGGGTGTAGCGCACGGCGGAGGGGGTGATCGCCTGCTCATCGTCGTCCAGCAGGCAGCGGGCGTTGTCGCCCATGACGACCGCGACCAGGGAGTTGGTGGTGCCGAGATCAATACCGATATTGGACATTTCAGGCCTCGTGCTCGCGGAGCATTGAGTTCAGGTATCGCAGCCGGGTGAGCCGCTCGGGGACGGCGTCGAGATCGCCCTCGCCCGCGCTCCAGGCCGCGAAGCGCCGGGCGATCTCCGCCTCCAGCGTTGTGTGGATTTCCCGGGCGCGCTCGAGCGCCTCCGGGTCACCGGCTTCAGCCTCGAAGCGCAGCTCGAACATCTCTTCCAGGAAGACCGGATCCAGCGCGGGGGCGCCGCGCTCCGGCGGTCGGGGGATGCCGGTCGCCAGGTACCAGGCCCGGCTCTCGGGGTCGCGCAGCACGCGCCGCGCCTCGTTCACCGCGGCGGTCCACTGGAGGCTCATGCGTCGCTCCAGCGCCCGTTTTCCCGCGTATCGGTCCGGGTGGACCTTGCGAGAGACCGCGCGCCACGCGGTCTCCAGCGTCGCCCGATCCAGGACATAGCTCCGCTTCAGACCCAGCACCGCGAAGTAATCCGGCTTCGGCGGCGGGGGCTGGAGGGCGCCGCAGCTCGCGCAGACGGGGCCTTGCACCGCCTCATGGCACTTCCAGCAGATCAACGAGATCCTCCGGTGAAGGTCGCGCACCTAACCCGTTCGGGTGCGGACCCCCATCCGACGCGGGCTCAGATCGAGAAGCTGTCGCCGCAACTACAAGAGGTCTGGGCGAGGGGATTGTTGAAGACGAACCCCCGACGCATCAGCGTGTCCTCGAAGTCGATCTCGGTGCCGTTCAGGAAGAGGTAGGACTTGCGGTCCACCGCCACGGTCACGCCGCCCTCGAAGGCGAAGGTCTTGTCCTTGGGCTGCGGTCCGTCGACGAAGTCGATGAAGTAGCTCAGCCCCGAGCAGCCGCCGCCTTTGATCCCCACGCGCAGCACGTGCTCAGGGGTCTGTCGCTTGCGCTTCAGCTCCGCGATGCGGTTCACCGCGGCGTCAGTCACCGAAATAGCCATGATTCAAAGCTCCTCGCTGGGACCAGTTTAGCCTGGATCAGGCTAGTCCTCGGCGATGTTGTTCTTCTTGCGGTAGTCAGCGATCGCAGCCTTGATCGCGTCCTCCGCCAGCACGGAGCAGTGGATCTTCACAGGGGGAAGAGCCAGCTCCTCGGCGATGGTGGCGTTCGAGATAGACGCGGCGTAGTCGATGGACTTGCCCTTGACCATCTCGGTCACCAGCGAGCTGGAGGCGATCGCGGAGCCGCAGCCGAAGGTCTTGAACTTGGCGTCTTGGATGACGCCGTCGTCGCTGATCTTGAGCTGGAGCTTCATGACGTCGCCGCAGGCGGGGGCGCCCACGAGGCCGGTGCCGACGCTCTCGTCGGCCTTGTCCATCGACCCCATGTTGCGGGGATTCTCGAAGTGATCGATCAGCTTGTCAGAGTAGCCCATGGTGGAGCCTCCTTCAGAAACGTAGAGTCAAACGGATTCGGAATCAGTGCGCGGCCCACTCAATGGACTTCAGGTCGATGCCCTCCAGCACCATCTCGTAGAGCGGGCTCATGGCTCGCAGCTGGCGGACCTTCTTGATCACGAGGTCGGCGACATAGTCGATCTCCTCCTCCGTGTTGAAGCGGCCCACGCCGAAGCGGATGGAGGTGTGCGCCAGCTCCTCGTCGACGCCCAGCGCGCGGAGCACGTAGGAGGGCTCCAGGCTGGCGGAGGTGCAGGCCGAGCCCGAGGACACCGCGACGTCCTTGATGGCCATCATCATGGCCTCACCCTCGACGAAGGCGAAGGAGACGTTCAGGTTGTTGGGCAGGCGCTCGGTCTCGGAGCCGTTCAGGTAGATGTGGTCCAGCTCCTTCTGGAACTTCGCCCACAGCCGGTCGCGCAGGACGCGGATCTTCTCCACGTTGCCGCTGGCGATCTCCTCACGGGCGAGCTCAGCCGCCGCGCCCAGGCCGACGATCTGGTGGACCGCCAGGGTGCCGGAGCGCATGCCGCGCTCGTGGCCGCCGCCGTAGATGAGGGGCTCGATGCGGATGCGCGGGCGACCGCGGCGCACATAGAGGGCGCCGATGCCCTTGGGGCCGTACATCTTGTGCGCCGAGAGCGACAGCAGGTCGACGTTCATCGCCTTCACGTCGACGGGGAGGTACGCGAGGCCCTGCACCGCGTCGCAGTGGAAGATGACGCCCTTCTCGCGGCAGACCTTCCCGATCTCGGCGATGGGGTTGACCGTGCCGATCTCGTTGTTGGCGAGCATGATGGACACCACGGTGGTGTCCTCGCGGATGGCGGCGGCGACCGACTCGGGGGTCACGATGCCGGAGCTGTCGACCTCGACGAAGGTGACCTCCCAGCCGTCCTTCTCGAGGTAGTGGCAGGAGTCCAGCACCGCCTTGTGCTCCAGCACGCTGGTGACGATGTGCTTGCCCTTCTTCTTGTAGAAGCGGGCGGCGCCGATGATGGCGAGGTTGTTGGACTCGGTGGCGCCGGAGGTCCAGATGACCTCCTTGGAGGAGGCGCCGATGAGGTCCGCGACCTGCTGGCGGGCGCGGGTGACGCCCTCGTCCGCTTCCCAGCCGAAGTGGTGGTTGCGGCTGGAGGCGTTGCCGAAGACGTTGGTGAGGTAGGGCAACATCGCCTCCAGCACCCGGGGGTCGACCGGGGTAGTGGCGTGATTGTCCATGTAGATGGGGAGCTTCAGGGTCATTGGTCTTCCGTGAGAGCGTCCAAAGGGGTGCCCTTTTTAGACTGCGTCGTGGATGGCGGCCACCATGTCAGGCAGATCGCGATCATTTTCTTCGTGGCAGTCCACGCAGCCTGAGCTGGTGGCGACGATCCCGCAGTCTCTGCAGGAGTCGAGGTATTTGATGGAGCCCAGGAGCTCCTGCTCCAGCCTCTCGAGGCGCTGGATGGCGACCCGGGTCTCCTGGACCTTGCGCTGGTAGAACTCGCGCAGGTGGCCCATGGCCTCGCGCCCCGTGGAGCGGCCGTGCAGATCGCGGAGGAACTCCGAGACCTCCTGGAGGGAGAAGCCCAGATCCTGGAGGCGCTCGATCCATTGAATGCGGACCAGCGCCGACTGGCTGTAGAGGCGGAAGCCGCCTTTGGTCCGGGAGGCGGGCGTGAGGAGACCGAGCTCTTCGTAGAAGTGCAGGGTACGAGAGGTCTTTCCGCTTAAACGGGACAGCTCCCCGATGCGCATGGTATCGCTACCCGTAGCTCTCTTCACCATGGTTTTTCGATCGCCTCCGTTCAAACCTTACCCTAACGTAAGGGTAAGGGTTGTCCAAGAACCCAATCGTCGGGTCGAGGCGCGCGTATCCTTCTTTACCCCTGAAGCTGGCGCTGCCACTGCTCAAAGAAGATGAGCGTCCAGAGCTGCGCGCCGTACTCGCTGTCTCCTCTGGCGTGGGCGCGGGCCATCTCCCGCACGCGGTCCGGGCGGAACACGTCGCCGAGGGAGTCACAGATGGCGTCCACCCGATGCCAGAGGAAGCGCTCCCCCTCCCCGCGCAGCCAGGCGTTGAGCTGCTGCGGCAGGCCGCGCTTGTGCCGCCACACGAGCTGCTCGGGCACCCCGTAGCGCTGCAGCAGCAGCTTCATGGGCCACTTGCCCTGCCAGCGCATCCGCCGCCGCTTGATCTTGGCCCGCCCCGGCCAGCCGTTGCAGAGGGCCAGCACCTCGTCGTCGAGGATGGGGTACCGGACCTCCAGGGACACGGCCATGGAGGTCCGATCCGAGCGCACCAGCGAGTCCTCGGCGAGCCAGCCTCTGAAGTAGACGTGCATCACCGTGTTCAGGGGATCGGCGGTGACCTCGTTGTAGAGGGGCTCCAGGATCCCCCGGCGCATCCCGGGCCGGACGTGGGCCGGGTCGCGCAGCAGCTGGGCGCGGGCGTCCTCGTCGAAGACATCGGAGCCGCCGATCAGCCGGGAGAGCCCGTAGTCCTCGGGCGGCGAGATGAACCGACCCCAGCGCCGCCCGGCGGCGGTGCGCGCCCGCTGGGTGAGCGCGGGCGGCATCCGCCCCACCACCGAGGCGCCGCGCAGCTCCCGCAGCGTGCGGACCACCGAGGGCCCGCCGAGCACCTGATCGCCGCCGTAGCCCGAGAGCAGCACCCGCACCTCGGGGCGGGCGACCTTGCAGAGCAGGTACTGGGGGATGGCCGCGGGCGACGGCACCGGCTGGCCCATGTTGGCGCAGACCTCGTCGAAGGCGGACTCGAAGTCCTCCCGGGCGACCCGCACGACCTCGTGCTGCGCGCCGACCAGCTCCGCGATGCGCCCGGCGAAGCCCGCCTCATCCCCGGGGCCGCTGGCGAAGGAGACGGTGTAGGCGCGCACGCCGGGCTGCTGGCGGGCGGCGATGGCGGCGATCACCGAGGAGTCGGTGCCGCCGGAGAGCTGCACGCCGACGGGGTGATCGCTGACGAGGTGCCTGGCGACGGAGCGGTCGAGGGCCGCGTCCAGGGCGTCGGCGCTCTCGTCGTCCTCCGGCAAGGGGGTGCCGGGGGCGCAGAAGCGCGGCGTCCACCAGCGCAGGATCTGCACGCCGCTCTCGTCCACCCGGGCGACGTGCCCGGCGGGGAGCTGCTGGACCTCCCGCAGGAGGGTGCGGGGGGCGTGGGTGTAGCGGAAGGCGAGGTACTCGGCGAGCTCCTCGTAGGCCAGCTCCCTGGAGACCCAGTCCAGCGTCAGCAGCGCGCGCACATCCGAGGCGAAGGCGAAGCGCGGCCCCTGCCGGGAGAAGTACAGCGGGCGGATCCCCACCCGGTCCCGGGCGAGCCAGAGGGCCTTGTCCCGGGCGTCCCAGACAGCCACGGCGAAGTCCCCGCGCACCTTGCGGAACGCGTCCGAGCCCCAGACCCGCCAGGCGCCCAGCAGCAGATCGGCGGCCCCGTCGCTCACCGGCGACACCCCGACCCGATCCAGGGCGCTCTTCAGCCCGCGCACGTCGTAGAGCCGACCGTCCATCACCAGCGTGAGGTGCCCGTGGGTGACCGGCTGCGGGCGGCCGTCGCGGGTCATCGACAGGCGGTGCTGGGCCAGCGCCGCGGGGCCCTCCCGCCACACGCCGAAGTCATCGCCGCCGCGATGCGCGACCGCGTCGGCCATGGCCGCCAGCGCCTCCGCTTCGGGTGCGTCCCCCCGAAAGTGAATCGCGCCGGCCAGTCCGCCCAAGGTCTCCTCCTGCCAGCGGGTATCGCTGCCCGCAGGTATCGAGGCGGGGTATTCTGCGCCATGCTCACGCTCCTCTCCCTCCTCGCGCTCAGCCCCGGTCTGACCGGGTGCACAGGTGCCAGCGACGCCCCGCCCGCCCCGGCGCCGGCCGCGGCCCCCCTCCCCGACAAGGTGCTGATCATCATCGACACCCTGCGGGCCGACGCCATGCACTACGCGGGCAACCCGCTGGAGACGACCCCCAACCTCGACGCCCTGGCCGCCGACGCCGCCTGGTTCTCCCGCGCCTACTCGGCCGGCACCTGGACCCTCCCGGGCACCGCCTCCATCTTCACGGGCATGCTCCCCAGCAAGCACCGCGTGGTCCACGACGCCGACGACCGGGATCTCTTCGGCCAGCTCTCCGACGACATCCCCACCGTCGCCTCCGCGCTGAAGACGAAGGGCTACCGCACGGCCGCCTTCATCAACAACGCCTTCATGGCGCCGGCCTTCGGCCTGAACCAGGGCTTCGACACCTACGACTACGAGGGCGCGGGCCTCCAGGACCACCGCACGGCGCAGCAGACCGTGGACGCCGCGCTCGCCTGGCTCTCCCAGAGCGACGCGCCCTCCTTCCTGGTGGTGCACGTGATGGAGCCGCACGCCGACTACCAGATCGCCGCGCCCTTCGCCGGCCGCTTCACCGCCGACCTGCCGCACACCCCCGAGCTCACCCTGCCGCTGGGGGGCGATCTCGTCGATCAGATGATCCAGCGTCGGCACATCCCCGGCGACGACGACAAGGCCTGGATACACGCCGCCTACCACGAGGAGGTGCTGGCGACCGACGCGGCCATCGGCGCGCTGCTGGATGGCCTCCAGGGGCGCCCCGGGTGGGCCGCGTCCACGGTGGTGGTGACCAGCGATCACGTCGAGGAGTTCTGGGAGCATGGTGCCTACGAGCACGGCCACAGCTGCAACTCAGTGGTCACCGGGGTGCCGCTCATCGTGAAGGCGCCCGGGGTGAAGCCGCACCGCAACGACTCGGTGGTCAGCCTCGTCGAGCTCTACCCGCTGCTGACCGCGGAGGCGGGGGATGTGCACCGGCTGGCGACCGCCGGGGTCACCGAGCGCGGCCGCTTCGCGGTGTCCGAGGACACCCTCTACAGCGACCCCCAGGCCAGCGCCGTCACCGACGACCTGCGGCTGATCACGGATCTGACCTCCGATCAGTTCTGGTTCCACACCCTCGACGCCGACGGGGTCGAGTCGGCGACGCCGTCCCAGGATGTCGGGCTGGTGCCCAGCGCGAAGAGGCTGCGGAGGCTGCTCTGTGAGGCACGCGGGGATCTCACGCCCACCCGGGCGCTCGACAGCATCGCGGTCCCCAACCCGGACGTCTTCCAGGCGCTGATCGATCTCGGCTACGTCGACGCCCCGGATGTCGATGCCCCGGACGACCCACCGGAGCCGGACGCTCCCCCACCGCGGGACGAGGCGCGGGACGAGGCGCCCGCGACGCCGACCGGCGATCCCTGCGCGGCCTACTGAGGCTGCTCGGGCGGGGTGAGCAGGAGCGGAGGCTGCGACCTGCGTGAGCGCAGCCAGTCCACCGCCTTGCCCACGCCCGGTCGCGCCACCAGCCTGCGCTCCAGGCCCCGCTTGCCGGGGAAGTCCGTCAGCGCCAGCCCCACCAGCATGGTCATCAGGCCCTGACCCGGCATGAACAGCATGGCCAGCCCCAGCAAGAGCAGGACGCCGCCCAGCAGGTTGCGGGCGACGATCTCCAGCCGACCGGGCCAGCTCGCCTCCGAGAGCCGCACCCCGATCGGATCGTTCTCCGTCAGCAGGTAGTCCTCGGGGAGCCGCGCGAGCATCACCGGCACGAGGAGGGCGCTGACGGCGGCCAGCGCGAGGGTCGCGCCCGTCAGCAGCACGACGAGCTGCGGCGTCAGCAGCGCCCGGAGGGGCTCGATCAAGGTCTCCACGCGCTCCTCAGCCCGCGAGGAAGCGCGCGGCGTTCCTGAGGGCCACCGACATGATGGTGCCCTGCGGGTTCACCCCGGGGCTGTGCGGCAGCACGCTGGCGTCGTTCAGCCAGATGTTCTTGTGGTCGTGCAGCTTGCCGTAGGAGTCCACGGCGCAGCGGCCGCGATCCTCGCCCATGGGGCAGGAGGAGAAGAGGTGGATCGTGGTCACCTGGGCGTTGCCTTGCTGGACCGCGCGCAGGGCGTCCAGATCCGCCGGCCGGGAGACGGGCGGCCCGCCGGTCAGCGGGTTGAAGATCACCTCGGCCCCGGCGGCGAACAGGAGCTGGCCGAGCTTGTGCAGGCCGTCGCCCACCAGCTTCAGATCCCCATCGGTCATCTTGAAGCGCACCAGCGGATCGTCGAAGATCGGCAGGGAGCGCACGCTGCCCCGGCCCTCGGCCACCGCGGCCACATAGAAGATGCCGATGCGCTCCCAGTCCCGATGCAGCAGCGCGTCCCGGCCGCCCTGGGGGTTGCCCTCCAGCCAGAGGGCGATGTGCGGCAGGGAGCTGTGGGAGCAGCCCAGGGTGAGCGCGGGCTTGAACTCCTCGACCTGCTGCACCGGCACGCCCCAGGAGGGGTCGTTGAAGGGCTCGGGGAAGCGCACGGCCACCCGCACCATGGGGTGCAGCCGCAGGTCGTTGCCCACGTTCTCGGTCACCCCGCTGCGCCGCAGCAGGAGCGGCGTCTGCACCGCCCCGCAGCAGACGAAGACCTCGCGGAAGCGGATGCGGACGGGCCGACCGTCCCTGATGCCCACCGCCTCCCGGGCCTCGCCGCCCTTGATGATGAGCTTTCGGACGCGGGTGCGAGCGCTCAGCCGCGCGCCGGCCGCGCGGGCCCGGGGGATCATCGTCTCGCTCATGGACTGACGCTGGGGCTTCTTGCCGTCCGTGGTCTCCTCGTACCGCCAGAAGCGCTTGACCTCGCGGGAGCCCCAGCCGAGCTTCGCCGCGCCGGCGGCGAGCTTCTTCGACGCCGGGCCGACGCCGCCGGGGAGGGCCGAGATGGTCATGTCCCGCTCGATCGCCTCGAACCAGGGCCACATCGCCTCGGGCGACATGTCCTCCACCCCGTAGTCACGGGCCCAGCGGTCGAGGGTCTCGGCCTTGGGGCGGTGGTAGAGGCCGGCGTTGATCTCGCTGGCGCCGCCCACGCAGCGGCCCTCGATGTAGGTGATGTTGGTGGGCCCGAGCGCGGTGGTGAGGCCGCCGCTGCGGTACTTCTGGTCCATCTCGGCCAGGGAGTAGCTGGGGGCGCTGTCGACGTGGTGGTCCTCGCCCTCCTCGGCGATCAGCACGTCGCGGCCGGCCTCCGCCAGCGCCGCGGCCGTCGTGGCCCCGCCGGGTCCGCTGCCGATGATCAGGACGTCGCAGTCCAGGCGCTCAGCCATGTGCCCCGGCCTCTTCGATGTGGGTGTAGTAGACGAAGACGCCCATCTTCTCGTAGAAGGCGACGAAGTCCCGGAAGACGCCCACCGGCGCGCCGCGCCACAGGTCCAGCCAGGCCATGCGCCGCTCGTGGTCCAGGGAGCGGAACTTGCGACCGCCGCGCACCCGGGCGGACTGGTCGAAGACCACGGTGGTCCCCAGCATGGCCAGCGCGAGGTAGGCCGGCATCCCGGTGAGCTTCTTCAGCAGCACCTCGGCGGTCTCGTCCACGAAGTCCAGCCCCGCCACATCCGAGCGGCCGAGCTGATCGGCGATCACGGTGCGGGTCAGGCCGTCGACGACCGGGGAGGCGCGGCGGGCGAGGCGGCGGCGGGCCGCGCCGATCAGGCGGCCGGAGTCGGCGATGATCATGGGCCCTCCTTTACCGGCAGATCCGCGGCGGTCCACTCCCACATGGAGCCGGCGTAGTTGCTGGGCGATGGGTGGCCCAGCTCACGCAGCACCGCGTAGGCGAAGCCAGAGCGTACCCCACCCGTGCAGAGGGCGATCACCGGCGCGTCCAGCGGCACCCCCGCGCCAGCCAGCAGGCTCCGCAGCTCGGGCTCGGGCTTCAGGGTTCCGTCGGCGGCGGTGAGGTCGGCGTACCAGAGGTGCACCGCCTCGGGGATGTGGCCGCCGTGGGCCTCGCCGTAGGGGGTCTCCCCGGCGTACTCCCGGGCCTCGCGGGTGTCCCAGATGACGGCCTCGCTGGTGCGAGCGGCCTCCACCTCGACCTGGACCGCCCGGCGGGTCTCCAGGGGGCGCGGCTGAAAGTCGCCCTGGGGCGGGGCAGGGCTCTCCTGGTCCTCCTGGATCTCCTGGCTCACAGGCAGCCCCGCCGCCGTCCAGGCGGGCCAGCCGCCGTCCAGGATGCGGGCGTCCGGGTGGCCCAGGTAGTCCAGCATCCAGTAGATGCGCCCCTCTTCGCCCCAGCCGTCCCTGCCCGCGCCGTAGACCACGACGGTCCCCTGGCCCACCCCGGCGGTCCGCAGCGCGGCGCCCAGGTCATCGAGCCCGTCCAGCCGGCCGGTCCTGAATGAGCCGTCACGCAGCGCCAGCCAGTCCATCGGCGCCGAGCCCGGTATGTGGCCGCCGCTCCAGTCGTCGCCCCGGGCGTCCAGAAACACCGCGCCGCCAGCGCGCAGGGCTTCGGCCTCCGTGGCGCTGACGAAGACCTCGCCGGCCAGCGCGAGCCCGGCCAGCAGCGCGGCCAGCAGCGCGGCCCACAGCGCGCTCACTCCTCCGGCTGCCCGGTGATGGCGCGGAAGCGCGGAGAGGCGGCGCCCCAGGGGGAGTAGCCCTCGGGGGCGGGGGGGACGGGGAACTCGTCGCTGCGGTTCGTCATCCACTGGACCCGGAACTCGTGCAGCGCCCGGTCCCAGCGCGCCAGCATGGGCGGGATGGAGAAGGGCACCGCCAGCGCCCCGGCGGACTCCGCCAGCGCGCTCAGCACCGCGGACCGATCGAGCGCCTCGCTGGTGTAGATCCCCAGGGCGGGGCCGTGCTTGTCCTGGTGCACGCAGACCACGCCCGGGACGTGCTGCAGCAGGAAGGGGAGCGCCAGGGGCTGGAAGCGGCGCATGGGCCAGCGGGAGCCGTCGCCCTGGCCCACCAGCAGGAAGAGATCCTCCTGGATCTTCTCGCCGGCCTCTTGCTGGGTGGGGAACACCAGCGCGCCGTCGATGCGGTCCTCGAGCACCAGATCGGCCAGCTCGTCGGCCTCGTCCACGTAGTGCTGCCAGCGCTGGCAGGGATCGTAGCGGGCGCCGCCGCCGCGAGGCGCGAGGAAGATGTCCTCGTCCTCGACGTACTCGGGCACCGACGGGATCTGCCCCTCCTCCTTGAAGCCCAGCAGCCAGCTGGAGGGGAAGAGGGCCTTCATCAGCACGCCCACGTCCACCCCGGACCAGGTCAGGCCGCGGCGGGCGTCGCGGGCCGAGTCATCCGAGAAGCGTGCGCCGCTGATGACCAGCCGCCAGATCGGCGTGGGGTCAGCGTCTTCCCAGGCAGGAACCCACATCTCCCGACCGCGACAGAGGCGGCCAGGGCGGGTCGGGTCGAAGGGGGTGGAGCAATATCCGAGCGCTTGAATCATGCGTGCATTCCTAACTTGGCGTTAGAAGGCGGCCATGGCCTTCTACATCACGACACCGATCTACTACGTCAACGACGCGCCCCACATCGGGCACGCCTACACCACCGTCGCCGCCGACGTGCTGGCCAGGTACCACCGCCTCAAGGGCGAGGACACCTGGTTCCTGACCGGCACGGACGAGCACGGCCAGAAGGTGATGGAGGCCGCCGGCGCGCGCGGCGTCACCCCTCAGCAGCACGTGGACGAGCTCAGCCAGCCCTACAAGGCGCTGTGGGCGCGGATGAACATCACCTACGATGACTTCATCCGCACCACCGAGCCCCGGCACCAGGCCGTGGTCAAGCGGGTGCTCCAGGAGCTGTTCGACCGCGGCGACATCTTCCAGGACACCTACGAGGGCTGGTACTCCGTCTACGAGGAGCGCTTCTTCACCGAGAAGGATCTCGTCGACGGCAAGGATCCCCTGAGCGGGCGCGAGGTCGAGTGGCTCGCCGAGTCCAACTACTTCTTCCGCATGGGCAAGTACGCGGACCAGCTCCGCCAGTGGATCGAGGACAACCCCGCCTTCGTGCGCCCGGAGTCCCGCCGCAACGAGCTGCTGGGCTACCTGAAGAAGGAGGTCGGCGACCTCTGCATCTCCCGGCCCAAGGCGCGGCTGCCCTGGGGCATCGAGCTGCCCTTCGACTCGGAGTACGTCACCTACGTCTGGTTCGACGCGCTCCTGAACTACGTCTCGGCGGTGGGCATCGACAGCGATCCCGACCGCTTCGCCCAGCTCTGGCCCGCCAGCTACCAGCTCATCGGCAAGGACATCCTGACGACCCACGCGGTCTACTGGTCCACCATGCTCTTCGCCATGGGCCTGACCCCCGCGAAGTGCCTCTACGCCCACGGCTGGTGGACCGTCGAGGGCCAGAAGATGAGCAAGTCGCTCAAGAACGTGGTCGACCCCAACCTGCTGCTGGACGCCTACGGCCCGGACCCGGTCCGCTACTTCCTCCTGCGGGAGATTCAGTTCGGCGCCGACGGAGACTTCGCCCACGAGAAGCTCCTGACCGCCTACAACTCCGACCTCGCCAACGACCTCGGCAACCTGGCCCACCGGGGCCTGAGCATGACCGGCAACTGGCTGGGCGGGGTGGTGCCCGAGGCCGGCGAGGAGGCCGGCACCGACGCCGAGCTGAAGGCGACCGCGGCGAAGTCCGTGGCTGACTACACCCGGCTGCTGGAGTCAGCGAGCTTCAAGGACGCCCTGGAGGCCATGCTGGTGATGGTCCGGGCGGGCAACAACTACCTGCAGGTCGAGGCCCCCTGGGCGCTGAACGCCAAGGGCGACACCGACCGGCTGAAGACCGTGCTCCGCAACTCGCTGGAGATCTCCCGGATCTCCGCCCTGCTGCTGAGCCCCTTCTGCCCCGACAAGGGCGCCGAGCTGCTCGGCAAGCTGGGCATCGACGCCCCCGAGCTCGCCGCGCTGGAGAACTTCTACGGCCTGACTGACGGCGCCGCGCTCACGGTGGGCGACCCGCTCTTCCCGCGCATGAAGGAGCTGCCCCCCGAGATAAAGGCCGTGCTCGACGCCGCCAACGCCGCCGCGAAGGCCGCCCCGAAGCCGGCGAAGAAGAAGAAGAAGACAAAGAAGGCAAAGAAGGCAAAGAAGAAGGCGCCCATCAGCTTCGACGACTTCCAGAAGCTCGATCTGCGGGCGGGCCTCGTCACCGCCGCCGAGCCCCACCCGGACGCTGATCGGCTGCTGGTCGTCACCGTGGACCTCGGCGAGGCCGAGCCCCGCACCGTCGTCGCCGGCATCGCCAGCAAGTACGCCCCCGCCGATCTCGTCGGCGAGCGCGTGGTGGTGGTCGCCAACCTGGAGCCCGCGACCATCCGCGGGGTCGACTCTCAGGGCATGATCCTGGCCGCTGGTGGCAAGGCCATCGAGTCCCTGGCCACGACCCTTGATGCTGTCGCTCCCGGCACAGTGATCCGTTAGCGATCAACGATTCTCTTACAGAACAGCGGTCACAGGCGGTGTACACTCGGCGTATACTGCACCGCGACCACGGATCCGCCTCCTTCGTCGGAGAGAAGTTTTATGCACCGATCGACCCTCCTGTTCGCTGTCACCGCGCTGTTCCTCGGCGCAGCGTGCGACACCGAGTACAAGCTCGGCAACGAAAACGATGACAACGTGGGCGTCGGCGACACCCTCCCGCCGGACATCGAAGTGTCCCCGGGCACCGTCACCTTCGATGACATCAACGTCACCGAACCCAACGCCTACATCGAGCAGGTGGTGCGGATCTCCAACGTGGGCGAGGGCGACCTCCAGCTCACCGGCATGGAGCTGAGCGATCCGAACGCGCCCTACTCCTACGGCAACGTGGGCTCCAGCATCGTCGCCCCCGGCGAGTTCACCGAGTTCATCGTCACCTTCGTCCCCGAGACGGCTGGCCCCACCGAGGCCACCCTCTACATCGACTCCAACGATCCGGACGAGCCGGTCGCTGAGGTGATGCTGGGCGGCCTGGGCATCGCCCCGGTGATCGAGGTCTCCCCCGAGGTCTACGACTTCGGCGAGCCCTACATCGGCTGTGAGCTCGAGCAGGCCATCACCATCGACAACGTGGGCAACGCGACCCTGGTGGTGGAGTCCCTGGAGTACAGCACCGGCTCGGTGGATCTCCTCTTCGACGGCGACACCCTGAGCAACGGCACCCTCCCCTGGGTGCTTGAGCCCGAGGACGCGCCCATCACCGTGTGGGTCGACTACTACCCCCTCGATGAGGTCCAGGACATCGGGTACCTGAAGGTCAACTCCAACGATCCCCTGACCTCCACGGTCCTGGCGACCCAGGAGGGCAGCGGCATCATCTACGGGATGAACACCGACGTCTACGACCAGCCCCTGAGCGGCCCGGTGGACATCCTGTTCGGCGTCGACAAGTCCTGCTCGATGGACGACGACATCCAGAACGTGAAGTCGAACTTCTCGCTGTTCGCCAGCACCCTCGCCAGCCTCGACAGCGACTACCACATCGGCGTGGTGGTCGAGGACTCGGGCTGCTTCAGCGGCAGCGTGAACTACATCGACAGCGACATGACGACCTCGGCGCAGCAGAACGCCTTTGACGACATGCTCAGCGGCGTCGCCGGCACCTACACTGAGGCGCCCTTCCAGATGATGAGCAACGCGCTCAGTCAGTCCGGGACCGGTGGCTGCAACGAAGGCTTCATGCGCGACACCGCGACGCTGGCGCTGGTGAGCGTCTCTGATGAGCGCGAGCAGTCGCCGAACGGCTGGGAGTACTATGTCTCTCTCTTCCGCGGTCTGAAGGGTGATGATGATGATGTCATCATGCACTCCATCGCTGGTGACATGCCCACGGGTTGCGACCTGAATGAGCCGGGGGTCGGGCACTACGAGGCGACTGTCGAGACCGGCGGCGAGTTCCTGAGCATCTGCTCGACGGACTTCGGCGCGCACCTGCAGGCCATCGCGGTCGGCTCCGTCTCGGAGAACCAGAACTTCGAGCTGACCCAGGAGCCGGTGCCGGAGACCATCGAGGTGGAGATCGATAAGACCCCCACCACCGAGGGTTGGGAGTACAGCGGTTACGACGACGGTAACTACGTGCACTTCGACAACAACCACATCCCCGAGCCGGGCAGCAAGATCGAGATCACCTATGTGATCAAGCCGGACTGCAACCTCTAAGAGGGGTGGTCGGTGATGAAGCGCGGCGGGCTCCGATGGAGTCCGCCGCTTCTGCGTTTGGGGGTATCGAAGCGCGAGCGAAGCGAGCTCTGAGCGCGCAGCGCCTCAGCTCCGCTCCTCAGAGTTGGTGCTCCTCCTCTCCTCTCCTCTCCTCCTCCAGAGCGGCTGCTTCACAGCGACTCCAGCGGCTCGGAGCCGCTTCCGAGCGGCTTGCACGCGCCGCCTCCCCACCCTCTCGATGAGTCCCCACCTTCCGACAGAACGTGCCGTCAGGCGCGCGCCAACTGCGAAGAGGCCCCGTTGAGGAACGCAACGTCCCAGCGTCTCACACGAGAGGGTGTTGCGACGTCAGATGCCTCGCCGCAAGGCGACATCAGGAGGCAAGACCTTGCGAACACGTGGACGGTTTTCGACGGAGCCCAGGTGTTGCTGTCCTGCAAACCCACGTTGTAAAACCGGCCAGGTTTCGCAATGGATGCAAACCCAGGTGGGCATGCCAGACGACCCGAGAGTCACTGCACAGGGGAGTGAAAGGCGACGACGAGGAGCTTGCGACGAGGAGAACTTGCCTGA
>Ga0316204_10004791_pt1 | contig 23659 bp, 22 predicted proteins | sample 6monrhotite_MG_2_FD_205661 | JGI IMG/M metagenome (GOLD analysis project Ga0316204, IMG submission 205661) | Microbial mat bacterial communities from mineral coupon in-situ incubated in ocean water Damariscotta River, Maine, United States -... | ecosystem: Environmental > Aquatic > Marine >... | reverse complement strand
TCTTCTTCGGCGCGGCCTTCTTCTTGGTCGCCTTCTTCTTGGTGGCGGCCTTCTTCTTCGGCGCGGCCTTCTTCTTGGTCGCCTTCTTCTTGGTGGCGGCCTTCTTCTTGGTTGCCTTCTTCTTCGCCATGGAACTCTCCCCCACGCTAGGCGCCGTAGCGCCAGTCTTCACGCTCCCGCGGGAGCTCAGAACTTTCCCCTCGGAGTGAGCGTGCGCTCAATTCCTCTGGCGGTATAGCTGAATCGCACGACAGTTTTTAGAGCGCTCAGGGCGCTCTTCCTCGCCGAAGCGATCGTCACGCGAGCCCAAGGCGTTGCTACCAATGCAGTTACAACGTCGCGAGGCCCTCCCGGAGCGATCTCATGCTCCCGGCCGAGAAACTTGACGCCGAGCCCGAGGCCCTCAGGAGTCTGTCCCCGAGCGCCGAAGCTCACAGGCTCCTGACGTAGGCTGGCCGAAGTTCGCCGAGGCGCCCCATGGTCGTTCAAGAAGTCCTCCAGCTCCCCCCCGCGGGGCCCGGCCTGCACGAGGTCACCGCCCAGGTCGCCCTCCTGGTCTCGCGCGCTGGCGTCGCGCGAGGACTTTGCCACGTGTTCGTCCAGCACACCTCGGCCAGCCTCCTGATCCAAGAGAACGCAGACCCAAGCGCCCGCGCGGACCTCGAGACCTTCTTCGAGCGCCTAGCGCCCGAGGACGAAGCCTGGCACACCCACACCGCCGAGGGGCCCGACGACATGCCCGCTCACCTCCGCGCGGCCCTGACCAACACCAGCGAGTCGATCCCCGTCGTCAACGGACGCCTCGGCCTCGGCACCTGGCAGGGGCTCTACCTCTTCGAGCACCGTCGCCGAGCCCACCAACGCCGCCTCGTCGTGACCATCACGGGCGAGGCGCCGTGAGCCGAGTTCGCGCGAGGAAGACCGCATCCAGCCGCGCCGAAGAGACCCTCCGGGCCCTCGACCCTGCTTGGGGCGAACTGGTCGACCGTCACGGCCCCTGCACCCTGAGGAAGCGCCGCAGCCCTGACCCCTTCGGCGCCCTGGTTCGAACCGTGATCGCCCAACGCGTGTCGACCAAGGCTGCGGCCACCGTCGCGCTCAGGCTGGGGGTCCTGCTGGAGGGAGAGATCAGCGTGGCCCGGGTCCTCGAGACGCCGCTCGCAGGGCTCCGCAGCGTCGGGCTCCCCGAGCGCAAAGCCCTCGCGATTCAGGCGCTGGCCCGGTCCTCAGCCGACGGAAGCCTCCCCTTGACGCGCCTCGGCCGCTGGTCGAACCGCCGCGTGACCGAAGGCCTGAGCGCCATCCCAGGCATTGGTCCCTGGACCGCGCAGGTGTTCATGATCTTCAGCCTAGCTCGCCCCGACGTGTTCCCAGAAGGCGACCTCGGGCTCCAAGAGGGGATCCGTGTCACCTTCGGACTCCAACAGCGTCCAACCCCCCGCCAGGCCCGCGAACGGGCCGAGGCCTGGGCCCCCTACCGCTCGACGGCAGCTTGGTATCTCTGGCGCGCCGCTGACCCGACCCCGAGCGACGCGTGAGCCAGGCCTCCCCCACCAGCCTCGCGGGTCTACGCCTGAGCGTCGTCGCGGCCTCCCTTGCTCGTCCCGGGGGGACCGAGCGCTACCTGCTCCTGCTCCGTGAGGCGCTCCTCGAGGCCGGCGTCTCGCTTCGAGTCTGGACCCGAGACGACTCAGGCGACGAGCGCCTGGACTCGCTCCTCGACGACACGCCGGATCCGCTCCGCCTCCTGCCCCAGGCTCCGCGCGCGCGGCGTGAGGCCCGTCGCTTGGCGCAATCCAGCGACCTGGCCCTCTTCCTCGGGATCGCGCCCTTCGGCTTCACCCTGGCCGCAGCCCGCGCCCTCCCAACCCTGCTCTCGGTCCATACGCCATTCCTGACCTGCCCGGCAGGTTCGCGCTATCTCCCCCGCTCCCAGCGCCCCTGCCACCAGCCCCCAGGTCCTGCCTGCCTCCAAGTCGATCGCCGCGAGGGCTGCCTCAGCCTCCAGTCCGGCGCGCCCTTCTCGACCCTCGGCAAAGTCTCAGGGAGCCTGACTCGCGGGCCCCGGACACGCCTCCTGGTCCGCGCCGCCCGGGGGGTGATCCTTAACAGCGAGGCCACCCGCGCAGACCTGACCCGCCTCGCCACCCCCAGACAGAGCTGGGTCGTGCACCCTCCCGCCTGGATCCCCGTCCCCCCAGCGGCCGAGCTCGAGCCCAACTTACTCCTCTTCGTGGGGCGGCTGACGCTCCTCAAGGGCGTCCCCGAGGCCCTCGAGGTCGCGGCTCGCCTGCCAGGGACCCGGCTGGAGGTGATCGGCGAGGGCCCTGAGCGACCCCGCCTGGAGTCCCTCGCTCGAGGCCTCGGGATCGCCGACCGAGTTCGCTTCCGCGGCTGGTGTAGCCCCGAGGAGGTGTCCCAAGCCATGGCCCGGGCTGCCTGCACCCTCGTCCCCTCCCAGACCTTCGAGACCTTCGGGCAGGTCGGTCCCCAGGCCCTCCAAGCAGGGTGCCCGGTCGTGGCCTACGAGGTCGGCGGCGTCGCGGCCTGGGGTCGAGAGGGGGGCCAAGCTCGGGAAGGCGTGACCCTCGTCAAGGTCGGAGACCTCCCAGCCTTGACCCGAGCCACCCAAGCCGCGCTCCAGGCCCAGCCCGCTCCGGCTGAGCGCGCCCGCTGGAGTCGGGCTTCCCGCGAGACCTTCGGCCTAGAGCGATTCCGGCGCGAGTATCTCGGGGTCCTCGCCCAAGCTGCGGAGGCACCGGCGTGACCTTAAAGATCGCCCAAGCAAAGCCTTAGCCTTCCACCCTCCTCCACAGCCCCCAGATGGCGAAACCTGGACAGGCCCGGCCCATTTTGTCCGTGGAACGCGTTACAACGTGGCCCATGGCGGTCGACCCCCTGGTCCTCAAAATGGAAGCCGAAGGGCTCAATCTCCTCGTCGAGGGCGACGAGGCTGAGTTGATCTTTGCCTCTGACGGCGAAGCCATAGAAGCCCTCCGCACCGTCTCCTTCCAGTCTCCTGAGCTGATGGAAGGCTGCGAAGTCGCCCTCCCCGCAGTCGGGCTAGGCGCGGCCTACTTCCTCATTCTCGGAAACGTGGCTCGCGTGGTCTCTCGGGTCATGAGCCAGCGCGCCCGCGCGGCCTTGGTCGAAGAGGGAATCGAGTACAAGACGGCGAGCTGCGTCAAGGCCCTCCCCGAGCGCTACGCCCGCCCCATGGCCGACTACGATCGTCGCGCTCGCTCGGCGATCACGCCCCAGGCCTACCTGGTCGAGCTCAAGCGCGTCCGCGACCGCTAGGGCTCCGGCCCTTTGAGCGAGCATGGGAGCTTCGACGCCAAACGCTGGGCCAGCACCGGCAGCGTCGACCTCAGCGCCATCCAGCAGTTCTTCGACGGCGGGATCCCCTTCAACGCCTTCGTCGGCCTAGAGCTCGTCGAGATCGAGCGAGGTCGCGCCCTGGCGCGGATTCCCTTTCGCCCCGAGCTGATCGGCGATCCAACCCGGCCCGCCCTGCACGGCGGCGTGATCTCCATGCTGGCGGACACCATCGGCGGGGCGGCGGTGTTCTCGGTCACCGACCCTGGAGATCGGGTCGCGACCATTGACCTCCGAGTCGACTACCTCCTGCCGGGACGGCAGCAGGACCTCCTCGCTGAGGCGGTCGTGATCCGAGTCGGCAATCGGGTCGGCGTCGCCAGCGTTCGAGTCTGGCAGCCGGAGGGGAAGCACGGCGATGAGTCCATCGCGGTCGCCAAAGGCGTCTACACCATCAAGCGCGGCGCCTAGCTCGCCAAGACCGCGGGTCGCCCGGCGTCCTGGCGCAACGTTGCCCTTCCGCGCACAACAGAGCAGACCGCGGACCCAAAGGTAGGGGAGCCTGGGGGGGCCGCAGCCCCCCCAGAGCCTTCACTCAGCGCTGTCGCACCAGGACGTTTCGCGCGACCTTTAGGCGGCGGAGTTCGGGCGCCACGTCCTGAATGAAGCGCTTCCCGTCCACGGCGTAGCCTGCCGTCGGCTTGAGCCCCTCGATCTGCTCGCTCCACCAGGCGTTGAAGCGCGCCATGCAGCGCTCGCGGAGGTATTTGCAGTGCATGGACGCTAGGGCCACAGCCAGGCTCTTGTCCTCTCCGCCCTTGCGGAAGGAGATCCAGACCGGCCCTTGAGGCGTCTCGGTCGTGTAGGTCGAGATATCTGGGCCCTCCTCCAGAATGTGAAGCTCGCAGAGGGGGAAGGCCTTCCCGCAGAGCCTGAGGTAGGTGCTCCGCCCGCCGTGCTTGTCGCAGGTCACGCGCATCGGACCGCGCGTGGACTTGCGGAGGGAGCTGAGCATCGAGACGCAGGCTTCCTCGAGGAGGGCGGCCTTGTTCTTGGTCACTGAGACCCGCTCGTTGTAGGACTGCGCGTCGAGGAGCCGGACCTCGGCACCTATGAAGCGAACGCCCGCGGCCTTGGCGGCCTCGTCAAAGCGATCCGCTCGAGCCGCGACCTCGCCGGTCCAAGCGAACTCGGGAACCTTGACCTCGTCGAAGCCCTGAAACCAAGGCTGACGGGCGTAGCCTCGACCTCCACCGAGGACGTCGATCAGGGCCTCGAGATTCGTAGCCTCGCGCTGCCCGCGAAAGGCCAAGACTCCCAGTTCGAGGTTCTTGAGCCCGTCCTTGCGGGGCTTAATGACCTTGCTGTCGGCGACCCAGAGCTTGTTCTTGTCGCCCTTCCCGGTCCGACGCACGGCATCGGCGAGCTCTTCCCAGAGGTCCGGCTCGCCGATCCCCGGCTCGCCTATGTCGAGAACGTCCCCTGGGACCTCAAACGCGCTGCTCCCGACCACGAGCGGTCCCAAGAGCGGGCCGTAGCCCGCCTCGTCGAACCCAGCCACGATCACAGGAGGTCACGCTCGGCGAGGACCGCCTCGAGGATCAAGAGCGCGATCTCGCCTGGTTTCGCGCAGGCGCCCTCTCGCTCGGCCCAGGCGTCAGCGACGACGACCCCGAGCTTAGGGTGGTGCTGAGCCCAAGCTAGAAACGCGGCTCCGCGCTCCCCCAGCACGTCGCGTCGGGCGGCCTGATTGGGCGCCGTGGCGGCGGCCTCCAGGAGCGCTCGCCCTTCGCCCTCGCTCAGCTCCAGCACGAGCTAGGCCTTGGGCCGCGGGAGCCGGCTCTGCCAGAGCCTGAGGCCCTTGACGTGGTCGTAGTGGTATCCACCGACCTCCTTCTTGCGTCGCTCGGCGACAGCAAAGGACTTTCGGCACATGTTGAGGAGGGTCGAGAGGGAGGCTCGCTCTTTGGGGTCGGGGTGCAAGCCAGCCTCGATGATCTGAACGAGGTCTGTCCCCGAGGCCGGGTCGTAGGCGGCGACCGCGCGGTCGATGTCTCGGAGGTCGAAGGCCTCGCTGCGGTCGGTCTTGTGACCCAGGAGCTCGAAGAGCTGGTCCTGGCCCTTGAGCTCGTAGACCCCGCGGTGCTCGTAGGGACGCTTGCCGGTCAGGATCTGGCAGAGCGTGGCCGTCAGCGCATAGACGTCGGTCTCGACGCCGTAGTGCCCTTCGACCTCGCCGGTCAGCTGGGGGACGCTCTCAGGCGCGAGGTAGGCCGGCGTGCCTATGAACTCACCCAGAACTCCCGCCTTCTCCTCCACCGCTCTCCGCTCGCGGGCGCAGCCCATGTCCATGAACACCGGCTCATAGGCGCCTGTCGCGAGGCGACGTCGATACTCGTCGTCGTCGAGGTCGGGCGAGCCCATCCGGAGCATCACGTTGTCGGGCTTGATGTCGAAGAGGAGGAGCGGACGCTCGCGCCGCATGTGGATCCCCTGAAGGACCCCGGCCAGGTGAATGAAGGTGTCGAGAGCGACGGCCGGGTGGACCGGCTCCTTGGGGAAGCGCTGGCAGGGGTGAGGCTGGAGCTTCTCCAACACGATGTAGGGCGCCTCGTTGGCGATCCCCGAGTCGAGGAGCTTCACGATCCCGCGGTCAGGGACCTCGTAGATCCCCTTCTCGAGCTCGAGGGCCTCGACGCCGCCTTCCCGCGCGATCTTGAGGACGGCGCGTTCGACGGGGTCCTTGAAGCCCTCGAACTCTTGGCTGCCCTGGATCTGAATCTGGAACACGTAGCCCTGTCCGCCCCGTCCGATCAACTTCTCGACGACGTAGGCTCGGCTCATGTCGTCTGAGGGCAGAATCTCGGCCTCGAGGTTCATGTCGACGGCGTCGGGCCACTCCTCGGGCTCGCTGAAGGCCGCCACGGCCGCGCCGAGGCGCTGGTTGAGGTCCTCGCGCGAAGGCTTGGTGGGGCGGGCCGCCGGACCCGAGCCGGGCTTGGCGACCGCTCCGGGCCGCGTCACGCCGCGCGTCGTGGCCTGCCCCTTGGCGCGACGAATGCTGCCGCGGAGGTAGTCGCGATACTGGACCAGGACCTGATCGAAGAGCCCCTCTCCGCTGATGCTGTCCAAGAGCGCCAGGAGGGTCTGCCCGGTCCAAATCGGCGAGGTGCGGACCGTCTCGGGCGGAAAGGCGCCTGGGACGAGGAGGTAGCCGATCGCGACCTCGTCCGCCTCCCGGGCGAGCGCCAGGGCTCCAGGGGCTCCGGGAAGGTGTCCACCCATGACGACGAGGAGTTCAGTCGCCTGGGGGTGGCGGAGGGCGACCTCCCACACGCCGTTGCGGAGACGCGCGGAGGTCTTGACCTCCTTGAGGGAGGCCTCTTCGCCTGGCCAGGTCATGGACTGCTGGTGGAGGAAGGCTCCGAGGCGAAGCAAGAGCTCTTCGCCGCGTCCGTGCTCGCCGTGGGGATCGAGGAGCCAAGCCAAGACGCGGGCGTGCAATTCGTCGCCGGTCGGGCCGAGGATCTGGAACAGCGATCGTGGCATGCACTCTCCGGTCCGCGACGCCTCCAGTCGGGCGCCAGGGCCTCCCAGGATAGCGGGCCGAGGGGACCTCCGAGAACCGACACCGGAAGGTCGCGCGCGATGGTCCCGATCCCTCTCTCCTGGTCTCCCTTCAACGGGATTGGCTGAATCAACGCCACTCGAAGCGAGTCCACCCAGACAACGCAGAGGGCACCGGGGCTGCTACCCTCTCGCTCCTTCTGGAGGCTTCATGCGAACGCTCCTCTCCGCCGCCTGTCTGGTGGCGCTCTTCGCCCTCCCGCTCCACGCGGATTATCGAACCCTCGGGGTCAGCCCCGGCCAGGACACTGTCCTGGCGAAGCTCGAAGCCCTCGCGGCTCCCGGGCAGGTGTTCATCTTCGACCTCGACTCGACCCTGCTCGACACGCGACCGCGCCAGGTCGCGATCCTGCGGGCCTGGGCGGCCCGCGAGGGCAAGACCGAGCTCAGCGGGCTCTGCGTCGAGCACTTCCAGAGCTGGGACTTCCGCGAGACCCTCAAGCGAGCGGGCGTCAAGATCAGCGAGATCCCGGCCCTCGAGAAGCAGGTCAAGAAGGCCTGGCGCGAGGGCTTCTGGAACCCCCGGGCCCTGGTCCACGACCTGCCCATTCCTGGAGCCGCTGCCCTCGTTCGTCGCCTCCACGCCAAGGGCGCCACGGTGGCCTACGTCGGTCGGCGCGCGACCCAAGACGTCCAGACCCAAGCCGCCCTCGAGCGCTTTGGGTTCCCCCTCGACGAGCGAGCGATCCTGGTCTCCGACGTCGTCGAGAAGGTCGAGGGCGGACGTAAGGCCCGCTCCAAGGCCGCGCGCGCTGCGCGAGAGGCTGCCCTGACCAAGGCCGCGGGCTTGGGCGAGGTCGCGGCCTGCCTCGAGAACGAAGGCCCCAAGATCGACGAGCTCCGGAGCCGCTTCCCCAAGGCCCTCGGCGTCCACGTCCGGACGGACGGCCCGGGCTTCACTCAGAGCCGCGGGGCCTACCTCGAGGGCTACCTCCGCACCACGGACTCCGTTCCGGCCCCAGGGTCCAACCCAGACATTCCAGACCCCAAGACCCCCCTCAAGGTCGTGGGCGTCCCCGACGGCGACACGGTCAAGGCCGAGACTCCCCAGGGCGAGCGCCTGACCCTCCGCCTGATCGGGATCGACACGCCCGAGAAGGACCCCCTCTACGAGCGCGCGTCGATGGCGGGCAAGAAGAGCCGCCACGTCGCGGGCTACGGAGCGACCCTCGTCGCCGACCCCAAGGCCTGGGTCGAGGCCAAGACCTTCCTGATCAGCCTCCTCGACCAAGGAGACCTGCACCTCGCCTACGACCCGGACAACGAGCGCAGCGGCCACCGCGACTCGACCTCGTCCCGCCGCGTCTTGGCCTACCTCTACGTCGTCAAGAAGGACGGCTCCAAGATCGACGTCAACGCCGAGCTCTGCCGCCAGGGCTACACCCTCGACTACGCCTTCCGCTATCCCCACAAGCGGGACAAGGAGTTCCGCAAGCTGATCCACGCGGCCAAGGCCGCCGGCCTCGGCTACTGGGCTCCCAAGTGGCAGCCCGAGGGACCGCCGCCGAACCCGACGGGCCCCAAGAAGGCCGAGGAGCCCACGTCCCAGCCCGCTCCGCCCAAGGGCCCGGGCGAGGGCGACCCGCCTGCCCCTGGCGGCGACAAGGAGCCGATCAAGGCTGACCTCTCGCATGTCAAAGCGGGACAGGTCTACGTCTATGAGCTCGACGCCGCCGGCACCAAGATCGAGATGCGCTACATCGTCGAGTCCGTCACCGACCGCGCCGTGAAGTACGTGACCGTGACCGTGGTCATGGGCAACGAGAGCCGCTCACCCGCCACCGAGTGGCTCCTCCCGAGCGAGGCTCCCAAGGCGCCCCCCGGCGCCGGCGACGTCAAGGTTCGCCGCGAGCGGATCGAGGTCGCGGGCCAGTCCTGGGAGAGCATGGTCTTCGAGAGCTCGGGCACGACGACTTGGATCCCGACCAAGGGCGGCCTCCCGACCTTCCCGCCGCTCCTCAAGATGGAGAGCGAGACCACCAAGATGTCGCTCCAGAAGGTCGAGTAGAGCTGGGCCACGAGGCCCGGGCCCCTCTGGCAGGGGCTCTAGAGGCCCTCTATAACGCACGCCTCACCTGGAGGTGACTCGTGCGGACCTACCTCTTCCTGGCTGCTCTGCTCCTGATCTCACCGGCCCTGGCTCAGGACGCCGCGACCTTCGCCAAGCAGCTTGGAGACGCCGACGCAGCCAAGCGCGAAGCCGCAGCGACGGGCTTGGCCAAGCTCGGCCCCGAGAGCCTGCCGGCCTTAGACGCCCTCCTGGCTGCGACCAAGGACAGGGCCTTCAAGGTCCGGGTGGCCGCGATTCGAGCCCTCGTCGCGATCGGCCCCAAGGCCAGCGAGGCCTCACACAAGCGCTTGCTCGGGCTCTTGCAAGACAAGAGCGCTCAGGTCAGAGAGGAGGCCGCCAAGGCCTTCCCCCCCCTCCGCCTAGCCTCCAAGTCGCTACCCCAGCTGGCCAGCTTGTTCGGTGACCAGAAGTGGCGCGTGCGGGCGGCAGCCATCGAAGCCATCAGCTCGACCGGCAAGGCCGCGGAGCCCCTCACCGAAGAGCTCTTGAGTCTGTCCACAGGCGACGCAAGTCCGACGGTGCGAAGGCTCGCAGCGGCGGCCTCCAAGAGACTCGAGGCAGCCCTCGGCCGGGAGTCCAAGAGCCCAAAGGCTGGGGCCGCTGCTGCCCCTTCACTTGAGTGGACGGCCAAGCGCGTTCCGGCCCTCGTGGCTGCCCTCCGCACGGAGAAAGACGACGCCCATTTTTACGCGTTGCAAGGAATCGAAAACCTGGGCCCTCTAGCAGGATCGGCTCTGCCCGACTTGTTGGAACTCCTCGCCGACGCGACCCACGCCGAACACCACGCCGCCTACGTCCGTGCGATCGCTACGCTCGGAGAGGAAGCGGTCCCAGCGATCCCAACCCTCCTCGAGAGGCTCAAGCACGCGAAGAAGAGTTGGGCTAGGTACTATGCCGCAATAGCCTTGGGCCGTATCGGTCCGCTTGCCGAAGCTGCTGTCCCCGCACTGCTTGAGGCTTGGGACGCGACCACCGATGGCTCGCTTCGGAATGGAATCGGATTTGCAATCGGGAGGATCTGCACGACACATCCCGCAGCTCTCGAGCGCTTGATCAAGGTCTATCCGGACGCAGATCGGCACGCTCAGAAGGACTTGGGAGCGGCGATCGCAGGTCTCGGTCCAGCCGGTGCCAAGTTCCTCCTCAGTCGGGCTGGAGACTCGGACCTCTCAGCGGCTGAGAGGTCGAGGGCTCTGGAAGCGGCCGCCGCCACACGAGGCGCCGAAGAGGCGGTCGCCAAGGCTGCCTGGCTCGCCTTGAAGAGTGACGCGAAGGCGGACTTGGAGGTTGGTTCTCGAGGTTTGCAAACCCTCGCCGCGTGGAGCCCCCTAGGCTTGGAGAAGTTCAAGCTGCTCTGCCAGATGCTGGCAGAGGAGACTGATCCTGGGCGCAAGGAGGTCCTCGAGCTTCTCGTCAGCGTGCTCAAGAACTACGTCGATCTTCACGAGCTCGTCAAGGTCGACCCCGCGACGCCCGCTGCGATCCCAGCTCTCCTGGTGGGCCTCGACAAGAGCAACAACTCTTGGGCCGAGCACTGGTTGAAGGAACAAGCGAAGCGCAACGCCAAGGTCGTAGACGCCCTTTGGGCCCACGTCGGGCGGAAGACCGATGGTCGGGCATACGACCTGCTCTGCGAGCTAACCGGTTTGAAGAAAGGCGAGCAGGCGCCCCCCAGAGGAGACGAAGCCCCCGAGAGCAAGCCGGAGTCTTCTTCCGCAGGCGACTTGTCGCACGTCAAGGTCGGCCAGGTCTACGTCTACGAGCTCGAAGCCGGCGGCGTGAAGATGCAGATGAACTATGTCGTGGAGAAGGTCGAGGGGACCTCGGTTCACTACAGCACCGAGACCGTCGTGGCCGGGATGACGACCAAGGGTCCCGTCACGACCTGGAAGACTGCCGACCCGAAAGCCGCGCCCGCCAAGCCTCCGGCCAACAACGTCAAGACTCGCTTCGAGACCTTCGAGTTCCAGGGTGAGTCCTGGCAGACAATGGTCGTCGAATCGGACGGCTCGACGACCTGGGTCCTTCTCAAGGGAGGGGCTCCGACCTTCCCGCCCTTCGTCAAGACGGAGGGAGCCAGCAAGGCGACCCTCGTCAAGATCGAACAACGCTAGACAGCGCGGCCAACTCATGAACGAAGAGTACAAGGGTCGCCTGATCGGCTACTGGCTCCTGACGATGCTGGTGGTCTTGAGCCAAGGCGCCTCGGGGGTCATGGACCTCGCCGGCGCCCAACCCCTCGTAGACGGCGTGACGGCCCTCGGCTACCCGGTCTACATCCTCAAGATCCTGGGCCCCTTCAAGATCCTGGGGGTGATCGCCCTCGCCGCGCCTGGGTTCCCCAGGCTCAAGGAGTGGGCCTACGCCGGGTTCACCTTCGACTTCATAGGCGCCTTCGCGAGCCACCTCCTCAACGGCGACGGTCCAGGCGAGCTGGCCCCGCCCTTGATCTTGCTCGCGATCCTCGTCGGGTCCTACCTCCTGCGACCCGCCAGCCGACGCCTCCCCGGCGCGAGCGAGACCGCTCCTGCCCCAGCGGTCGAGGCGCCGCCTGCTGCCTAGGCCTGCCTCTCGCTGGGCAATGGCAGATTTTGACCGCCAAGGACGCCAAGGACGCCAAGGCTGTCGCGAATCCGCCCGACTGCGAGCCCAGTCGGGGTCTGGTGGGGTGAGCGAAGAATTGAACCCAGAAGGCGCGGAGAGCTCGCAGAGAGCGCCGAGATCGTCTCGCGAGATTCGACGAGCGCTCCAAAGAGGGACGCCGCGGGATCGTGGGGTCGGTCGAAGGCCTGGGGTTAGGGAGGGGACGGAAGCCCGAGTGAACCCGCGCGGGTGTCTTGGGTATCTCTCGGCGCGGGCCTGGCTCGCTCGGGTGTGGTGGCCTGGCGCTGAGCCAGAGGTGCGCTAGGCCTTCGAGCGTCGGCTTCGCTGGGAGCCCTATGAATCCGATCGCTCGCTGGCTGCGCACGACCTTCGACTTCAACCCTGCCTTCCCGCTCAGCGCCCTGGCCCTCCTGATCGGCCTCCGGCTCTTGGCCGACGAGGGCGGCGCCCAAGCCCCCCTCGCAGAAGCCCTCCTCGCGAGCGGGATCCTTCAGGCCTACGAGGTCCTCCTCTTGGGCGTGGCGCTCTTGGTCCTCTGGCCGCGCAAGGTCGCCTACGAGACCACGGCCATCCTGATCATCCTGGGCGTGGTCCGCTTCGCGGCGCCCTTCATGGCCGCCCGCCTCGCTGGGGAGGGAGAGCTCGCCGCAGCCCTGACCCTCGGCTTCATGACCTGGGCCCTCAGCACGGCCAAGGTCGAGGTCGCCGCGCGACGTCTCGGGCTGGACTGGACCTGGCGCGAGCGCCTCTGGGACGCGGTCCTGTTCGGGGTCGCCTGTGTGGCCCTGCCCCTCCTGGCGGAGCGCCTCGCGACCCTGACCGGCCTCGACTGGAGTCACAGCACCTCGCGAGGGATCCAGCTCGTCGTGTGGTGGGCCCTAGCGGCGGCGCTAGCGCCCCTGGCCCTCGGAGCCGAGACCCTCGGCGAACCCGGGTCGCTCCGCAGCCGGCGCCCTGCCCTGGTCTGGCGCGCCCTGACCTTCGTCGGGATCGCGCTCTTGGCCTGCAACGCCCTCTGGATCGGCGGCGGCCTCCCTCGCCCCCTGGCCCTCGTGCCCCTCATCTTCGTCGGGATCGCCGTCGCCTGCCACGTAACTCGGGCCTGGGGCGGAGAGGTCTGGCCGAAGTTCGCGCACCTCCCAGCCGTGTTCCTGGGCGTCGGGATCTTGGGCGGCGACCAGCTCAGCCGAGGCCTCCCCCTCAGCGAGCACCACGCTCTGGTCCTCCTGGCCATCGCCTGCGCCCTCGCGATCCCGCTCTTGGTCCGCGAACGACATGATCGGCGTCAAGGCGCCCGCTCCTTGGCCATCGTCGCTGCCGCAGCCCCCCTCCCGGCCCTCCCGGGGACTGGGGTCCTGGCCTACGGCTTCTTGGCCTCCCTCCTCCTCTTCGCCTGGAGCCTCTACCGCAGGCGAGACCTCCACGTGGCCGCGGCCGCCCTCTCCTGCGGGGTCCTGCTCTACCTCCTCGACGCCCAGGCCCTCGGCGTCTCGCTCTGGGGCGCCTGCGCGGCCCTGGCCCTCGCCGGCCGGGCCAGCGAGGGAGAGCTCGCGCCGCGGGCGGCTTACGTCTTGAGCCTCGTCCCAGGACCAGTGGCCTGTCTGGGCGGACCGCCGAGCTTGGCCGCTCTGGCCTGCTTCAGCGTCGCCGCGGGGTCTGGCGCCCTCTTGGCTCACCGCCGCCGCGACGCGCTCTGGTTCCGCGCCGCCTGCCTCAGCCTCGCGATCCCGACCGGTCGCAAGGTGACCGTCGGAGCTTCGACGGCCCACGTCCTCTTGGGCGCTGCCTTCGGGGCGATTCCCCTCGGGACCTGGTTGGCGCTCCGGCGAGAGGCCCGCGCGCGCGAGGCCGACGCGGAGCTGATGGCCGACCCGCGCTTCGAGGAGCCACCCGAGATCCCGACCCGAGCCCTCCAGGAGGCCGCATGAGCGACGAGTGGCTAGTCCGCGCTCCCGAACCCGAGTCCGCGCTCCTCGACGAGCTCCGCCCCCAGGAGCTAGAAGCTCGGCCGACCCTCGCCGCGCCCGCACCCCCGGTCTCAGGGAGCCGAGAGGATCGAGTCGAAGCGACCGAAGGCTCCCTGCCAGGAGCAGAGGAATACCAGTCCTCCACCTTGACCTCTGAGGACCTAAGCGCTCCCTGCGCTGAGGCGAGCGACTCCTCAGAGCAAGTTCAACTCGCCTCTAGCAGCCCGGAGCCTGAGGAGGCCGTGGAGGCCCCTGTCCCCGAGCCCCAGCTGGCCCCCTCGCCGGCAGGACCCCGCTGCCCCTACTGCCGCGAGTCCTTGCGCGAGGTCGTGGAGGGTCACCAAGACGAGGAGCGCGCCGCCGAGCGGACCGTGGCCTGCGCCGAGTGCCAGACTCCGGTCCACGCGCGCTGCGTTCAGATCCACGGAGGCTGCGTGACCAGCGGCTGCAGCGGACGAAGCTTCGCCTTCGTCGACCGCGTCCCTCGCCCCCAGATTCGCGCGGCTCGGATCGCCCGCCCTCGCCCCCGCCGGCGCGCGCGCCCCCCTCGCGAACCTCGCCAGGTCCCCGAGTGCCCACGGGACTGGGTTCGTCGCGACGCGCCCCTCCTGATCCTGGGCCTGGTCGGGATCCTCTCCCTCGCGCTCTTCGGCGACTCTCTAGCGGAGGGAGCCCGCCACTTCGGGGAGCTGCACGCGGCCGTGACCCGCAAGTGAGCCCACACGAAAGCCGCCCGCGCGAGCGCGGGCGGAAATGGAGACGAGGGGACTCGAACCCCTGACATCCAACTTGCAAAGCTGGCGCTCTCCCAACTGAGCTACGTCCCCGTGGTGGTCAGATTGTAGCGGAGTCTGGCGAAGGGCAAGGGTGATCGCAAGGGCAGGCGAATAGGACCCACCACGACTCGTCAGATCGCCCAGAGCCGCCTGGCGCAGGCTCTCCCGCCCTGGCCCATCGAGTAGGCTGGGCGCACTTCTTGGGGAGGAAGTCATGCAATCCAGGATCTTGTTCAGCACCACCGCGTTCGTGTGCGCGGCGACCCTCGCCCCGGCCTTGGCCGGCGAGCAGGGCGTCGTCCGAGCCCGCCTCGACCTCGACAAGGTCCAGCAGCGCTTGCCCCGGCTCAAGGCCGGGGACGTTCGAGGCGCCAACCGCCTGATCACGTCCATTAACCGCGCCAAGAAGTGGCTCAGCACCTGCAAGGACCGCCAGGCTGCGGACTGGATCAAGCAAGCTCAGCGGGCCGAGGACCTCGACAAGAAGGTCCGAGCCACCCTCGGGAAGGGTGCCCCCCCCAAGGCCAGCCCGAAGGCGACTCCTGCAGCAGGCGGGACCCCAAATGGCTCCGGCGAGCCGGACGCCGTGACCAGGAAGGCCAAGGCCATCCTGGACGAGGTCGAGGCCTCCCTCAAGACGCTCAAGCCAGGCCAGGTCAAACAGGCCAACGCTCTGATCACCAAGATCAACGGCGCCCGCACCACGCTCAGCAAGACGCGCCTCCGCTCGACCCAAATGTGGATCGACTGCAATCGCCGGGCGACTGAGCTCGACAAGCGCGTCCGGACCCAGGCCTCGAGCAAAAAGCGCGGCGGCGGCCTCAAGCCAGATCAGCAAGCGCGCCTCGACGCCTCGCCCAAGATCCCGCCCATGCCGGCGGTCGAGCCGCGCATGAGCCCCAAGGATCGGCTCTTCTTCCAGCGGCACTTCAACGGCCTGGGTCGGACCTACGTCTCGATCGCCGCCAGCGACCCTCGGGTCTTCGCCGATCGTCGCGTCGAGCCGACGCGAAACCGGCTCAAGATGCTCGCTCAGAAGGTCAAGTCCTTGACCGACCAAGACCACCCCCGCACGAAGTGGGTCAAGCAGGTCCTGCCCGTCGCCGCCAAGCTCCTCGAGGAGCGCGCGGCCCAAGGGACCAAGCTCGAGGCCGAGCGCCTCGCCAAGCGCAAGGCGCAGATCGCGGCGGCCGACGAGGAGCTCAAGCAGATCGAGGCCTTCTTCGGCGCCAAGAGCTTCAACTGCGAGCTCAAGCCGCCCTACGGGAAGCAGCGGGTCCAAGAGTGGATCGATCGCCTCAAGGGCTACCAGGCCATGGCCCCGCGCGGCCAGGCCATGCTGGCGGCCTTCCTCGAGGAGAACCCCGAGTGGGCGAAGCTGACGCGAGTCAAGAAGCTCAAGTATCTCTTCGGCGAGGGCTTGGCCTACCAGATCAAGCGGGGGATCACGCGGACCACGGATTGGCACGACGTCAGCGGCGGCAAGGGACGAGGCCCCATGCTCCAAGCCTACGCCTGGGGACAAGACCTCCTCGAGCAGACCGACAAGCAGGGGCTCCCCGAGAAGTGGCTCAAGGACGACGATTGGGTCAAGCGCTCCCTCGAGACCATAGACACAGGTATTGAAGCCGGCGAGGCCCTGCTCCTCTTCAAGAAGGCGTGGCACGACGCGGCCGATCCCAAGATCACGGCCACCATCACCAAGCTCCAAGCCCTGCGCACCAAGCTCGACGAAGCCGCCAAGCGGGTCTTGGCTCAAACCCGGATGCCCAAGGCCGAGAGCAACGACTCCGGCCTCCTGGCCCAAGCCAAGAAGACCCTCGAATCCAAGGGCTACGGCCCCTTCAAGCGGATCGTGATCAGCAGCGCCAAGACCTCCAAGACCGAGGCCAAGTCAGACGCCCGGCGCGAGGGCGACTGGCTCCGGATCTGGAAGTGGACCGAGAAGTGGGACCAGTTCCAGGTCGCCGCCGCGGAGCAGATCGACGGTCAATATCGGATCGTCTACTACACCCTGAAATACATCCACGTCGGCCCGCCCTGGAAGACGACCAAGGCCTGGTACGTCAGCGGCCGCGCCGACTGGCAGCGGATCCTCGAAGAGAACATCGACAAGTAAGTCCCTAAGCGACCTTGCGTGAGCTTCCTCGACGACGAGCAGCTGCAGGCCTCTGGCGTCGTGGCCAACAACGCCATGAACCGTGAGCGGGACCTCTCGGGGACCAACAGCTACGAGAAGGACCTCGGCTTCGACATCGCGGCCTGGCTCGAGAGCCGACTCGAGACCACCGGGCGCGTGAGCTGGCTCGACCTCTGCTGCGGCAGCGGGAAAGCCCTGATCCAAGCCCGCCAGCGCTTTGGCTCGACGCTCCACATCGTGGGCGTCGACCTGGTCGAGTTCTTCGCGCCGGTTCCGCCTGGCGTCGAGTCGCCCGAGTTCGTCGTGGCCTCGCTCAGCGAGTGGACCCCGAGCCAGACCTTCGACCTCGTGACCTGCGTCCACGGCGTCCACTACCTGGGCGACAAGCTCGACCTCCTCGCGCGGGCTTGCTCTTGGCTCAAGGAGCGCGGTCGCCTCGTCGCCAACTTCGACCTGGCTCAGGTCCACCTCGAATGCGGGTCTGCGGCGCGCCAGGTCGCTAAGGCCTTCCGCGAAGCAGGGATCGACTACAGCGGCCGCAAGAAGCTCGTCAGCCGCGAGGGCCCCGCCGAGGTCGACTTCCCCTGGACCTACCTCGGAGCCGACGACCGCATGGGACCCAACTACACCGGTCAGCCGGCGGTGGCCTCGCACTACCGTTAGCTGCTGGTAGTGCGCTCCGCCACTCGCTCGCGAATGGGGTCTTGATCGCCAGTCGCCCAAGCGCAGAGTTCACCTCGGACAGCGTCCCAAACTCGACGGTCAGGTTGCTCTGCCTGGTCTCGCCAATAGCCGAGATTCCAGACTGAGATCAGCGCCAAGGGGCTAGTGCTCGTGAAACCTTCAGTGGCCAAGGATCCGCGCAGCGGGCCCAGCGACTTGACCAGTCCTTCTAGGCGTTGACCCCCAGCGGAGCCTCCCCGGCCAGGTCCCCTGTGGACTCTTTCGAATCGACCTTCGGCATGGCGCCGGGTCCGGTCGCCGGGTCTACAGAACCAGAACTCGGCAGCGTGTAGCGCCTTCCGGCAGCGGATCAAGCAATCCTGCGCGTCCTTGCTGAGGACTTCCGAGCGGATCTGGGTGTAGACCACTGTGCAAAGCGCCGCGTGAAATCGGAAACGACCTTCACCCCGCAACGCGTCATTGAGTTCGAAACACCAGAGCGCGAGTTCCTCCAGAGTCGTCGGCGTCGCCTGGCCAGCAAGCGGACTGCCTGACACCCTGCTCGCTGCGGAGCTGCCGCAGAGAGCCGCGATCACGAGGCGACTCCGGTTGACCTCTCCCCGCCGAAGGCGGTCGGCCAGGACGCACTCCCCCGCCTCTTCGGAGCCTGTCTCCCGCCACTCCCGCACCAGGGCTCTCAGGGCTGCATCGTCCACGTTGCTACTTCGGGCGGCCGACCGCGCTCAGGGGCAGGGCGCCCTCGCCCTTGTTGGTCCCGACCATGTGGTCGAAGGCCGCCTTGCCGTCTCCGAAGTCGATCTCAGGAGAGACGAAGTCCACGCTGCAGTCGGCCTTGAGGACGTTCCAGCCATCCGGGGAGTTGCCGACGTCGCCGGGGAGCGCTTGCCCACCTGGACCCCGAGCGGCGCGATCAGCTCCGAGGAGCTTGTTGCTGGCGACGTTGCGGTTGTAGCCGCGACGCGTGAGGGCGTAGCTCAGGTCGGGCGTGGCGACGAGGGAGAGGTCGCCGCCGGCTCCTCCGTCTCGCCAAGGCGCGGTGGTCTCCCGGATCGACTTCGGCGCTCCCCAGGCCCCGTTCCAACCCCAAAGGCGCATGTTGTCGCGCACATTGGCGTCGCCTATGGGCACGTAGGAGTCGTCTGAGTCCGGGCAGATGAAGCCCTCGGGGTTGTCGTTGTAGCCGTACCACACGAGCGCCCGGACAGAGACGGGGGTGTCCGTGGTGGCGTTGTCCCCGTCGAGGGTTCGAGTCGCGGCCACGTGGGGGAGGAAGCGCTTGTCGTCTCCGTACTGAACCATCCCCAGACCGACCTGGCGCAGGTTGTTGGAGCACTTGGTCTTGCCGGCCTGCTCCCGCTTCTGCAAGACCGCAGCGGCACCGAAGGCCGCAAGAACGCAGAGCAGGGCCACGACGACGAGGACCTCGAGCAGGGAGAATGAACGTCGTCGCATGGCTCGGCCCTCGTCTAAGGAGGGCCAGCATAGCGCTCAAGGATAGGCCCGTCGGCCATAGAGCTGCGATCCCCGCCGAGCGAGTGACGAACCCGTTACACAGCTGGACTAGCCTTCACCGCCATGAACCGAGCTCTCCTCTGCCTGCTCCTCGCGACCCTCGCCGCCTGCGGAGCGGCTCCACCAGCGTCCCCGCCTCGTCCACTCCCAGAAGCGTCCTACGACGACATGGATCCCCACGATCCTGAGCGCGCCGAGCGGGACTTCGCTGTCGGCCTCGAGCACTACGAGGCCTTTCGCTACTCGGAGGCCGCCTTGGCGTTCCGCTCAGCCGAGCTCATGAACGCGACCCACCCCGAGATTCGCCACCACCGCCTGATGGCTGAGCTGCTCTGTGGTGAGCGCGAGGCCGAGTTCGTGCACCCGGTGGAGATCCTCGACGCGACAGCTCCAGAGTAGGCGCACTGCCCGAACCCCTCGAAGCCCAGGAAGGCGTGGCTTTGGGTTGGGGAGCTTTAGTCAGCCTTCAAGGCCCCGCTCAGGGCTATGCCTCCTCGGGTCGCTCCCGCGTCATCTCTCGGCAGCGTCTCTCAGCGTAGTCCCAAGCAGAGAACTTGCAGGCCTCGTCTTCGGATCGGATGAAGGGGTCTTCTCCGTACGTTCGGTAGCCCTGCCAGAGGTCCTCGAAGCTTCGTGACCCCCCCTCGAGCTTGTCGAAGAATTCATCCACGATCTTTCGGCAGGCTTGGATCGCCTCCGCTGCGGAGTCGAAGTCGCCCAGCTTGTAGCGGGCGCTCTCGTCTCGGGGGTGGAAGTTGTCGTCGACATAGACGGTGTATCTCGCCACAAGGCCCTTCTCGCGCTCTGAAAGCCACTCGGGCGAGGGGCTCCAAACGACTGAAGCCCCGGCATTCGCCGGGGCTTCGTGTTGGGGGTACCAGGATTCGAACCTGGGACCTCATCGTTATCAGCGATGCGCTCTAACCAGCTGAGCTATACCCCCCATGGGGCCGGAATTCTAACCCTGTGTTTGGGGCCATCAAGGGTCGTCACGCACGACGTAGAATCCGCCCCTCGTGCGTGCCCTGATTCTCCTAATTCCGCTCTGTTTGGCGGGCTGCCTCTCGAGCGGCCCCGACAGCTTCCCCCAGACGACGGCCTCGACCGCCGAAATCGTGTCCTCGATTCGGGCCCGAAACGCGGAAGTCCGCTCCCTGAGTGCCGTCGTGGCCATGGTCTACGAGGGCCCCGATCGCGAGGGCACCTTCGACGCGGTGGTCCTCTACGAGGCGCCCCGCAAGCTCCGCCTCCAGGCCTTCAAAGACCTCGTCGTCGACTCCCGAGACCTCTTCGACCTCATCCTGAGCCCCGAGGGCTACGCCTTCCGCCACGAGTTCGAGGACGCCCCCCTAGAGACCCAGGGCGCCTTGGCCGACTTCGCCCAAGACCAGCCGCGCTTCTCGGGAATCTACTGGGCTGGCAAAGCCCTCTTCATCCCGGGAGCTGCGGCGGCGGGGAGCCCGGTCGAAGTCACAGGCCACCTCGCGACCGGCGTCCGCGTCGAGACTCGCCTCGAGAGCGGTCTCCGCGCCGAGTGGGACCTCGACCCCCAGACCCTCCGCCCCCTGCGAGGGGTCCTCCACGCCCCCAACCGCTTGATCCACCTCGAATACCTCGACTACGAGGGCCGCGGCGGCGCCGCCGACGTTCCAGAGGAGGTCCGCTTCCGCGACGGTCCGACCAAGATCCAGGTTCGCTTGGCCGACTTGGACCTCAACACCGACCTCGAGCCTGAGGTGTTCAAGCTCCCGTGAGCTTCCTGAGCGAGCGAATCGGGACCTGGTCCCTCCGGCGGCCGTGGAGCGCTGGCCTGCTAGCCCTGGTCCTCCTAGGCGCCGCGGGCTGGAGGATCGCGACCCTCCGCTTCGACCTCGACGCGAGCGCGGCGGTCGACACCCCCGCCGCGCGTGCGCTCCAAGAGGCGGGCCGAGCCTTCAGCCTCAACGAGCGGGCCTACCTCCTCCTGGAGTCTCCCGAGCCCGACGAGGCTCGCCTGCTGCGCCTCGGCCAGGACCTGGCCCGTCGCCTCAGGGCAGCCCCCTGCGTCAGCCAGGTCGAGCTCGGCCCCGCCCTCCCCAGCGATCAGGAGCTCGCGGACCTCCTGGCCCAGACCGGCGTCCTCTATGGGAGCCCGGAGGACCTCGCCGAACGCCTCGACCCCGCAGGCCTCGAGGAGCGCCTCCTTCAGCAGGCCGAGCGCCTATCGCTGATGGGCCTGGGCGAGGTCGAGGGCTGGGTCGAGCGCGATCCCCTCGAGCTGAACCGAGCCTTCGCGCACCGCTTGAGCGACCTCCGCGGAATCCAACGCTTCGCCGCAGACTCGACCTACGCCCTCTCGGAAGACCGCCGCGCGCTCCTCCTGACCGTCGTGACCAGCCGCGGACCGAGCGAGCTGGGCTTCGCCCGCCAGGTCTCTGAGGTCCTAGCTCGCGCCCGGGACGAGGCCCTCGCCACCCCCGACTTCGCCGGCCTCGAGGTCAGCGCCACGGGTGGACACCTCTTCGCCGAGGAGAGCGAACGCACGATCCGCGAAGACCTGACCCGCGGGATCGCGCTCTGCTCGCTCCTGGCCCTCCTCCTCCTCTCCTGGGGGCTCCGCCTCAACCCCTTCGCGACCGCGCTCCTCTTGCTCCCGACGGCCTGGGGGGTGACCTGCGGGCTGGGGCTCTTCGGCCTCCTCCGCCCCGAGCTGGCCGTCCTCTCCCTCGGCTGCGCGTCGGTCCTCCTCGGCCTCGGCGTCGACTTCACGATCCACCTCGGGACCGCGACCCGCGCCGCTCGCGCCCGCGGCCTCGGGCCCCGCGCCGCCGCCAGCGCAGGCCTCCGCAACACCCGGGGCGCTCTGGTCGTCGCAGCCGCGACCTCCATCGCAGCCTTCATGGCCTTTCAGATCGCAGGCCAGCGCTTCTTGGCCGACATGGGCCTCCTGACCGCGACCGGCCTCCTGGCCTGCCTCCTGGGCGCCCTCTTCCTGGCCCCGCCCCTCCTGGCTCTAATCCTGGAGGCCGACCACCGCCCTCCGCCCGGCCCCGCTCGCGCCCTCGGCCTGGGCTGGCTCCGGGAGTGGCCCGCGCGACGTCCCAAAATGACGCTGGCCCTGGCTGGGCTGATCTCCGTGGCCGCGGGAGTCGCCCTGGTCCAGCGTCCGCCCCAGCTCTCGGGCGACCTCCGCCAGCTCCAGGCCAAGGGCTCCCCGCCCCTCGCGACCCAAGCTCGGATCGCAGAGCGCTTCGGCGGCGGCCTCGATCCCCTCCTGGTCCTCCTCGAGGGTCCCTCGACGGCTGCCGTCGTCAGCGCCGCCCGTCGCCTCGACCCGGCCCTCCGCCAATACGTCCAAGAGGGACGGATCGCGGCCCGGGCCTCGGTGGCGGTGCTCCTGCCGGACGCCGCCCAAGAGGCCGCCGTCCTCGCGCGCCTCGGGGCCGTCGACCCGGCCCAAGGCGCCCGCGACCTCAGCCAAGCCGCCGAGGCCGTGGGCTTCGACCCTGAGGTCTTGGGGCCTGCCATAGCCCGCTGGGAGCGCGCCCTCTCGCGCCGCGCGCCCGCGACCCTCGAGGACCTCCGCCGCGGCGGCCTGGGCTCCCTCGTCGACCGCTTCGTCCAGCCACCCCAAGGTGGGCGTCCCGCCCTGGGCCTCGTGCTCCTGACCCCACGCGGCCGCCTCGACCAAGCCGACGACCGCGATCGCCTAGCACGCGACCTCCAGGCAGCCCTCGCCGAGGCGAAGGTCGAGGGCAAGCTCACGGGGCTCCCCTACCTGACCGCTGAGACCACGGCCCGGATCGGCGCCGACTTCGGCGCGATCTCGCTCCTGACGGTCCTGGCCGTGACCGCCGTGCTCTTGCTCCGCTTCCGGAGACTGGATCACGCGCTCTTGGCGCTCCTGCCCGCCGCCCTCGGGACCCTCTGGACCGGCGGCGCCTTCGCCGCCCTCGGCATCGACCTGAACCTCATGACCCTGGGCGTCCTGCCCATGGTCTTGGCCCTCGGCGTCGACGACGGGATCCACGTCCTCCACGGACACCTCGAGCTGGGCGGGAGCCCCGAGGGGGTTCGCGCGATAGAGACCGGGATCTGGCTGACCTCGCTGACGACCGGCGTCGCCTTCGGCAGCCTCTGGCTCTCACGAAACCAGGGAATCGCCACGGTCGGACTCCTGTGCTTGCTGGGGATCGGGTTCTGCCTCGTGACCTCCGTGGCCGTGTTGCCGAGCCTCTTGTCGCCCGGGCTGTTGCGTCGCAGGAGCTAGCAGGCGAGGGTGCCCCCATGATCCCCTTCCCCCTCCCTCCCGCCCTCGCCCACCTCCACGAACTCCTGGAGGGCTACGCCGAGCTCCACGACCGCGGGTTCTTCATGGCGGAGCAGGACCGCAACCACGAGGCCCGCAACCAGCCGGTCTTGATGTACCTCAGCCCGGCTCACCTCAAGGATGAGAAGTCCACCGAGCGCCGCTCCCCGACTTGGATGGGCGAGGTGATCCTGAGCGATCAAAGCGCCAACCCCGAGCGCCTCGTGCGCTACGCCAAGGCAGGCGTGTTCGAGTTCTGGCGCGTCCTCCAAGAGCCGGAGGGCTACGCGGTCGAGGTCTACAACGAGCCCAACGGCGAAGCCTATGGCGTCGTGACGACCTTCCGCGGTCAGGAGCAGATCGTGTCGCGGGTCTATACGGAGCTCGAGCTGACGCCGGCCTCCCTGCCTTCGGGCTAAAGGGAGCGCCGTCTCCTTCGCTGGCCGCGAGTCCCTTCGAGCACACCGCAAGTCCGTTATCCCTTCGGGGGCAAACCTGGGGGCGGGGGTATAGCAAACCCCGCGGCTACGGCCTCAGCGCCTCTCACTCTCGGTCTGCCTCTCGCGGGGGTAAACCCCGCGGCTACGGCCTCAGCGCCTCTCACTCTCGGTCTGCCTCTCGCGGGGGTAAACCCCGCGGCTACGGCCTCAGCGCCTCTCACTCTCGGTCTGC
>Ga0316204_10004789_pt1 | contig 23666 bp, 20 predicted proteins | sample 6monrhotite_MG_2_FD_205661 | JGI IMG/M metagenome (GOLD analysis project Ga0316204, IMG submission 205661) | Microbial mat bacterial communities from mineral coupon in-situ incubated in ocean water Damariscotta River, Maine, United States -... | ecosystem: Environmental > Aquatic > Marine >... | reverse complement strand
GCGTAGTGCGTCGCGGCAGTCAGATACGCCGCAGGGTCAACGCCCTGCATCGCGGCGGTCTCGAGGAGCGAGTAGAACAGTAGAACAACGCTGCCACCTCGGTCCCACGCCTCGAGCGTGAACCGTAGTGGTTCTTGCGCCCAATGCGATGCCGCGTAGCGCTCGCTCCGTCGCGTTTGGTGTCCAGCGGTACGAACGGGTCGTCGACGAATACGGTGAGCCCCGGCCAGTACTTCAGCATGTAGTCGATGGCCTTGCGAAGCCCCGACCTCGGAAGTCCGCGTTGTTCGAGGGCCCACGCGCGGAGCTTGGCCAGGATCGGGCGCTTTCTCCTTCCGCGCGCGCAGTCGCGCCTCGGTAGCCTGAAGTTTGGCGTCGCCTTCGAGTTCGCCGGAACTTTCCGTGTCGCGATCGACTGCGAACAGTTCGCCGATCAGCGTCAGCGCCTCGGCGCATTGCGGATAGTTCGGTTCGGCCTCGACAAACTTCCGCCGCGCGTGCGACCAACAATGCGCCAGCAGCAACGCGTCGTGATCTCGGCGTCGGGGTCCTCGGGGTGGACCCACTTCTTGTTCTTGCCCTTCTTCGGCCGTTTGCGGTCGAGTTTCGCAAGGTCCTCGCACGTCGGCGTTTCGACCCCTGACTCCTTCGCGAGCTCGACGAGGTAGTCCTGGTACGCCTGCCCGTCATCGCGCCGCACGATCGAACGCATCGCCGCATTGGCTTCGAGCGTCGTCGCGTCGACGCCGACTGTCTTTCCTTGGACCAGGTTGGACTTCGTCAGCACCGCCAACACCCACAAGAAAACTCGGTGGTGAGTTTCGAGGTGAAGCAGCCTTCGAGTCCGCGACAGCGTCGAGTGGTCGGGCGGGTTCTTGCTCATCGGCAAGCCAAGGAGCAAACGAAGACTTACCGAATCGGCCGTCCGCCACGCGATGCCGCGCTCACTTCCGATGCCCTCGAAGTAGCCGATCAGCAAACAGCGAAAGTAGATGCCCGGAGCAATGCTCGGCCTACCGCGCTCGGCGTAGAAGGGCTCGCAGAGTTCCTCGACGAACTTGTCGAACCGCTCCGCCTCGAGCACCTTCTCGAGCGCCGCATAGAATGGATGGCCGCCGCCCTTCCGAAGCCCAGCGTGTGTCACGAACAGTTCGTCCTGCTCGAGGGCGAGGACGACGAGAGCGAGAGCGGTTCAGCCACCGAGGGCGAAACCGAAGACGCCGAGCCCGAACCGCGGCCCAAGCCGACCGGGCGGCGACCCATCCCCGAGAGCCTCCCCGTCGTGGACATCGAGGTCATTCCCGAGGAGGTGCTGCAAGCGGGACTGGAGCACTTTGACCAAGTCGGCGAGGAGGTGCTCTCACCCCTCGAGCGTCGGCCCTCGTCGCTGGTGCACTGCCGGATTCGCCGACTGAATGAAGTTTCTGCCCAAGGACCGCGACCGGCTGGACACGCCCGCGTTCCACATCGCCGAGCCGGTCGACCTCCCCATCGAGCGTGGTCTCGCCGGGTCCGGGCTGCTGGCCGAGACGGTCGTCCGCCGCCTCGGGGACCACATGCCGTTCCACCGGCTGCAGAAAATCTACGCCCGCGAGGGAGTGGTGCTGTCGAAGTCGACGATGTGCGGCTGGCACAAGGCTCTCCACGGGCTGTGCCGACCGCTGGTGGACGCGATGTGGAGCGACGCTCGGGCCATGGCGCCGTACTTGTGCACCGATGCCACCGGGGTCCTGGTTCGCGACCAGGACAAGTGCCGGCGCGGGCACTTCTGGGTCGTCATCGCGCCAGAACGTCACGTCCTGTTCCGCTACACCCCCAAGCACAACGGCGCCACCGTGGGCTCGATGCTCAAAGGGTACAAGGGCGTCTTGGTCGCCGACGCTCACAGCGTCTACGACCACCTCTATGCCGACGGCGAGGTCACCGAGGCTGGATGCTGGGCTCATGCCCGCCGCTACTTCTTCAAGTCTCTGACCTCTGAGCCCGAGCAGGCTCGGGCGGCCATCGCCCTCATCGGCAAGCTCTTCAAGCTCGAGCGAAACTTCGAGGGCCTCTCGGCCAAGAAGCGCAAGAAGGAGCGCCTGAAGAAGTCTCGCCCCGTCGTCGATGCCTTCTTCGACTGGCGCGACGCCCGGGTCGACACCGTGCTCGACGACACCCCCTTGGCCAAGGCCATCGACTACGTTCGCAACCAGCGCGAGGCTCTGCACACCTTCCTTCGGGACGGGCGCATCCCTATCCACAACAACGGCTCCGAACGCGAGCTGCGGCGCCAGGCCGTCGGCCGCAAGAACTGGCTGTTCGTCGGCAACGACGACGCGGGGCAGGTCAACGCCACCTTCGTCGCCCTCATCGCCAGCTGCGAGATGCATGGCATCGAGCCGTGGGCCTACCTGCGAGACCTCTTCTGCCTCCTGCCTCGAGGAAGAGCGGCACGGGTAGCCCTCACGCAAACAAGTCGTCGAGAGACACCAGCGACGTCGCCCGCCGCAGCAAGTCGTCCAGCCCATCCGCCTCGTGCGTCTCGATGCGTCCCCGAAGAGCGTCGTCGACGTGAAACCCACGACTCCCCAGCACCACCACGACAGCGTTCGCCTTCCCTTTCGCCTCTCCTTCGGAGACGTATCGGCGGGCAAAATCGCTTTGATACTCGTATTTGTCGAGTTCCATGTCCTGTTCCAGTGCGGCGCGTGCGGCCACGGAGAGATGAAGGAAGACCAAGTCACCGTACAGCGTCGCTCGCTCATCGTCGAGCCGAGAGAACGCCGCCAGTGCAGCCCGGCCTATCGCAGGCCCATTGGGGCCCTTTCCGTGCGCAATGACCGAGAGCACCGCGAGCTCGGGCGCCTGCGCTGCCTCCGCTTCAGCCGTCACCACCGGCATATTGGCCGGGCCAATCACGAACGGTTCCACCACCGTCCCGCCCGCCCCGTCGACGTCAATAGGCTCCGCGCACCAGGCCGCCGTCGAAGACGACGGAGCCACGACGACGAGCAGCACCGGGCAGCGAAGGCGGCGGCGAAGTCCGACTTGGTAAACCGGCCACGTCAGGCGCTTCTCGGGGTCACGCCTCAGTTGCACCTCCACGATGAACGCCCGGGTCGGCTTCGACCCCCCTTCGGGCACCAGCTCGAACACGGCGTCCGCGCGGTACTCCGCGGGGTCGAGGTCGGCCAGCGTTTCCGAACTCCGCCGCGCCTGCAGGTCGCCGTCAAACGTGACGCCCAGCGCACGCTCGACCAGCGTCACCGCCGCTTCGGGATGCTCCCGCAACAACGCGACGAGGACCTCATGCAACTGCGAAGGCACGCGCCCTCATAGCACGCTCCCCTCTGGCCTCTGCACGTGGAGAAGGCTGCATCCGGGAAGCACGCCTTCAGTTGTCGTCGGGCGTGGACTCAGCGTCGACAGGCTCTGTCGCAGCAAGATACCGGTCGGCCCGCGCCACGCATTCGACCAAGCGCTCTCGAGGCACCCGAGAGAACATCTCCTCGCGAATCTTCTCGAGGTATGACCGAAAGTTGTGGAACGGAGATCTCGTCGCCGGCGTGAAGAAGGCGGCGTAACCTTCCTCGTGAACAAAACACGGGAACCCCCAGTTAGAGCTGGGAGGGAAGGAAACGCCACCGATGCTGAAAGTAGTCGAGAACGAGGTTGAGAGCGAGAACGAGTTTCGGACGCAGCTGGATGCGCTGGTCCGGGAGGGTGCGCGGCGGATGCTGATGCTCGCGGTCAAGGCCGAGGCCGACGAGTACGTCGAGCGCTTCGCGGACGACCGCGACGAGAACGGGCGCAAGCTGGTCGTTCGCAACGGGAAAGCCAAGAAGCGCACGGTAATGACCGGCGCCGGCCCTCTAGACGTCGAAGCGCCCAGGGTGAACGACAAACGCGTCGTCGATGGCGAGCGGCAAAAGTTCACGAGCAAGCTTCTCCCGCCGTACATGCGCAAGTCGCCGAAGGTCGCGGAGGTGCTGCCGGTTCTGTACCTGCGCGGGCTGTCGACGAACGACTTCCAACCGGCCTTGGAGGCGCTCCTGGGCGAGAACGCGAAGGGCCTGTCGGCGACGACAATCACCCGGATGACGACGCAGTGGGAAGCCGAACTCGCCCAGTGGCGCACGCGCGACCTCTCCGACAAGGACTTCGTCTATGTCTGGGCCGACGGCATTCATCTCAACATCCGGCTCGAGGACGATCGTCTCTGCTTGCTCGTCATCATCGGCGTACGGCCCGATGGGACCAAGGAGCTGATCGCGGTCGAAGACGGCTACCGCGAAAGCGCGGACAGCTGGGCTTCGCTGCTGCGCTCCCTGACCGAGCGCGGCATGCAAGCTCCCGTTCTCGCCGTCGGCGACGGCGCGTTGGGCTTCTGGAAGGCGCTGCGCGACGTCTGGCCCCAGACGAAGCAACAGCGCTGCTGGTTTCACAAGCTTGGCAACGTGCTCGATAAGCTGCCCAAGCGGCTTCAGCCCAAAGGCAAGCGGATGCTTCACGAGATCGTCTACGCCGACTCGCGCGAAGATGCCGATGCGGCGATCGATGCCTTCGCGGCCGAGTTCATCCCCAAGCACGAGCGCGCCGTGAAGTACCTGCTCAAGGACCGCGAGCAGCTCCTGACCTTCTTCGACTTCCCGGCTGCGCACTGGAAACACCTGCGGACCACCAATGTGATCGAGTCGAGCTTCGCCACCGTGCGGTTGCGTCAACGCGTCACCAAGGGGGCCGGGTCGCGGACCAAGGGCCTCACGATGGCCTTCAAGCTGCTCGACATGGCGCAGCGTCGCTGGCGGAAACTCAATGGCTACGACCAGCTTCCGCTGGTCCGCGCCGGCGTGAAGTTCGTCGACGGAATTCAACAGGAGCGAGACGAGGAGAGCGCCGCCTGATCATGCTGCCCGAAGAAGCTCCATCCACGACTTTTGACAATATCTCAGGGGGGAGGCCAGCCAGCGTGAGCGCGTCGAGTCCACTCCGCGTAAACGTCAACAGCGGGGCCCTACCGGAATTCTCATCCAGAGAGAAGGAAGGTAGGGTCTACCAATGACGCGTACCGAGGACTCGATGCCAGCGAAGGGGAGCAGCCCAGCCTTCGAGGTGGCCTGCGCGCTATTCGGCGGGGCCTTCGCGATTGCCTTCGCCGCCCTCGTCCTCCCCGCGGTCCTCGAGACCGGGGACGTCATCGGCGCGTTCGCAGCGGGATTCGCGAACCCCTTTGCGTCCGGCTACGCACTCGATGTGATTTGCTGCGCGCTGATCCTCGCCACATGGGTGATCTGCGAACGCCGCCAGCACGGGATTCGACACGGCTGGATCGCCATCGTCCTCAGCTTTGCGCCTGGCGTTGCGACTGCGTTCGCGTTCTACCTCGTGCTGCGGTCTCGACAGGGCCGCAAAAAAGTCCGCCAGAAAACCGGCGCAGCGGATCTCGATGCGCCGTGGTCGAGGTGCTCGTCGCCTTGAACACCTCTGCCGATGTCGGCCCACAAGGATCGCGGTTTCAACTCGTTGGAGTTCCCCGGAAAAAGCGTATCAGCGTATCGCCGCGCTTCCTTCACTTTGGGTAGGATGCGTTGCATGACTCGCCGGTTCACGTTCGTTGCAGGGTTCTGTTTGATCGCGTGCGCTCACTCGCCCGCACAGGTTGTGCGGGGACAACCTGCGCCCGCACAACCTGTGCAAGCCGACGAGCCAGGGCGATTTCGGGTGGCGTACGCAGGCGAGGTTGATCTCGAAGCCCATCTGGAGAACCCCGGAGACACGATCCCTCTGACGCTAGAGTGGGCCCAGACATGCACCGATGATGGGCTGTGCCTCGTCGAACAGACTGTGGGTACCGGACAGTCTGCGCGAACCGAGCGAATCTGGTCCACGCCGGAGACGACGTGGTCCGAAGGCGCATCGACCTCCTATCCACCTCTGGAGGCTGCGGCACACCGTCGCCTGCTGTCTTCCTTCGGCGCCCATGAGAACATCGAGATTTCGTACGCGCATCCGAGGCTGGGGACTGTCGTCGATATCGTGCGCTGCGGAGCACTCACCGAAGATGGCGTGCCCGAGTCGATCACGGTGACGCACCACGGAGCCGACGTTGCTTGGCGTGGGGCTCTCGTGTTGCGCACGGCGGAGTCAGTGCCGCCTCCGGTTTCCCCGGCTGCGCCGCCGTCGTCGTCCCTAGGCGCACCAGAGGCGATGATCTCCCGGCTTCGAGAGGGGGTTTGGCAGGTGAGTGTTCCGCAACATGATGCGCGCAGCTTCGTGCTTGAGTTCGACACGTTCGTGGCGGTCGTCGAGGCACCATGGTCGAGCGAGGTCGGCGAACTGATTCTCGACACCGTCGCCGAGTCGCTCCCGGACAAGCCCGTCCGATACGTGATGTACACCCATCACCATCCGCACTACACCGGAGGGCTCCGGGCTTTCATAGCGGAAGGGGCCACGGTCGTGGCACCGCATCAGCACGCGGAGTTTGTACGGTCGATCGCCGAGTACGAGTTCGATATTAGGCCTGACCGACTTGCCAAGTCCGATGCGCCTCTGAAGCTGGAGACGTTTGACGGGCGCTTCGTGATCGAGGAAGGCCTGCGCCGCGTCGAGGTGTTCGACATCGGCGAGCAGTCCAAGCACACGTCGGCTTACATGCTGTTCCACTTGCCGGCCGAGAGATTGCTCATCGAGGGGGACATCGGGTGGTTCGTGGCGCCGGACGGCGCTGTGCACGTCGGCGAGCGATCCGAGGGACTGCTCAATGCCATCGATGAGCGCGAACTCGCCGTCGATACACTCCTGCAGACCTGGCCCGTCGTCGGCCAGGGGCCCGCGCTCCGGATGGAGGATTTTCGCGCCGCCGTCCAAAGACGCTGAAGCGCCAGCGGTCGGAAACGGCAGGTCATAATTCAGGTTGACGGAGGACGGAGGGAGTCATGTCAACATATACATGACATCGGACTCCTGTGTTGCTTTTCACGAAAGGCGAGTCCTGTCGAGTATGACCATCCTCGACCACGATGTTCCGCCCCGGGTCATGGCGTCCGAGTACGCTGCCACAGCGCATGCGCTGGAAGTCGTGGCCGAAGCCGGCGGCTACCCGGTTCGTGCCGAGGATGCTATGTGTGCGGTTCGGCGGTGTCGAAGCGACGCCAGCGGCAAGACCTGCTTCTTGGACTCGGACGACGTCCACGCCGTCGGGCGCCACTTCGACTGGCTCGCCGCCGAGCCTGGCCTTGGACTGCTCACCGGCGTTGCGGGTCTCGGCAAGACCACGGTGCTTCGCCACCTGTGCGATGCGCTGCCCGCCCCCGAGCACAAGATCATCTACATCTGCGACACCGCGGCCACGCCCGCCGCCGTCTACCGCAACCTCGCCGCCGACCTCGGCCTCGCACCGAAGCACCGACGCGATGCGCTGTGGCGTCAGCTCAAGTTCGAAGTCCGCGACCTGATTGACAAGCAGGGCATCGTCCCGATCCTGATCCTCGACGAGGCCCAGCACTTGGGCGATGACTTCCTCGTCGACTTCTCCGGTTTCCTAAACTACGCCTTCGATCGCCAGACGCTCCTGACGGTGTGGCTGTGTGGACTTCCGTCCCTTCGAACCCGGCTCGAGCTTGCGCACCACAAGCCACTGCGCGATCGGATCATCGCGCCGAAGACGTTGCGGCCCAAGACTCGGGACGAGTTGCTCGCGATGCTCGCTCACGGCATGACCGTGGCCGGTGGCGACCCCAAGGTCTTTGCAGAGCCCGCCCTCGAGGTCCTGTACCGCGCGAGCCGAGGCATCCCGCATACGGCTTCACATCTGCTCCGCCTCGCCCTCGTGCACGCGCATGACCGTGACCGGAACTTCGTCGACGAGGACACCGTCCTGGCCGCCTGCGACGAACTCGGGCTCATCACGCCTCAGCAAGATCAACGCCAAGACCGACGTGGGTCTCACGCGAAGTCCCGCTCGTAGCCTGCTCCAAATTCCCGCGCAGAGCGTGCTCCACTACAATCCATCAGGCGCCACGCAGAAGGCGGTCCGGAATGTCGTCGAGGCCAAGCTCGACCGTCGCCGCGCCTAGTTCCACGGCAGCTTTCGGCATGCCGTACACGACACTCGTCGCTCGGTCCTGTGCCACCGTGAACGCGCCTGCGCGACGCAGTGCAAGCAAGCCTTCGGCACCGTCGGCCCCCATGCCGGTGAGCAAGCCTGCTGCAGCCGACGCTCCAACCACCTGGGCAACGGATCGAAACAGGACATTGACAGACGGGCGATGCCCAGCAGCCGGAGGTGCATCGACGAGTTGGATTGTGAGCCTCCCACGAATTCGGGCGACTTCGGTGTGGAGCTCACCTCCGGGCGCCACAAGCACATGACCACGCTTCAGCTCCTGGCCGTGCGAGGCTTCGGCGACGGTGACGCGACAGGAACGGTTGAGGCTGTCCGCGAACTCTTTGGTGAACCCTGCCGGCATGTGGTCCACGATCACCATCGGCGGCGCGTCTTTGGGAAGACGGGGGAGTATGAGTGTGAGGGCCGCGGCGCCCCCGGTGGAGGTCCCCAAAACGATCAGCTGTGGTCCACCCGCGGGCGAGAGAACAGGGCGTGGAGCACGGTGCACCACGGCTGGCTCGGGTCGCTCGGGCAACTTGGGCAGGCGGCTTCGCGTGGCACGGCGCATCCGCGTCCCAGCCGCTCGACGTACGCAGTCTCGGAGTTCGCGGCCAAAGTTTTCCATCCCTGCGGGGTCCCAGCCCCGTGGTTTCTCAACGACACTCAAGGCGCCGGCACACAACGCCGCCGCTCTGAGTTCACCGGTTCCATCCGCGCTGACGAGCACCGTCGGAACCGGGTTGGTCGCCATGTAGCTCCGCAGGAACGTGAGCCCGTCGATGGGCTCCATGCTCGCTTCCAACGCGATGACATCGGGCTTGCACCGACGCATCCGCGCGGCAGCGAGCGCAGGAGAGCTTGCCACGCCAATCACTTCGATCGCAGCGTCGGCGTCCAAGGTATCGGCCAGCACCTTCCTGGCGACGGCAGAGCCGTCGATGACCAACACTCGAACGGTCATCCGACTCCCTCCTCGACGTCACCCGAGCGGCTGTACAGACACATGCCGCGGCGTACCCATGGAGTCTCCAGCTGCTCGATCGTCTCGCTGACTCCAGTCACGAGCCAGCCACGCCGGTCCGTGGCGGCATGAATCGAAGTGAGCACACGCTCCTGCACGCTGTGGCCGAAGTAGTAGAGAATATTGCGGCAGAACACCAAATGGAACCCACGTTTGAACGGGTACGGAGCGCGAGTCAAATTGAACTGACGGAATGTACACAACGATCGTACCTGTGCGGAGATCCTGTACCGGGCCTGCCCAACGTCCTCGAAATACCGAGCACGCAACTCGGCCGGCACTCCCATCGCACGCTCCTGGGAGTAGATCCCTCGCTCGGCCCGGGCAACGACGGAGGGGTTGATGTCAGTACCGAGAAATCGCCATCGATCTCGCAGCTCGGCGAAGCCAACACGCTCGGCTAGAAGGATCACTAAGGTGTAGAGTTCCTCTCCGGTTGCCGAGGCAGCGCTCCAGACGCGAACCTCAGGTTCGTCCGCAAGTCTAGGAAGAAGGTCGTCGAGGTGCGAAAACCCACCCATCTCGCGGAAGAAGGCGGTGTGGTTGACCGTCGCTTCCTCCACGAGCTGAGCAAACAGAGCACGTCCCTGCACGTCGCGGCCGTGCAGCAGGGCAGAGAGCTGTTCTGCACCGTTGAGCGCCCGATCTGCGCAGATGTTGGCCACGTGGGTCTCGAGGCGTTCGCGCCGCTCACCATGGAAGGTCAGCCCAGTCCTCCGCTCGAGCAACTCGGAGATCAAATCGAGGGCAACCTGGCTACAGCGCCTGTGCATAGAGACGCTCGCAATCCAGAGCGATTGCGACCTCGCCCGATCGCAACAACCCGCACGCTGCCGCACCGCGGATATGAGCGAGGAATCCGCTCAACGGGTTCATGGTGACCTGCTCTTGCCCGACGAGTTCGTCGATAGGAATGGCCATTCTCCCCCTTGCGGCATGGACGACGACGACAAGTCGACCCAGGAGGTCCTCGGGTTCGGTCTCCGAGAAGAACGCCTCGAGTTCCAGGCAGGGAACCAAGTCTTCGCCGACACGGACCAAGTCGACGCTCCCGGACTTCACACGAACGAGCTCGGCTTCTGTCACTCGGAACACCCGTGTCACCGCAACGACGGGCAAGACATACAGCCAGCTCCCCACCCGCACCACCATTCCGTCGAGGAATGCCAAGGTGAGCGGCACCTGCAGCGTCACACTCGTTCCTTGGCCCTCGCGGCTCTCGATCGAGACATGTCCGCGGTGAGCCTCAACTGCGGCTCGGACGACATCCATGCCCATGCCTCTCCCGGAGATGTTGGAGACCGTCTGCGTGGTGGAGAACCCAGGGGCGAAGACGAGGTCCCAGACATCGGAGTCGCTGATGGTCTCCGCCGCCTCTTCGCTCACAATCCCGCGTTCCACCGCTCGACCAAGAATCGCCTCTCGGTTCATTCCCCCGCCGTCGTCCTGGAGCTTGATCGCAACATTGCCGCCTTGATGCTGTGCGGAGAGAACGATTCTGGCGACCTCCGGTTTCCCTGCCGCGATCCTCTCCTGTGCGCTCTCGATGCCGTGGTCGGCGGCGTTTCGGACGAGGTGGATGAGCGGGTCCAGCAGGGCGTCGACCCAGAGCTTGTCGATCTCCGTCTCCCCACCGCGTATGACCAGCTCGAACTTCTTCCCGGTTTGACGGATGAGGTCCCGGGCGAGTCGGTTCATCCGGTTGAACACGCTGCTCACCGGTACCAGAGCAAAGCCCGCACTCGCATCCTGGAGCTCCCGAATGAGTCCCTCCACGCGCCCGATGTTTGAGCGAAGGTCCTCGTGTTCGAGGGCTTCCACATCGGAGTGATTGAACACGGCACCGACGGCAAGGCCAATCTCACCGGCCAAGGCCATGAGCTGCTCCACTTTCTCGGCTTCGACGCGAAGGAACTTCGACCCTCGCCCCTGGTTGGCCGCCTTCCGGCGGACCGGTGTTGCGGTCTCAACGACTTGCTGTGCGGCGACGCCCCGCCGACCCGACTCAGCGTTGGCCGCAAGCTTCCGATACGGATGTGTCTCGCCTTTCCATAGGCGCTTGGACCGAGCGGCGAGGTCCTCTCCTTCGCCCATCGCGGACCCGGTCCGTGACGCCCAATCCCGCTCGAGGCCCGCGACCTCCGCAGCGAAGCGCTTGACCGCGGTCTCTGCCTGCGAAGGCTGCCCGTCAAGCTTTCCGGCCATCTCCCCAAGCCCGGTCAGCGGCTCGGCCAGGTTTGGGCAGCCCATCACCACACACAGCTCGGTGAGCTCGGTGAGCACCGCGCCGAGCTCACTCGACCCCGCGGGCGTGCGGCCCAACTCGTGAACCAGGGGACTCAACAAAGCAGCCACACAGTCCAAGAACACGCGAACAGCCTCATCGTCCCCACTCGGGTCGTCGTAGTCTTCGACATCGAAGAACACGAGGTCGCCGTTGTCTGCCCCTTGGACTTTGTCGTGAAGGACGTACCACCGCAGCCGCAGGCTTCGTATCTGGCCCGCATGAAGCGCCTCGAGGAAAGAGGCGGAGTGCTCAGCGCAGGCTGGGAGCCCCAGCGCCGTGCCCGAGGCGTGGATTTTCAGTGCCAAGCGCTCGAGCTCACGAGTGGGAATCCCGTCGTCTCCTTCATCGCACGCACTGCGACACGCCTCGAGCTTCGCACCGAGTTCCTCGCTGTCCTTCAAGAGGCGCTCCAAAGTTGGCTTCGTGTGCTTGTCGACTCCAGACAAGCCCCGCAGTTCCGCGCACAGTGGTGCGATCGTCCCATCATGCTCGGCCAGCGGACCATCGCCGCTCTCGTCGACGATGCGTCGCAACATGTCGAGGACACGCAGCAACACGTCGACCATGGCCGTGGTCAGCTCCAGCTCTCTCCCCCGAACTCGACCAACGAGGTTTTCGGCCTCGTGCGCGAGCTCGCCGAGTGCCTTGAGCCCGACGAACCCCGAGCTCCCTTTGAGTGTGTGCAAAGCCCGGAAGAGCGCGTTGATCTGTTCGCCATCCTCGGGGTTCCGCTCGAGCACGAGGAGCCCCTCCTCGATCTCCGAGGTTGCCGTATTGGCGTCGTCGGCGAAGAGGGCCCAGCCGGCCTCGTCTATCGTTCTTTTCGTTGCGCTTGACACCGTAGAGTCCTTCCTCCGAACGCAGGCGCCTAGAAGCTTCCGTATCCACGCGCGTCACGCCCATCAGTGTTCGCCGGCGGGGCGAGAGGCTCCGTGTTCGCCGCCCCGTCCGCCACCGACAGCGCCGTCAAGACCTCAGGATTGGACTTGAGGAGCCTTGCGAGCTGCTGAAGGACCTCTGCACTGACCGGCAAGTCGGCGGGTGCCTCCGCCAACGTAAACTTGCCCACCGTCTCCCGTAGGACATCGGAGAGTCGGGCCAAGTCGTTCGCAGCGCTCGAGAGCTGCGCACTCTGCTGCTGCGCGCCCTGGGCGGTGGTGTTGACCTCGCTCATCGCGTGCGTCACCTCCGAGACCCCCTTGCTTTGCTCGTCGCAAGCAGCCGAGATTTCGCCGACAAGGTCTCGGACCTTGCCCACGTTGTCACGGATTCCGGTGAGAGACGAGGCGGTATCCTCGACGTTGCGGACGCCGCGGGCCACCGTATCGGTCGAGTCCTGGATGAGGTCAGCGGTCGCCTGCGCGGCTTTGGCACTCCGTCCAGCCAGACTCCGCACCTCTTGGGCCACGACCGCAAACCCGCGGCCGTGACGACCCGCTCGTGCCGCCTCAACCGCGGCGTTCACAGCCAGCAAGTTCGTCTGAAACGCCAGTTCGTCGATGACCTTGATGATCTTGGCAATCTCCTGAGACGAGCTTGCGATCTCCGACATCGCCTCGGTCAACGCGCCCATCTTCTCGCTCCCCTCATCTGCCGCAGCCGCAGTGGCTTGCGCCAAGTCATTGGCCCGACTCGCATTGGCGGCTGTCGCGGTGACCATGCTCGAGGTCTCCGCCAACGCCTGGGACGAAGACTGGCAGGCCTCGCGCTGCTCCGCAGCTCCATCCTTCAGGTGCGTACTCGAGGCGCGCAGCTGTTCGGTCGCCTGTGCAACCGACGTCGAGGCGGACTTGGCCTCCGACAAGGTCGACCCAATACTGCCGATGAAGCGGTTGATCGAGGTCTGTAGGTCGTGAAACTGCCCCGCAAACGTCCCGTCCATACTCACGGTCAGGTCACCGTCTGCCAGGGCATTGGCCACCCGGATCGTCTCGTTTACAGCCCGCGCAAGTTCGTCCTGCAGTCGCACCCGAGCGGTGACATCGGTCGCGTACTTCACGACTTTGTAGGGCTTGCCTGTGAGGTCGAAGATCGGGTTGTACGTCGCCTGAATCCAGACTTCACGGCCGTCCTTTCCGAAACGCTTGTACTCCCCGGATTCGAATTCACCGCGATTGAGCGCCGCCCAGAACTCCCCGTACGCGGCACTGCCTCGATGAGATTCTTCGACGAACATCGAGTGATGCTTCCCAACGACCTCGTCCCGGTCGAATCCCAAGGTCTCGAGGAAGTTGTCGTTGGCATCGACGATGGTGCCGTCCATCTCGAACGAGATGACAGCCTGGGCCCTGAAGATCGCGTCAACCCGCCCCTGAAGCTCCGAAGCGGCGAGCTTCGTTGTGGTGACGTCTGTGGCGAACTTGACGACTTTGACGAGGCGGCCGTCGATGTCGCAGATCGGGTTGTACGTCGCCTGAATCCAGATTTTACGGCCGTTCTTCCCAATCCGTTTGTATTCGTCTGCGTGAAACTCTCCCCGATTGAGTTTCGCCCAGAACTCCTTGTACTCGGGGCTGTCGACTCCGCGGCCCTCCACGAACATCGAGTGGTGTTTCCCACGGATCTCGTCGAGCGTGTAGTTCACGGTGCGGAGGAAGTTCTCGTTCGCATCGACGATGGTTCCATCCATCTCGAAGGTGATCATGGCCTGCGACTTCCCAATCGCCTCGACCTGCGCCTGAAAGTCGGCAGCCACAGCCTTCGCCTCGGTCACGTCGGTCGCGTACTTGATGACCTTGACCGGTTTGCCGCTTGCATCGAGGACGGGGTTGTACGACGCCCGAATCCAGACCTTCCGGCCATCGCTCCGCACCCTCTGGTACTCAGCCGCGTCGTATTCGCCGCGGTTGAGCTTCGCCCAGAACTCCGCGTAGGCCGGACCACTGAGGTCCTCCGGCGCCAGGAACATGGAGTGGTGCTTGCCAACGACATCCTCCCGGCGGTAGCCCACCGTGGCGAGGAAGTTCTCGTTGGCTTCGAGAACCGTCCCGTCCATGGCAAACGAGATCACTGCGAGGGACTTGTTGAGCGCCGCGGACTCTCCACGGCGCGCGTCAGCAAGAGCCTCCTGCCGCCGTGCGTCCGTCACGTCAGTCCATTCCAGACTGTTCCCGAGCCAGTTTCCCTTTGCGTCCCGAAGCGGCGAGCTCCGCACGGCGAACTGGTGGTCGCCCACGGACACCTCGGTTGAGTGAGGAGGCTGTTCCGAGTCGAGCCGGATGTCGCCGGTCCCCGCCGCAGACAAGTCGAACTTCGACCCTACGAACGAACCGAGGTCGATGCCGGGCTGGATGGCACAGAATGCGGCCAGGTTCTCGGACAAGAGATTCTGTGCCGCCTCGTTCGCGAAGGTCACTGTCCGTTCACGATCGACCATCATGAGCGGCGTCTTCGACGCCTCGATCGCGGACCGAATGTGAGCAGCAGTCAACCTCGGGCGCCGAGCACCAACGCGGGTCTTAGGAGCGGATTTCTTGCGTGTCGCCATGAGGCACCTTGTTCTGGAGTCCTTGCGCAACCGGGCTGCGCGATTGGGTGGGGGACATGGAGGTCGTCCCGCACGGCAGCTCTTCATCGGCCGCCAAGAGGTGGTCGATGTCGAGAATGAGGGCAGAGGTTTCATCGCGCCGACCGAGCCCCAGGACAGCGCGAATGCCGCTCTCACGGCTGTAGGAATAGGGTTCAATGGTGTCGGGGGGAAAGACACACACACCGCTGACCCCATCAGCGACGAGTCCCGTCAGGGCGCCATCGGACTCGAGGACGATCACAACCGTCCGGTTCGTGTAGGTCGGGACGCCCAGCCCCAACCGCATCGCCGAGTCCATGAGGGGAACGACCCTCCCCCGGAGGTTCATCACCCCACGGATGAAGTCTGGAACATCGGGGACCTTCCGGTACTCCGGGAGCCGAACGACCTCCTTGATGTGAGCGACGGAGATCGCGTAGTCGTCGTCGTGGAGCGAGAAGATGAGGTGGGTATCGGCGCGCTCAGCGTCCTCCGCCGCGTCTCCCCCCTCATCGTAGTCCTCGGCTTCATCTTCGGCGCGACCAGCGCCACTATAGTTTTCTTCCATCTTTGACCTCGCAGCGCTGCAGAAGACCGACCGTCCTGATGGTTCTATCGGTAGCCTCAACGTGACTCTCAAGCCCCGCCTAGAGACGAAGTTGGGACACTGTTCATCTGCTGCAAGGGGGGCTTCGAGAAGTGCAAGCGTTACGAGTTAGCGAAAAAGTGGATGATCTCCCCCTCGCGAGCGAGTCAACGGAGCACCGAGCCGCCGCCGACATGTCGGTTCGCCGACGTTTTCTCGGCCCCTGCCCGACGACATATCGATGACACGGTTCGCTTGGCGGAGATTCCTTACTGATATCGGGGCCATGCGGCCTGGCCCAGACTCTGCAATTATGGCGCCGCATAACCCGGCTGCCGTCCACCCTCCGGCTCCTCTCCGTCGCGGCGTCGCTCTAGTTGAGCCTGCTCACGGCATGTGTGCTGACGTTCAAGCTCGATGATCTCGACACGCTCACCCTGGATGACCTCGACGGTCAGGCGGACGGCCGCGAGCGACATTTGCGGGGAGGCGCCGGTCGGAGCGTTGCGCGGGTGGGGAGCTGGGTGCTGGCGGAGCACGAGTGCTCTCGCAGACTTGCGGTCCTCGACGGGCGAACTTGGTGGGCTCTGCGAAGGCGTAGGAACACGGCGCGATCCGGATCACGCAGCGCGGCCGCGCCTCGGTGGGCGCAGGTGACAAGGCCAAGGCCCGTGCCCGCGACGGGTGAGGCAAGAACGAACGCGAGCTGGCGGAGTCGGGCATGCGGCGAGCCGGACGTCAGGTTCGCAGCCGACTTCCGCACCCATCGCCGCACGAGGTTCGAGTAGCGACGAAAGATTGCTCGTGAGCAAGCCTCGGAGGCGACCAGCGTGCCGATCGCCGCCGCGGAGTACCTGCGTCGGGGGAGCACCTCGGACGGGACAACGAGACAGGTGGCGCCGCAGCCACGGCACCGGTACCGACGCGCGCGCACGACAACTCGGCGAGGTTGGCACAACGGCGTCGGTGAATGCATGACAACGCGAGACCGAAAGCCATGACTGTGCAGACCGAGCTTCCGCCGTCCGCGGAAGCACCGTGACGCTTGGCCGCAGCGTGGGCAGGTTCCCGGTCGACACTCCTCCGTGGTGGGCTCGCGTGCCATCCAGTGCTCAAGGCTGATCTCCGCGCGGAGGATAAGGGGGTTGGACTCGGAAGCCACCGGGTTGGTCATACACGCTCGCAAAGCCGTCAACTTGCGCCGCACCCCCTTCAGGGATCTCGTTCACGTAGGTCGATCCCGATCTCGTACCGATCTCGTTCAAGAGATCGTCGAGCGCCAACACGATCGTCTTCGGTGGCAGCATCAGGCTCAAGCGCTAACACATGTGCCGCGGCCCCTGCTGCCAACACCGCCGCCCCGCCCTCGAACGCCTCCGTCGCCGAGCCGGGATACAACCGGATACAACCTGCCCGACGGTCAGGCCAAGCCCATCGCATTCTGGTGGCCGGTGGTGGCCGGACTCTCTCAACCTCGACCCCCTCCGCCAGAACGAGGCCCAGTCCAACCCGCTGGGCGAAGACTTTGACTACGCGAAAGAGTTCGCGTCGCTCGACCTGGCTGCGGTCAAGACAGACATCAGCAAGGTTCTCACGACCTCGCAAGACTGGTGGCCGGCCGACTACGGCAACTGCGGACCGTTGTTCATTCGTATCCGTTCGACGAACCGCGTCGTGACACAGACCGCGGCGGGGGCTATGCCCGATCGAGTTGGTCGTCGTAGGCACCGAGAGAGAGCTGGCGGAAGACGTCGGCGGCGAGGAGCTGCTGAGTGCGCGGGTTCTCCTTGGTCTCGGTCCAGCGCGCCGGGCTGAGCTCGAGGACCCGACTCTTGGGCCATCGAGGCAGCAAGCAGAAGAGGTCCCGGAGGTAGGCCCACGGCTCGATGCCGTGCATCTCGCAGCTGGCGATGAGGGCGACGAAGGTGGCGTTGACCTGGCCGGCATCGTCGTTGCCGACGAACAACCAGTTCTTGCGGCCGACGGCTTGGCGCCGCAGCTCGCGTTCGGAGCCGTTGTTGTGGATGGGGATGCGTCCGTCCCGAAGGAAGGTGTGAAGCGCCTCGCGCTGGTTGCGAACGTAGCCGACGGCCTTGGCCAACGGCGTGTCGTCCAGGACGGTGTCCACTCGGGCATCACACCAGTCGAAGAAGGCGTCGACGATAGGCCGAGACTTTTTCAGCCGCTCCTTCTTGCGCTTCTTGGTCGAGAGACCCTCGAAGTTCCGCTCGAGCTTGAAGAGCTTGCCGATGAGGGCGATGGCCGCCCGAGCCTGCTCGGGCTCGGAGGTCAGGGACTTGAAGAAGTACCGGCGGGCATGGGCCCAACATCCGGCCTCGGTGACCTGGCCGTCGGCGTAGAGGTGGTCGTAGACGCTGTGAGCATCGGCGACCAGGACGCCCTTGTACCCCTTGAGCATCGAGCCCACGGTGGCCCCGCTGTGCTTGGAGGTGTAGCGGAACAAGACGTGACGCCCTGGCGCGATGACCACCCCGAAGTGCCCGCGCCGCCACCGGAGTCCTGGTCGAGGACCAGGACTCCGGTGGCGTCGGTGCACAGGTACGGAGCGTGGGCGAGGGCGTCCGTCCACATCGCGTCGACGAGCAGCCGGCACAGCGCGGCCAGAGCTCTGTGCCAGCCGCACATCGTCGACTTGGGCAGCACCACTCCCTCCCGGGCGTAGATTTTCTGCAGCGCGGGACTTTCCAGGTCGGAGCGACGTCGACGACAAGGCCATCTTCTTCGAACTTGAGGCCGAGGACGCGAGTCTGGTGGAGAGCGAGGAGGGTTCGGAGTACAGTGGTCGAGCGCATGCGAGCTGGGATGGTTTTGGTTGGTGTCGCGACCCCAAGGCTACGCCCTCACCCGCTACGCACTTCTTCACGCCCGCAAACCCGCTCCCGAGCCGTCCTCCGCTCGCTGCCCCGTCGAACTCGTTCTTCGTCCGCCTACTAAATGGTCAGGAGAGCCCGAAAAGGCCTGGTGCCCTTGATCAGCCGATGTGCCGATGTCGACCCCTGGCGGAAGGGACCGACATCGGTAGCATTCCGCTCGCCGCTCTAGATCTTGAGCTCGGATTCGATGGAGGCCAGCTTGTGTCGCGCCATCGCTAAGTTTCCGTTCTTGGAATCGATCGCCAAGTACATGAACAATGTCGTTCCCTTCAGCGGCCGGATTAGGTGGTACTGGGCGTCGAGGGTGATGAGGATGTCCTTGATGCCGCCTTCAATACCGAGGTCGTTCATGACGCCCATCTTGGCGCGAACCACATCGGTGTTGCCCGCGGCAGCGACCTCGAGGTTGAGGGACCCCCCGCCCTTGGCGCCGAGTGTCATACCCGACTCGTAGTCGACCAGCGCGGCCCCGATAGCTCCGGTGATCTGCATTGCATTTTTCAGTGATTGTTCGACGTTTGCCATGTTGATGTCCTCTTTCTGCTCGGATTCTGGTTCTGTCTGCGGGGTGTCACGGGGGTCTTCGGCCTCTTTAGAATCTAGCTCGTCGACGAGTTCGTCCCATCCGCCGTCGACGGTTTCGTCCCATCCACCGTCGACGCGTTCGGACCGGCGCCGCTCATCGTCCTCACGAAACGCATTGAGCAATAGCGCCGAGAGCGGCTCGGTGATGCTGCGCTGTACGAGATCCGGCAGAGCCGCCAGTTCAAGCGTGGGCGTAGGCATGCGCATGATCTCGCCGAAGGCCTTGCGACCGAACTCGTCGCCGAACCAGGCGTCGACCACCTCCCCCTCGCTCATGAAGATGCGGCCTGCGGCGTCAGCACTTCGTACCGAAAGAGTCGACGACTTGCGGTCAAAGTTCATCATCTGCAACAGGCTCGGCAGGGAGAACCCTTCCATGAACGCGCGGTCTCGTGGTTGTAGCGCGCGCTCGATCGCCCCGATCAGCTCGTCGTAGTCGACCGGCTTGTCGAGAAAGGAAACGGCACCCATGCCGGTCGCCTTCGCGGTATTGCGCGCATCTCGAAACGCAGAAAGTACGACCACGGGCACGTTGATGGATCGACTGACCATCTCTGCAAGCAGCCCCACCCCGTCCAGCCGCGGCATTCGGAGGTCGCTCACCACGACATCGACACTGTGGGCGTCGAGCACTGCGAGGGCCGCGACACCGTCACCCGCCTCGAACACCGTTAGCGATGGTTCGAGGGCTTCGAGACCCTCGCGCAGGCTGGATAGAAACAGCGACTCGTCATCGACGAGCAAGATTCTCTTGCCCGCGAGAATGCCGTTCGTTTCCACGCCGATACACCATAAGCAAGCCCCGGCCCAAGGACCGGAAGGGCCCTCGACCGAGTGATCCCAATGGGTTGGGGGGGGGCGAGACGGACGAGGGTTCCTCCACCGGTTCAACATGAACGGCAGCGGCTCAACCTGACGCGTCAGGCTGAACCCTCTCGCAGCCGGCGCCGTAGCGTGGACAGCGAGATGCCGAGGGCTCGAGCCGCGTTCTCTCGATGGCCGTCGAACTGAGTCAATACCTGCTGGATGTGCCCTCTCTCAAGCTCTCGAAGCGTCACAACTTCTCTGGGTGCGGGAGTTCTCCTCGCGGGGGCGACAAGCGTGCGTGCTGACTGGGTGAAGTTGCTGGGTCGAAGTTCGTCCGAGTGCAGCAGCACCGCGCGCTCAAGCACGTTGCGAAGCTCGCGGATGTTGCCCGGCCAGGCGTAGCCCTGCATTCGCGACAGCTCGCCCTCCGCGAGCTCATCTACCCGCTGGGGTGCAATCTCGGTCAGCATCGAGCGGACCAGCGCCGGCAGGTCCGCTCGCCGCTCTCGTAGCGGCACCAGATGGACTCGAAGCACATTGAGGCGATAGAAGAGGTCCTCCCGGAGACGCCCGGCTGCGATCGCCTCTTGGGGGTCGATATGCGTGGCGGCAATGATTCGAACGTCGACCTTGCGCTCCCGGTCATCGCCAAGTCGGCGAAACCGCTGGTCTTCGAGTATGCCGAGAAGCTTGGCTTGCAGCGAGCCGCTGAGCTCCCCCACCTCGTCGAGGAACAGTGTGCCGCGGTCCGCGAGTTCCACGAGCCCCTTGCGGTCCTTCACAGCGCCGGTGTAGGCACCACGGCTGGCCCCAAACAGCTCGGATTCGATGAGCGCCTCAGGCAGTGCGGCGCAGTTGACAGACACGAAGGGGGCGTCAGCGCGTCGCGACAGACCGTGAACGTGGCGGGCTAAGCGGGTCTTTCCGGTCCCCGTCTCCCCCGTGATCAGCAGGGGGTGGGGATGCGCGGCAGCCCGACGCGCCATTTCGTAGGCTTCGGCCAGATCGGCGCTCTGAGTGCGGAGTAAGGCATCGTCTGTGTCCGGCTCTTGCAAGGCAAGCGCCCGATGGGCCCGAAGCTGCTGAAGCTCTGCCACCCGAGCGACGCAGAGAAGAAGCTCCTCAAGTTCGTACGGTTTGGTCAAGTAGTCATCGATGCCTCGACGTAACGCCTCGACGGCGTTGGCCACGGTCGTATCCGCGGTCACCATGACGAAGCGCGTGGAGGTGTCAGCTGCACGGTAGCCGTCGATGACGTCAAAGCCGGTGCCATCGGGGAGCCTGTGGTCCACGAGCGCGAGGTGAAAGTGCTCGCCGACCAAGGCTGTGGCCTCGAGGACCGAGGCCACAGCCTTGACATCGTGCCCCGCGCGCCGAAGCACGTCGGCGACCAAATCGCGACCGAAGTCATCGTCTTCCACCACGAGGACCCGAACGCTCACTGCGAGTCCTCTAGAGGCAATATGACCTGCGCGGTCGTGCCTTGCCCGAGCGCAGAGTCGAACTCAAGGACGCCGTTCATCCCCGTGAGGATCCGCTGCGACACACAAATCCCCAGGCCGGTGCCCTGAGCCTTCGTTGTGGAGAACGGACGCCCGATCGACTCGAGTTGTAGTGGCGACATGCCCTTCCCGTTGTCCGCGATCGAGACGACCGCGACGTCGCGCGAGCGCCGAGCAGAGATCGTGATCGTGGCGACCGCAACCCCCTCAAGCGCGTCTGCGGCGTTCTTTACAAGATTGAGCAACACTTGGTACAGCCCTCGCGGATCGCCCCTAACATTGATGTGATCCGCGCTGGGGCTCCACAGCACCTCGATCGCCTCGGAAACTCCAGTGTCTGCGACACGCAGAAAACCGGTGATGTGCTCGTTGAGCTCGAAGGTGCCGATGCTGACAGATTCGAAGGCGCTGTAGTTGCGTAGCGCTCGGAGCAAGAAGTCAACACGGCCGATCTCATCGAACATGCGAGAGTAGTAATCGGCTCGCTTCTCAGGCGTGAAGCCCTCTCCATGTTTCTTGAGCACCGAGAGGGCCATCTTCACGCTGTTGATCGGGTTGCCGAGTTCGTGTCGAATGCCGGCGAAGACGAATCCCGTTTGCTCTACGAGGTTGACAGCGCTGGCGAGTGCCTCCAGGCGCCTCTGCTCGGTCGTCTCCCTCACGGTCCAGAAGCTATCGGCCTCGTCCTTGCCAATCCGACGCAGTTCGACTGTTCGCGTCGACGACGACAGCTCGTCGAGAATCGTGACGACCCGACGACCGTCATCACTGGTCTTTACCCGATGATTAGCCAAGAACTCGGACAGGTTCTGCCCGAGCGCCGCTGCCTCGCCGAGGTTGAGCAACGCGAGCGCGGCCGGATTGGCGCGAATGACTCGGCCCTTCCTGTCGATAAGTAGCAGGCCCTCTGGAGAGGCCTGAAGCGCGGAGAGCATCGAGCAGAGCGCCGTCTCCTGCTCAACTTGGCTGGTGACGTCGCGCTGGACGCCGACGAAGTACTCTACCTCACCGGTGGATCCGAAGGCCGGCTCGATGCTCCAAGAGACGTGGTACGGCGTCCCGTCCTTGCGGTAGTTGATCGCCTGCCCTTCGGAGGAACGTCCGGCCTTGAGGTCCTCACGCAGACGATCGAGCAACGCGCGGTCGGTCTTGGGGCCTTGAAGCACGCGAGGCGTCTGGCCAACCAGCTCCCCTGGCGCGTAGCCGGTCATCTCCCAGAACGCTTCGTTGGCGTAGATGATTCGCGGTCCGTTTTCGAGATCGGCGTCCGTCAGGACGACCGACTCCCGAAGCGTCGCGAGCATCCGCTGCGTCACGGGATGCGCGTCTGAAACAACGATCAACTGATCAACTTCCTTCTCGTACTCGCCATCGGAGTTGGCAACACCGTTCGCATAGAGATTCAAGAGTAGCCCGTTTGCCCCCACCACCTGCGTCGTATCCGGCGGACCGCTTCCACGCCCTGAGCAGCGGCCAGCTCGTCATCGCTCGTCTGCTTGAACCCCGGAGGTCGGGTCGGCATTGCTATGGAGGATTCAACGAGAAGTCCTCGCCGATCCCGACGACTCGAGGATCTGCTCGCGAGGCCAAGCGTCGACGAGCACTGGCGCGACGCGGACCTCAGCGTCCCTTCGTTGGCGACGACGTCCTGCATTTCATGACAATGATCACCGCTCTGCAGGCTCCGCAGACGGTCGCGCTCGACGAGCTCCGCATCGAGACACGGTTTCCAGCCGACGCCACAACGACCGACGCCTCCCGGCACCTCCTCTCGTAGCCATCGCAAGGACCGCTCGAGGACGCGGCGCTCACGCCGATGGACTCGATCTGGAGAACGACGACTGCATCCGCAGACTCTCGCCCAGCCAATCATTCAGTCCATGGCGAAACGCTCGGGCAGTGAGAGCTCGCTGCCCCACTCGTATCGGTCGAGCCTGCTCTTGTCGGACTCGCAGCCTCGCTCGGTGGCTTGCTGCGTCCGGACTCGAAGAAGCGCTTGTCATGGCCGCTGTGCATCGCCGGGGTTCGTGCACGGCTGCGGTGTCCGGTCGAGCTGGTCGTCTTGACGCCGTCCTCCTCCGTCGCGTCGTGGTGTGGCGAGGCAATCGAACTCGACCTTCGAGGGCGTTCGGTCGTTCGCCCATCGGTGGTGGGCCCAGCGAACCTGCCTGTTGTGACGGAGGAAGCGGAGGCCGCGCAGCAGCCCGAGCTGGCGGTGTTGTCCGTGATCGCGCACGGACACGGGAAGAATGGCGCCGCAATCGGCCGGGCAGCGCTGAAGGCGTTCGCGGGGCTCGACGAGGAGCGTGCGGCGCTGTACGTTGACCTCGTCTTCCTTCATCTTCCCCAAGCCGTTCGGACGGCACTGGAGAGCCTCATGGATA
>Ga0316204_10004788_pt1 | contig 23669 bp, 17 predicted proteins | sample 6monrhotite_MG_2_FD_205661 | JGI IMG/M metagenome (GOLD analysis project Ga0316204, IMG submission 205661) | Microbial mat bacterial communities from mineral coupon in-situ incubated in ocean water Damariscotta River, Maine, United States -... | ecosystem: Environmental > Aquatic > Marine >... | reverse complement strand
TGACCATCGGCAACCTGTTCCGGCGGGATCGCTGACCCCCCGGCCAGCCGGGGCATGTTTTCGCTGTTTTTCCGGGCATCCGGGCGGTAAGTGACGCAAATTCAGCGAATTCCCGCGCAGCAGGGTTTTGACTCGGCCCCCAGATGTCGTAACGTCACCCGGTCTGTTTATGGATTTTCTGAGAACCCGCGGGGTCCGATTCTGCCAAAAGGCAGAAGCCAATGATCCGGGGTCATATGCGCCGGGTATTCCGGCCAAAAGATATTGTTACCGTTGTAGGGACAGCGACTGAATGTTGAACCTGATCCGATCACTGACGCGCGCGCAGAAAGGCTATGTGTTTCTGGCCATTGACCTGGCGCTGATTCCGGCTGCGCTGTTGTTCACCTATACGGTGCAGGTGCTGCCGTTATCTGCGGTTCAGACCCTGCTGCAGACCCTGCCCGTTCTGCCCTATCTGCTGGCAGCGGCCGCGCTGCTGTCGGTCTGGCTGGGGCTGCCCACCATCCAGCTGAAAGCATTCGAGGGATATGCGGTGCGGCTGACCGCGATCCTGTCAGCGGCGCTGGCGGTGGTGGCGGCGCTGCTGTCGGGGTTTGCCGGGCTGAACCAGCCGCCGGGCACGCATGTGATTTTCGGCATCAGCTATTTCATGCTGGTGGTGACCAGCCGGGCGCTGTTGTACCGGGTGGTGACGGACATCTATCGCCGGGCCCAGCCCCGGTGCCGGGTGCTGATCTACGGGGCCGGGACCACCGGGACCCAGCTGGCCACGGCGCTGCGCGCGCATGAAGGCATCGACCCGGTGGCCTTTGTCGATGACAACAGTTCGTTGCAGGGTATGACCCTGATCGGGCTACCGGTGTTTCAGCCCGCCGAGATCGCCGATCTGGTCAAGCAGCGCCAGATCGATCGGGTGCTGCTGGCGATGCCGTCGCTGAGCCAGCCCAAACAGGCGCAGATCGCGCGCCGCCTGCAGAAGATGGGGCTGGAGGTGCAGGCGCTGCCCAGTTTCGCGCAGCTGATCGGCGAAGAGGCGCTGATCGACAAGCTGACTCCGGTGGCACCGCAGAATTTCCTGGGCCGCAAGGCCCGCGCCGGAGGGCTGGGCGATGCCTGTTCCAGCTATAGCGGGCGCTGTGTGCTGGTGTCGGGCGCCGGCGGGTCGATCGGGTCCGAGCTGTGCCGGCAGGTGCTGGCCTGCCAGCCCGAGCGGGTGGTGCTGTACGAGATGAGCGAACTGGCGCTGTATACGGTGCACCAGGAACTGCTGCAGCTGGCCGAGGGCACCGGGGTCGAGCTGGTGCCGGTGCTGGGGTCGGTGAGCGACCCGCGGCAGGTGCGCAAGGTGCTGCAGGATCACAAGGTCCGGGTGGTGCTGCATGCGGCGGCCTATAAACATGTGCCGCTGGTCGAGGCGAACCCGCTGGCCGGGCTGGCCAACAACGTGTTCGGCACCCAGGTTCTAGCCCGCGAGGCGGCCGAAGCCGGGGTGGAACGGTTCATCCTGATTTCGTCGGACAAGGCGGTGCGCCCGGCCAACGTGATGGGCGCGTCCAAACGGCTGGCGGAACTGGTGGTGCAGGATCTGGCGACGCGCCATGCGAACACCGTGTTCACGATGGTGCGGTTCGGCAATGTGCTGGGCTCCAGCGGATCGGTGGTGCCGTTGTTTCAGGACCAGATCAGCCGCGGGGGTCCGGTCACCGTGACCGACATGCGGGTGAAACGCTTTTTCATGACCATCCGCGAAGCGGTGCAGCTGGTGCTGACTGCAGGATCGGCGGCGCGCGGCGGCGAGGTCTTTGTGCTGGACATGGGCGCGCCGGTGCCGATCATCCGGCTGGCGCGTCAGGTCATCGAAAGCGCGGGCTATACCGTGCGCGACGAAGACAATCCCGAAGGCGATATCGAAATCGAGATCATCGGGCTGCGCCCCGGCGAGAAGATCGAGGAGGAACTGACCCTGAACCCGGATCTGGTCGGCACCCGCTATCCCAAGATATTTTGCGCCCACGAAAATTATCTGAGCGAAATCGAGGTGGCCACCGTGCTGCGCGGATTGCGCGAGGCGCTGGTCGCCAGCGATCAGGACGCCGCCCGCGCGGTCATCACCCGCTGGGTCGAGGGCTATAACCGGGAAATCGCGCCCGCCGGGGTGTCATCGTCCGGGGTGCCATCGTCCGAATTGTCACCACAAAGCCGCGATTCCGCCGAAACACCGCAGACGGCAACACCGTGATTGATCCGCCGGGCCGCCTTGTGATCTAACAAAAAAAAAGACGTCATAACTGCAGCAGTACAGGTCAAAGGCATTCCTCCGTGGTTTCCGACCCTTCCTCTTTCTTGCCGGTCAGCCGGGTTTTGGCCCGTATTTTACCGCGTATTTTACCGCGTGTTCTGGCTGGCGTGGTGATGACCGGTGGCCTGCTGGTTGGTGTGGGACAGGCGCAGAACAGGGACGCAGAGCCCCCGAGCCTGACCCCGCTGCCAGCCCCCAGCCTGAATTTCTATGGCTCTGCCGGTCTGGTCGACATGCCCTCGGCAGAGATGCTGCCCGACGGGCAGTTCAGCGCCGGTATCTCGTATTTCGGCGGCCAGACCCGGTACAACCTGACGTTTCAGGCGACCCCGTGGATGTCGGCCAGCTTTCGCTACAACAGCATCCAGAACTGGAACATGGGCGGGTTTGGCACCTATTACGACCGCAGCTTTGACCTGCGGCTGCGCCTGCTTGAGGAAAAACGCCATCTCCCCGAGATCACGCTGGGCCTGCAGGATTTTGTCGGCACCGGGATCTATGCGGGCGAATATATCGTCGCCACCAAGAATTTTGAGGTGCCGGGCTGGGGCGCGCGCGCCGGGCAGGCCGGCAAGCTGAAGCTGACCGCCGGGATCGGCTGGGGGCGACTGGGGTCCTATGGCAGCCACAGCGGGTATGGCAGCCGCCCGCCCTATGACCCGAACAGCACCGGCGGCAAGCCCGCCTATGACCAGTGGTTCCGCGGCCCCTATGCGCCGTTTGCCGGGATCGAATGGCTGCCCAATGACAAGCTGGGGCTGAAGCTGGAATATTCCTCGGATGACTATGTGACCGAGACCCAGACCACATCGGTGTTCGAAAAGAAGTCGCCGTTCAACTTTGGCATCGAATACCAGGCCAGCCGCCGCACCCGGCTGGGCGCCTATTACCTGTATGGCAGCGAACTGGGGGTGAACCTGCAGGTCCAGCTGAATCCGAAGACTCCGCCCACCCTGATGCATGTGCGCGCGCCCCAGCCGGTGCCGGTGCGCCCGTCGCGCAGCAGCGCCCCGGCGCAATGGAGCACCGGCTGGACCGCCAGCCAGAGCGTGCCGCTGCAATTGCGCGATACGCTGGAGCCGATGCTGCGCGCCGACGGGCTGGTCCTGGAAAGCCTGACGGTCAGCGCAGACACCGCCGAACTGCGGTTCCGCAACCTGCAATACATGTCCTATGCCAACGCGGTGGGACGGGCGGCGCGGGCGATGGCGCGGGTGATGCCGGCCTCGGTCGAAACCTTCCGGCTGGTGCCGCTGTCGGGCGGCATGGCGCTGTCGGCCACCACGATTGGCCGCGCGGACCTGGAAACGCTGCAGTTTGAGGGCAATGCCACCGACGGCCTGCTGGCCGCCACCGTGTTTTCCGATGCGCCGCCGCTGGCCGGCACGGCCATTCCGGCGAACGATCTGTACCCGGCTTCCAGCTGGTCGCTGAGCCCCTATTTCTCGCCCGCCTATTTCGACCCGGACCGGCCGTTCCGGCTGGATTTCGGGCTGGCCCTGCGCGGGTCCTATCAGCCCGCTCCCGGCTGGATCGTTTCCGGCAGCCTGCGCCAGCGGCTGGCGGGCAACGTCAAGAACGGCCGCCCGTCGAATTCGGTGCTGCCGCATGTGCGCACCGACCAGGTGCTGTATGCGCAATATGACACCACGATGGAGAACCTGTTTGTCGCCCGGCAATGGCGGCCGGGGCATAACCTGTATGCCCGCGTCACCGGCGGATACCTTGAGACCATGTATGGCGGGCTGTCCGGCGAACTGTTGTGGAAACCGGTGGACAGCCGCCTGGCCCTGGGGGTCGAGGCGAATTACGTGCGCCAGCGCGATTACGATCAGCGGCTCGGGTTTCTGGACTATGATGTCGTGACCGGCCATGCCTCGGTCTATTACGACATGGGCGGGGGCTTTGAGGCGCAGATGGATGTCGGCCGCTACCTGGCCGGCGATGTCGGCGCCACCTTCAGCCTGGACCGCAGGTTCGGCAATGGCTGGTCGGTGGGGGCGTTTTTCACCAAGACCGATGTTTCCGCCGCCGATTTCGGCGAAGGGTCGTTTGACAAGGGCATTCGGTTCTCGATGCCGATCGGCTGGTTCCTGGGCAAGCCCAGCCGCCAGTCGTTCGGCACCACGATCCGCCCGGTTCAGCGCGACGGCGGCCAGAAGGTCCACGTGCCGGGACGGCTGTTCGGGCAGGTGCGCGACGCGCATCGCGCCGCGCTCAGCGGACAATGGGCGAGGGTCTGGGAATGATGCGGTTTGTTGCACCCCGGCTGGGATCCATCGCCGGCCTGCTGCTGGTGCTGGCCTCTTGCAGCGGCGGTCCCGATGCGCCGACGCTGGAATTGCAGGTGATTGACTCGGTTCGCGGGTCAATCGCCGCCCGGACCACCGCGCAGCCGGCCCGCCCGCCGGTGACCCGCGCGCTTCTGGACACGCTGGATGGGGCATTCCTTGAGGTCACGCGCGAAGAGAGGAACCAGACCGCGTTTCTGTCCCCCAGCGTCCGGACCCGCGACAGCCAGCCCGGCGCGATCACGGTCTGGCGCACCGAGACCGATGAAACCCTGACCGTGCGCGGCGGGATGCTGATTGCCACCCGCGGTCTGGGCGGCGATATCCTGTCCACCGACATGCGCGTCGGAGCCGGCGGGCTGGGCCCGGCCCCGGCGGGCAAGCGGGTGATCGATGTGCGAAACGCAGACAACAGGAAAGTGGCGATGGTCCTGGACTGCAGGCTGGCCGACCTGGGCAGCGAAACCATCGAGATCATCGGCGCCCGCCATGCCACCCGGCATCTGCAGGAACACTGCACCGGTGCGGGCGGACGCGTTGTCAACGACTACTGGATCGACTCGGGCAGCGGGCTGATCTGGCAGTCGCGGCAATGGGCAGGCCCGCATATCGGCTATTTGCGGCTGCGGCAGGTGACAAGATAGGCCCTGTGCGTTGCCCTGTTGCCACCAGATCGCAAAGGGTTGCAGAAAAACGGCGGCGCCCTGCCTGCAACACATGTGCAACATTGAAATGCCGCAGGTTCTAGGGTATTCATGACGCAAGGTAATATCACGAGAACACAACCAACGAGGGTTTGAATTATGAAAAAGACAATTGCAGCACTGGCTTTCAGCGCCCTGGCCCTGACCGCCACGACAGATGCCGCCCGCGCACAGGCGTTGGGCGGAAGCCTGGGTTTGACCGCACCGGCGGCGGCGGGGATTGTTTTCGGCATCGTGCTCATCGGCGTCGTTGCCTCGGATGACAACGCGGCCAGCAGCACCACAAGATAAGTTTCGATCCGGCAGGATCAGAAGATAGGGCAGGCCTTTCGGGGCCTGCTTCTGTCTGTGTGACCCTTTGTCCCCCTGTCCCATTGGGGGATAGGCCAGCGGCCCGGTTTCTGGCACCGCACTGGTCAGAAACGTTCTGGCCCCGGCCCGCGCCGACCTGAAATGGTGAAGGAAAATGTCATGCACGATGCGGTGTCAGGTTCAGAGCAGGCAGGCCGGAAAACACGGAATCCGGAGGCCGCCGCCCTGACCCCCCAGGCGCGCCATTTTCACGAACAGGCCGAAGCCGTGCGCCGGATCTATGCGCCGTTTTACCCCGGGAAACGCATCAGGATCGTTCTGAAGGCGCTGGATCACCCGGCGGGCGACCCCGGCGCGGTCAGCGTCATCGACGGCGATGCTGGCCTGTCCGTGGTAGATGACACCTATCTGGGCTGCGCCGATTTTGGCGGGACCGGAAAAAAGAACGCAATCGCCGCCACCATCGTCGCTGGTGTGCCCCGCCCGGTCCGCCAGACAGAGGTTTTTCCCGAAAAGACGGCGCCGGATTTCAGCCACAAGCCGATGCTGCAGCGGCTGTTGTGGGCTTCGCCGGTGCTGTTTGAACAGCTCAAGTACCAGTACGAAGCCCGCGCCGAGCGGCTGTGCCCGACCCGCCATGCCTTTGACCCGATCCGGCGGGCAACCTTTCATCCGGCCGGCAGCCTGACCCGTGCCCGCGACACGAAAAAAGCCCCGGCGATCCTGATCGGATTTCACTGGCTGGAAATGGGCGGGGCCGAAAACCTGGCCTTTAACTGCGTGAAATGGGCCCGCGCCGCCGGGTTCCGGGTGCTGGTCGTCGCCGAACAGCCGGAAATCCAGCGCCAAGCCTGGAAGCTGCCGGATGACCCGGAGGTCGAGTTCATCCGCGCCGACGCCTATGTGCATCCCGGCAACTGGGCCGCGTTTCTGGAAAACATCATCCGCAGCGAAAACGTGCGCGCGCTTCATATCCATCACAACACCAGGTTCTATGACAACCTGATGCTGCTCAAGGCGATGTTCCCCGATCTGGTCGTGATCGACAGCACCCATATCATCGAATATTCCAACGGCGGCTTTCCCAGGACTTCGGGCGTGTGGACCAATTACATCGACCACCATCACGTCATCAGCCGGGACCTGGTGTCGTTCTACCTGGACCGGTTCGGGGTGTCCGACCGCGTGGTGCTGGGGCGGATGCTGGATCCGGTGACGCCGCAACAGGCCGCGATCACCCCCGACCTGCGCCTGGAGGCCGGGCAAAGACGCTGCCGGCTGGTGTTCGTCGGGCGCATGGTGCACCAGAAACGCGCGCCGCTGGTGGTCGAGATCCTGCGCAAGCTGCAAGGCTGGGCCAAAGGCCGAGGGGTGACCCTGCAGGTCGATATGGTCGGAACCGGGGCCTATCTGGACGTGGTCCGGCACATGATCACCAAGGCAAAGCTGGAGGATGTCATCACGCTGTATCCAGCGGATACCGATGTTCCGGCGCTGCTGGACCAGGCCGATATCCTGCTGCTGCCCTCAAGCAACGAAGGTCTGGCGCTGGTCTGTTACGAGGCGATCGAACACGGCGTCCTGCCGATTTCGACCGATGTCGGCGGGCAGGACGAACTGGTGCCTGACAGCCTGCTGGTGCCCCGCTCGCCGCTGCGCTGCGTGCGCGATACCGTCGCCCTGATCGGGCGGCTGATGACCGAGCCGGCCTTTCTGGAAACCTGCAAGGCCGAAACCCTTGCCAATTATCGCAACCTGCGCGCGGATCCGACGGCTGAACAGGCCCTGACTGCGCTTTATGGTGACATTTTCAAAGGCCTTTCTGACCAATGACCACATCCCCGACCGTTGCCGCCGTGATCGTAACCTACAACCGGGCGGAAAAGCTGGCCAGGGTTCTGGATGCGCTGGCCGGGCAGAGCCGCGCGCCGGACCGGATCTATGTGATCGACAACGCGTCGACCGACGGCACCGTCGCCCTGATGGAGACACGCAAGAGCGACACGATCCGGCACCTGCGGCTGGCCAAGAACCTGGGCGGGGCCGGCGGGTTCAATGCCGGGGTCAAGGCCGCCTTTGCCGACGGGTTCGACCTGATGTGGATCAGCGACGACGATGCCTATCCGGAACCGGACGCATTGAAACTGCTGATCGATGGGCTGGACGAATTCGAGACTAAAACGGGGAACAAGCCGTCTTTTGCCTGTTCGGCGGTGCGCTGGACCGATGGCAGCTGGTGCGAGATGAACACCCCCGGCCCGGTGTGGGACTGGCCGCGGTTCTACAGCGGCGACATGCGCTATTTCCTGGTGCGGTCCTGCAGTTTCGTTTCGGTGCTCATTCCCCGATGGGCGGTGCGCCGGCACGGCTTTCCGATCAAGGACTATTTCATCTGGTATGACGACGCGGAATACACTCAGCGGCTGGCCAAGTCCTATCCCGGCATCTTTGTGCCCGACAGCCTGGTGATCCATGACGTGGCGGTAAACCACGGGGTCAATTACGGGATGATCACCGACGACACCCTTTGGAAGTTCCGCTATGGGGCGCGCAACGAGACGTCGTTCCGCCGCCGCGAACAGGGCATGGTCGGGGTTCTGGCGTTCCTGTATCAGGTGCACAAACAGATGGCCGATGCGAGCCTGTCGCCCAAGCTGCGCAGCCAGATCTACAAGGCGGTCTGGGAAGGGTACCGGTTCAAGCCAGAGATCGAAATGCCCCGACACGACATCAACCCGGACTGATCCAGCCCAGCCTGCCCTTGAAAGGACAGGCCAAGAACAACCCGTTCCAACCGGATACTGACATGAAAAATCTCTACATTCATATAGGTCACTACAAGACGGGCACGTCCGCGATCCAAAGATATTGCACCGACAACGCAGCAATCCTTGGGAAGAACGGCTATTATTATTCGCAGGTCGCCCGCCCGCCTCGCAACAACACCAATCACGGCGAGCTGTCCCTGACTTTGGCGGTGGCCCACGGCTTCAAGCCACCCCCTTGGTACACCGGCGAAAGTGACATCGATCAGGTGTTCCGCGACTTTCGCGCGGATGCCGCCGCCGCCGCGCAACGCAACATCATTATTTCAAGCGAAGAATTCGTCCAGCTGGCTCTGCGCGAGAACCCTGAAGAAGCGATCGGCGATCTGCGCGACAGGCTAGGGGATTTCAACGTCAAGATACTGCTCTATATCCGCGAACCCATGGCGCTTTTGAAGTCCTGGTACAACGAGGTCAACAAAGGCCCCCATGGCACCCGGAACTTTCCGATATTTTTCGAAGCCCTTGACCCGAATTTTCTGTCTCAGTGGCACACCTACGAACAGTTCGCCAATGTGTTCGGACCAGACCGGATGATTGTGCGATCCTACAAGCACACCGGAATGGATCATGTCCGCGACTTTCTGGGAGCCATCGGATATGCCCCGCTGCCCACAGGCAACGACCCGCTGAGCGCACAAGAAGCCCAGGATCTGCAAATCCTGGAACTGGTCAGGCTGGCGAAAAAACGGACGCACAGCTATGAGCAGGCGACGTTGTCGCAATTCGAAGACATCGAGGCCCTGGCCGCCAAGGTGGATCTGATCAACGCATCCTTCGCAAAACTGGCGGCGCTGTCGGATGTACCACTGCAAAGCGAGCTGTCGCTGGCCAATATCTTTCGTCATCTGAAGGCTCTGATCACGCCGCTGAAAGAGCAGAAATGCACCAATGACAAAGAAGCCGACATCATGCGAAACACCGCCCTGCGTGTCGAAAAGACCAACCCGGAACTGGCGCTGGTGTTGATGCAGATCGCAGGGGTCATCCGACCGCGGGGCGGTCTCATCAAGAAGAAGTTGCAGGAATATGAAAGTCGGCAGCCCTAGGCAGACCCTGCCGGTCGCGGGGATCAGCCGCGCAGAATATCCGAAATTTCCTGCAGGCCCGCGTCGATGCGGTCAAGCAGGGCCTGCCGCGCAGCGACCTTTCTGGCCTGTTCAGGGGACAGGGGCGTATTGAAACGGCGGCGGCGATGACGAAGCCGCCAGAGAAGCGGCGCGTTCTGAAAATCCTGTGCAACCACCGCGCTCAGGTCGCCCAGACGCTGCACCTCGGCCGGTGTGAAATGCCGCGATACCGACATGTCGAGCGGCTGCCCGACGGCCTTGGACAGGCTAGAAGTCAGTTCTGTCTGCATCAGCGGCTTGGAGAAAAACGCCGCATCCAGCGCCTTGGCGTCTTCAAGATACGTCTTGATCAGAAGGCTTGTGGTTTCATGGTCCAGAGCCGGTTTTTCGCCCTGGACAGGCCCGGACGGCAGGAAGTGATTTGCCGTGGCAGCCCCCAGCAATCTGCGCGGTCCGGCCTTTACGCCAGCCTCTGCAAAACATCTTTGCATGTGCCGCAAGCCGGACAGCGCCCGCAAGGGGGTGGCGACGTTTTCCTCCATGGATTGCGAAACATCGAAAGGTTCATTCCCCAGAAGGGTCGCGGCAAAATCGGTGACGATATCGTGACCGCGCAATTCCGAGCGGATGAACGGCTTCAGGGTGAACCGATCCTGAAACACCTCTCGCCAGTGTCCGAACCTGGGCGCATAAAGGAGCGGGTCGTTCGCCTGGATCCTGGCGAAGAAATCCTCGAACTCTCCCAAATACTGACCGGTCTTGGTGCGTTGGATATAGGCCGCCAGATAGCGCGAGGCATGGGGCCGCACATAGGCGATCACCTGCGCGGTTTCCGCGTGATCGGGAACATGACTGCGCAACGCCTGCAACAGCGCCATGGGCGCGACGGGGGCCAGATCCTCGGAAGAGAGAACCGCGATGTCCGCATCCGCAGTCTGCAGCCACTCCCGGACCTGTCCAAACTGCTCTTCGCGCTTGGCCTTCGCCTTGGTATTGAAGCTTCTTGCGATCTGCACCGCATTATACTCGTGCCACGGCAGAATCCGGCGCGTCGCGCAGGCTATGGTGTCGGTTTGCAACGCTTTCTGGATCGAGGTGGTGCCGGTCTTGGGGTCCCCGATGTGAATGACAAACTGTGGAGACCTCGTGTTTTTCATGACCTGACCCATTTTCCGGAACAAGGGAGATTTACCCCGGTCTCTAGCACCCCTCCGCCAGGGTCGCAACGAACCTGGACGGGCCGGGGCCGACCCTGGGCCGACCCTGGGCCGGGGTGGCAAAACGGATGTCAGCGTCGCCTCAGCGTTTCGTTCATCCGTGGCAGAATGTCCTTGTAGTGATTGATGTTCCCATCATGGACCTCGATGAAGACCGCCCCTGCGTCTATCCCGTTCTGGATGGACGCCTGGAATTGCGAGGCGTCGCATGTTGCGGTCGCCCTGCGGCATCCGATGGCTTGCGCTTCCAGCTGGAACCCGATCTGCCCGCCGTTCTTTCCCACCCATTTCAGGATTTTGGGAACGCCAAGCGTCTTGGCCAGGACCGTGCTGTTCACCATTGCACGTTTGCCATAGGTGGCGACCATGGTCTTGATGATTGTGTTCAGCGTGGCGTTCTTTCTGGGGTACACGCATCGGCCCGCCGCATCGACTGTCGGGAAGCGCCTGGACCCGGCGACGAAGGCGATGCCGACATACTGATCGGGAAAGGCCGTGGCGATCTGCCGGGTCATCCCGGCCGCCGCCGCCAAAATCTTGTCTTCGCTATAGCCGACCCGCGCGTAATCGGCGCAGAGCTGTGCCTGGAACGCCTCGGGCTTGCCGGCCGTGCCCATCTCGTCCTGGCTCAGGAACGCCTTGGGCGGCATCAGCCGGGTTTCGCCGGAATGGGTGGTGATGCCGCCATTCTTGATCAGGACAAGCGTATCATAGCGCGCCGGGGTCTGGCGCAGATGGGCCGACAGGGCGTCGATCATGTCGCCATGCGCCTTCAGGAACACCGGATCCCACGGCACCGGAACATGCGGTTGCGCGAACCGGTCATTTCCCTTGAACCGGGTTTCAAGATGCGCGGCGCCTTTCTCAAAAACCCAGGGTGGGGTGTATTTTCCGGCCATCACGACCAGCGTCGCCTTTTTGCCGGCCGCGTGAATGACATCGAGAACCCCCGCCAGGTCGGAAAAATCATAGACCCCGTCCGCCGGGTTCAGATGCATCCACTTGTACCGCAGATGAACGGCGCTGAGACGGTCGTCAAAGGCAACGATGCAAGGGGCCCTGCAATCGTCGGTGTGCTGCAGTTCTGCCCGCCACCGGTCCGGCTCCAGCGAATTGCGGGCAACCGCATAGTGAATGCCCCGGATATCGAGCGTTTTCCAGTCGCCGGTCTGTTGGGTCAGGGCGGCGGCGGCAAAAAGCACGGACGCCAGCACGACCAGCAGCATCGTCAGGAATTTCGGTTTCATCGTCCCCCCTTGCCCCGGTCGGGAATCGGTTCCGTTGCCCGGCACAGTATCAGGTCTGCGGGTGTGAACACCGGGCCTTTACGGGGCATTTGCGGTTGCCCGCCGATCAGTGGGTCAGCCGGCGCGCCATGATCTCTTGCACCAGGTCCATATCCAGCGGTTCCCCCAGCTTGTCAAACAGCGGTTGCAGCGACGCCGGATCCCTGAGCGTGTCTTCATACCGGACATGCTGCGTGCAGTCCGGGTTGGCGGCGGCGAATGTTGCAAAACGCTCGTCCATCGTGCGTACCATGTTCAGGACCTGGTCCAGGGGCTTGTCCTTCCACCACGCCGATTTGGCCACGTCCTCGGCGTTGCGCGAATTGAACACGAAGAACGCATTGTGAAAGTTGCGTTTGTAAAACCGCAGAAAAGCGTCGAAATCCTGCCCGGCCGTGACAAACCGGATCTCCTTGAAGCCGAACCAGCGCACATCCTTTGGCGGGACCAGTACCTCTTGGGTGAACAGGGCCACAAGCCCCCGTTCGAACCGGGCCGGGCGCACCCGGTCTGCATTGTGCCAGGGATGGTCCTTGGGATGGGCCTTGCGGCCCCATTTCTGACGGGTCTTGCGGGCCCGCTGCGCGGCCTGAAACAGACCGTCCAGAACATTGAAGTTTTCACCGACGATGTGGGATCCGGGGATGGACTGCAGCAGGCTTTGCAACAGGGTCGAACCCGACCGGCCGTAGGTCACGATGAAAATCGTGCCCTTCAGGTTGGGAAACTCGTCAGGGGTCATGGCGGCAAGGATCCTTGAGATTGGGCAGTTCAGCCGTTGAAACAGAGTCTGATCAGGGGTCTGGCACGAGGCGCGGGACCGGCGCGGCGACAAACCCCGTCGGGAAAAGTCCGGTTTTGCACAACATCAGGACAGCGATCAGGATCGGGCCGGGGCCCGGTTCTGCGGCACAGTATTTTGATCGGCAGCAAGAACGCCAGCGGTTTCCGCAGGATGCGCGCATTCCACGCCGGACCTTGCCGATAAGGCAGACCCCGGACGCGCCGCGACGGCACTTGGTTTTACGGAGATTCGAATAGACCCCGTAATCAGTGTTATGTTAAATAAATGGGAATTGACCGGTCGGACCCCCGATCACAGGAACAGAAAATCATCAGCGCTCAGCGCCGTCGGATCCAGCCCGGTCAACGTGATCGTGCCGCTGCCTGTGGCAATCAGCGTATCCGCCCCCTGCGCCAGAATTTCCAGATCGACAAAGGTCAGACCGCTGATCTTTAGCCTGATGTGATCCTGTTCCGGGACAAAATCGGTGATCGTGTCAGCCCCGTGGCGGCGCGCAAAGACGAACAGGTCGGCCCCGGTGCCCCCGGTCAGCCAGTCATCGCCAGTGTTGCCAGACAGCGTGTCGCGTCCGGCCTGCCCTCTGAGCGTATCCTTGCCTGCCCCGCCGGTCAGCCGGTCATGCCCGGTGCCGCCGGTCAGGGTGTCGGCCCCGCCTTGCCCGACCAGCCGGTCGGCGCCGCCGCCCCCGATCAGCCGGTCCCGGCCCGCCCCTCCCACCAGCCGGTCGGCGCCAGCCCCGCCAAACACGATGTCATCCCCGGCCCCCGCCCAGACCCGGTCATCGCCGGCAAGGGCACGGATCCGGTCCACCCCCGCACCCCGTTCCAGCAGGTCATCGGCGCGGGTTCCCTGGGTCAGCGTTTCCATCGGCGCCGTGTTGATCGCGATCCGATCGGGTGTGGTCAGGCCATCCGGCCACAGATCCTGCAGGCTCAGCCGCGTGCCATCGTGACTGTCAATGTCGATCCACGTGGTCCCGAACCCGATCCGGATCCCGGTTTCGGTCTGGACCGGATCCAGTTGCAGGACACTGCGCAGCATCGGGAATTGCGTCAGGTCCAGCCGGTCAATCCCGACCTGGAAATCGGTGATCTGCAACGGCTGGTCGGTCGGGCGCAGCACGAACAGGTCGGCGCCCGCCCCCCCGGTCAGGACGCCGCCGCTGAAATCCGACACCAGAATGTCATCTCCGGCCTGACCCAGCAGCGTGGTCTGCCCGGCCCGGCCCAGTATCAGATCGGACTCCCCTGTTCCCGAAAGCGGCAGGCTGGCCCCCGCCCCTGTTGCACTGGCCTCGATCACCGCGCCCAGATCCGCCAGCGACAGCGAGAATTGCGACACCCCGCCATCCCCTCCCGAGGTCACGAATATCTGGATTTCCTCTCCGATCCGGGTGGCGGTGATCGCGGTGATATTGTCCAGCCCCAGCCCGGTGCCCTGCACCAGTGTCTGCATGTGCACCAGATGCCCGCCAGGCAACAGCGTGAACAGGCTGATGCCGTCATCCGCCCCCCCTGCCAGAACGAAGACATGGTCGTCTGCCTTGACCACCTCAAGCGCGGTTATCCCGGCAAACCGCGTGGCGCGGGTGTCCAGAATATGATCGGTCGGGGTCAGCTGGCCGCTGGCCGACAGCTGCATCAGGCTGATCGAACTGCTGCCCGCGGCGGCAAGGATCACCCATGTCGCACCATGGGCGGTGACGGTTTCCAGCGCCGTGGGCAGGGCCACTCCCAGCCCCTGGGCGGCCCCCAGAGACTCAGCCGCCGTCAAGGCGCCGCTGTCCGCCGCAATCCGGTAACTGCGCACCCCCTGGGCCGCACTGTCGGCGGCCAGCAGAAACCGGGCATCGGCGACCTGCGCCAGCGCCAGCGACACCGGACCCTCAAGGGTAAAGTCCGCAGCGGCCCCGGCCAGACCAGCCACGCCCGACAGCGCGCCGGTTCCCGACGACAGCCAGCCCTCCAGCCCCCCGGTATCGGCATCGACCGTGTAAACTGCGGTGACGTCCCCCTGCAGCGGGGCCACGATCAGGGTGCTGTGGGTTTGCGTGGTCAGGCCGGGCAGGTCGATCTTGCCGGATTTGGTCAGGCCGCCATCGCTCTCAATCCGATAGCGGATCAGCTTGCCCGCCCCGGTGCCGCTCAGGATCAGTTGCTGGTGACCATCAACACTGACCGCATCAAACCATCCGACTCCCATGCCCCAAACGTTGTAATGGGTGCTGTCGACAAGGCGGGCCAAATCACCGTCAGACTCCAGTTTATAGACACTGATACCGCCATTTTGCCCGGTTGCCGCATACAGGAACGTCCCGGTTTGGCTGGTCACGATGTCAATATCGCGCAGATCCCTGTCCAGCAGGATGTCACCTGTCCCGATCCGCCCCACCAGTTGCATCGCCATAGCTCGCCCTCATCACCATACACCCGCAGCCAGATTGCCCACCCGCCACGGCGCAGCAGCGCCCCAATTGCGGCCAAACCGCGAAAGATGTGTCGAATGCGACGGACCGCGCTGCCGCAGGTCTGAACAGCAGGTAAACCCGGCGACCGCCGTCTTTAGCCCGGCTTGATCCCGGCTGCGGCAGGGTGCGCCAGTTCCGTTCCAGCACAGGAGGTCCGGATGCCGGACAATTCACCAATCCTCGCCCTGCCCTTTCTGCTGCCCAGCCAGGCGCAGAAACACGTGACCCATAACGAGGCCCTGCGTCGCCTTGATATAGTGGTGCAGCTCAGCGTCATCGCCTTTGACGCAGTCACCCCGCCCGCCGATCCGGCCGAGGGCGAAATTCATGCTCTGGGCAACAGCCCGGTGGCGGCCTGGGCCGGACAGGCCAGCACGCTTGCGGTCTGGCTGGACGGCAACTGGCAGTTTTCACCCCCGCTGGAAGGCTGGCGCGCCTGGGGCAGGACAGAACAGCAATTGCGCATCTGGACCGAAAGCGGCGGCTGGGTGCTGCCCCGCGCCGAGGTCCAGAACCTGGCCGGGCTGGGCATCGGCACGACATCGGACCCCACCAACCGTCTGGCCGTGCAATCGGACGCCTCGCTGCTGACCCATGACGGCGGCGGGCACCAGCTCAAGATCAACAAGGCCACCGATGGCGACACCGCCACCTTGTTGTTTCAATCGGGTTGGACCGGCCATGCCGAGATTGGACTGGCCGGAGATACCGACTTTGCCGTCAAAGTGTCCGGCAACGGCAGCAGCTGGACCGAAGCCCTGCGACTTGACGCGACCAGTGGACAGGCAACCGGAACCGCCGTGCAGGCGAGCCCTGACGACACCACCACCGGGGCGCTGATGACAGTCGGGGCCTTCGGGCTGGGTGACACGTCAGGGCAGGTCATTTCCGATTTCAACGCGGCCACAAGGAACGGGTATTACACCTTGGCCGATCTGGCCACGGCCCTGAACGCGCCGCCCGGATTTACCACCGGCCCGGCCGGAATTCATACCATTGCCTCTACCGGCACGAGCGACATCACCCAGATCGCCTTTGGTCTGGATGGCAGCGGCAGTACCGCAATCCGGCACAGACGAACCGGAATCTGGAAAGGCTGGCAGCTGGTCTATACCCAAGACTCGGTGCTGGGCCCGGTCAGCCAGGCTGGCGGCATCCCCACCGGTGCGGTGATCGAACGCGGCGGCAACGGCAACGGCGAATATGTGCGCTTTGCCGATGGCACCCAGCTCTGCACCAATGCCAACAGCCCGATCACCACGGCCCCTGCAGCCTTTACCGGCCCGATCACCAAAATCGACAACGACAAACTGTGGATCGGCAACTGGTTCTGATACGATAGCCCCTGTTGCTTCCTCTTGCCTGAAATACTCCGGGGGAGTCGCGCGCAAGCGCGGCGGGGGCAGCGCCCCCAAATCAGCCTCTAATCACGGGAATATACGTCTTCATACCGGATGATATCGTCTTCGCCCAGGTAACTGCCGGTCTGCACCTCGATCAGCACCATCGGCAGCTTGCCAGGGTTTTCCATCCGGTGCACCGCCCCCAGCGGGATATAGACAGACTGGTTTTCACTGACCAGCGTCACGGTGTCATCAATGGTGACACGGGCGGTGCCCTGAACCACGATCCAGTGTTCGGACCGATGGTGATGCGACTGCAGCGACAGAGCCGCGCCGGGATGCACAACGATGCGCTTGACCTGGAACCGGTCGCCAATGGCCAGGCTTTCGAACCAGCCCCAGGGGCGGTGGTCCTTGGGAAAGCTTTCCGCCTGCTTGGCCTGCTTGGCCTTCAGCGCCGCAACCGCCTGTTTCACATCCTGCGCGCGCGACGCATCGGCCACCAGAACCGCATCGGGCATGGCCACGGCGATGATGTTCTTCAGCCCGATTCCGACCACTTCCAGCGCCGGATCCTCGCTGCGCAGCAGGGTGTCATCGCAATCCAGCGCCGTCGCCGGACCCGACAGCGCCACCCCGCGCCCGTCCTGCGCGGTTTCACGCCAGACCGCATCCCAGCCGCCCAGATCCGACCAGCCGGCGGCAAAGGGCACGACCGACAGGTTTTCGGCCCGCTCCATCACTGCATAGTCGATCGAAATGTCATCTGCCTGCGCCCAGGGCTCGGGCGCCAGCCGCAGGAACCCCAAATCGGGCCGACCCTGATCCACTGCCGCCTGCACCGGGGCGACCAAATCGGGCGCGTGGCTGCGAAAGGCGTCGATGATGGTGGCCACCGAAAACAGGAAGATCCCGGCATTCCACAGGTAGGTGCCCGCCGCCAGCATCTGTTGCGCCTGCCCTGCGTCGGGTTTTTCGACAAAGCGTGACAGGGCCAGCGGTCGCGCCGAAAAATCGCCCGGATCCTCGGCCAGTTCCAGGTAGCCATAGCCGGTTTCGGCATGGGTCGGCTTGATCCCGAACGTCACCAGCTGACCGGCCCTGGCCGCAGGCACCCCGGCCTGTACCGCCGCGCGAAAGGCCGCCGCGTCCGGCACCACGTGATCCGAGGGCGCCACCAGCATCAGCGCCTCTGGATCGGTTTTGGCCAGCCACAGCGCTGCGGCCAGAACTGCGGGCGCGGTATTGCGCCCCTCGGGTTCGATCAGGATCGCCGCCGGGTCCACCCCGGCCTCGGCCAGCTGTTCGGTCACGATAAAGCGGAAATCGGAATTGGTCAGAACCATCGGCGCGGCAAAGTCCGGCCCCGACAGGCGCGCGGCACTGGCCTGAAACAGGGTGCTGTCCCCGATCAGCGCGGAAAACTGTTTCGGATAGCTTTTGCGCGACAAGGGCCACAGCCGGGTTCCAGAGCCGCCACAAAGCAGAACGGGGGTAATCATCTTTCGGCTCCTGAATTCTCTGGACTATATCCCAAGTATATCCCCTGAACCCGGTCTCGGGTTCAAGCAGGTAACTCCCCCGCGCACCGATCCCACATCCCAGAGCGGATTTTCGCCCCGGCGGTCTGCGGCGGGTTTTCGCCATAGCGCCAAAATCCGCCGACACGTTTTTTTGTTGTTTTATAACCGATACTTGGATTCATCCCGACAGCCTGCTTTCGCCCCTTGGACGGCGCTTTTTCATCACAGGGTCAACCCTTTCCTAACCATGCTGGCGGTTTGGCCTACACCTCGACTCAGAGAAGTTATATAATGCTTTTTGAATGTGTCGGCCTGTCCGGCGCGCTCCGCTCTACATGCAAACAGAACTTAGAGGCACTCATGAGACACGCACAATATCGCGGAAAATCCCTTCGGACCGACAAGGCCGGGACGCAGGACCAGGCCACCGGACAGGATCAGGCAACACCCGAAGCGGACTCTGCCGATATCCCGGCTGACAGCCTGTATTCCCAGGCCTCCATCGACGAACTTCTGTACATGCTCGAAGAGGAAAAGCTGGCGGGCGACATCTACGAGGCGTTTGCCACGCTGTATGACGTCAGGATCTTTGACAATATCGCCGCCTCTGAAGACAGCCATTTCGACGCGCTGCTCAATCAGGCCGAGTCGCTGGGCATCGATGTCGATGCGTTTGTCTTTCAGCCCGCAGGGACCTTTGTGAACGCGGAACTGCAAAGCATCTATGACGCGTTCCTCGCGGACGGCAGCAGCTCGCTCGAGGCGGCCCTGACCGTCGGCGTTCAGATCGAAACCAAGGATATCACCGATATTGCCGAAGCCGCCGAAAACGTGGCCGATACCCCGCTCGAGGGTGTTTACGAAAATCTTCTGGCCGGGTCCGAATACCATCTCGCAGCCTTTGAAAACCTGCTGGTGTAACCGGCGGAAACCCCTGCGCCGCCACCGTTTTGGATGGGCGGCGCAGACCAAAACCCCCTGAACAGAGCCTATTTGGCGCGCAATTCCGCGGCATCCTGCGCCAGGAACCAGTCATAGGTTCCCCGGATCCCCTGCTCCAGCCCGATTGAAGAGCTCCAGCCCAGCCGGGCCAGGCGCGACACATCCATCAGCTTGCGCGGCGCCCCGTCGGGCTTGGTCGCATCAAACACCAGCCGCCCGGCAAATCCGGTCACGCGGGCCACGGTTTCAGCCAGGTCGCGGATGGTCACGTCAGTGCCCGAGCCGACGTTGATATGGCTCAGCATCGGCAGGGTTTCGCGCTCATAGGCCGGCCCGTCCAGATCCATCACGAACAGTGACGCGGCGGCCATGTCATCCACATGCAGGAATTCGCGCATCGGCTTGCCCGACCCCCAGATCACCACCTCGTCCGCCCCCTCTTGCACAGCAGCGTGAAACCGGCGGATCAGGGCTGGCAGGACATGCGAATTCTCGGGGTGGAAATTGTCGCCGGGGCCATACAGATTGGTCGGCATCACCGACCGGTAATCGGTGCCATATTGCCGGTTATAGCTTTCACAGAGCTTGATTCCGGCGATCTTGGCAATCGCGTAGGGCTCGTTTGTCGGCTCCAGCGGACCGGTCAGCAACGCATCCTCGGCCATCGGCTGATCGGCCAGTTTCGGATAGATGCAGGAACTGCCCAGTTGCAACAGCTTTTGCACCCCGGCCACATAGGCGGCATGGATCACGTTGCACTCGATCATCAGGTTTTCATAGATGAACTGCGCCGGATAACTGTTGTTGGCGATAATCCCGCCGACCTTTGCGGCGGCCAGAATGACCTGGTCCGGGCGTTCGGCGGCAAAGAATTCGCGCACCGCCGCCTGGTCGGTCAGGTCCAGCGCGGCGCTGGTGCGGGTGATCAGCGTCAGATCCGCCCCCGCCGCGCGCCGCGCTTCAAGCTGGCGCAGGATCGCGCCGCCGACCATGCCCCGATGTCCTGCAACATAAATCCGCATCGTTCAGCCTTCTACCGACACCGGCAGATCCATGCCATGCGCCTTGAGCAGGGCATGGCGCCGCGCGGTTTTCAGATCTTCGGTCACCATCTCCGCGCACATCTGCTGCGCAGTGATCTCGGGCACCCAGCCCAGCTTGTCCTTGGCCTTGGTCGGATCGCCCAGCAGGGTTTCCACTTCGGCGGGGCGGAAATAGCGCGGATCGATGCGCAGCACCACGTCGCCGGGCTTCAGCGCCGGGGCATTGTCGCCGGTGATGCTGTCCACGATGGCGGTCTCGTCGATCCCAGCCCCGTCAAACCGCAGGGTGATCCCCAGTTCCGCCGCCGACCAGATAATGAAATCGCGCACAGAATACTGCTTGCCGGTGGCGATGACAAAATCATCCGCCACGTCCTGTTGCAGCATCATCCACTGCATCCGCACATAGTCCTTGGCATGGCCCCAGTCGCGCAAAGCGTCGATATTGCCCATATAGAGACAGGGTTCCAGCCCCTGCGCGATATTGGCCAGCCCGCGGGTGATCTTGCGGGTGACAAAGGTTTCGCCGCGCCGGGGGCTCTCGTGATTGAACAGGATGCCATTGCAGGCATACATGCCGTAGGCCTCGCGATAGTTCACCGTGATCCAGTAGGAATACAGTTTGGCCACCGCATAGGGGCTGCGCGGATAAAACGGCGTGGTTTCGCGCTGTGGCGTCTCCTGCACCAGCCCGTACAGTTCCGATGTCGAGGCCTGATAGAACCGGGTCTTTTTCTCCAGACCCAGAAAGCGGATCGCCTCCAGCAGGCGAAGGGTGCCAATGGCATCGACATCCGCAGTGTATTCCGGCGCCTCGAAACTGACCGCCACATGGGATTGCGCGCCCAGGTTATAGACCTCGTCCGGCTGCACCTGCTGGATGATCCGGGTCAGGTTCGAGGTGTCGGACAAATCGCCGTAATGCAGCTGGAACCGGGCATGATCCACATGCGGGTCTTCATAGATATGATCCACCCGTTGGGTATTGAACAGCGAGGCGCGGCGCTTGATGCCATGCACCTCATAGCCTTTTTCCAGCAGGAATTCCGCCAGATAGGATCCATCCTGCCCGGTGACACCGGTGATAAGGGCTGTGCGGGTCATGTGTGCTCCTGCGATTCTGTACCCGTCTCTTTTCAACGAGAACCCGCCACGCCGCAAGCATCGCACCGGCGACGGATCGCCACCCGATGGCCTGTCCGCCGCCCGCGCCCCGGACGCCGCCGTCCGATTGCATCGCCACCGGGCCGGGTGATAGCATCGGGCCGGATGACAGGCAGCCAGTCAGCACGCTGCGCAAAGGGGGGCACATGACAACCACGGATCCGGAAACCGGGCCGACACCGGCAACCATGCGGCCACAGCTTCGCGCACTGCGAAAGGCCGGAGATTTTACGGCGGCACTGGCGCTGCTGGAACAGCCTCATCCCGACCTTGCGCCGGGGTTTATCCGGCTTGAACGCGCCCGGACCCTGCACCAGGCGGGCCGCGACGCCGAGGCCCTGGCCGAACTGGACCACGACGAAACCTCCGGGGCGGCGGCGGCCCTGCTGCGGGTCCGGAGCCTGATCGCCCTGGGCCGGCCAGAGGACGCAGAGCGGGCCCTGGGCGATATGGCCCTGCCCGCCAACAAGAAAACCGCCCTCCTGTTCCTTTCGCTGGCCCGAGCCTTTTTCAGTCTGGGTCAGTTCGAAAAGGCCGCAGAGTTCACAACTCACGCGCAGGCAACCGGCGTCTCCGTCGCGGCGGCCAGGAAAATGGAATTGCAATGCTGGATGCTCACCGGACAAAAGACTCGGTTGCGCAGCGCGCTGACCGCCCGTGGTGCTGACGCTGCACCGGATATGTTTCACGCCACCAGAAAGGCAGTGGCCCGGCTCAACGCCCCTGACCTGTCGGCAAACCGCCAGACTTTGCTGAACAATGTGCTGGAATGTACCGAAGCTGTTCTGGATTTTACTGGTTCTCCGCCAGACATCCGGCAGTTGCGCTCGGCCCTGCGCAAAATTTCCCACGACGAACGGCGCGCGACGGTCAAAAAGGCCCTGGCCCACCAGCACAGCGCCATCCTTGATCAGGCCCCAACCTCGATACGGGATCTTTCTCCCGAGGCATCTGCGGGCACCGGGTCGTCGCCTGTCATGCAGCGGAAAATCTCTGGCGTGGCGCAGTGGCTGGACATCGCCGACGCCGACTGGCCCCGGCAGGTCCGGGCTGGTCTGGAATACAAACATCGGCTGGGGGACCTGGTCACCCATTCCGCGCCCCACCGCGAAGAGATGAATGCGGCCCTGCCCCGGCTCGACTGGTCCGAAGTCCACGCCTGTCGGGACAGCGGGCAACCGGTTCTGCTGGTTGGCCTGCACAGCCATTTTCGCCCGGCCATGCTGACGGAATTCGTCCGGTCCGGTCTGGGCGTGAAACTGGTGACCACCAGCTGGGTCAGATTGCACGACCCAGAGCTTGATGCATTGTTCTTTACTCCGGATCTCCCCACCCCCCCTGAATCGGAATTGCAAAGCCCGCCCACAGACCCTGAACCGGAAAGCGGCCTTGAACCATTCAGCACAACCGAAATCATGCGAAACCTGCTGCGCCACCTGGGGGCCGGGGGCGTTGCCGCTCTTGCCGCAGACGGGCATAGGGGAGAGGGCATCAGGAAGTTCACCATACAAGGCATGCGCGTGAGCCTGCCGCAACCGCAATGGGCACTGGCGCGCCGCACCGGGGCCGCCGTGTTCTGGATGGACGCTGACTGGCGGGATGGACAGCTCGCCTGCCGTCTGACCCGCTGGGAGATCCCCGATGGCAGCGATCCGCAGGCCGAAGAGGCGCTCTGGTACGATCAGATGATCTCGGCCTGGAGGGTTTCCTGTCTGCAGGATCCCCGCAACGTGTTGCCCGCCCCCTGGATTCGGGGCGTCGAGGAAACCCCCCCCACCTGACCCCGCCCCGGCTACAGCGGCGGGGTGAAAAACGCCGGAACCGGCGCGCCGCGCTCGACGCAGTTCAGGAAACCGCGCGCGGCGTCCAGCGCCTCGCGGATGGTCACGTCCATGTCCAGATAGCGGTACGTGCCCAGGCGGCCGACAAAGCTGACCCCGCCGGTGGCCTCGGCCCGTTTCACATATTCGCCCAGCAACGCCTTTTCCGCCACCTGCCGGATCGGATAGTAAGGAATGTCGTCCGCACCCGCCGCCCGCGAAAACTCGCGGTAACAGACCGACCCCTGATGATCCTCCCAGGGGGCGAAATGCTTGTGTTCAGTAATGCGCGTATAAGGCACGTTTTCCTCGCCATAGTTCATCACCGCACAGCCCTGGTAATCGCCGTCATAGGTGAACCGCTCAAAATCCAGGGTCCGGTATCCCAGCCGCCCCAGTTCGTAATCGAAATACCCGTCCAGCGGCCCGGAATAGAACACATGGTCATAATCCGCAGCCTGAGAGCGGTCAAAAACAGTCTCTAACTTGACGGTTATCGCAGGATGATCCAGAATTTTCCCGATCATCGCGGTATAGCCGTTTTCCGGCATTCCA
>Ga0316204_10004785_pt1 | contig 23679 bp, 17 predicted proteins | sample 6monrhotite_MG_2_FD_205661 | JGI IMG/M metagenome (GOLD analysis project Ga0316204, IMG submission 205661) | Microbial mat bacterial communities from mineral coupon in-situ incubated in ocean water Damariscotta River, Maine, United States -... | ecosystem: Environmental > Aquatic > Marine >... | reverse complement strand
GTACGATATAACAGGCATTATCAGCGGCGGAAATCAAAGACCAAAACGTTTCATGGAAACTATAAAAGGGCAAAGTGAATCAATGGCTTACTGCTTAACTTAATGACATTGGGTAGCGTCCCCTTTTCACGTCTGGCACAAAAACACCGCGGAAAATGTCCGAGTTAATTGCCACTGTAGGCTTGTTTCGGCGGACTACTGTTAAACATATAAGATGTTCTTTTGCACAAAGAAACCAACATTAACATCAAGGGAACCTCAATCAAAACACCAACGACCGTTGCCAATGCTGCTCCCGAAGATAAACCAAATAAAATAATAGCTGTAGCAATGGCTACCTCAAAGTGATTAGACGCACCAATTAGCGATACTGGAGCAGCATCTTTATACGTGAATTTAAGCCACCTAGAAAATACAAAATATCCTAGAGCAAAGATAAAGAGTGTTTGTATTAATAGCGGAATCGCTATCCATAAAATGGTTAATGGATTTGAAACAATAACTTCGCCTTTAAGCGAAAATAGTAGAACTAGGGTAATTAATAGGGCTGTGATACTGACGGGGGTTAGCCAACGTAGGAATCTTTGATTAAACCAATCCATTCCCTTGTATTTTATAATTAGTTTTCTCGAAAAATATCCGGCTATCAATGGTAATGCGACATAAATAGAGACCGAAAGAACCATGGTTTCCCAAGGCACAGGCATAGAGTTTACGTTTAATAATAAACCGCCTAGCGGCCCATAAAGAAAAAGCATCATGAGTGAATTGATTGCCACCATAACTAGCGTTAATCCATCATTCCCCCCGGATAAGTGGCCCCACATTAAGACCATGGCTGTGCAGGGGGCAATACCCAGTAAAATGGTGCCAGCGATATAACTTCTCCACAGCTCCACTTCCTCTCCATTTGCTAGTATTTCTGTGCCAGGCAAAAAGTCTCGAAATAAATACCCTAAGAATAGGTACGATATGGCAAACATGCTAAATGGTTTAATCCCCCAGTTGATGAATAGCGTCAACATAACGGGCTTTGGCGTCTTCGCAGATTTAAGCACTTGTGCGAAATCTATTTTCACCATAATGGGATACATCATGAAGAATAAGCATACGGCTATGGGAATTGACACCTGATAAATAGAAAATTCATTCAGGGTAGTTGCAACACCTGGTGCTATTTTTCCTAAGAAAATCCCACCAGCAATACAAAGCACTACCCATATAGTTAAATAACGCTCGAAAACTGACAGCTTCTTTTCAGACATACCAGCCAACTCTTCCTCCGAACAAATTTTTCACGAGCCTAACGCTTGAACTCAGTTGGCCACAATACAGAGCGAAGCGGCGTATTGTTGGTGATCTGCAGTGACTTGTTAGGCAATTTTATTTACCTCTAACTCGTAAGTTGTGAATTTGCTACCTAGTAGTTCGCTTTCGTAAACATTTTTAGATATTTTTCGTAAAAATTTATATTCTGGTCGTGTATAAAGGAAATGTATGAAAACTGTTTTATGACCAAGCTCTTTTGCCCAGGTCATTATTTCTACGAATATTTGTCTTCCTAACCCCCAATAGCCATCATCAATGACAACTGCTATTTCATACTTCTTATCTTCAAGCTGTATGCCACACCAACCAACAAGCTGTTTATCTATAACAATGGCTCGTACTTTACATCCTTGAGAGGAATCTACCATAATTTTGGTTTCTAGCCATTCCTTTACCGCACTCTCATCAAACAACTGATGATCTATTAAATGCTCTCTAATCTTTTGTTTGTTTAATAGTGGTATGAATTCTTTAGGGGTTACATCGTTAAAATTTATGTATTCTATTTGCTTCATAAACTTTGTTGCCTAACAGTTAGCTATACAGAATAGGCCAATAGTGTAATAGACAGAATCAACCTATCACACTATTTAGCACTTTCCGCATAGTATCGATGACACCTGTACACAATAGGATCAGCCAAATACCCGCGTGCATGAAAATGGAATTTTCTATGCGAAATGCGACTATCAAATGTGAGCGATTTTGAGATCGATATATAGCTCATTGATCAACCGTAGATTATGTCTCGGTCGGATCAACAGTATATATCCAAACGTGTACCTACGGGCCTATATCAATTCGCGCTATATTTGATTGGCTGTGTTCGATAGAAGCGGCGCGCGATTTCAAGGTGATGGTGTTACGGTGATGTTGTGTTTTTAAGCCCCCTTCTAATACAGGCGAGTAAAATCACTACCGAGGACTCCTCCGGCCGCGCTTGCAGGGATCGTGGTGTGTGTAAGAGCCTTACCTAAAACCAATACCCTACGCCCAATTCCCAAGCGCTGACTTCCGTATTATCAAACCAGAAATGACGCCACCCCAGGCGCACGGGAAACTTATCCAGTGTTTTAATCTCAAGACCAACGAGCAGTTGGGCGCCCATGCCGTTTTCATCGAAGCTGCGACGGGTACTGGCGCTTTTCAGGGTGTATTCCGCGTTCCAGAAAAACGGGCCGAACGCTGCCAGCAGGTCAATCTGGTCATGCAGCGACCACGCCCGGCCCATCGACAGTGTCAAACCGGAGGCGGTAACGGGGTAGACGCCTGATGCGCTGTCGATGAAGTTGTCGACGTCGATGGCGGTGCCGCTGATTTTGGTTGAGACGTCGCCTAAGTCGACATAGCCGATTTCAATGCGGACGTTGTCGGGTTGGACGTAGCCGATATGAAGGGCGAAGCCGTGTCTATCCAGGTCGCTTTGCCGGACGCGTGCGTCCAGTCCCAGATCATTCAGTTCGCGGTCAAAGTTGCTGTCCCGTTCGTCGCTGTTGGCGGAGAGGTAGCTGAGTCCGGCGTAGTCGGGCATCCACTCGCTTTGGGCGTGGGTGGTGGCGGTGCTGCCGAGCAGGAGTACGCTGATCAGCAGTTTGCGGCCGCGCGGCGATCTGAGCAGTACCAGCAGCATCAACAGAGTCATGCTCCACAGGTTCAATGCGCCGCTGCCGCTTACAGTAATACCCACGGTTTGGGACAGTCGTTCGGCGACGCCGCCGGGGTCGTCGACGGCTTGGTTGACCTGGCCGTCGGCGTCGTTGGGGCCACCGTCTTCGAGGGTGAGTTGGACACACCAGTGGCCTTCGGTGAGGCCGTTGGTGTAGGCGGCGTCGCCGGGTGGCGGGCAGTAGCCTGCGGCGCCCGGGGCGGAGGCGACGCTGTTGTTGGCGTCTTCGACAAAGTTTTGCCAGCCGCTGGCCATTTGCTTGCGGTAGACCGCGTTGGCCGGGATTGCGGCGAATTGGGCGATGACGACGCGTACGCTTTGGCCGGCGACAGGGAGGTCTTCGACGTTGAAGTCGAACAGGCCGCCGTTGTAGGCGTGGAATTCGTCGTCGGACTGTGCGCCGGTGCCGTTGTTGGCGTGGGTGGCGATGTCGTCAGCGGTGACGTTGGTGCGGTCGCCATGGGCGCGGAAGGCAACTTGGCCAAGGGTCAGCGCCAGACCGGGTTCAGTTTCCATGAGGAAGGTCTGGACGTTGGCTTGCAACTCCTGGACGACGTTGCGTGCGGCACTGGCGTGGTCGAGGTAGTCGGGCACCCCGTCGCCATCGCTATCACCAAGCCCTTCGATGTCGTCGTCGATGCCGTCACCGTCGCTGTCGCTGTCGGTCAGGGTCGGCAGAGTGGCTTCCACCCTGAAGCGGAGCCGGCTTGCCGCCGTCGCTTCGCCATCGCTGACCGTGACGGCCAGGGTGTAGATGCCCGGCGTCAGGCCGCTGGGGTCGATGGTGAAGGTGTCTTCGACGCTGTCGGTGTCGACCAGCGCGTTATCCGTGCGGCTCCAATCGTAGCTATGGCTGTCACCGCTATTGGGATCGGAGACGTTGGCGGTGACGGTGATCAGGCCATCGGTTTGGCCGACGATGCGGGTATTGCCATCGCCCTGGTCGGCGGTCAGTGTCACTTCGGGGGCGACGTTGTCTTCGTAGATATCGATGACGTGGGTGGTGACCGCGCCGGTAACGGCATGGGTCGGTGTACCCATGGTCAGTTGCAAGCTCTCCAGACCTTCGCCCGCGCCGTCATCCACAAAGGTGACGGTGATGCTGGCTTCGAGGTGGGGGCTGTCGATGGTGATTGCGCCATCGGCCAGGTCGTGGTCACTGCCGTCCGTGAAGGCGCTGCCGCCGACGGTGAACGGTACGGTGACGGGGTAACTCACCGCCGGGCCATTGAGGATGACCTTGATGCTGGCCGTGGAGCCTTCCGCGCTGTCCTGATGCTTGCTGAAGCTAACCAGGGGAATAACATTGACGGTTTGGGTGGCGAGCCCTTCCCCGCCGCCCAAATCCACCGCACGCCAGGTGACCGTATGCGTGCCGGGGCTGAAAAAGCGGTCGCTGTCGGTGCTGGCTGCCAATACGCCATCTTCCGCATCAAGCGCAGTGGCCTGACCCAAGTCCACTTCGGTGAACAGGCCGGTGGCGTTGACGGTGATGTCTTCCGGCGCAGTAACCAGCGGCAGTTGATTGGCGATTTGCACAATCGCGGAGGCGCTGCTGGTCATGCTCTCAACGTTGCCATGGCCGTCGGTGTAGCTGGCGGTGACGGTGAGGCTGGCTCCCACGTCGTCCAGGGTCAGGAGATAGCTGTCGCCAGTGGCGCCGCCGATGGCACTGCCGTTGCGATGCCATTGATAGTTGATGGTGCCCAGGCCGTCGTCATCGCTCAGGGTGTTGGCGGCCGTTAAGGTTTGATTTTCCTTGGCCTCGCCGCTGATGGTGACGGCGCCGGTGGGATCATCGTTCACATTCGCCACCGCACTGGTGGCGGTGCTGGCCATGCTTTCAAGGGTGCCGTGAGTATCGGTGTAGCTTGCCACCACTGAAATCGCGGCGTTCACATCCGCATCAGTGAGTGTATAAGTGGCCTGGGTCGCGCCACTGATATCGATACCCGCCCGTTGCCATTGATAGCCGACCGTGCCGAGACCGTCGGCGTCGGCCAGGGTGTGGCTGGCTGTTAGCGTTTGGTCTTCCTCTGCCGTGCCGCTGAGGGTGACGGTGCCAGTGGGCGCATCGTTGACGTTGGCCACAGCCGCCGTCGCGCTACTGGTAACGCTCTCGACCGTGCCATATCCGTCGGTGTAGCTGACCGTTACGGCAAGGGTGGCGCCGACGTCATCGTCGCCTAGGCCGTAGGTGTTGCCGGTGGCGCCGCTGATGTTGACACCACCGCGCAGCCATTGGTAACTAAACGCGCCCAGACCATCCGCGTCACTCAGGCCGCTGGTATCGGCGGTGAGGGTTTGGTCTTCGGTAACGGTGCCGGTGATGGTCACACTGCCCGTCGGCGCATCGTTGGTATTCGCCACGACCGCGCTTGGGCTGGAGATGACGCTTTCCGGCGTGCCTCCGGCATCGGTGTAACTGACGGTGACGGTGACGGTGTTGCCGATATCACCGGCCACCAAACTGTAGCTGGCGCTGTTGGCACCAACATTGGCGCCGTTGGACTGCCACTGATAACTGAGTGTGCCCAAACCGTCGGGATCCGTTAAGCCACTGGTATCCACGGTGAGGGTTTGATACTCGATCGCCGAGCCGCTGATCGTCACGGTGCCGCTTGGGTTGTCGTTGACGCCGGTGATCGCAACGGTGGTGCTGCCGCTGACCGCCAGCGCGCCGCCGGTGCCCTGGCTACCGCTGTTGCCATCGTCAAGGCTCCAGTCAATTTGCACAGTGCCAGAGGGAGCGTCGCTGCCGTTGCTGTAGGTGAGCTGTTGCATCGCGCTGTTGACATCGACGGTCGTCGTGGTGGCGTTGAAGCTCAAGACGAGCGTGCCGCCGGTGTTCATGGTGACCGTGCCTATAGCACCGCCGCCAAGGTTGAAACTGCCACCTTCCGTCAGTGCGCTGAGCGTGCCGCTGTTGGCGAACTGATCCACGGCGTTGGTACCGCCATTGCGGACTAACGTGAGCGTGGCTCCGTTGTAATCGTTCGCGGCATCCAACTCTGCATCGGCCACCGTGACATTGCTATCCAGCACGACAGCTGCACCGCCTTCGGTGAACGCCGGGGCGCCGTCCAGGTTGCTGAACGCCGGTGAATCGTTCACCGCAATTATGGTGAGCGTGGCGGTGGCGGCCACGCCGGTGTTCGAGTCACGATCGGTGGCGGTCAAGGTGATCGTACGCGCCGTGGTGGCGGGCACGTCGGCGGTATTGTTGTAGCGAACCGATTCCATCAGCGTAACCAGAGTGCTCGCTGCCAACTCACCATCGCCATCGGAACCGTCGACGTTAATCGCCAGCACGCCCGTGCCGGTGTCGTAAGCAGCAATGCTCACCACATCGCTGGCAATAGCCTGGGTGCCGGTGCCGAGGGTTGAGCCGAGACTTTCGGCCGTTCCGTCCAGCGGATTGCTCAGGGTGACGGTCAAGGCGAGATGGGTATTGCCGCCGTCATCGACGATGCTGGTATCCGTATCCGTGACCGGCACGTCGCCGTCGTTTTCGGTAAAGCTACCGTTGAAATCGTTGCCGGTCGCGCCGCTGCTGTCGTCGCCATCCAGGTCGAGGGTGGGCGCGAGCACCAGATTCACCGTCACGCTGTGACTGACCGAAGTGGACGCGCCACCATCGCCATCGTCGGCCGTCAGGCTGACGGTGCGCGCAGCGGTGTTGAATGTGGCAGGATCGGTGTTGATGTATTGCAGCGCGGACAGCAGATCACGCACACGGGCAACCGTGGCATTGGCGTTAAGTGCTATCACCAGGTTGTTGGCGCCGCTGCCGCCGGCAAAGGTGCCGATGGTAACACCGTCCGTATGGGTCACATCGCTGCCGGACGTATTGATATTGCCTACCGCGCCAACGCGCAACTGATCTTCGGTATCCACCCGGTTGGCGGTGATGGCCACAGTGACGTTGCCGCCATTTAAGTCGACAGAATCGACATCGGTCAGCGTGGCGTCGGCGCCGTCATCCAACACGACCGCCGCGTTGCCAATGGGGAAGGTAATCACATCACCGTTCACATTGGTGATCACCGGGGTATCGTTGACGCCGCTGACGGCGCTGGTTGGACTACTGGCGACGCTTTCGTTGGCGGCATTGCCGTCGATATAACTCGCGACCACGGTAATCACTGTGCCGACATCCGCGTCACCCAAGGTGTAGGTTGTGTTGGTTGCGCCACCGATATCCACGCTGTCGCGTTGCCACTGATAGCTGATCGTTCCCAAGCCATCCTGGTCGGCCAGGGTGTTGGCCGCCGTCAGGGTTTGGTCTTCAGCCGCAGTGCCGGATATCGTCACGCTGCCTGTCGGCAAATCGTTGGCATCGTTGATGGTGACGGCCATTACGGTATCTATTGTGTTGCCACCGCTATCGGTGACCCGCACCGTAATGTTGTGCGCGGCATTGCTTTCGAAATCAAGCAGGCTGCCGTTGGCCACCGTGACCTCCCCGCTGGCGGCGCCGATGGCAAACCGACCTCCCGCGTCGTCCGTCAAACTATAAGTGTCCGCGTCGCTTGCGGTGACGGTACCGACACTGGTGCCGTTGCCGGTATTTTCATCGACTGCCAGAACGCCGCTGGCCGAACCGGGAAGATTAGCGTCGATGCTGTCAGCGCCCTGGCTGATGGCCGTGGTATAGGTGGACGTGACATTCCCCGCGCCATCCTGCAACACAAACGAGACCGGAATGCTGTCGCCGGCCGCGCGATCCGTGCCGCCATTAACGATGGTGTAAGTAGCGCTGTAACTGCCGCCGCTGTTGTCGGTAAACCCGGTCACGGCAACGCCGTTGACGGTGCCGCTGACCAGCGTTAATCCGGCTTCACTGGCGGTGATGGTCACCGTCACCGCATCGCCGACGTTCATGGCGGTGTTGGGAAGGGTCACATTGCTGATATCGGGATTGTTGGCGTCGATGCTGTCCGCGCCCTGGCTGATGGCCGTGGTGTAGGTGGACGTGACATTCCCCGCGCCATCCTGCAATACAAACGAGACCGGAATGCTGTCACCGGCCGCGCGATCCGTGCCGCCATTGACGATGGTGTAAGTAGCGCTGTAACTGCCGCCGCCGTTATCGGTAAACCCGGTCACGCTCACACCGTTGACGGTGCCGCTAACCAGCGTCAATCCGGCTTCACCGGCGGTGATGGTCACCGTCACCGCATCCCCGACGTTCATGGCCGTATTGGGCACAGTGACATTGGTAATGACGGGATTGTTGGCGTCGATGCTGTCGGCGCCTTGGCTGATGGCCGTGGTGTAGGTGGACGTGACATTCCCCGCGCCATCCTGCAATACAAACGAGACCGGAATGCTATCGCCAGCCGCACGATCCGTGCCGCCATTGACGATGGTGTAAGTAGCGCTGTAACTGCCGCCGCCGTTGTCGGTAAACCCGGTCACAGCAACGCTGTTGACGGTACCGCTGACCAGCGTTAGGCCCGCTTCACCGGCGGTAATGGTGACCGTCACCGCATCGCCGACGTTCATGGCGGTATCGGGAAGGGTCACATTGCTGATGCCGGGGTTATTGGCGTCGATGCTGTCGCTGCCCTGGCTGATGGCCGTGGTGTAGGTGGACGAGACATTCCCCCCGCCATCCTGCAACACAAACGAGACCGGAATGCTGTCACCGGCCGCACGATCCGTGCCGCCATCGACGATGGTGTAGGTGGCGCTGTAGGTGTTGTCGGCGTTGTCGGTGAAGCCGGTGACCGTTACACCGTTGACAGTACCACTGCTCAAGGACAGGCCCGTTTCGCCCGCGGTGATCGTTACCGTGACGGCGTCGCCGACGTTCATGGCCACATTGGGCACGCTGACATTGCTGATGACGGGGAGATTGGCGTCGATGCTGTCGCTGCCTTGGCTGATGGCCGTGGTATAAGCCGCGCTATTGTTGCCCGCGCCATCCTGCAACACAAACGAAACCGGAATGTTGTCACCGATCGCACGATCCGTGCCGCCATTGACGATGGTATAGGTGGCGCTGTAACTGCCGCCGCCGTTGTCGGTAAACCCGGTCACGCTCACACCGTTAACGGTGCCGCTGACCAGCGTCAGGCCCGCTTCACCGGCGGTGATGGTCACCGTCACCGCATCCCCGACGTTCATGGCGGTGTTGGGAAGGGTCACATTGCTGATATTGGGATTGTTGGCGTCGATGCTGTCGGCGCCCTGGCTGATGGCCGTGGTGTAGGTGGACGTGACATTCCCCGCGCCATCCTGCAATACAAACGAGACCGGAATGCTGTCGCCAGCGGCACGATCCGTGCCGCCATTGACGATGGTGTAAGTAGCGCTGTAACTGCCGCCGCCGTTGTCGGTAAACCCGGTCACAGCAACGCTGTTGACGGTACCGCTGACCAGCGTTAGGCCCGCTTCACCGGCGGTAATGGTGACCGTCACCGCATCGCCGACGTTCATGGCAGTGTTGGGAATCGTCACGCTGCTGATGCCGGGGTTATTGGCGTCAATGCTGTCGCTACCCTGGCTGATGGCCGTGGTATAAGTCGCGCTGTTGTTGCCCGCGCCATCCTGCAACACAAACGAGACCGGAATGCTGTCGCCGGCGGCGCGATCCGTGCCGCCATCGACGATGGTGTAGGTGGCGCTGTAGGTGTTGTCGGCGTTGTCGGTGAAGCCGGTGACCGTTACGCCGTTGACGGTGCCGCTGCTCAAGGACAGCCCCGTTTCGCCCGCGGTGATCGTTACCGTGACGGCGTCGCCGACGTTCATGGCCACATTGGGCACGCTGACATTGCTGATGACGGGGAGATTGGCGTCGATGCTGTCGCTGCCTTGAGCAACAGGCGTGGTGAACGTGCTGCTGGTATTGCCCACGCTGTCTGCCAGCGTCAGCGAGACCGGCACGTTACTGCTGGCGGCCACATCGGTGCCGCCGTTAACGATGGTGAATTGCGCGGTATACGTTGTCGTATTGGTACGCGACAGGCCGCTGAGCGCGAAGCCACCAATCGTGCCGCTCAATTCACCCAGCCCCGTGGTGTAATCATCGGCATCGCTGGCGACCGTAAGAGTCGCTGTTACCACATCGCCAACCTTTATGGCGGCGTTGGGTATGGCAACGGCGCTGATCGTCGGCGCAGCAGCATCCACATTGCTGGCGGTGACACCGTTGCCTGTTGTATCGGCGATATTCTGACTGGCAGGCGCGGCGGTCATCCAGTCGTCCGCGGCGGCGAGGTTGTAGGTCACGGCATCGACGGCACTGGTGCCGTCTTTGTTCAGCAGTAGATTGACTGCCGTTTTGTCCGCACTGTTCAGAGTGGCACTGAACGAGGTGTCGGAGCTCACCTCCACATTGCTGGTGGTGAGCTGTTGGGTGCCGCTGGCCTGGCCGGTCAGCGTGAGCTGGGTAACATCCACATCATTCGTGGCGCCAGAGGCGCTGACAAACCCGGTGCCTGTCACGGTCAATACACCCGTGCCGGCGTTGTAGGTCGCCGACGTCACGCTCGGCGCAAAATAGTTCGAGACCGTCACGCCATTGCCAGTTAAATCTTGGATATTCGTGCTGGGCGCCGCGCCGCGCATCCAGTTATCGGCCGCAGCCAGATTAAAGGTGGTACCACCGTCGGCCTGCGTACCGTCTTTATTCAGTAATCCGTTGACGGCCTGCATGTCCGTTGCACTCAAGGTGACGGTAAAACCGGTCGCCGAGGTGACTTCCACGTCCGCTGTGGTCAGGGTGTATGTGCCGCCGCCTTCGCCGGTCAACGTCAGCGTGGTGACCGCAACATCATTGCTCGCCCCACTATAGCGAACAAAGCCGGTGCCGGTAACGATCAAGCCACCGGTGCTGAAATTATAGGTCGCCGAAGTGATTGCCGGTGTCGCGACGTTGCTGACGGTGATGCCGTTGCCGGTTAAATCCGACGTATCGCCGGCGGTGATGTTGGCCATCCAATCATCGGCCGCCGCAAGATTATATGTGGTGCTGTCATCCGACACTGTGCCGTTTTTATTCAATAAGCCATCCACATGCAGTTTGTCTGCGGCGCTGAGCGTCAGGGTAAATTGCGTTGCGTTGTCAATTTCAACATTGGCGGTGGTGGTGAGTGTGTAGGTTTGAGCACTTTCACCGACGATAGTGAATTTATTGGCCGTCACATCATTGACCGCGCCGGTTTTGGCTTCAAAGCCAGCGCCTGTTACGACCAGCGCACCGGTGCCAGCATTGTAGGTGGCGGAGGTGACACTCAATACATCCGAGGTAATCAAGGTGCTGTCCGCCGTTGAAAGGCCCCCGGACGAAGCGCGCAGATTGAAGGTCTCGGCGCTACCGCCTGAATTGGTGTAGGTGACAGTGAGGCCGGTGAAGGTTGCCGTTCCCGATGTGGGAGTCAAGGTTACCGTCGCGCCATTGCCATCGGTATCGCCGGTGCCGGTCATCGTCGCGCTGCCCGCGCCATTGACTTCGGATACGACAATACTGGTTCCATAACCAGTGTCGACAATATCCGCCGCATTCACCGCGCTGACGACAGGTACGGTGGAAAACGCCGTGGGTGATCCGCTGAGCACCGAGGTGGGTGACGGTTCCGTGGCAACGATCAATTTTGTTGCCACAACGTCCGAGGTGACCGCGTTGGCGTTGGCGGTCGGCAGGTCCGAGCCCACGCCGTCCTGATCATTGGCCGTCAACGTAAAGGATTCCTGATCCGCCGATGCGCTATACGTCAGACTGGTAAACGTCGCCACACCGGATGATGCTGCCTGAGTGCCGCCACTCAATGTACCGGCTGAGGCTTCGGTGAGGGTAATCGTCTCTGCAAAATCGGTGTCCACGTTGCCAGCGGCGTCGACCGCCCTCACCACAGGCTGCGTGGTCAGGGCCACGCCGCTGACCGAACCGGCCGGTTGGGTGGCAAAACTCAGTCCGGTCGCAATGACCGCCGTGCTCATATTGCCCGTTGCCACCGCGCTGTTGGCGCCACTCATTTGGGTTTTCGCGCCATCCACTGTCAGATCAGTATCGCCATCCAGCGAAATCGCCAGGGTTTGATCATCGGTAATGCCGGTATTGTCCTGCCAGTACGCAGCAACAGTACACGCAGTATTGCCACCATCCGCCACTGAAATTCCGGTTGATGTGAAACTCACAGTTGAACCACTGGGCGCAACCGCGCTTTTCGTTGCACACCCGGACAGGTTGAAACGCATCTTGGAGAAATTACCCGAGGAAGTGCCTGACAGATTGAGATCAATCTGGCTGACATCCAGCGTTAAGCCATCTGCGCTACCGCCATCGGCGATAGTGAAATCGAATACAGACACAGGAGCGCCGGAGCTTGCCGTGGTCGGTAGATTAACAGGCTCGGTGACACTGCCTGCGGCGGTTAGCGTGCCGTCGCTGTCAGTCGAAGGGGCGGGTTGTAAATTGGTTAGGACGAGATCGTCAATTCCAAAACACTTGAGAGGTATACTGTTGTTCTCTTGGAGGTATAGTTTTGTGATTCCCGTCCAGTTTAGATTGATCGTTGCGCCTGTTGAGTCGTTAAGTACGCCGGACGTTGTCGTATCGCCCTTGTCGGAAGTAATTTTTATGTTTGTTGAATCACCTACGCTCGCGCAGCTGTAAAGATATATGGATGTTGCGTTGAAGGACTCGCCTGAGGTGAAATCCAGGGTTACCGTATTTCCGCCGCTGTCGTCACCGTCGGGGTCGGCATAGATTCTGCTAAAGAAATATAATGTGGTGGAATCAACGCTTCCGCGAAAGTTATAGGAGGTCGTCGGTACGGTGTAGGACTGGCTCGCACCATACCCGTTTGTAAACCCACTCATGTTGAGCGTACCGTTGAACGCCAGCACATGGGGAAAGTGACGCACATCTTGCGAGAGTACGTGTTTGTCCGTGTTCAATTCCCCGACAACAAGTTCAAGATTCCAGTCTCCGTCCTGAGCGCTGTTGCCAGTGTAGTTGACTGAAGCGGCGACATCCGCGCTTGTAATATCTGCCAGCTTTTCAACGAACTCGCGTCCCTCCTGCCCCTGGCCAATGTTGCAACCATAGAGTTTAAGGTCTCCATCCCGTGTCAGCATGTTGCCAATTTTTTGCCATTTGGCCATGTGCTGTTGTAGCGTGGCGTTGGAGAATTCGTGGTCATTCAGTAGAATGCTGCCCGGCTTCCCGTGACTAATTATATTAAGGGTCTCCACGGATTCCATCCGAGCCATTTTTTCGATGATGGCTTCCAGAGAAGCACCTTCCTCCAGCAACAGTATTTCACCTTCGGTGACAGCCGCTTGAAGCAGCGCCCAGTCATCAACCGTAGTGTCAATGACAGTTAAGACGTTCTGTTTTTCGTGTAGAGGTTCAATGTCTGAATCATCATCAATGAGTAGCTGATGCTCTCCAAATGTTACCGGACAATACAATGGTTGCTCGGTGATTAGATGAACCGACAACAGATCCGGGGTCGGCTGGACATGTAACGGTTTTTTACTGTCGCTATATGAATCCTCATCAAGGATCAGGAATTGATCAGTCTCGTTTGAGATACTTTTCTCAATCAACGGATAAATTTTCGTCGATGCTTGTGTGGCATGAGCTGGCGTGCTTTGCAACAGTAATACCATCGCCGCCGCGGTCGCCGTAGCGCTGACCACCGTGAAAAAAGGCGTGTCGCGAAATGCCCGTTTTAACCGTCGATGCTGACGTGGATCAACAACCTGCCCCTGCGCAGCCTGGGCGTTGTCCACCCGCTCAAGAAACGCTCCGGCAGCCCTGCGCTGTGCGCGGCTCTGTAGAAACGAATCATCCACGCCATATTTGGAATAAAGCGTGCGGTAATAGCAGGTGGTCGATCGGTTATTTGACTTCACAGGAAGTTTCCTTGGCTTGTTTTCCTTGTTGCGCGACCCACTGAGCCCCCATAGGGGTGATCATGGCGCGAAACTGTTCAGACATAGGGAGATTAAGAATATTGGGACGGCGTTTGCCATCCAGCACATGGACGTCGTAAATCTCACTCAGCCCCTCTTCGTAGAGGATTTCTCCCACCTTGCTGCGTGTTCTCAGGTTGACGATATGCACACCCGCCTTGATCTTTTTATTGGCGATGGGCAAATCCCCAAATGTATGGCTTTTCCGTAATTTTGATGTGCCTATAAAGGCATAATCCCCTTTAAATGAGAGACCCCGGATAAAGCCATCCAGCTTTGCAACGGATTGAATTGTTTTTGTTGCCGGGTCCACTAACAGCAGCTCTTCGGTTGCGGAAGAAAGCACATAGAGTTGCTGACCATGGAGCCTCGGCGAGTGCGGCATACCGAGTCCCGAAACAACGGTCTGGCCACTATTAACGTCTACAATCACGCCACCTTTAAGCTTATTGGTCCGCCATCCCTCCGCGCTGTCCGTTTCGCCAAACGCGGTGACATAGCGAATGTTTCCGTCTGCATCCACGGCCATGCCGTTTAAGTGACATCGGTCCTCCGCCATCAAGTCGGAAATAAAGGGCGGCTGCCAAATGGGTTGAAAAGAGAACGTGCCATCCACCTTGCTCAAACAACTAAAAGCCGTATTGACTGACACCAATCCCTGGTTGGTGAAAAAGAGATCGTGAGTGTCGACAAAATCCGTTTTATTGATGGCGATGGGGAAGTAGAGTGAATCGTAGGTATTGGGTTTCTTGGGATAGGTTTTCGCCAATGTCGGGTCATTGCGAAAAATAGCCACGCTCAAGCGCAACGCCAGTGCAAGCTGTTCGCCATTCAGGGCAATGCCCATGGGCCTGTCAAAATCACGCAACAGTTGCACCATCTTGCCGTTCTGCGCACTGAGAATAATCACCTTGCCTGCCTGGTAGGTGCTCATCATCAATGAGATGTTCAGCGTTTCCAGGAGCTGGGGCACTTCAGGGCTAAAGATCGCTTTGTATTCCATGCTATCCCTATCTAAATACTTTCCAGATTAAACCGGAGAATAAATGGAGGGGAACACGAGTTCCCCTCCACAGATACTTCCCTGCTAGCTTCGAGATGGATAGATGCCCAATAGCGCCATACAGAAGCGGACGGACATGAAGGGTTGTTGGTTGAGGTGCCCACCGCCTCCGCCAGAGGAGGCAAGCATTTGCGGTGCCATTGAAGTGGTAGTGGCCGCGTCATAATCCGCATATTCGTTAATGGCGCGAGTTGGAAGGGGCCCCGAAGCTTTGGCGCCCTTTCCCAATACCATGCCTTGCGGATCCGCGGTGTTCGCCTCCTGATTGTTGACCTCGACCGAATGGGTGTGGGGAGGCAACTGGTCGGGCGTGAGATATGTGCTATCCGCGCCACCATAATTTCCCAGGCTATACGCGCTTAAGCCTGGGCCGTGGCCCGCATGCAACGGTGCGCGACCTTTGAGGTTGGGTATACCGAAGGTTATCCTACCGTCGCCGCCGTATACCGTGCCGACAATGGAATACACGGCGGTGTAATCCGAAATACTCAGTGTCGCGCCAGTGCAATCTACCCAACCGCGAGGTGCAAAGCCGCATCCCCACATTTGTATTTGACCCATAAACGGTTCAGACATGCGTGATCTCCTTATTCCAAAATTAAGTTGTGTATCCTGATTCAAACCAGTAACTGAGCCGCTAGCTCCGGGGAGGATAGACGCCGGCCAGTGACATAATGAAGTGCACCGCCAGAAAGGGCATCAGGTTGCTATGCATAGTTCCCGCGCCGGTATGCGAAACGGCTTCCTCCGCGAGACTGGCATTCACGGAATTGTCATACACCACCTGGCTGCCCGAGGTGAGTTGTCCACCCGGCGCGGCCAGGGCATTGTCGGTGGCGGACGACGCCACCATCTGATGGCTATGTGCCGGTATTTGCGCCTCTGTCAGGGCGACGCGTTCCATACCGAATGCCTGGCCCACCTCGCGTGTTGTCAATCCGGGCCCCGTGCCGTAATGAAGCGGAAGCCGTCCCCGCATGTCGGGCAATGCGAATGACGTTCTGCCATCGCCGCCATACATCGAACTCAATAAGGAAAACAGTGCCTGATTCTGCGATGGGTTTATGAGTTGGCCATCGCAATAGGCCCATTGGTTGGGGGCATAGTTGCCCGCGAACATTCGTATTTCACCCGTAAAAGATTCAGCCATGTTGAGTTTCTCCAGAATAAGTAGCGGTTGTCGATATGTCCGGCCAAACCATCAGCTACGAGATGGAAACGCGCCTGATATCGCCATGCAAAAATTGATAACCAGTGACGGTTGCAGGTTGTCGTGAGCCTGACCGCTGCCACTGGCGGTCACAGCGGCGCTGGACATCGGAATGTCACCGTTCAGGTTGTAGAATTCCTTGCCCGCCGGTGATTGCGCCAATACTTTGCCTGAAGCCTCATTGGTCGTTGCCTCGGTGGTGTTGGCCAGTACCGCGTGGGTGTGCGTAGGCATAGCGCTGGAGGTGACCGCCACGGTCTCCGCGCCGCCAGCAAGCCCCATATACGGGTTCATCGGTCCGCCGATACAGAACGGCGTACGTCCGCGCATGTCCGGAAGGCCAAAAGCTGTTCTGCCATCTCCCCCGAACGCATCGCCAACCAACGCGTATAACGCTGGATTTTGGTTAATCGGTATCATTTGTCCATCGCAGGCCGCCCATCCCTCGGGTGGATAGTTAAATCCAAACATGTATATCTGGCTCAGATAGGGTTCCATTTATTTCTCCTTGTTGATTAAATGAACATATGCCTTTGTTGAAAACGACTTCACCCTCACATAGTCGATGTTAGTTATAAATCGCCTCGTAATGACAAACGCCTTCCCGCACACCCACGGGCACCAAAAATATACTTTGTTTACCTAGCTGGTCGTTGTTCAGCTCATAATTTCCCTGCCTCAAGACGCCGCGCGACGCATCCGCGCTAAACAGAAGTGAAAAAGGCTGGCGCGCGCCCTCGGTGTAGGGGTCTCCAGTGTTTTGTACTTCTTCCAGGCAAAGTTCCAATGCCTTGTCTGAAAACTGGATTTTAAAAACGTTTTTCAATAGCGGCCGAAAATCCGAGATGATCATGCGAGTCTCCCTGGGTTGGTTGAGGTGCCTGTGAGTTGTTGGCTTTCATTCTCAATCAAAAACTACATATGCTGTAGCGTCGGATACCACGCCATTAAATCGTTCATGCCAAAGCGCTGTTCGATACGGAACCCTTCGCGCTGATAGAGCGATCTGGCCGCGTGATTTTCCCGGTTAACGCTTAGCATCAATGGCGCGCGGGCAGAGCCGGCGGCGGATTTGAGGGCGCGTAGAACACTGGTTCCGTACCCTTTGTTTCTTGCCCGCGGAACAAAGGCGACATCCACCACACGGATTTCATTCGGACCGAAATCGATGACAATCCGGCCCATGGGTTCGCCGATTTTCTCGATGATGAAATACATGGCATTGGGAAACTGTTCCCCATACCCGACCGTTTGAGCATGGTGTTGCTGGTCAATAAGTGTTTCTATGAAATCATCCTCCGCATCAATCATGCGAAGATCGTCCTGGGTGGATTTGAAGAGGGATTCCATGAATGGCCTGTCACTATCGCGGGAAGGACGGATAGAAAGACCATCGGGCAGGTTTAGCGACTGTGTTTGCATACAAGCATCCTTTGCTGACGGTGATTTTCAGAACTTCACAATCATTCATATCCAACTACAAATATCAAAAGTAGTTTACGCTGAGTATTTTTCCACTATATTTATAATCTCATTCGAGAATGCTACTGTCGGAACCCTGAGGAAAGACTTAGTGAAATGAACTGAAATGAAAGAAAACGGGGCTGAGCACGGAGGATGCGGGCGTCATTGAACCTTGCCAGTTAATGATCGAGGCTCAATTCCTCCAATTTAAAGCGATTCTCGAAGCGATCGATAAAATGGATCAGGCCATTAAGGACAAGTATCGTCGCTTAGACGATCGGGTGAGTTTCGATTCGCTACCGGGTGCAGGGCCACAACTCGCACCTCGTCTACTCGTCGCTTTTGGTTCAAGGCGTGAACGATTTGAACTGGCCAAGGATATTCAAAAGTATGCGGGTGTAGCCTCGGTGATTGAGCAAAGTGGCAAGAAAAAATGGGCTCATTGGCGTTATGCCTGCCCCACCTTTTTACGCCAGACATTTGTTGAATGGGCAGGACTCGCTATTCATTCTGGGCTAAGGCCAACTATGAACAACAAATAGGCAACGGAAAAAGCCATAACGTCGCCATTCGGTCTCTGGCATTTAAATGGATCAGAATCGTATTCCGGTGCTGGAAAGACCGTAAACCGTATGATGAATCAACCTATTTAAACGCCCTGAAGAAGCAAGGACCACCCCTGCTAAAATTTATGGGAAATGGGTAAGAAAGGATTGCTGTCCACCTCAGGGCATGTTGTTAGGCATTTATTACCTTTATCGTTGGTGCCACCACGGAAACAACATCAATTATATGGTTAAGACAGCAAAATCCATAATGCTTAAAAGGCCCAGGGTAATCAGATGTTGCAAATGTGCTATTGGCAATATAATTAAGAAATTCTGACTTAGTATAAATTCGTACTAACTTTCCTTCATATTGGTCATCCTTACCTTCAATCGCATAGCTCTCGTTAGTAACAGAATAAGTTATGTAATTATTGAATACTATTTCATACCGTTTACTATTTTCTGTTACTTTAATTGGAACACTTTCGTTCAAAAGCTTTCTAACTAAATCATCTGGTTCTTGTTCTGGCATCACAGGTGGAGAACCTTCGATTGTGTCTGCTTCTGCAATAATTAAACGAAAATCCCATTCATTGGCTTCTCCGATTTCTTCCAATTCTAGATATTTATGTTTATTTAGTTCTTCAAACATATTGATGGTTAACTTTGATTTACCTCGAATTATCACTAGTTCTTGTATGCCTAACGATACCCATCAGCGCCCCGTGCAAGCAAGCGAAGTGCAGCCTGCGCGGGTCCGCTGCATGGGCTGGCTAGGCTAAAAAAACTATCGAGCTTCAAAACTCTTCTTACCGAGCCGAAGTCACAACCTTTCAGTCGCCTGATCCTAGGATAGTTTCACGTCGAAGCTGCCCCGATCGAAGGCAACACCGACATCGTGCCAGTCGCCCTTCCACAGCACCGAGTTTCCATTGTAAGTTCCAAGAGGCAACCCCAAGGGAATTGTGTAACTGAAGCTGAAACTGCGGTCCGAGTTTGCTGGGAGGAATGTGCGTTCCGACGAGAACTCTGGCCAACGCTTGTCCCGTCCAGTCCAGGCCTGTCCGGCGTCGAAAAAATTGCCGAGGCCGAAAAATATTGTCGCATAGAACGGGAAATATGCATTGGGGTCGGGGTTCCGCACATGAACCGTATAGATAGCAGCACTCCCCGGTGTGGAGCCGCTGGTCCACGACTGACCGAAGATGAAGGGAGAGTTCGAAGTCTCGCCCTTCACCTTCTTGGCAAGCTGGTCTTCGTCCAATGATGTGAAAGCCTGCCCTTGCTCCCGCGCCTGCTCTTTCAGCACCTCGATTTGCTTCTTGAGTTCAGCAACTTCGTGTTTGACAGCTTCCGTGGTTTTCTTGTCCTTTTTCATGTCTAGACTCCTTGCAGATAAGTTACTTGTGTACACACTGAAGATCTTCTGTCATTTCCCTATGGACTATGTCATTGGTATCATCCTCTTTTCAGTATAGTCCATATTCTAAAATGAAGTGCACCACCTTACTATGAGGAGGAGGAGGTGTGTCATGAAGAAGAGCTATTGTCATTTAGAACATAAGGAAAGAACGTTAATCTATTGGTGGCGGAAAGAAAGATAGGTATTCAAGAAATATGTTTCCGCCCTCTCCCTCGGCTCATGACGTGGCAGTAAGCGTTTTCATATTCTATTCGGAGCGGACGAGGCATAAAATGGATGGTGTCAAATATAGCCTATATATGACAACATTATACCTGACCCCTTTTTCTCTTTTTCCTTCTAGGGCCAACATCAGATTTCATGACGCCTTAGTCAATCCCACCAATTTGGGTTTATCTTGACACGAGAATGCAATTGTTAGATTTTTTATTTGCACACATACTCATACATACAGGCTTGACCACCTTTAGTAGCAAAATCATGTAATGGTGAATCGAAGTTTCTTAGATGCCTAAATCCGAGCAGCTCATAAAAACTACTAGCGCCGAGTTTGTTGGTTTCTACGATAATAGAAGTAACTCCGCTATCTTTACATTGAGTTAGAAAACCTGACCAAAGCCTTTTTCCATACCCTTTTCCCTGATACTCTTTACTCACAACAAATAGAACTATTTCACTTTTACCTCTACCAACGACTTTGGTTCTATTATTTTCATGAGCCTTAATCGCACTTATAAATTCATTTTTATTCTCTGGCTTCTCGCTCTTAACTCGCATGAGACGCCATAACATACTTAATCTATAAAGTATGTTTATACCTGGCCTTTTTAAACGTTCATTAAGCCCGAAAATAAATCCCGCAACTTTGCCATCTACTTCAATGACCATTTTGTAGTTACTACCCAAAACCGAGCCCTTTGTATACATAAATTTCGCCAAATTCGATAGCTCTTTAGGAGCAAATATTTTGTCGAAACCCCATGCTTCGTTTACTAGAGATTCACACTGTTTATAGTCTTCTTTTCTATATTCTCTAAGAAACTCTTTCATTTTTTTATTACATTAAAAAAAATAGCTATATCTGATAAAAATCTAACGCCAAATTCAGTCGCCGAGGAACAAGGTCGTATGGAATTTTTTGTTAGCCTGTTTTTATAGTCTGTAATTTTTAATTAATGAACTAACCAAAAATACAATACTATTTGATGATTTCTGTCCTAATGCTTCCAAAAGGGGCACCTTCTACCACAACAATATCTCCTGGTTTTAGAAACTAATTTTCTGATTGAACAGCATTGAAAATTGATGACAATTTGTCGAGTCTATCGATTTTAAATAAATTGGCGAGTCTTCTTTTCCAGCGAGGAGTTTTATTCGCAACGCCCGCAGGAGAACCTGTAATAATCGCCGTTCCCTTTGTGAGTTTTTCTTTATTATATTTTCTCAAAACAAAGTGTAAAATCTCTTTATTCGAATAAATCCTATTCTTTGTATTTTCTCGTTGTCGTAATTCACCATTTATGGTTGTTTGTATATTAATGCACAAAGTTGAATTTTCTTTTTCTGACTTTGGAATCCACATAAATTTACTGATAGGTAGAAAACCAGGAAAGCTTCCTTTGGCATCAAAATATTCTGACTCTAGCTCCATTCCCAAACCAAGAACTCCAAAGACAATAGATTGCAAATCATTCGCAAGAAAATAACCTAATCTTGGAGAAAATGTTGGATCGGCTAATTGGTTGCGACTAATATCATCCAATACGACAATTCCAAGTTCAACTTCGTAATCAACTAAGGCGGAGAGAATTTTAAATTTATCTTGCAATATTTTAGACAGGCCTGCTTCGATTTTCTCAATCTGATCCAATAAGGTTTTTTGATTAGGGTATTTTACGACACTACTTGTATTTATTGCCTGTTGTAGCTTTCTAAAAACAGGTGGCGTTGACTCAGGGTGGTATTCAGATCCTGTTTGATAAATGATCCCTTTATAAGTTAACGCGATACCATATACATTATTGCTATCTAATTGCAGAGGAACAAGCTTGCCTGTGTTGTTATTCACAGGCAAGCATTCAAAATTAGCGGGAATGGGGGTATATATCATTGGCCAGAAAATATAGGATCCAACCCCCAAAACAATGATAAGGGTAATCGCTACAACATATTTGCTAATTTTATACATTGTTTCCTTAGAAAATTAATTCAATCTTTCGCCAGAGCAAGCTAACTTTCGCGGTAAGAGGAGGCCGTAGCAGTGTGAGGCTTGTGGTATCCCGCCACAAACGAAACGCTGCGGAGGCTCTACTGCGCTTGTTATGCGTTTTTATTTTAAATCCCATTCGAATTTTACTGCTGCCTCTAGAGGTACAAATGTAGTGGATATTGGAATTTTGTATTGATTTGGCATATCTGTCTTTAGTGCAAAAATATAATATGCGCTATCAATAGTTTGAAATGGCCTAAAACAACTAGACAATATTTCGTTTTTAATAATGACTTCGCCTTTTAGATCACCCTTGTATGACTTTATAACTGTAAAGATTGCCGTCTGTTCACCTGTATTTTTGGTTTCTAGCTCCGATAGCTTTCCAAAAAACACCACATCTGATTTTTTTCTTATTTCATCTGAATACATTGTCGTCCGTTTAAAAGGGCTAATAATGCATGCATACGCCTCAGTACCATACAGAAATAAGATTGTTAAAATAAATATTCTCATTATTTACGCTATACTTTTCTCAAATTCAATCGGCGACAGGTAATTAATCCCCGAGTGCAACCTAACCATGTTGTAAAACTGATTGATATACCGGCTCAGCGACTTCCGCAAAGACTCGAGGCTTTTATATAGGGTTCCTCTAATAATCTCCCCTTTCAGACTGTGAAAAAATGATTCCATATAGGCGCTTTCTGTGCAATGTCCCGGACGGTTTACGCTGTGCTTGAAATTGTGTTTTTTTAACAATGCCTGGAAACGGTGGTTGGTGTATTCAATTCCCCGGTCTCCATGTAATACAACGTCTTTCAGATAACCTCGTTTTTTTAGGATAAATAAGGGGACGCTACCCTTTATGTCCATCAGCACCTTTTTTGGGTCGGCCTTGAGGTCGATATTAAAGCGCCCTTCCTGCCAACTTCTCCAGTTTTTTAATAAATCGCCCCGAACCACATGGCACCCCTTTGTCGGCATTACGCCTCAAAATACTGATTTTTTCAATGTCATCCCCTTCTGCCAACCAGGCAGACCAATCAGCAATCTGCGCTAACTGGCGTTGCCAGGCGACTTTTCGACTCAAAAGTTCATCTTCTCGCAGGTGACAGTGTGCTGCTGCACTGGACCATGGATATCGTTCGCACTTCCTCACTATTCCAGCCCTGACAGGATTGCGCTCAACATAGCGAATAGCAGCCCATAGATAGGCGTCATCAAGTGGGGAGGAAAAATATCGGCCTTGTCAAACATGTCCCTTCCAACCGTGTTCTCGATTAAGTCGTTGAGCATAACGCATATGTAAGGGCTTGAGGACCGCTTGAAGCCCATCCTCTGTGCTCGGAACCACGATGAGGTGGATATGGTTAGTCATAAGACAATAGGCGATGATGTCCAGCTTGTGCTTTTGACTGTATTCTTTCAGCCAGCTGAGATATATCTGCCGATCTTCATTCGAGTAAAAAACATCTTCACGACGATTTCCACGCTGGGTAATATGGTGAGACACACCGGAAAATACTGTTCTTGCTACTCTTGGGAGATTGTAACACAATATAAAACAAAGGGTAGCGTCCCCTTTAATTCAGTTGAACGATTGGTTAGCACTATAAATCACGAGTAATACTCTCAATTGAGATAACTCTAGAATAAAGAACTTTAAGATCAGCTCCTGGGTAATGATCTAATTCAGTTTGCATAAAGTTACTAAACAACCACCGGCTAAAGCCGGTGGGTTTGAATAACGGACTGAAAGTCCGGATACGCGTCGACTGAACGACGCGTCCTAATCTGGTTCCATTTTGAAATCATCATCCGGATTCGGCTCAAAA
>Ga0316204_10004784_pt1 | contig 23680 bp, 20 predicted proteins | sample 6monrhotite_MG_2_FD_205661 | JGI IMG/M metagenome (GOLD analysis project Ga0316204, IMG submission 205661) | Microbial mat bacterial communities from mineral coupon in-situ incubated in ocean water Damariscotta River, Maine, United States -... | ecosystem: Environmental > Aquatic > Marine >... | reverse complement strand
ACTTCCATAATGGCAAACAATGAACCGTCACCACCATTGGAAGTAAAATTGAGTGTGGCATTATAAACTCCTTCGGATAGTCCTGTTCGATCCGCAATTATCTTAAATTCTTCACTATCTCCTGGAGGTAATGAACCATCTACTTTAGACGCTTTTAACCAGTCTTCTGTACTTTGAAGATTCCAACTGAGTGTATTGTCACCATCATTCTTAATACCAATTGTTCTTTCTGAGATTGTACTACCAAAATTGAGTGTTCCATCGGACAACAGTTTTAAAAGTGGCGCACTATCATCCCTTTTTTCAACAAGCACCTCTACCGACCTTGAACCTCTTCCTGGTACATTCACCACTATCTGACCCGAGTGATTTCCCACACTCAGATTACTTCTGTTTACACGCAAACCTATAAGCTCTGAATTTAGTCCGGAAATAATCCCCTTATCCTTAGCAGGTGTAATCCAACTATCAGGCACCTGAATCTCATAATCCAAAGTCTCAGATGTTTCATTAATAATCCTGAAAACCTGACTAGACAATGACGATCCGAAATCGAGCTGGCTGGGCGAGACCTGAATGGGAGCTATTGGAGTTAATGCGATGTCTCCGTTGAGTACCTGGCCGGCTACTACCGTTATTGGTTTGGTATCTGTTTCAAAACCTTCGCGTGTAAACTGAAGCGTATAATCCTGCTCGCTAAGTTCATCAAACGTATAGATACCATCTGTACCTGTATTGCGTGATTCGTTACCAGGGTTAATAGTAACCCTTACACTTTCCAGTGGCTCATTGTTCAAGGCGTTGGTCACTATTCCCACCAGATTTCCTCTGGTAGACATTATGGTGACATCAGCATCTGTTTGGTCTGCATTTATCTCTCTAATAATGAACTCGTTTTCAGTATAGTTGGGATTATCCTGTCCGGCATTGGCTTTGATGGTATAGGTTTGGCCTTGCACTAAACCTGCTAGTGTATAGCTCCCGTTCTGGTTGGTGGTGGTACCGCTAATATCAGAAGGTTCAATTGTAATCGATATCCCTTCTAAACCTTCCGTTGTTCCGGCTTTGAAGACCGTTCCGGTGACAGTATGCTTGGCGAGTTCTTCTACCTTCTCTGCTTCATCATCGGCACAGCCGATATACCCTAATGATAATATGACTATGGCCATAAGCCATAACCCTGTTCTTTTTTCTGACATGTTGACTAGATTTGGATGAATACAAGTCTAAGTCTTGAAATTTGCTTGTCTATCGGCAAATCAGGGGAGTTCTGGTTAGTCAGAAAAGAGGATTCTTAAACAAGCTCAGGCATTAAAAAAACCCCGGTCTCCCAGGGTTTTCAATTTCATGATAAAGCGTAGGTTTTAGTTCCCCCCACCTTTCGTCTTTTCTACACTGATTTTCTGGCCTTCCTTGGGCTTCTCAGTGGGTTCTTGCTCAGTGAGTTCATAGCGCAGGGTGCGGTTTTTGAGGGTAGCTGGTAGTCCATTCGACATCCATGAGGGCATGGGCGCACCTTTCAGGTAATGGTCAAAGAACTGTCCCATGCGCATAGAAAGGTCCTTTCTGTTCTTACGTTTTCTCAGGTTGTGCGCCTCACCATTGTATACCACCATCCACGAAGGTTTTTGTAGCCTGCGCAAGGCCATGTAAAACTCAATGCCCTGATACCATGGAACTGCACCGTCCGCGTCATTGTGCATGATGAAAAGCGGTGTTTCAATGTTCGGCACATGGAAAAGCGGAGAATTTTCTATGTATAGCTCAGGCTTTTCCCAAAGGGTAGCGCCTATCCTCGACTGAGTCTTTTCGTACTGGAACATGCGGCTCATGCCACTGCCCCAGCGCACGCCACCATAGGCAGAGGTCATGTTAGCCACGGGTGCGCCTGCTCCGGCTGCTGCATACATATTGGTGCGGGTTACGATGTGTGCTACCTGATAACCTCCCCAACTTTGCCCCTGAATGGCCATTTTCTCTTCATCCACAAAGCCTTTCGCCATCACGGCCTTGGTGGCTGGTACCACATGGTTCATGGCTGACCGGCCAGGATGACCTAGTTCATACTTAATGTCTGGTACCAATACCAGGTAATCGTTGCTAACATAATAAGGGATGTTGACGGTACTGGCACTAGGTGCCGGGCTGGCATGCCTGTGAAGGCTCTCCGACCTACGTTCGTAGAAGTACACAATCATAGGATACTTCTTATTGGGGTCAAAGTTCTCAGGCTTATAAAGAATGGCCTGCATGGTTTCGCCATCATAGCCCGATTCAAACTCTATCAGCTCGGCCGTACCACGATTATAGGGTTCCAACTGTGCACCCACATTACTCAATTTTTCAAGGCCTTCCATTTGTAGGTTATTCGCAGCATAAACCTCTGGAAACTCTTCGTAAGTGGATTTTCGTACCAATACTCTGTTTCCGTCCTTTGCCTTTTCCAAGCCGTAAACCCGCATGTCTTCCATTACAATGGTTTTAGGAACAGAACCATTGTCAAAATCTACATTGGCATAGCCCGAAGCCTTGGTCCACTCATTGAACTGAGAAACTACCGCTGGAGCACTGGTGTCAATGAACTGCTCATCGTTGTCCAGTCTTTCATAACGGTACTCGATCTTTTGCTTGCGCCCCTCTCCTTTTGTTACCATTTCGGCAGCTTTTGAACCAGAGGGATCAAACTTCCAGATGTCATAGCGATCGTTGATATAAAAGGCCGCATCATCTTCCCCCCAACCAGCAGTTCCATAGGAGCCTGACAGAGAAGGAGAATCATGCAGTTCATTGGCAAATGAAACCGACATACCTTCGGTCAGATTCTTCACTTCCCTGGTATCAACATTCATGCTGAACCAATGTCCTTTCTCCTGATCAAACATGGTCAGGTATTTACCTGCCGGAGAAAGAGAAGGCCGTCCCATGGCCCCACCTATCAAAAGTTCTGCCACCCCTGTAGCCGCATCTACCTTGTAAATATCTCTGGGTATTTGAGTGTTCCAGGTAAACTGGGTGCGATAAGGCTTATCATCTACAGAAATAAAGAAGTCATTGTCTTGCTCGTAATCAACCCTGATCGACTCCAGCATAGGACTACCCAGTTGAACAAAGTCACCAGAAGCGACATCTATCATTGCGGTATAAGAGCGGTTCTTCTCCTGCCCACTTTGTAATTGCTGCATGGGCTGAATGTAAGGATCGTTGTAAGACCACACATCCACATCAGGTCGGTCATCTTTCAAGAGCGTAGTATCTTCTTCATAAGCGTATTTCACAGGTCTCGGAGAAGTAGCAAGGAAAAGTCGCTTACCTGAATCAGAGAAGCGAATGTTCCCATTCTGGCTAATCATCCAGTCTTGAGGAATACCGTTGGTGGTAGTATCGGCCACGATACTCGCCTCCCTTGATCCACCCCAGTGCATAAGGCTCCAGTATTTTTCTTTGTCTTTTTTTGTATTGGCGGTGGCCAGAAAAGCCAACTGCTCGCCATCATCGGCCGCTACCATCTTTTTATAGTCGGTCATGCCTTCGTTCAGGGCATTCAGCTCACCGGCAGCGGTGGCATAAGCATATACCCCCGAAGGATTGTCCTTATCGGCCTCGTCTTGCTCAAAATAGAGGTAATTGCCCTTCTTACTCACCATGTAGTCCATCACCCCTGCAAATGACTTGCTTTCACCAGTCTGCATATTATAAAGTACCAGCTCGGTACCTTTCGACTTTGACTTGGGTGTTTTCTTGGGTTTTGGCTCGGGAGCTGGTTCTTCTTCCTCAACTTCCTTTCCCTTCTTAGACTTTCTCTTTTTACCTTTTACTTTCTTCTTACTGCTTTTGCCCTTTGACTTTTCGGCTTCCGGTTCCGCTTCTTCTTTTACTTCTTCCTTCGCTTCATCCTTCTTCTTTTTCTTGGCCTTCAGTGGTTTTTCGAGGATGTAGGCCATCCAGGGGCTATTTTCCTCTGGCATTTGATAACTTTTGACCCTGCCTACTTTAAGAATTTCACTGTTGCTCAAGTTCACTACATACATTGAGTCTTTAGGCATTTTCGCAGCCGAAGTCTTCTTTAGTTTCAGTGCACGAGTCTCTTCATAAGCAGGTTTGATCTCTGCAGCCAGGTATCCGCTGTTGGCCGCAAAACTGTACTTGGCTACGCGATCGATGGTGATTTCCTCATTGGTACTCAGGTTACGAACCTTCAGCACAGCATCACCAACTTGTGGCGTAATTCGGTAAGCCGCCCAATTACCATCATTGCTGATGGTTACATTCTGGATGCTCTTCCAGTCGTCATATACCTCATGAGTCAGAGGTTTTTTCTGGGCCTTTGCCTGAAAAACAAGCCCGATCGCCAATAGGCAAATCATCAAATTTCGCGTTCGCATAAGCTTTTTGGTTAATAAATATGAATAGGTAGCCGTGCAAATATAAAAGTCTGTAGCTGTATTAAAAGACTTCTTATATTGATGGAATTCTACATCGATAAATCCTTTATCAAATGATCAAAAAAGCAATTGTTTGCCTGCTGGCATTATTCCTGGTAAGCCCATTGTTGGCACAAGACCCCATCGCCAAAAAGACGGAGGGCATGACCAAGAAAGAGGGCTACTTCACCTACTATTGGGACGAAGACAAAGGCACCGTCTGGTTGGAAATAGATAAACTGGATGAGGAATTCCTATATGTTAATTCACTAACAGCCGGTGTGGGCTCCAATGACATTGGCCTCGACCGGGGACAGCTGGGTGGAACACAGATAGTGGAATTCCGCAAAGTGGGCCAGAAAGTGCTCATGGTTCAACCCAACTATAGCTACAGGGCCATCAGTGACAACCCCAATGAGGTGGAAGCGGTAAAGCAGGCCTTTGCCGAATCGGTACTGCATGGCTTTAAAGTAGCAGCCGAAGACAATGGTCGGGTTTTGGTGGACATGACCAGCTTCCTCATCAGAGACTCCCATGGCGTATCGGCCAGACTCAGAAGGTCGGGACAGGGCAGTTACAATATGAATGCGAGCCGTTCGGCCATTTACCCACCTATGCTCAAAAACTTTCCGAAAAACAGTGAGTTTGAGGCCACCATCACATTTGTTGGTGCTGCAACAGGCGGTTTTATCAGAAGTGTAACTCCCAACTCATCTGCAATAACAGTGAGAATGCATCACTCTTTTATTGAGTTGCCAGACGACAATTATACCCCAAGAAAATTCGATCCACGCTCGGGCTATATCAGCCGCAGCTATATGGATTATGCCACGCCCATTCAGGAAGACATTCGAAAGAGAATGATTGTCAGGCATAGGCTGGAAAAGAAAAACCCAAAGGCTAAGAGAAGTGAAGCAGTTGAGCCAATTGTCTATTATGTAGACCGTGGTGCACCTGAACCTATCAAGTCGGCATTGATCGATGGTGCCAAATGGTGGAACCAGGCTTTTGAGGCAGCAGGATATCGCAACGCATTCCAGGTAAAGGAAATGCCTGCCGATGCCGATCCGCTGGATGTTCGCTATAACATCATTCAATGGGTGCACCGTTCTACCCGTGGCTGGTCGTATGGCAGCTCAGTAACTGATCCCAGAACGGGCGAGATTATCAAAGGACATGTGAGCCTAGGTTCGCTGCGTGTAAGACAAGACTTCCTCATTGCTCAAGGGCTTTTGACTCCCTATGAGAATGGCACTACACCGGATCCAAGACTGCTGGAAATGGCGCTGGCCCGCTTGCGTCAGCTTTCCGCACATGAAGTGGGTCATACCATTGGACTGGTACACTCATACGCTTCCAGTGCCGATGGCCGCAAATCGGTAATGGACTACCCACACCCTCAGATTGACATGAACAATGGGCAAATTGACCTCAGCGATGCTTATGATGTGGGCATTGGCGATTGGGACAAAGCCGCAATTCTTTATGGCTATCAAGATTTCCCTAATGGAACGGATGAGGACAAAGCACTGAATGACATCATCAACCAATACATCAAACAAGGGCTGCATTTTATTACCGACAGCGATTCAAGGCCTGCCAGTGGTGCTCACCCCTTCTCTCACTTATGGGATAATGGGAAAAGCCCGGTTGACGAGCTCAACCGCCTGATGGAGGTTCGTGCAACCGCATTGAAAAACTTCTCTGAAAAGAACATTCGCATGGGTGCTCCCATGGCTACGCTGGAAGAAGTGCTGGTGCCCATGTACATGATTCACCGGTTTCAGCTAGAAGCTGCTGCAAAAGTGGTAGCCGGTTCTTACTATAATTACAAACTGCGAGGCGACTCACAACCACTAGCCAGAACAGTGCCAGTTGAGGAGCAGAAAGCTGCTCTGGAATCGCTACTGAACATCATCAAACCCGAACAATTGGAGGTTCCTGAGCACATCAGAGCCCTGATTCCTCCAAGACCTCCAGGCTATGGTCGTAGCCGCGAAACTTTCAAAGTGCGTACGGGCGTAATGTTCGATGCTGTTTCTCCAGCCGAAAGTGTATCAGGTGCGGTAATGACCTTCCTCTTCAACCCTGCTCGTGCTACGCGCCTTGTGCAGCAAAAAGCCATGGATGATAATCAGATTGGCTTGATGGATGTAACCAGGGCCGTAAAAGGCATGGCCATGACTGAGGGCTATAATGGCTACCATCGTGAGCTCCAGCGCGTGGTGATTGACCAATATGTAAACGCTTTGATGAACCTGGGTAAAAGCAGCCGTGCTTCGGCATCGGCCAGAGCCATGGCCCTGATGGGACTGCAAGAACTGATGTCAGGCTCTTTGAGTGGCAGCAGCTCTGACCAGGACCGTGCCTTTTTCACCAACCTGGGCCTGAGAATTAATAGATACATACAAAACCCAGGAGAAGAAGAAGCTGTACCTGCTTTGACTCCCCCTGACGGTTCGCCTATTGGTTCTGGACCAGTAATTTATTGTGAATTCAACCATCATTGATGAGTGAGTCCAGCTTACCATCCGGATCAGGTCAATCTGATCTGGATGGTAAAATCAACGCCTTGAAATATGCGTTAGACAATCAAATAGGGTGGCAGAAGTTTAGTGAGGCCAAGTTGGTCATCCTGGTAAGTATTTCTGGGGGAACACTATCCGGGTTTCAACAAATCACATCACTTATAAAAGCAGATGGCCCTTTAGGCGACATTAAGCTTATTGTCTCCGTCATATTTCTCTTAACATGTCTTGCCGCTTTCATTCTTTCGTTTTTAGGCATTACCGCCTTTATCCCAAAATCATTCTATAAAAAGAAACAGGAGTTCACTCACCTAATCGATTGGCCATATGTGGCAGAAAAAGATATCAATGAGCTTTTGAATGATGTTGACAACTATGGTAAAGAAGCCCAAATAGAAGATTTGGTTACACAACATAAATTGGGTTCAGAAGCAACTCGATTTAAGTATAAAAGGTTTAACACGGGTGCAATGATCTACGCTTCCGGGCTTTCCCTTGTGTTTACATTGGTTGCCATCCAATCACTATTGGCTTAAGTCTCGATGAACTTACAGCAAATAGATCATCTCCTCTTCGGAGGGCCTAATCTTGAAGAAGGATCTAAAGCTGTTCAGGAATTACTGGGCATAGCACCCGTTACTGGTGGCAGTCACCCGGGAAAAGGCACCAGGAATGAACTACTGGGTCTCAGCCATGGTGCTTACCTGGAAGTGATCGGGCCCGACCCGGATCAGGAAGTATCACCCATTTGGATGAACATTGACCAATTTCCAACCCACCGACTCTTCCGCTGGGCGGCTAAATGTAGTGACCTGGAAGCCATAGTGGATAAAGCCAAATCAGCAGGCATTGACCTGGGTGAGATACAAAGTGGCCAAAGACAGAAACCAGATGGAACCCTATTGAAATGGCGACTCACCAACCCTGATGTGGTGCTTGGTGATGGCCTCATCCCCTTCTTCATAGACTGGGGTGACGCGGGCAACCCTACTCCTTCCCTACCCATGGCCGGAGAGATTGTAGACTTTTATGGAGTGCACCCCGAGCCTGAGAAAGTAAAGGCTGTCCTTAATGTGCTTGAAATTGAGATGGACATTAATAAAGCAGAGTCTGTAGAATTAGTTGCCAAATTTTCCGTTTCCAATGGAATGGTTGACTATTGATATGCCTTTTCAACCTTCTAACTATTAGTCACTTAATTGCTTTTTTATCGGTGGCTTGGGGTCAAAATATAGCCTGTTGTACCTTTTCATTATTTCGCTCCAGTTTGTGAATTCAATGTCCTTATTTTCCCAATTAAAATCAGTTACATCTTTAAACAACAAGTCCTCCCAAACCCGTTTCCACCATGTGCCCATGATGGTTGTTAGGTTTTTGGAATAGATCGTTGGGTGAGCATACATTGACGTGATTCCATCTTTTAAATCATCTAACTGCTTCATAAATGTTTTACGAATATCTTTATAACTATACTTTCGTGGCTCCTCTTTAGGCCAATTTATTGTTCCGGTATGAACAAGTTTTGGGAAAGGGTATTTCGCCAAAGCCTTTATTAGTCCCTCCACTTCTTCCTTATCGAAAGCCTTATACAGTTCTTTGACACTTTCCTCACTCAAATTTATAATATTGGCTGGAATTCCATATTCTTCTGAAATGCTCATGAAAAGGCTGGCTACATTGGGTTTAAGAAATAATGCCCCCATATGGGTGTCAAAATGTGTCGGTCTAAACCCCAACTCAAGACATTTCTCAATCTGAGCCCTGATTTCATAATCGATATCTCTTAATTTAGCGTTCTGAAAAAAGTCCTGCTTCTTTTTCCAAAGAAAACCATGTTCATCTAACAGGCTTTGTACCTTATCATTATCCATTACTGAAGACCACCGATATTCATCCCATTCGCTATTCAGGGTTAAGTGCAACCCAATATCTAGCCCAGGGTTTGCAATCGCCATATTGATAAAGTCTTCAAAATACTCACAGGGAGGCATCGCAGATGCGGAAGCATTTTTATTGCTTTGAAGAAAGTTCAGACTGGCAATATTTGCCTCCATACACATCCCCGCATCATCCGCATGTAGGATGACCACCTTATCTTTCTCATATCCCAGCTTTTTAGCCCAATTTTCTTTTTTCAGCTCACCCTTAAAATCCTTGTTCTCTTCATCTCCGCTCATAGCCATATTGTTTATTTTTAAGTAACACGCTCTATTTAAATATACTAAAACCAATAATTAACATTTATATATTATCTTAAAATGAGGTGATATTACGTAATGAATTAGGCGAAATTGCTGTCACGGACATGGTATTATAAGAGGGTAACCAGACGGAAAATGGCCATACTCTCCTGTTATTACTGAACAGAACATACAATTCAACCCCCTATCCTGCTCACCTCAATCCATTTTCAACCACTCTCTTGTAAATCCTAGCATCAATTTGCTACTTTTGGCGGGTTGATGCGTCTATAGACTGTTACTGAAACTTTTATGACCAAGAGAAACATACTGGCCCTTGTACTGATCCTAATCTCACTGGCTTGCCTCATACCCGGACTTTTCAACGACATCCTCACCCTGAACATTGGGGCAAAAATCCCTTTGCTGGGAGACTATGAGTTGTACAATGAAAGCCAAAGCATTTTAAAAACCATCCGCACGCTTCATGATAATGACAGCACCCTCGTAGCGGGACTCATCTTGCTTTTTAGTGTGATTGTACCTGTACTGAAGGCGCTGACTTTGCTTACAGTACTCTTTGTTAAAAATCTGAAACAGAGTGGTGGCCTTTATCGCTTTGTCGGACTCATTGGCAAGTGGTCCATGGCCGATGTATTTGTAGTGGGGGTTTTCCTGGCCTTTCTGGCAACCAAAAACAACGAAGCCATTAATGCTGAGCTGGAAGTTGGGTTTTACTGGTTCACCGCCTATTGCATCATCTCAATCATTGGCATCCAGGTAATGGACATCAAATCGATCTTGCAGAGGAATAAAGGGGAATAAGAAGCTTTTACTGACGTTCGAGCACCAGCTTATCCGAGCTAAGTTCTACTACCTTAAAGGAATCGTAAAGATCATCTGAGCCATCATAGATCGTCAGGATTTTGTCTTCACTGTCAAATGAAAAGCTGCCGGTTCTGAAATGATGTGCATCGGCCGGATCCAGGTACAAGTATTCACAGCTGCCATCGGCATTGAATATATAGGACTGGCGGTAGCGAGTTGCGGCAAAGGTTTGTGAGTCAGAAAGTCGAAAGATCATCTGCGTAGCATTCGCATCTGCCTGCTCTTCCCTGGCATGGGTCCACTCCTGAAACAGTGAAGTATCTACTCCTAAGGCAGTTTCTTCTTCACAGGCCGTGAACGAGAGACTGCAACACAAAATTACATAGCTAAAAAATCTCTTCATCAGTCTTCTCTTAATTGGATGGCGCTTAATTCCTTTACATGATCCGAAAAATTCGTGGCACAGCTGCTGGTAGGCGCATGATCAATGGCCACCCAGACCTTGATGGGGCGTTCAACACCCAATTGGTCTTGGGTCAGCATCATCGCGATTTCCTCATCAGGTATCTGTTGTACCGTAAAGGTATCGGTTTCTGTAGCAATGAACCAGCCACCACCACAAACCCAGCGCGAAGCATCCCTACCCGTGATTTCGCCACTTTCAAAAGCCAGATCAATAACAATTTGCTCATTCTCACAAGCCAGTACTGGCAAAAATGCCAACGCCAGCACCCACTTCATCATTCCTTTCATGTTTGCTTCTTTGTTTCCCAGACACCGCATTGCCCTTCCCGGTTGTAATCTTACACACATTTTTGACACAAATTGGATTCATTCTAAAAGCCTCAAATGTGTATATTGAAATCTGACCAAGCCAGCCATCATGAAATTCAAAGCTACTTTTTTACTCAGCCTTTCCATACTCTTTTTTGTAGGCTGCTCCTCCCCTGAACAGTACGATCTCATTATCAGAAATGGCAGGGTATTCAATGCTGAAGATGGAAGCTTCAAAATGCAGGATATTGGCATAAGAGGTGATGAAATTGTAGTCATTTCAGGCGACTTAAATGGCGAAGGTGACAGGGAAATTGATGCCAATGGTCTCACCGTTTCGCCAGGGTTTATCGACATGCATGCACACATTGAGTCGATCATGCGGTTACCAACTGCAGAAAGCTTCTTAAAGCAAGGGGTCACCACCGTATTGGGTGGTCCTGATGGCCGGGGCCCTGTACCTATGGGCAAGTTCCTCGATAGCCTGTCCACTTTCGACCTGGGCATAAACACAGCTTATCTCACAGGTCATAACACCATTCGCAGGGCGGTAATGCAAAGAGACAACAGAGCCCCAACGGCCCAAGAACTTGAAAGCATGAAAGAAATGGTAGCAGAGGCCATGGATGCCGGAGCTTATGGCATTTCTACTGGCCTTAAGTACATACCTGGTGCCTATTCCAAACTGGATGAAGTGCTGGCACTGTCTAAAGTAGCCGCAGAAAGTGGCGGTATTTATACCTCTCACCTGCGGGAAGAAGGCCTGGGACTGCTGGAGGGCGTACAAGAGGCCATCGTCATTGGTCGTGAAGCCAACATCCCCATCGTGCTTACGCACCACAAAGCCATAGGCAAACCCATGTGGGGTGCGAGTGTGAAAACACTGGCTATGGTAGACTCTGCCAGAAACATAGGGCTTGATATCATGATGGACCAATACCCCTACACAGCCAGTAGCACAGGCATTTCGGTTCTTATACCAGCATGGGCCATGGCCGGTGGTGCCGATGAATTCAAAAAACGGACGGAAGATCCGGTGCAAAGGGAAAAGATGATCAAAGACATCATGTTCAACCTTGAATTTGACCGAGGAGGTGACGACCTGAATGTGGTGCAATTTGCCAATGTACGCTGGAAGCCAGACCTGAATGGGAAAAGACTCAAAGACTGGGTGATTGAAGAGGGCCTGGAACCCACCTTCCGCAATGGAGCCGAACTGGTAATAAAAGCACAGCTAAATGGTGGAGCGTCCTGCATTTATCACTCCATCAATGAGGAAGACGTACAGCGCATTATGCAACACCCCATGGCCATGGTGGCTTCTGATGGCGGCCTGGTGGTGCCTGGTGTTGGACATCCGCACCCTCGAAGCTACGGCACCTTCCCAAGAGTTCTGGGCTACTATGTGAGAGAAAAAGGCATACTAGAGCTGCCATTGGCCCTGCAAAAAATGACCTCCATTCCAGCCGACCGTTTGGGCTTTACTGACCGCGGTTACCTGAAGCCAGGCTACAAGGCTGATATCACCATATTCAACCCTGAGACCGTCATTGACAAGGGCACTTTTGTAACGCCCCACCAATACCCGGAAGGCATAGAGTATGTGATTGTGAACGGACAAGTGACCATCACAGAGGGTGAGCTCACTGACTCAAGGGCTGGACTGGTTTTGCGTAAAAAATAACCCGGCCGAAAACCGTCATTTCTAAAACATAAATGGCTGAATAAGCTTATAATGCAATAAGCCCTTAAGGGCAGCAATCACACACCTATGCAAGACATTTTGAATTTTCTCGAACTCGTTCCCTGGTGGGCATGGGTCCTCTTTGTCATCTTACTTGTAGCCATCAGAGACGTACTTCAAAAGAAGCATGTCATTAGCCATAACTTTCCCGTGCTGGGCCACCTGCGCTATATGCTGGAAAAGATTGGCCCGGAAATGCGCCAGTACATAGTGGCCAACAACCGTGAAGAACTGCCCTTCAACCGAAGTCAACGGACATGGGTCTATGCCTCTTCAAAGCGACAAAACAACTACACAGGCTTTGGTACAGACCAGGACCAATATGAACCGGGACACGTCTTCATCAATCCGGACCTCATTCCATTTGCGGTGAAACCAGGTCATCCCAATCACGATCAGCCCGATGCCATCCCCTGCGCCAAAGTAATGGGTGCTTATAACGGCAGAAAACGTCCCTACAGGCCAAAATCGATCATTAACATCTCTGCCATGAGCTATGGCTCACTATCCGCCAAAGCTGTAGAATCGATGAATAAGGGAGCTTTCAAAGCCAATTGCTACCACAATACCGGAGAAGGCAGCCTTTCCAAACACCATCAGCACGGAGCAGATGTGATGTTTCATTTTGGCACTGCCTACTTTGGGGTAAGGTCGGATGACGGCAACCTGGACCTCGATAAATTGGAAAAACTCTGCCAGGATTTCCCTCAAATTCGTGCCATCGAGATCAAGCTTTCTCAAGGTGCCAAACCCGGAAAAGGAGGCGTGCTACCAGCTTCTAAAATCACCAAAGAAATAGCCGATATACGGGGTATTCCCATGGGGCAGGATGTAATCTCCCCAGCCTACCACAAGGCCTTCGATGACCTGCCTGGGCTGCTCGACCTGATTGAAAAAATCGCGGATCGCACTGGTCTTCCTGTCGGCATAAAATCGGCTGTAGGTAAAATGAGAATGTGGGAAGAGCTGGCCGATTTGATGATTGAAAGAAAAACAGGGCCTGACTTCATCACTGTAGATGGTGGTGAAGGTGGTACCGGAGCGGCTCCACCTTCTTTTGCCAATCACGTCTCACTCCCCTTTGCTTTTGGCTTTACACAAGTCTATCAGCTTTTTGCTAAGAAGAACATCACAGACAGGGTAGTATTTATTGGCTCAGGCAAGTTGGGTTTCCCTTCCAGTGCCGTTATGGCCTTTGCCATGGGTGCAGACCTCATTCATGTGGCCAGAGAAGCCATGATGTCCATTGGTTGTATTCAGGCGCAGGTGTGTCATACTAACCGCTGCCCGGCAGGTGTAGCTACGCAGAATAAGTGGCTCCAAAGTGGTATAGACCCCGCCAAAAAATCAGAGCGTTTCTACAATTACGTCAAAACCCTGCGCAAAGAGGTGCTGGAAATTACTCATGCCTGTGGCTACGAGCATCCCTGTCAACTTAACATGAAAGATGTAGACCTGAGCATGGGCGATAACAATTACACCCTCAAGCAGATATACAAGTATGACAAAGAGCCAGTAGCCTACAGTTCGATGAAAGAGCTGCTGGAATCGGCAGAATAACTCGTTTTGATTTACAGGAATAGGGATAATTCGTAAATTCGGGTGACTGACACTCGACCTTATGTTGAAAAGATTTTTATATGGCATTGCCTGGATGTGCCTCATCCCGGTCTGTCTGGCACAAAGTGCTTCGCAAAAAAGTGACTCCCTCCTGGCTGCCTTCGTGGCTGAAAGCGAGATTCCTGGCCTGAGCATTTCCATTTCTCAAAAAGGAAAACTCGTTTACTCAAAAGGCTATGGCTATGCCGATATTGCCCAAACCATCCCTGTAGATCCCGCCAAAACGAAATTTAGAATTGGCAGCGTTTCCAAAACACTGACTGCTTCAGGCCTGGCCCTGCTCTATGAAGAGGGGAAAATAGACCTGGATGCCTCTATCGAAAAATATGTGCCCATTTGGCCCAAAAAGGGTCACGACATCACCCTAAGACAATTGGCTGGTCACATTGCTGGCATCAGACATTACCGTGGCAGCGAGTTTTATAGCGCCAATAAATATGAAACCGTTACCGATGGCCTGGTCATTTTCATCAATGATCCTTTGATCAATACCCCCGGTACCGAGTACTCCTATTCTAGCTATGGCTGGAACCTCATCTCTGTAGCCATGGAAAATGCCGCTGCCCCGGCCGCCAGTTTTCTGTCTTCCAAAAGCTTCCTCCAGTTCATGCAGGAAGATGTGTTTGAAGCCTTAAAAATGAACAATACCGTGGCCGATCACGCAGATAGAGACATTGAAAATCGGACTTCTTTTTTCATAAAACGTAATGATCGGGTGGTAGAAGCGCCTTATGTTGACAACAGCTACAAATGGGCTGGCGGAGGCTTTGTAGGCACTACAGAAGACCTTTGTGCTTTTGGACAAGCCCATATGAAAGGCGGTTTCTTAAAGCAGGAAACGCTGGATGAATGGATGACCAGCCAGAAAACTACTAATGGTAATGAAACCAATTACGGACTGGGCTGGCGGACTTTCAAAAGACCTTCAGGTAAAACATTTTATGGTCATAGCGGAGGCTCAGTCGGGGGCGTAACCTATTTCCTCATGCACAAACCCAGCGAAACTGTACTGGCCATTACAGGAAATATGAGCCCACTCAATTATAATGGCCTTCAATTTGACTTAATAGAATTGTTTATCTCAGAATGAAAGTGAAGCAGTTTTACCTACTACTCTTTGTACTTTTCACATTCTCTCTAGCTCAGCCTCATCAGGCTTTGGCACAGGAAACCGAGGAGGAAATAAGCATTTATTTGCAAGCGCTGGAAAAGTATGCCGAATGGATCACCCGTTTCGAAAAACAAACCGACACCCTCTATTTTGAAGAGCTGAGAGGCATTACCACCCTTTTCCCCAAAGAGATAAAAGGGCTTACGGTAGTCGTACTCAACGGCCGAAATCAAAGAGAGGTGTACAATGCGCATGACAACGAACTGATCCAGCGTAAAATGACTCCTGCCAGGGTTTCGGGTAAAGAAATTGAAATTGGGATCATCCCCTATCAAGGTAGACTCGATCCACAACGTGGTGTCGTTTTATCGCTTTCCAAGTGGTTTGCCGTCATCTTCCAATACAGCCCAAAAGCGGAACGATTCGTATATGTCCGCTTCGAAAACCGCTGACCCCCCTATCAATTAACTTATTAGTTGATTTTAACTAATTATACAGTTATATTCACTGCATAATTAGTTAATGATGCGATATGCGCTCTTGTTGATATGGATTTTATGCTGTTGCGGCTGCAGAGCCTACGGTGAAATAGACCTGCAAAAGAGAACCCGTCACGCTCATTTTGACTTCAAATCCTGGGGCAGCAGTGCTCATATGCAAGGCGGCTTACAGGCATGGTCTGCTCATGTTGAAAAGCAGCAGATTGATTTACCAGCCGGCTGCAAAGGAGGCCGTGTTTTAGTAAGCTTTAAAATCAGCAGTTTGGCCAAAGTAGATTCTGCTCAGGTGGTAGAAGGCCTTTGTGAAGTTGTGGATTTGAATGCAATGGAAATCGCCCGGTCCTCAGGACCATGGAATCCGGCAGTAAAGGACAGTGTGGCCGTAGACTCCTGGGTTACCTTTCCCATCTTCTACCGCTACTCAAAAAGACGTTAAACCAAACCAAAATAAATCATGAAAAAAGTAGTATCTCTTTCCTTACTCGTACTCTGCTTTGCCTGCGAAAATGAAGGGCCAGAGCCAGAAGTAGTATCAGAAGTTCTTGAAGTGATAGAAGAAAGTTCTGAAGAACAAACAAGCTCTGAGGTGTTCCTGGTGGTGGAACAAATGCCTGAATTTTCCGGTGGTATTGACGCCTGGAATAATTTCCTAAAGAACCAGATAGAATACCCTGCACAAGCAAGGCGAATGGGCGTTGAAGGAAGAGTCTTTGTCTCTTTCATAGTGCAGGCGGATGGAGAATTGACCGATATTAAAATTGTACGAGGTATTGGTGCTGGCTGTGACGAAGAGGCCCTGAGGGTGCTCAAAGAGTCGCCTTACTGGAACCCCGGTGAGCAAAGAGGCAAAAAAGTGCCCACTCGCATGTCGGTCAGCCTTACCTTTAAGATTTAAAGGGAAACCTCAGACTTTCTTGCAGGTAACGTGAAGGATTTGTGTGTGGGCCCTTCAGAGAAACAAGCGATTCTGAGACAGAACTGCAAAAAAGAAAGGGAGCCTTACAGCTCCCATTTTTATCTCAAATTCTTAATTCTCTTTAAGCAGAAGTCTTTGCTTCTTCTTCCTCTTTCAGGCTTCTTCGCAAGATCTTACCCACATTCGTTTTGGGCAACTCTGATCTGAAATCCACAAACCTCGGGCGTTTGTAATTGGTGAGTTCATGCTTGCAATACTCTTTAATCTCTTCTTCCGTCAGCGACTCATCCGCTTTCACTATAAAGGCCTTCACACATTCGGTCGACTTAGCATCAGCGATACCAATGACGGCTACTTCCAGCACTTTTGGGTGGTCAGCAATTACATTTTCTACCTCATTGGGGAATACGTTGAAGCCAGAAACATTGATCATGTCTTTCTTGCGGTCAACAATCTTGAAGTAGCCCTCAGCATCCATGGTACCGATATCACCAGTGCGGAACCAGTCTCCTTCAAAGAAGACGTCACTGTTGTCGCGCCCCCAATAGCCACTCATCACCTGAGGGCCACGGGCACATATCTCCCCTACTTCACCTTGCGGCAGAGCATTGCCTTCTTCATCCATAATGGCCAATTCAGTAGAGGACACTGGCAAGCCGATGGTGCCCATTTTATGCGTACCATCCAAAGGATTGGTTGAAAGCACCGGAGAAGTCTCACTCAGTCCATAGCCCTCCACCAGTGGCGATTGGGTTACTTCTTCCCATTTACGGGCCACAAAGTCTTGCACCGCCATGCCACCTCCCATTGAGCCTTTGAGGCTTGAGAAGTCTATGTCTTTAAAATCTTCCTGGCTTAGCAGTCCATTGAAAAGTGTGTTTACGCCAGTCATCAGAGTAAACCTGTGTTTCTTCAGTTCTTTTACAAAGCCAGGCATGTCGCGTGGGTTGGTAATGAGCACGTTTTTGGCCCCAATGTGCGCCATAAAGGTAAAGTTGACATTGAGGGCGAAGATGTGGTACATTGGTATGGCCGTGATCATGGTTTCCGCCTTGCCTACTTCCAGCAAAGGGCTAAACCAGTAGTTGACCTGAATGGTGTGCGCCACCACATTAGCATGTGAAAGTGTAGCCCCTTTAGAGACACCCGTGGTACCCCCGGTATATTGTAGGTAAACAGTATCACTGCTCTTGATTTCTGGTTTTGAATAGGCCAGTCGGGCACCATGTGCCAAAACGGACTTGAATTTGATGACTCCCGGTAGGCTAAAGGGTGGCACCATTTTCTTTACCTTTTTCACCACAAAGTTGACCAGTTTGCCCTTAAAGCCACCCAGCATGTCACCCAGCTCGGTGACTATCACATGCTTGATAGAAGTCTTGTGAAGCACCTCTTGCAGGCTATGGGCAAAGTTGGCCATGATCACCACGGCCTTTACCTGAGCATCGTTAAACTGGTGCTCCATTTCTCTGGGGGTATATAGTGGATTAGTATTGACCACGATCAAACCAGCCTTTTGCGCCCCTACCAGCGCAATGGGATATTGCAGGCAGTTGGGCATTTGTATGGCAATGCGGTCACCCTGCTCCATTTCAAGCGTATTTTGCAAATAAGCTGCAAAGGCCGTTGACAAGCGATCTACTTCGCTATAAGTCATGGTTTTACCCATGTTTTCGAAAGCCTCACGGTCAGCAAACTGCTTAAAGGCTTTGTCATAAATCTCAAGGAGAGACTCAGGGCGGTGTTCTTCTATTTCGGCAGGTATACCCTCCGGGTAACTGGCAATCCAGGGAAAAGTACTCATGGGTTAAAATTTGGCTAATGTCAAATATAAAAGAATTGACATTTCAACCGATTGCAGGAGGCAAAAGTTTGCAGATATTCAATGTATCCACCATTCCGCTGTCGTAAAACAGCTATAACCCAAGATTATTAAAAAAGACCCTCTTGAACCATGCAACAGCATTCAATAGTCAGAGAGCTCGTAAATGCCTGTACTCCCCTAATTCAATATTAGTAAAGCTCTAATTCACCGGCTTCGCATACACGGCATAGATCACATTATTGGCGCGTGATTGGGTCATGCCGTTGCCGGTATAGGGCCCTTGCGTGTTGATGCCTCCCAAGAAATAGCCAATGAGCACCTTGCTTCCGGCTGCTTTTACCTTCTTCCAATCCAGGAAATCTTCGTCATAGGCGTACTCCGAATTTTGAACAAAGTAGCCATTGGCACCCAGCCAGCTCGGCAGCAGTCCCTGAGTTTTGTCCTGAATGAATTCGACAAAGTTGCCCTTTCCATCCATCACCATGGTGTTGACCAGGCGCGACCAGGGCAGCTGCATGTCTATGGGCCAGTCGCTGCTCGATTTGACGCTGTTTGTAGTATCGTTCCAGACATAGTCGCTGATGCCTCCTATAATGGAGGTATACGTTTGTTTGAGTGAATCGTCATACATCAGCACGCTGCCAGCCTCGTATAAATTGGCCTTTTGGTCAAAGCTGCTATTCATGCTCACGGCTACAGTGCTGCCATTGGGTTGGATCAAAACCGGGTTGGTCCAGGCACCAAATTGCTTAGTAAAAACGCCAGCATAAGCCACTGCCCCTTTTCCAGCTTCAAACATGGCCGGGTGAACGTTCAAGTCACGCCTATGATAAGGTGTATAGGTACTGTCCGGCTTGTTTTCGTAGGTAAATGAAGTACCCAACGTGACCGAAGTAGGTGGCATGGCATCAAAGCTCAATTGGGTCACCTTGTTGGTGTATTTACCGGTGAGTGAGGTTTCATAAACGCCTTCATAGTCTTGTCCAAACACCAGGTAATAGTCGTTCCCTATTTTGTCCAACTCTCCACCTGTTACCTTAAAGGCATCATTCTGCAGGTCGGCTACAATGGCACTTTTGGCATCAGCCGTATTCCCGGCAATCACCGCCTTGCCCATAGCAGGCACATCAATGAAGAGCGCATGGTCAAAGGTGGTTTTGGCAAAACCTTCCGTAGCTGGGTTGCCATAGCCCCCAATGAAGATGAGCGTATTCCCTTCCTGATAGCTCTGCATGTTGGTAGACTTCAGCTGTGCAAATTGAGGCCAGGCTTCTGGTATAGGCAAGCTATAAGCTTTGCCACCATTCATGTCTACTACTGTAAGGTTGGTATTAGCAAATGACTGCGGAAAACCGGAATTCGGTCCGGAACGCCCATGAAAACCATTGATACGACCGCCCACCAGCAGCCATTTTTCATGCCCATCCGTATCGGTCCACTTGCCCATGGCCATTGAATGAATACCAGGCATGCCTGTGGGCTGGGTAGCTGCCATAGACATCTCCAGCAAATACGGAGCTTTAGTAGGCAAGGGTGCGGTGGTGGCGCCTCCCCCTCCGTTATCGTCTGAAGGTTGCGGACCACAGGAAAGGCCCAATGCAATGGCGGCAGTGAAAAGCGTTTGACGTATCATTTCTTTAGGTTCTGGTTGTTAAAAAAATCAGGATTTCAGTTGCAGGTCTACCCAAGACTGGATCAGTTTGCGCTGGGCAGAACTGATGGTGCGAGAACGGGGCATGTAGGAAGTCTTCATCCAGTTAGACAGGTCAACCCGCTGCTTCAAGGCACCTGCCAACCATGGTTGTTTCCAATTGGCTTCGTTATGATAGGACAGTGATTGCACCTGGGTCATTCCCGGAAACATCATGTAATAAGATTGGAAAACCTCATCGTAAAGTGCCTGGAAGGTCAAGGTATCGGCATTGGGACTGCCATCCTGATTGTAGTATTGTGTAAAGGCAGGGTCTCGTAGTACGCGGGTATTGATGTAAAATTCAGTGGCTCCCGAAAAATTGCCTGGTGCAGGCGTGGCTGTGGTGGGTGTAAATACATTGACATAAATCATCGGGTCGACTGTGGGAAAGCCTGTGAGCTGCACCCCATCGTAAACCGGTAAATTGAGCTGGCTAGCAGCTTCATCATAACTCAGGGCAAAGATCGGGTTCAAAGCATAGGCAAACATGTTCATCTCCAGATTTGCACTTTGCGCCACAGGCTGGCCAAATTGGAAAACCCGCAGGTAAATATTCCATGGACTGGTGCCTTGATTAAGTCCGACATCGCCACTGGCTCCCTGGTCAAAGTAGGTGCAATTTTCGTCACTGGCCACATAGTATTCCGACTCTTGCATGAGCGCCACATAGTCTCCCTTGTAGTTATTGCCCCACAAGGAGAAAGCGGTCGTAGCCGGGTCTTTGGGGTCCACAATCTCTGACAGGCTCACCGGTAAGTCGAGCATCCCTCCTGTTTTTATGTAGTCATCAATGGTATAAGTGCTGTTATCAATATTCACTGAGGCTATCACATGGTCGGTTTGCGCGGTGCCTACTCTTATGTCCCACTGGCCTACATTGGTAAGTTCGTAAGATATATCCAGGTCGGGGTCAGTACTGATTTTGTATTTATTTGAGGGTTGAAGTGGCGGTGGTGTCAACCTGTTTTCCTGCAAACTGTTGCCCATGTCTACTGAGAGCATTCCACTACCCGTGTCCAGATTGAACATGGCAGGCGCAATGGCATTGGGTTTTACAGGGTTGCCCCCCATTTCAAGTACCGCATTTTGTGGGGTCACATCAAATGGATTGCCTGGAGAGGGGTTCAAAAGCCTGCCCATGGGTGCCGTTTTCATATCGCCCTCATACCAAGGTGTGATCGAACCAATTATGGTGAGTAAGGCAGGATTGGGGGGATACTTATCCTCTGGTGTAGGCTTTAGTTCCGTGTCATAGTCGGGCACACGAGCCTCATATACTTCATAAAACGAATAGCGTACAAAGGCACCCAAAACTTTATCTGTGGCACCACCAGCCTGAAAGGCAGCTTCCAGTTGAAACCAGCCTTGTCCCATGTCTTCTTTTGGAATGGCGTGATACACAGCTCCGCTGGCAATCATTGGGCTGGGCGGCAGGTTGACCACACGGTTAAAGTTGATCCAGCGGGTCATGCCCTTGCTGGGGGTGCCCGTCATTACCGCGGTATTAGCGGCATCGTATAGAAATAGCGAGTCGTTGAAAAACTGCGATGAATAAGGTGCAGAGGGATTCATGTCGCAAATGCTGCCCATGGGAGTAGCCTGCAACGGGTTGAACAGGTTGCAGTTACTGAATTTCGTTTTGAGGTAAGGCACCAAAGCTTCAGGGCAGCCGGTGGAGTCGTCTGGGGTGAAGATATTCACCGAACCATCGGAGGGTGGCGTAACAATGCTCTGAACATCAGCTCCCTCAATGGTCACCTCCATGCCTCCGTTATAGTTCCACTCACCCGGGGTCAGGTTTTTGGCATAGATGGTGGTTTGCTGAGCAGCGGGTACCTCATTCCACTGGCCATCGTAACGATCCTTTGCCGTTTTGTACAGCGTCACAAAGCTTTCATCAACAGAAGAATGACCTAGAGGCTCCTTCGCCCATTCGTAATAATTATCCGCATTTACGGTGTCAATTGCCACATAATAAATGGGGTAATCTCCCACCATCACTTTCACAAAAGTGTATTGATCGCCCAGCGCCTGTTGGGTCAGCGGACTCACATATAATCGAGGAGGAATAAAGGCATGTACCTCTATGATGTCATTGAGCATGATGCCAGGGTTTACCTGCCCTGCCGGCCCCATGCTGGCCATAAAATCGTTGTTATTTGCGGTTCCTACGTTGGTCGAGGCCTTTCCATGGAAATTGATCCTCGGATAATCGAATTGTGCCATTGGTGATGAGTGTGTGTACTACCAATCTAAAAATTATTTGAGTATAAACCCAGTCACACACAGATCAGGTTGCTCATTTTATCATCACTATTCTTATAACAGAAATGGCTTTTTTATCATAACTCATAGTGCCGAAAAAGCCCTCCCCTATGCCTTTCGTATGCCATTACACCAACCCGGTGTATCTCAATGTGGAATTTTTTAACAATTTCATTTGCGTAACCAAATGATTACATATATTTGTAACCAATCGGTTACCTAAAAACAAGTAGCCACTTTTATCCATGTATTTATCTATTTTTAATCTCAAGAAATTTACCACTATGCGCCAGTCAAGCCCACCCGCTGATAGAACACTCACCATTAAAAAGACATTGAAAGCACCTGTATCCCTGGTTTGGGAAGCATGGACTAACCCCGAGCACATTGCAGGCTGGTGGGGACCTGCCGGCATGAACACCAAAGTAAATACTCATGATTTTCAGGTAGGTGGTGCATGGAACTACGCCATGACCATGCCCGATGGCAATGAATTTACCGCAGAAGGGGTCTATTCACTGATTGATGAAATGAGTAGAATCTTTACTTCCGCCAACTTTCGCCCTATGACAGAGGGCGTGGAAATGCAATCTCATTTTGAAGCCAAGGGAGAAGAGACTGAATTCACTTTTCACGTGATTCATGACACGGCCGAGTATTGCCAGCAGCAAGAGCAAATGGGCTTTTACAATGGCTGGGGTTCCGTTTTCGACCGACTAGAAGCACATTTGACAGCTTCTGCTTAAATTGATACCCAGCGGCTTATTAGAAAATGGAATTTAAACTGACCACAATAATTGAAGCTTCACCCCAGGCCGTTTACGAGGCCTGGCTTAGCAGTGAAACTCATGGCGATATGACCGGAGGTGAGGCACATATCTCAGCCGAGCCTGGTTCCAGCTTCAGTGCCTGGGATGGCTATATTGAGGGGGCAATTCTGGAACTGAAGCTCAATAAGCGGATCTATCAAAGCTGGAGAACTACCGAATTTTCCGAAAATGAAGAAGACTCTTTTGTGGAAGTGCTTTTGTCAGAAACCGATGGAAATACCGAATTGACCCTAATTCACACCAATCTGCCAGCACATGGCGAGCAATACCGAACGGGTTGGAAAAACCATTACTTCCAACCCATGAAAGAATACTTTTCGTCCTAACAGAGTATGCCTAATTTAGGGCATGCGTTATGCCCACACCAACATCATCGCCAAGGACTGGCAAAAGCTGGTCGACTTTTACATTGCTGTTTTTGAATGTGAATTGAAGCCACCTGTTC
>Ga0316204_10004782_pt1 | contig 23691 bp, 21 predicted proteins | sample 6monrhotite_MG_2_FD_205661 | JGI IMG/M metagenome (GOLD analysis project Ga0316204, IMG submission 205661) | Microbial mat bacterial communities from mineral coupon in-situ incubated in ocean water Damariscotta River, Maine, United States -... | ecosystem: Environmental > Aquatic > Marine >... | reverse complement strand
ATCAAAATGGCAATCCTGTAAATGAGTATATCTATTTAAATGAGACGCCTGTTGCGGTTATTAAGCAGAATAATATCTATTTTATACACACAGATCATCTCGGCACGCCACGCAAGATAACCGATATCAACCAAACTCCTATATGGGAATGGAGTAATAGCGAGTCTTTTGGAAATAACCTTGCAAATAGTGATCCGGATGGTGACGGGAATATTTTTGAATATAATCAACGTCTTGCAGGACAGTATTATGATGTAGAGACGGGGTTACACTATAATTACTTTCGGTATTACGACCCATCAACAGGCCGCTATATAACCAGTGATCCGATTGGGTTGGCTGGCGGTCTGAATACGTATGGGTATGTTGGAGGCAATCCTCTGAAAAGTATTGATTTGTATGGACTTGCAACGTGGCCTACAGATTATACTAATGTAACCGACCCGTATGGGTCGCGCGGTGGCAATCATACTGGTGCAGATATAAGAAATCCCGTAGGTGGTAATGTATATGCTGCAGATAGTGGAAAAGTAATTGGTGTATATAATAATCCTAAGGGTGGTAATCAAATTCGCATTCAACATCCTGATGGTTCAGTAACAGGTTACGCACATACTGCGCCTGTTGTGCGTAACGGACAAATCGTAAATGATGGTCAAGTTATTGGTAATTCAGACAACAGTGGTATGGCAACAGGTCCTCACCTTCATATCACATACAGGCCTTGCCTGTTCTGCCCAAAAGATGACCCAATGAAAAAACTTCCTCCACCTGGAACTTGCAAATGAAGACACAGATACGAGCATTTTTAATGCTTTTACTTTCAATGTTGGTTACACAGTCATGTGCTGGCACTAACAATACAAATCTTAGCATTATTGATGCTGAACATAGACTTTATAGTGAGTCTAGTGCACTAGCACTTGATTGGCTTAAAGCATTAGCCGTAGAAGATAGTGGATTATTACTTGAATATGCACTGCCAGAATATAAGCAAAGTGTAAAAACAGGAGTTGAGAATAAAGATTCTAAGTTATTTAGATATTTTTATGGCAGTAGTAACTCGGTTTCCAAGGTTCTCAGAAGTCTAGTCGAACAAGACTATTTCCTTTTGGCGCACAATTCTAATAATAAAACTTATGGAATAAGCATCTGTTATTTCGATGCAGAAAAGAATCAATTGCACACTAATATCGAGAAAATTAATTTTTATAATATGAGCACAAAAAAGCATGGTTATTGCCAGTATTTTTTTAAAGCAGACGGCAAATGGCATGCATCCTTCGAGTTAAATTAATGCATATAGTTAGTGTGCATAAAAAGACATCATCGACATAAATATACATTGCATTGAATGATCATCATCAGAAGTCTGGTCAGGAGTTTTCGATTTATGTGGCCAGAGAGTTTAGGCGGGGTGGGTAATCGAGTGCAGCGCCAGTAGGCGATTAAAAAGGTCTTAGGTGGCAACCTATGGAAAGATGGCAAGACTTTTTTGGTTTTAGTGGCAAGGTTGGGCCGGAATCGTGGCATTTTTAGTCTGGAATATGCATCTGCGTATTCCATATAAAATGACCACCCAGTACAGTTTGGTTTTGCCACCAAATCCAAAAAAGTATTGCCGCCTATCTATCTAGTCATTGCCATTTGTTAGTACTTGTATGTTTCTTTCACCAGGTATAATTCTTTTCTGTTTATTTGTCGAAAGCAGTGTTTGGATGGGAGTGGAATACCCCGCTTCCTTGCAATCCTTTCTTCATCAAGAATTTCACTTTCTAGTTCAGAAATTTTTAGAGCCTTCCTTGATTTATACGGCTCAACAAACCAAGTTGGCTCAATATAATATTGACTAAGGATGGGCCATCGAATAAAAAGCTGCGGTGTATTACACACAACATGTGGGAATATTTTTCTTGTTTGTTTTGCACACTCATGACGAATCAAGGAATATCATCGTGTGGTGATTCTCTTGATAAGGCAGTTAGAACTACTAAGTCATCAAAATTGGCATGCTCCGCTATGGAATTAATTAGCTCCGGAGTAATTTCTTTGCGATTGAACATATAATCTGATTCATTTTTTATTGGAAGTTTTTTATATATAAGTTGTTGTATCTCATCATTTACTGTTGTTAAGCAACTTTTTACATTTTTGTATCCAGGTTTTTTTAAATGCAGTAGGCTCCAATAGGGGTGAAATCGCCATTTTCGGATACTACATTCGTGCATATCATTATCTTCTAAGCGGTTCTGAATTCTCTTGCAGGTAATATCATAGGGAAGCCTCCCATTGCACATCTTCGCGTATCGGCCTGTAAAATCACCGTATTTCTTACCGTCAACGAAACGCTCAAGTTGTGTTCTGTTCCAAATACCGCCAAGCGAAATAGCATGATCCGCATAAGCGAAGGGGTCACGTCTTTACTTATAAGCGAAGGGGTCACGTCTTTACTTATAGTAATTAATATCCTACAGTTTAAGCATGTCCCGTCCTTTACGCATCGAATATGAGAATGCCTATTATCATGTCATGAACCGTGGACGCGGACGGCAGACTGTGTTTCATGATGAGCGGTATTACGAGGCGTTTTATCAGGGCCTGGCAGAAGCACACCAGCGTTTTGGCCTGGAAATACATGCCTACTGCCTGATGGGCAATCATTATCATCTGCTGGTGCGTACGCCCCGGGGTAATCTGGGCCGGGCTATGCGGCATGTGAATGGACTCTATACACAGCGATACAATCGTTTAAAACGTACCGATGGTCCGTTATTTCGTGGTCGTTATAAAGCCATACACATTGACGCCAGTGCCTATTTGTTACAGGTGAGCCGGTACATCCACCGAAATCCTGTCGAGACCATGCGTCCCCTGGTGAATCAACTTGAGCAGTACCCGTGGTCCAGTTATCCCTCCTATATTCAAAAGCAGGCAACGCCGCAGTGGTTATACCGCGAAGCGGTGTATGGCGAACTGGGTACCTCGCAGCGGTATGCCGGTTACCGCCGTTATGTTGAGGCGGGTACTGATGAGGAGACACGCCGCTTTTATGCCAAGCAACACTATTCGGCGATATGGGGTGACCCGCATTTTGTCCAACAGGCGTATGCGCATTCAAATTATTGGCAGAAGGAGGTTTCGCGCAGTAGCGCTTTAGCACCCGTGGCGATAGACGCCATTGTCAGTCGTGTGGCTCAATATTATAAGTGTAGTGAACAGAGCATATACCAGGCGCAACGAGGCAGGGGGAGCAAAAATCTGCCGCGTTGGATAGCGATGAAATTGAGTCAGGATTACTCCGGCCAGTCGCTTTCGGATATTGCGGAGCGGTTTGGCGTTGGTCATTATTGTACCGTGTCACAGACCATTGCGCGGTTAAAGCGATGTATTGATGAGGACGGTCGGCTTCGAGAACAGTTAAATGCTATAAGTAAAGACCTGACCCTGTAACTCTCTGCTTGATCGCATCGATGAGGATGCGGATACCCAGGCCAGGGACGAGGGGGTTCTGGACATTTCTGAACTCGATGGTTTTTTTACTGCGATTGTCAGTGGCCCGATAATGATTCCACCATCGCAATGGCTTCCAGTAGTGTGGGGTGATTTTGAACCGGAGTGGGAGAGTGAAGAAGAGTTTGAGGAAATCCTTTCGCTGCTGATGCGTCATATGAATGGTATCGCAGCGACCTTGATGGAGCATGCGGACGATTTCGAACCGCTTTTTCTGGAGCGTGAGGTTGAAGGCAAGGTCTACCCTATCGTCGATGAGTGGTGTGAAGGTTATGCGCAAGGTGTGGCTTTGGCGGCGGATCAGTGGAACAGGGGTGGTCAGGAGATGACAATTCTGCTCACGCCGATTCTGGCCTTTAGCAGTGAAACCGATTGGCGTGGACACGATTTCAATGATGTCGAAATCGACAATGTCCGGAGCGCGATCACCCCCAATGTGCGGGAAATTCATGCTTTCTGGTTGGCACGGCGTGAAGATTCTGCACCTGCTTCAAAGCCCGTGCGCCGGTGCGAACCGCGGGTGGGGCGCAACGATCCCTGCCCCTGTGGCAGCGGCAAGAAATATAAAAAATGCTGTTTACACTAAAATAATTCATTGGGCTTAATTGAGAGCGTAAATCTTTTGAAAGATAATGGTAGATATGATGTATCCGCTTCGGTAGCAGCTTTGTTCTAGCCGGACTCGAATGACATGGTGATTAAGATAAAAAGGTCAGATTCAATTGGGGATCAAGGGATCAGAACACTTGAAAGAGAGTGCTTATATAAAAGCCTGGTTTAAAAGTAAAACAGCGGATCGTGTTCTCTTGCCTGTGCGAGAGGTAATTGTCAATTTGATTGATCGCGATAGTAGCGCTCTGGATGTAGGCTGTGGCACAGGTGATTTGTTGTTTAAGGTCTCTAATAAAATCAGGTTCGGCTTAGGTGTTGATATGGATCGTTCTATGATCAACTTTGCCAATAAACGAAAAGATAAAAAGAAGGTTTCGAATCTGGAATTTATGTGCGAGGATTTCTCCACGCCAGAGTTATTGTCAGATAGACATTTTGATGTTTCCACAAGTACATTATGTTTGCATGAGATGACAGAGAAAGCAGCTGTTAGTACTTTAAGATTAATGGCAAAACATTCATCACGAATAATAATCGCAGATTTTTTAAAACCTAAAATGTACTGGGGTAAAGTTTCAATAGAAGTTGATGAGTTTTTCTCGGGTCATTATGACAGATTTAAAAATTATCGTAAAAACGGTGGATTGCTTTATTTGGCAGAACTGGCTGGTGTAAAAGTGTTGTCTGAAATATCCTCACCGATAGATGGGATTGGTGTTTGGGTCTTAAGCAAGTAGTGTGGGCACTGCCCACCGTAGTAATATTCAATACAATAAATGGTAGGCTTAACCCACATTACGAAATTTTCTGAGCTATGGCTATAAACAACTTGGGTGCAACGCTTGCACCTGATGAGATTTCGCGACAGCCTTACTTATTTTCCAGTCATTTATGACTTAATTAGATTTTTTTCATAAACTTTTGCGATGTGTTTACCATCCCAAACATATGAAAGATGAGGCCCAGGTCGTGGAAGCGTTATGCCAGGAGGTCTTAATGCCGCAATACACTGACCACCCTGATCTCTGACAGAGTTATACACAATGCCCCAAGAGTTCATATCTTTTAAAAATTGACCGAGAATCTGGCTTGGAGTCCAGTCGTCAGGATGATGTAAATATTCATATCTGTCAGCTTTGATATTATGCATAGGCTTTGCTATTTCACCTATGTAAACTCGCATGTCAATTTCACCAGGCTCCTCATTTGTTGATGAGAGAAATCGCGCGCGGTGAAATTTAGTTTCTTCAATCGCAGTATTTAGAGTCCTTGCCGCATAGTAAACACCATAACTTCCATCACTGAAGCGACTTGGACTATCTTTACTAATGTGTGTGAATGCCGCCATGATGGGAGAAGAGCCTGGGCCAGTTATACGATCCTCTGGTGAGACCAGCGCAATATCGCCTACTTCATCTCGTAGTCGGTCATTGGTTAATGACTCTACATAATATAGTTCTTCCATTAACTCGGGTTCGACAAGGCTTTCAAAAAAATTGATGGGTGGAAATTCAGAGGGGATCACTCGATATTGATGATCCCAATCAAGCTCAGTGACCGGCGGTTGTTCCACTATAGTCCGCGCTGTGCATCTAAATAACGTCTAACATCCGCTAAGTCGACAATGCTTCCAGCTAGCATTCTTTCGATAGCACTCTGGCCATGAAAGGGTGGGGCTGAATTGGGTTTGCGTACCCATTCATCGGCTGCCCGAATAGATGGGAGTAGTATATTAAGGTCTTTATAGATCCCTAATAGATAGCTGATACGTTCTACTGCATCTCGACTCAATCTACTCGCGGTCTTTTCAGCTTTCCACTTGTAGAATGTAGATTCAGGAGGAGATCCAAGTAAGGTTCGCTCTTCTGAAACGGATAAGCCCCAACGTCCTGATAAATTGAAAAAGGCTTGTAAAGCAGCACTTGCTATTTTCTTAGGATCTCTCTGAATTTGGTTCTCGACTAGAGTGGGCATAGGAGATATTCCATATATAGATAATATATACAATATACTCTAAATATAGAGTACTTCAAGTTGATCTTGCTAAGATCTAAAGAATTCAGTTTTAAATCTTGCATAAACCAAATTAGATATTTTTATATAAAACAGCTAGTTATGTTGATATCTTTAAATATTTAGAATTTAACGCATTATTGATACAGTGTTGTTTTGTTTGTTTCGGTTATTGCGTTTATTTCGTTTGTTGTCTAGAATTCACTATGAGTGGTATTAAGATTTAGGAGTACTAGAAATGGCACAAGCATTCAAAATTTCAGATCAGACAACTCCACCACCTAGCGCTGAAGATATGCAAATTGCGGCTGAAAGCAGTCGTCAATTAGCCGCTGTTATTGGTCGTGGAGACAACGCTCGTATTCGTATCGTAGATGGTGACCAAGATATTACGGTTCCAGTATCAGCAATGCGTATGCTGGTTGATATATTGGCTCATATGGCTGAGGGTGAAGCGATGGCCTTAATCCCACAGGATGCGGAGCTGACAACGCAACAAGCAGCGGATTTTTTGAATGTCTCACGACCATTCTTCGTCAAACTGTTGGAGGAAGGTAAACTCGATTTTCATAAAGTGGGGAGTCACCGTAGAGTCTATTTTCGCGACCTGGTGGCGTACAAGGAACAGAGCATGGATGAGCGTCGTACAGCATTAGATGAATTAGCGAAACAAGCTCAGGAATTAAATATGGGCTACTAGAGGTATGGCTAATTTTATCGCAGTCTTTGATGCCTCAGGGACGGAAGGAATCAATTTTAACCAGCTAACTAGGGTGAGCGCTGTCCACCGTAGTAATATTCAATTCAATAAAATAGAGGGCTTTGCCCATCGTGCGAAAATTTCTGAGCTATGGCTATAAACAATAAAGAACGTCTCGCTATTGTACTTATTTTCGTTATTGCGTTAATGGCGATCATCTTTCTTTTACGGCACGCTCCTATCCCACAAGATCCTAGCTATCATCGCTTTGCCGATACCCGATCAATGTTCTCAATCCCGAATTTCTGGGATGTAATGTCCAACTTGCCGTTTTTATTTGTTGGTGGTTTGGGTTTATACAAATTATTGGTCAGCAAGACACTTTGTATCGCAGAAGAAATCAAAACCGCGTATGTCATTTTCTTTACCGGTGTTGCGCTGGTGTCTCTCAGCTCGGTGTATTACCACCTGTGGCCCGATAATCAAACGTTGGTTTGGGACAGGTTACCAATGACCATGTCCTTTATGGCCTTGTTCGTCATTGTGGTGAGCGAGTTTATTTCGGTCTCTTTGGGCAGAGTGATATTGTGGCCTGCAATAGTGCTTGGGCTTTTATCGGTCGCTTACTGGCACGCGACGGAAATGAACGGGCAGGGGGATCTGCGGCTGTATGCCTTTGTGCAGTTTTTCCCCATGCTGGCCATGCCCATAATCTTTGTTTGTTTTCAATCCCGCTTCGATGGTGTGGTGGCCTACGGCTGGCTGCTATTGGCATATCTCATCGCCAAGGTGATGGAACATTTTGATACTGTCATCTTTAACTCACTGGGCGTTATTAGCGGTCATTCCCTTAAACACATTGCCGTGGCCGTGGGGATATATGTTTTGGTCATTGCGTACCAAAAACGGTTATATCGCCAGTGATGAAAGCCTAGAAAAAAGGCCCGAACTGCTAATACCAGTATCGGGCCTCTTGTTTGTCATTTTATTGCGCGATCTGTCTTTAAGATTGCAGCGTCATATCCTGCCCACAACACATGGGTGATTTGATCATACCGTGTCCATCTGGACACTTGGAAACCTGTACCTTGTCACCATCATTGGTAGTGATACTGTCATGTGCTAATGGTTTGTCACAGGTGCCACAAGTCATTGTACCGATACTCATGCCGCATACATCACATTTGTACATTGCCATTGTAATATCCTTAATAATTATTGGTTTAATTTTAAATTACTTGACCAGTATAGTGGAAAATTGAGCCTGTGGGTGTAGCGGTTTAGGGCATATTGATGGGGTGCTTGTCTGAGTAGGTAAATTAGGAAATAATACCCTTTATGTCTTATGGTTTTGATGGATGTTATTTCGACGCAATTGAATCCGTAACAAAAGTTAACACTTTTAGAGATAAAAAACATAGGGATGTTCCATTAAAACGCCGACATATAAATAGTATGTCAGTACAGGATGTAGGGTATGAGTAAGAAAATTGGTTTACAACTTCCGATCCGGGTTAAACCCGGTAAGGATTCCTTTGATACACATATAAAGTCTGTTGAACAATGGATAGAAGCACTGCCTCGCGCCAGTGTGGGCCATTGTGCCAAGCAAATTTATTATGCCTTGCACGAAATTAATCATCTTGATATACGTCATCAGGATCGTATTAAAATCCTCGAATTATTTCGTGAGTCTGTGCAGTACGTTACTCAGGCAATGCAAAAGCACTTTGTTGGTATTGCCGTTCCCCTTCCCGACAAAAATCAGAAAATTGCAGATGCGGCGAGACAAATTTATTATTTAATGGCCATTGGTTATCAGATTGCTATTGAAGACCTGTTGGACGGTAATCAACTGTTGCTTGATAAAAAGAAGCTGACCATTCTTATTCACCGAGCTATCAGTTATCTCAGTCGTGTCATGTTAACGACATATCAGAACTATGCGCCACTCCCTGAAAATATCTGGCTTCACATAAATAAACTATATGCCTGTTCCGAATCCCGAAAATTCCACCATACCCCTGTGCATGACAGTCAGCACCAGTACATGCAAAAAACCACAGTCGAGGATGAGTATGTCCGTATTTTATTACTCTCTTTAGCCTCGCCTTATCATTTACATCGTGGTGAGATTGATAAGGTTTATATCAATCTGGAAAGATGGAAAGGCTATGCTGTGCCGCACCGCGTCAGTGATTCGGGCAAAACGACTGGCGACTTTATGATAAATATCGAGTCTGATCTTGGTCCGGCATATCTGGCCTTACATACCGATAAAGTGGATGTGCACAATGTTCGCACTCTGGATACGTCGGCCTTACTTGAAATGTTATGTGCTGAACTTGAAAAAAGTGAAGTCATGCTTTCAAAGACGCTCATTGCCATTAATTTAGGCAAGGAAACATTGCAGCATGATTTGATTCGTCGTTTAAGCGCCTCATGGGGTGTGATTGCGAAACGTGCCCATGAACGTTTTACAAGAACAGGCAATATAAATGTTTCGGTTGGCTTAAGCGCAACACATCAGGCAATTTTAAATTACTCACAGTTGCATACCGGATTTAACGATAAGGTGGCTGAAGATGACAGCCAGATTTTACGTGTCGTCGAAACGCAAAGTCGTTACGAGGCTAATGAAGTTGAACACGTTGATGATGAAAAACCTGACATCTGGGAAATGGTGTATGCACAGGGAAAATTACAAATGATTTCTGCTCAGGACAAACCGGATCTGGTTAAGGGCAGTAGTAATTCAAAAAGTGATATGTACTGCACACTAAAGGACTGGGCCTTGGTCAATCAGAGTGAAGATGGTTACTGTATTCATTGTAATGCAGACTGTGGTCACAACGCGCAGGTAGGAGAAGTTATTGGCTTGCAACCTGTCAGGGCAGATGGTTCCACGGCGCAGTGGACGATTGGTATTATTCGCTGGATGCAAAGTGAAGGTAAACACGGTGTTAAGGTGGGTGGACAGTTTCTGAGTCGCACGGCAATTCCTGTTGGTATTGGTACGATGATTGACGAGGCAGATCACGAACAAATCCAGAGAGCATTATTATTGCCCTCCCTAAAAACCAGGGGAAGACCGAGCCGGCTGATTACGACCGGTACTACTTTGCGGGTTGGTGCCATGACCAAGATATATCTGCAGACAGGCACCATAAAAGCGAAACTGACAAAAGAATATGCCAGTGCAGGTCTTTATTATGATTTCGAATATGAAGAAATTAGTGATAAGACTATTCAGCCTGAAACGGGCGAGCCCAAGCCTGGAGAAGAAGGTTTTGAAGATGTCTGGTCGAGTATCTGAATCGTGGGCGTTTGATTAATAGAGGCGAGGTGATTTTATCCTGGCCATAATCAGGTCTGTTGAAAAGAGTATGGCTATGCCATTTTCAGAACGCGATTAGTTTAAAAACACTCCGCCACCGTTTTTTGCTTGACGATTTATTGCACAGATTTTAATTTATAAATTATTCACTGGCAGTTGAATGAAAATGCTCAGACCATGATCATCTTCATTGCTTGCACTCATATTTCCCCCGTGTAGGTGTATGGCACTTTTGGCAATGGCAAGCCCCAAACCATAACCGCCTCTTTGTCGGTCGCGTGCTTCACCAACGCGGACGAAAGGTTCAAATATTGATTCACACATTTCTTCAGGAATGCCGGGACCATGGTCCCGAATTTTGATCACTACCCAACCGGCTTTTTCTATATCTTTTTGTAATGAAAGTTCCACTGTGGTGTCTTCAGCAGTATAACGAATGGCATTGCGGACAACATTCTCCAGAGCACTATTTAATAGCATGCTGTTACCCTTGATGGTGGTGGGCATGGTATGTGTGATTTTAACATCGCGATTGGCTGCGTGTGCTTCGTAAGAGGCATCATTGGCAACTTCTTCGAGTAGCTTGTCAAGTTCGATTTGTTCCCGCTGGATTTTTGTGGTGCCGGTTTCCATACGCGTCAGCGATAACAGTTGGCCAATGAGTTCATTAAGTCTTTCTGCTTCACGATCAATGCGATCCAGATCTGTGGTTATATCCTTATCACCATGTTGTCGTGCTAGCCCCAGTGCTACCTGTAAACGGGCAAGGGGTGAGCGTAGCTCATGAGACGCATCTCGTAACAGTTGTTTGTGAGAGGTAATCAAGATTTGTAGTTGTTCGGCCATGTGATCAAAATCGTTAGCCAGTTCAACAATTTCATCCTTGCGCCTTCCCATGGAAGGTGAAACTCGCTGGCTTAAGTCACCTTGTGCCATTTTTTTGCTGGCCTGCCGCAGACGGCCTATGGGAGCGGTCAGATAACGTGCAAGAAGTAAACAGACGATTCCACTGACAAATGTAGCGAGTAGAATAGGAGTAGTGATTACTCTTGGTCTGTTCAGAACACGATTCAGAGTAACAGCACGAAAATCGGGTATCAGATGATAATGCTGGCCATTGAGAGTAATGGTGCGACGATAAGGATGGCGATGTTCATGTTCATTATCATGATTTTCATGATTGGAATTATGTTTTAATCTTAGTATGCGTTGTTGAAGACGAAATGCTACCGGGCGACCGAGCAAGTCGTCACCGTCTTCGTTGAGTAGCAAATATGGAATAGTTTCACGTCGATCCAGCTGTTTTAACCAGTGACGTAATGTTTTAATGTCTCCACTTTGGGCAATGTCTCGTGCTTGCTTGATATATTTAATCGTCTTGAATTTTGGCTGACTGCTGTTTGCCTCGCTGCGCGTTTTTTCAAGGTGATGTGATGTGGCCCACAAGGTTAGGCCGGCAAACAGGATTAATGCGAGCCAGAATGAGACAAATATTTTCCAAAATAGACTTTTCATCTTAAGGCTTTACTTTATGTATTGGTAGCCGATGCCGCGGATGGTTTTGATACGATCTTCACCATCGAGAAACAGTCCCAGTTTTTTGCGCAGATTACTGACATGCACATCCAGGCTGCGATCGTAAGGATTGAGTTGACGTCCCAGACCGCGTTCCGACAGGTCTTTTTTTGTGACTACCTGCCCGGCATCCTCCAGCAACACTTCCAGCACCCGGTATTCAGTGCTTGTCATAAGGACCGGTTGATTATTGAGAAGCACTCGGTGTGCACTACGTTGTAGTTCGATATCACCAATCGTTAAAATTTCAGCAGCGGGAAGAGCTGTTTCAGTGGCGGGTTCGCTACGGCGCAGAATGGCCCGCATGTGTGCCACCAGTACCCGTGGATTACAGGGTTTGGCCAGATAGTCATCAGCACCGATTTCCAGTCCGACAATATTATCCACATCTTCGCCTCTGGCCGTCAGCATTAGTACCGGCACCTGTGAATGGGTACGTAATTGACGCAGTACATCAAAGCCATTGAGTGCTGGCATCATTACATCAAGAATAATAAGTTCGTAATGACCCGTGTTGGCTTTTTCCAGCGCAGTTTTGCCATCATGCGCGGTATCTACCTTAAAACCTTCCTGGCCAAGGTATTCTACCAGCAGCTCGGCCAGTTCCTCATCATCGTCTGCGAGCAGTATCCGGTTCATAAAATAATGGTATAACCTGATGAACAATTGACTGTTACTATGCCACAGACAGTAAGCGAGGAAACAGACTAATAACGCTGTCTTTACAAACTTTTACATAACTTTACGGTCCGATTACCCACATTGACGTAATATCGCTCTAAGCTATACACATCATTTGAACAGATTAATTGAATGTTTTAAACCTGGAGGAAATTATTATGAATAAAATTGTAACTACAATGCTTGTCAGTAGCCTGACATTGGGTGGTTTCGCACTGGCCAACGCGAGTGATGACAACCGATATGAAAAGCGTGAGCATGCGGGAAAATACTGTGACAAACATGGTAAGGGATTTGATTCTCGGATTGAACGCATGACTGAACATCTGGGACTTAATGATGAGCAGGCAAAACAGGTACGTGCTGTGCGTGATAACTATCATCCACAAATGCTTGCGCTTCGCGACAAAATAAAAGCCAACCGAAAACAATTACGTGAAGTAATGCATGCAGATACAGTTGATCAGGCTAAAGTAGAAAAACTGGCGCAAAAAATGGGAGCCTTAAAGGCTGATAAAATTATCTTGCGCAGCAAAATGCGTGTTGAGATGAACAAAGTGTTAACTAATGAGCAGCGTAAAAAAATGAGCGAGCGGAAAGAAGGTCGTGGTCATGGCCATGGTTACAAACACCATGATTAATATTTAATTTCAGACAAAAAAACGGCCGGGTAACCGGCCATTTTTTTTAAAGTCTAAGCTTATAGTGATTTTTAATTATTCGGATTGTTGAATGCTTTTATTTATTTGTCTTTACCAATAGCGATGCCGACTTCTAATGCTTCGAACCAATCAAGGAAATGCTGTACATTCTCGCCTTTGAATATTCGACCATGTTGAGGCGCCATGATGTCGATGTCCAGCTCACGTGCACGTCTGACCCAATCATTCTTTGCCCGGTTAGAAGGCATCCAGCGTTGGTGAAACATTTTCATCCTGGGGATATGTTCTTCAAAGTTTTCGACAAAAAGTGGTGATCCGGCTTGCTCTAACGCAGCACCAACATCGCCACTCATGAGTATTTTTGCCTTCGGATCATAGACATGATAGTTGCCGGATGCATGCAGGTAATGTGCAGGAATAAATTCAAGCGTCAGCGAGCCCAGATTAATGCTACCACCCTCATCAGGAATACCGACATATTCAATATTTTCCATACCGAAGTGACGCAAAAAACCTTCCCATATCCACGGGGCATGCAGACGCGCATGGGGCAGTGCCTGATCCCATAGTCCTAAGGATGAAATAATATCGGGGTCCTGATGGGAGGCAAAAAGATCTGTAATCTGATCCACTTTTGCATGATGCAGTATGGCACCTAACATAGGGGCAAAAACTTCGATGCCCCCGGGGTCCATCAACAGGGCACGATCACCGGAGATAACCATGTATTGATTTGTGTCGATGATACTTTCTGGCTTTTCTGCATCACGGCCAAACATAATCCATTGGTGATTTTGCTGATATATTTTAGTTGCCAACATGTTTCAGGTTTCTCTATGCAGTTTTATGAGCATTCTTTTTAACAGTGTCCAGATACTGATAACTGTCACGGACTTTTTCTTTGATATAGTCTGCCGCATCTTCCAGGTTGTTGGCAACGACTTCCAGTTTTGCCCGGTATTCCTGCGCATCGGCAGTAACGATGCGTGAGACAGCGGCAATGGATTTTGCAGACAACATGCTTTCATCCATGGCTTCCAGTAAGACCAATAGTTGATTAAAGGTTTTCTTAAAATCTTTGTTTGCGATGAGCATATTCTTTTCTACCGAGTCCATGGCTTGTGACATAGAATCAATATAGACGGCATCCGATTGTTTTTGCCGAACATTGTCAAAACGCCGGTAAGCATCCTGTGAACGCTGTTCATGTACTGAAATCTTGGATAGCTTTAAGGCCTCATCACTAATTTCATTAACCCCCTTCATGGCCTGCTGGGAAATTTCATCAATGAAATTTGTGATGGGCTGGAACCCCATGCCTTTGTCACCCGCCTGAGCAGAGATGACCTTGGCATTTTTTGCTGCCAGCGAAACGCCCCAGGCAACATCTTTTACGCCATGTAACACGGCGGCAATACTCGCCAGGGCGATCAGTTTGTTTTCATTGTAATTTGGCTGACTTGCCATATTGTTGTGGTCCAGTTTTATATTGCAATACCGTATTTATCGGCTTATTTTGTAAAAACATGATGGCGGAGAAAACTAAGCAAAAAAGTAAAGTATTGGCAGGGCAAAATAATGGCTTCACTAAATCTACAGTAGTAAAGGGAAAAGCTGGGGCTTCCTGCAGGCTTGTTTTCCCTGATATTAGACTCGATAGACTGTGGAAATCAACGACTTAAACCTTTAATATTGCCGACCCTGTTTAATCCGTAATCAGACTAGATGAAAAAACTGCTTATCCGCACTTTCGGTTGCCAGATGAACGAGTACGATACCGCCAAAATGGCTGATGTGCTCAAGGCCTCCCATGGTCTGGAATTGACAGAGAGCCCGGAAGCGGCGGACATACTCTTATTGAATACCTGCTCGGTGCGGGAAAAGGCGCAGGAAAAAGTCTTTTCCTATCTGGGTATGTGGCGCCCCCTGAAAGAGGCCAATCCTGATGTCATCATCGGCGTAGGTGGTTGTGTTGCCAGCCAGGAAGGTGAGGCAATTCTTAAGCGCGCGCCTTATGTCGATTTAATCTTTGGCCCACAGACGTTGCATCGTCTGCCCAATATGGTCAACGATGTAATCAACAAGCGTCAGCCCTCGATTGATATCAGTTTTCCCGAGATTGAAAAATTCGATCACATGCCGCTGGCCGAGGCCGATGGTCCCAGTGCCTATGTCTCCATCATGGAAGGCTGCTCTAAATACTGTACCTTTTGCGTAGTGCCCTATACCCGTGGCGAGGAAGTCAGCCGTCCCTTTGATGATGTGATTGTTGAAGTGGCACAGCTGGCTGAGCAGGGCGTGCGTGAGATCAATCTACTGGGTCAGAACGTGAATGCCTACCGGGGTGACATGCATGATGGTGGTGTCGCGGATCTGGCGTTATTAATCCATTATGTCGCTGCCATTGAAGGCATCGACCGGATTCGCTATACCACCTCACACCCTATCGAGATGACCGATAGTCTGATCCAGGCCTATGCCGAGATTCCGGAACTGGTATCGCATTTACACCTGCCAGTGCAATCCGGCTCCGATCGTATTCTGGCCCAAATGAAACGCAAACATACGGCGCTGGAGTACAAGGCGACAATACGTAAACTCAAGGCTGCCAGGCCAGATATTTGCCTGTCCTCAGACTTTATTATCGGCTTTCCCGGCGAGACGGATGCCGATTTCGAAGCCACCATGAATTTGATTGCTGATGTGGGTTTCGACCTGTCGTTTAGCTTTATCTATAGTCCACGGCCGGGTACGCCCGCCTCCAGCTTGCCCGACGATGTGCCGCTGGCGGTCAAAAAAGAGCGTCTTTCGATATTGCAAAACCGCATCAACCAGCAGGCGCAGGAAATCAGCCGCCGCATGGTGGGTAGCACTCAACGCATCCTGGTGACGGGGACATCCCGGAAAGATCCAGGCCAACTTGCAGGACGCACAGCCAATAATCGTGTGGTAAACTTTGATGGTGACCCTGAATCCATTGGTGATTTTGTAAACGTGAGTATTACTGAAGCACTCCCAAATTCTCTACGCGGCCAGCTGCTTGACGCTACCGCCCACTGCGCCTGATCCCTACAGCCAATCTCTCGACCTGTTTTGAATAGCCCAAATACCATGGAAGTCATTCTAGAACCTGCTGACAATAAGCGTTTGGCAAATTTGTGCGGCCAGTTTGATGAACACCTGCGTCAGATTGAACGACGTCTGGGCGTTGAGTTGAATAATCGAGGCAATCATTTTCGGCTGATGGGCACCCCGGCATCGGTACAGGCCGCTGAAAAAGTGCTGTCCCAGCTTTATGAAGAGACGGAAAAAGAGATTCTCGATCCGACAAGCGTAAACCTTGTCTTGCAGGATTCCGGTGTCGATTTACTCGTCGCCAGGGGCCCTGGCGTTGACGATATTGTTATTCAGACGAAGCGCGGTATGGTCCGTGGTCGTGGCCCAAATCAACAACAGTACCTGCAAAGTATTCAAAAGCATGACCTGAGTTTTGGGATTGGTCCGGCAGGTACAGGTAAGACCTATCTGGCGGTGGCCTGTGCCGTGGATGCCATGGAACGGAATCAGGTTCGCAGAATAATATTAACCCGACCGGCCGTAGAAAGTGGTGAGCGTTTGGGGTTTTTACCGGGTGATCTGGCACAGAAGATCGATCCGTATTTGCGACCACTCTATGATGCCTTGTATGAAATGCTTGGTTTTGAGACGGTTGCCAAGTTGATTGAAAGTAATGTTATTGAGGTTGCCCCCCTGGCGTTTATGCGTGGCCGCACCTTGAACGACGCCTTTATTATTCTTGATGAAGCGCAAAATACCACAGCGGAACAAATGAAAATGTTCTTAACCCGAATCGGGTTTGGTTCTACGGCAGTCGTTACCGGTGATGTGACACAAATTGATTTACCGCGCGGTCAACTATCAGGCTTGCGACAGGCGGCAGAGGTTTTGCGTGACGTTAGTGCCATTAGCTTTACCTTTTTTAGTGCGAAAGATGTCGTGCGACATCCTTTGGTGCAAAGTATTGTGACGGCCTATGAAGCAGTTGATACAGGTTCAGGCAAGTAAATGACTATCCACGTTGATGTTCAGCGGGCTATACAACTTGATGAGCCTGGGGATGTTTTAATACAAAATTGGGTAGAGTTGGCTTTGAAAGGTAAACGTGATGATGCCGAGTTAACTATTCGTATTGTCGGTGAAACAGAGAGCGCTGAATTGAACCAGACCTATCGTCATAAACAGGGAGCGACAAATGTGCTGTCATTTCCCTTTGAGGCGCCTGCCGATGTGCCAATGGATTTGCTTGGTGATCTGGTGATATGTGGGCCGGTGGTTGAACAACAGGCGGCAGAACAAACGAAAAGTCGTGAGGCCCATTGGGCACATATGGTTGTGCACGGTACTTTGCACTTGCTGGGTTATGACCATATTGAAGAACAACAGGCGGAAGAAATGGAAGGCCTGGAAATTTCAATTTTAGACACGATGGGATTTCCAAATCCGTATAAAGAGGAAAACGAAAGACAATGAGTGAAGATCGATCGAGTCAGCCAGTCAGTGAGAATAAGCGCACATGGCTGGAACGCTTGGGCCAGGCCTTGCAAGGTGACGTTAAGGATCAGGACCAGCTGGTAGAATCACTTCGTGGCGCGGAACAAAATAGTGTTATCGATGCTGATGCTCTGGCGATGATCGAAGGCGTCATGCAGGTTTCGGATATGCAGGTTCGTGACATTATGATTCCACGCTCACAAATGGTGGTTGTGGATCGTGATGCCGGCATCGAAAAACTCCTACCCATTGTTATTTCTTCTGCGCACTCACGTTTCCCTGTCGTTGGTGAAAATAAAGATGAAGTGATTGGGATCTTGTTGGCGAAAGATTTATTACCATTGTTTAATACGGATGTTGGTAAAAAATTAAACATACGTGATTTGCTGCGTCCTGCAGTATTTATCCCCGAAAGCAAACGACTCAATGTTCTTCTCAAAGAATTCCGTGCCAATCGGAATCATATGGCAATCGTGGTTGATGAATATGGTGGTGTTGCTGGTCTGGTAACAATCGAAGATGTTCTTGAGCAGATTGTTGGAGAAATTGCCGATGAACACGATTTTGAAGATGACCTGTACATTATGACGCATGACAATGACAAGTTCATTGTTAAGGCAATCACACCGTTGGAAGACTTTAACGAACACTTCGAGACACGTTTTAACGAAGAAGAATTCAATACTATCGGCGGTGTTGTCGTAAACGCCTTTGGTCATTTACCAAAGCGCGGTGAGAGCGTGAATTTAAAAGGCTTTCGCTTTGATATTCTGCGGGCAGACAATCGTCGTGTGCATTTGTTACAAATGACCCGTGTGCCAGATGAGCCGGTCGTTGATGAAGCATCAAACGATTAATGGAGTAGTGACTTGAATCGTTGGCTAGGGAGAGGCCTTGCAGTAGGTAGTGGTGCAGTTTTACCGTTGGCCTTTGCGCCATTGCAATGGGTATTTTTTGCCTTTGCCTCGCCTGCCGTTCTTTTTTTTCTGTGTTACCAATTACCACCACGACAGGCTGCAAAACTGGGTTATTTATTTGGCCTGGGTTTTTTTGGTATTGGTGTTTCCTGGGTCTATGTTGCCATTCACGATTTCGGTCACACTGGATCGGTGATCGCAACACTAATGACAATAATATTTGTTGCGGTACTGGCTTTATTCTTTGCCGCGCAGGGATGGTGTAGCAGTTATTTCGTACATAAATTTCCCAAGGGTAAGGCATCACTTTTTATTTCGGCGTTGGTTTTATTGCCAGCTGTATGGGTTTTGTTTGAATGGTTTCGTGGCTGGTTTTTAACGGGTTTTCCCTGGTTAAGTTTAGGTTATAGCCAAACGGATACCTGGTTAAATGGCTATGCGCCTGTTGTCGGTATCTTTGGTGTGTCCTGGATTGTGACAATTATTGCGGGTGCACTCTTGCTGGTGGTGCGTTACCGGCAAAACATTCCTTTTGTTCTGGCTGTATTGGTGGTGGCACTAGGCTGGGGTCTGCAACAAATAGAATGGTCGGAACCTGCTGGTAAGCCGTTAAGTATTAGTCTGGTGCAGGGCAATGTACCGCAAATGACCAAGTGGGATCCGGTACAGGTTGAGTTGCGCAAAAAGATTTATTCGGATATGACGCAGGGCTTATGGGATATAAGTGACGTTATCATATGGCCGGAAAATGCCATGACACTCTTTTATCATGACTTGCGTGAAGGTTTTCTCGATAGCCTGAGCCAACAGGCACATAGCCGTAAGACGGAGCTGGTGATTGGCCTGCCGGTGATGAATCTTGAAACGGAGGAATACTATAGTTCTTTTATTAGTTTGGGACCCAGCAGTGGGGTTTATCATAAACGTCATTTGGTGCCATTCGGCGAGTTTGTGCCGCTGGAAAATTTAATTCGTGGCCTGGTGAATTTTTTTGATTTACCTATGTCCAGTTTTAGTCGTGGCGATCAGGTTCAACCCTTGCTCGAAGTGGCCGGGCAGCCTTTGGCAACCTCGATATGTTATGAAGATGCCTTTGGTGAAGAAGTCATCCAGTCACTACCGCGTGCGACGTTATTGCTAAATGGTAGTAATAATGCCTGGTATGGAAACTCCTGGGCACCACATCAACATTTACAAATTTCACGAATGCGTAGCATTGAAACCGGGCGAGACATGATACGCGCAACCACCAATGGTATATCGGCCTATATCGATTACCGGGGTAATATTAAATCACGAACCCCTCAGTTTGAACAAACGGTTCTAACGGACACCGTGCAACCACGAAAGGGTAGTACGCCTTATGTGTATTGGGGTAACAGCGGTATTATTATTCTTATCCTGCTTATCTCAGGAATAGTGCTTTATCGCGGTATTAAAAAATCATACTGATTTATGGCTAAAGCGGCACAGCGTAGGCTTGTGTAACTCTGCCATTATTTATCGTAGTAAAATTTTTAGTGCGGCGATTCAGGTAGTCTTAAGCTTCAATGCAGGATGATCTTCTTGCGGCATGTCCAGGTGATAGCCCTGTACCATATTGACACCAAATAATTTCAGCATTTCAAGGGTGTCGGCATCTTCAACAAACTCGGCCACAGTAAGCTTGCGCATGCCACGTGCTACATCAACAATAGATTTTACAAAAATCTGATTATCCCTGTCATTGGGTAAGTCACGAATAAACAGACCATCAATTTTAAGAATATCAGCCTTGAGATGTTTTAAATACGCGAAAGAGGAAAAGCCGGAACCAAAATCGTCCAGACAGGTTTGGCAGCCTGTTTGATGTAGTGATTCAATAAAACGTTGGGCGTCATGCAGGTCAGAAACAGCGGCCGTTTCCGTTAACTCTACCATCAGGCGTTTTGGTTCAACCTTGGCGGATGACAACTCGTTACGAATATACTGTGGAAGCTCTACATCATCAAAGGATCGCCCTGAAATATTTACCGCTATTGCAGGTAATGAAGGACTTTCAGAGAGCAAGCGAATACTTTCACGTATTACCCAGCGGTCGATATCAAGTATCTTGCCTGTCTTTTCAGCAGCAGGAATAAAGTGGCCAGGCATGATGATGCGGGTTGGGTCAACTTCATCCATCATGCGCACAAGTGCCTCTAAATGACAAAGCTCTCCTGTATTGGCATGATAGATCCCCTGAAAGTGAAGTTTTAATAAATTATTTTCAAGTGCATTACTGACGCGTTCATGCCAGGTAAGACGGTGTAACATTTCTCGTGACGCATCAAGATCATAGCTATAGACACGCCAGGCATTTTTTCCGGCTTCTTTTGCCAGATACATTGCCGTATCGGCATGCGCAACTAATTCTTCAGTATTGGCACCATGATCGGGGTAGAGTGCAATCCCCAGGCTGGTCGTCAGACGAAGGTTTTGTCCTTCATAGCAAAAAGGAATTTGTGCCGTGGCGCGAATAATACGTTCGGCCAGTTGAATAGCCTCTTTTTCAGTGGCATCAGGTATCAATATTGCGAATTCATCACCACCAATTCGAGAGAGTATTTCATTACGCCGTATCAAAGCGCTGACTTCACCGGCGACGCGGATCAACATGGCATCACCTGCGCGATGACCAAAGGTGTCATTAATATATTTAAATTCATCCAGGTCAAAAAATAATAATGCACCATGGGTATTGCGGCGTTCCACGTCGGCCAACATGCGTGCCAGCTCTTCCTGAAAGCGATGACGGTTGTACAAGCCAGTTAATGAATCGCGTTCGGCCAGATAAATTAATTGTTCTGCCGTTTGACGCTCACGGGTGACATCTTCATAGACCCAAAGACGACCAATAAAGCGGCCTTCCAGATCCTGCACAGGGTAAGACAACTGGGTGACAACACGTCCATCCGCCATAACAATTTCAAAAGTTTCACTGACTTCATGCGTGCCAATGACTTGTAATATGTGACGTGAAAAGTGATCTGGTCGTGATAGTACATTGGCAGAGTATTTCAATACATCCTGTGTTTGTTGGCCGGTGAGTTCAATGGTTTCCGGGATGAGCCAGACACGGCGGAAGGTAGGATTAAAATAGATAACCTGGTTATTTACGTCCTCAAACAGGATGCCGATATTCATTGCGGCCAGTAGTGAAAACATACGGGCTTTTTCCTGCTGCGATAGCGTTAACAAACGCTTTTGAATATCTTCGGATTGTTCAAGTTCCTGTACCTTATCCTGGAGATCAAGTTCGATTTTTTTGAGATGGCCAATATCGCGGGCACTGGTACGGTGGCCTATGAACCCACCCTGCGTGTCGTATATAGGTTGCCATGACATGGCTATCCATAAGTGCGAGCCATTTTTGTGCTGAATCTGGAATTCAACGTTTTCTGCTGTGTTGCCCTTAGCCGCCTGATTTAATGTTTGTCGTAATTGTTGCTGCTCTATTGGGCTGATGACTAATGGCAGGGGATACTCATCCATCGTATAGCATTCTTCCGGTGTATAGCCTGTAATGCGTGTTACTGATGGATTGACCCAAAGCAATTTACCATCGGCGTCGATCCAACTTTCCCAGTCAATGGTAAAGTCGGCAATGGCGTGGAATTGTTCTTTATTTTTATTTAGTTCTGTATGTGCCTGATAGGTTTTTTCGTACATGCTATTGACGGCTGCGGTAAGAATATCAAATTCATCTTTTCGGTGTCTTTTTGAACGTGGCAATTGTAATGGTGATGATAAATTCTGGACATCGATCTTATGTAAGTAATCGGTAATCATGGTTAAAAAACGGTTTACCTGTTGATGAAAAAACAGGAGCATAAATGCGGCAACCAAAAAAGTTTTAAAGGCATTGCTGGCAAGAATAACAGTCGCCTGATTAAAAATCAGTTTATAAACATTGTCAACATTAGCGACAACCGTTAATGAGCCAATATGTTGTAACGTATTACGATATTGATAGGTCAGTGGATACTGCCGTTTAATAATATTTTCGGTTAATAAATTACCTGCGGTTGCCCAGACCTTATCGCCTTCATGAATAACCGCATAGGTAATATTGGGTATCTGTACAATGCCCTCTAATTGTAGGTTTATTTCTTTTTTATTGGCCGCCCATAGTGATTGTGAAACAGCCTTTAGATGGACTTGTTCAATTTGTTTTAATTCTGTTTCAATTCCCCTAATTTCATTCTCATATGACCAATAGAGTTGGACGCTGGTCAGTATCAGCGTAATCGCGGAACTTAGCAGTATAATAGAGATGGTTAATCTGCGAGCCAGTGGCGAGCGTAATATTTCTCGATGTTGTCGTGATGTTGCCATTTTATTTTTTATTGATATAAGGGGAAAGTTTTTGTTCTCGAGTTCGAGCGTAAAAACCTTCCTGTTTTAGCTCACGGAGAGCCTTGGCAATTTTGGGAACAAGTTTTGAATGATGTTTATGTAAATAGATAAACATTTCCCGACTTGCCAGCACAGGTTCCAATTGATGAATATTATTGATGCCGAGTTTCTGGATAAGTGCCTGCCCCATCCATCGCGCATATAAAGCCACTTCGATGCGGTCACGTTCGAGTAAACGAAAAAGTTGAGTCGGGGTTGTCGTAGGCACCACCTGTGCGGCACCGTGAACATGTTTTTCATAGATTTTCCAGCCAGTGATGTGGCCAATCGTGTGTTGCCGAATGGCTGGCCAGCTGGACTGAATATTTGGGTTCTTACTATAGGCAACAAATTCCCAATCGATTAATTTTTCGGGAACACGTATTAGATTCGGATAGAGTTTTTCCAGGCCAGCAATGCGAACCAAATCACCGTCTTCGATGCCGGCATTGGCATTTATAAGCGCACGCTCAGCGGGTAGTTTAATGAGTTGTAATTTGATGCCAGCACGGCGAAAGGCTTCACTGGCAATGATATCGAGAAAGCCGTCTTGTTCGGGTGTGGTCAGAGGGGGTGCGTTAGTGTCATTTATTCTTAATACATGACTTGGTTTGGCATGGGCATGAACAATAATGCTTAACAGTAAAATGAGGATACTGAAGGAGTATGTTATAGACTGTTTCCTGATAGCCAAGCGATGCATCCTTTCACTATTCC
>Ga0316204_10004781_pt1 | contig 23694 bp, 21 predicted proteins | sample 6monrhotite_MG_2_FD_205661 | JGI IMG/M metagenome (GOLD analysis project Ga0316204, IMG submission 205661) | Microbial mat bacterial communities from mineral coupon in-situ incubated in ocean water Damariscotta River, Maine, United States -... | ecosystem: Environmental > Aquatic > Marine >... | reverse complement strand
AAGGTTCTGGCCAATGCGCCGGATGCGCGCGAAGGGTTTTTTGCGGTGCCGAAGGTGGTTGAATAATGTCTGATCTCAATGCTTTGACCATCGCGGATGCCCGCGACGCGCTGCGCAAGGGCGAGACCAGCGCCGTGGAAATGACCCAGGCCTGCCTGAGCGCCATCGAGGGTGCCGATGCGTTGGGCGCGTTCGTGCACAAGACGCCCGAGATCGCGCTGGAGCGTGCGGCCGCCGCCGATGCGCGTCTGCAACAGGGCGACGCGCCTGATATGTGCGGCATCCCGGTGGGCATCAAGGATCTTTTTTGCACCGAAGGCGTCGCCAGTCAGGCCGGATCGAAGATCCTGGAAGGGTTCGAACCGCAATACGAGTCGACCGTTTCAGGGCAGTTGCGCGATGCCGGTGCCGTCATGTTGGGCAAGCTCAACATGGATGAATTTGCCATGGGGAGTTCCAATGAAACCTCGGTCTATGGCAATGCCGTCAACCCCTGGCGCGCGGGCAATTCCGATGCCGCTCTGACGCCCGGCGGCTCGTCCGGTGGCTCTGCCTCTGCCGTCGCCGCCGACCTTTGTCTTGCCGCCACCGGCACCGATACTGGCGGCTCGATCCGCCAGCCCGCTGCCTTTACCGGTATCGTCGGCCTGAAACCCACCTATGGGCGCTGTTCGCGGTGGGGCATCGTGGCCTTTGCCTCGTCGCTCGATCAGGCCGGGCCGATGACCAAGACGGTGCGAGATGCCGCGATCATGGGGGCCGCGATGATGGGCCATGACGCCCGCGACAGCACCTCGGCCGACATTGCAGTGCCCGATTTCGAGGCCATGCTGACCGGCGACATTCGTGGCAAAGTGATTGGCATTCCGAAAGAATACCGGATGGAGGGGATGCCCGAAGAGATCGAGGCGCTGTGGCATCAGGGGGCCGAGATGCTGCGCGATGCAGGCGCGGACCTGCGCGATATTTCCCTGCCGCATACCAAATACGCGCTGCCGGCCTATTACGTGGTGGCCCCGGCCGAGGCCTCGTCGAACCTGGCCCGCTATGACGGCGTGCGCTTTGGCTACCGGGCCGATATGGCGGCAGGCGACGGCATCACCGAGATGTATGAAAAAACCCGCGCCGAAGGCTTTGGTGCCGAGGTCAAGCGCCGCGTGATGATCGGCACCTATGTTCTGTCGGCGGGGTTCTACGATGCCTATTACAACCGTGCCCGCAAGGTGCGCGCCCTGATCAAGCGCGACTTTGAGGATGTGTTCAATGCAGGCGTTGACAGCATCCTGACGCCCGCGACGCCGTCTGCGGCGTTCGAATTGGGTAAAGAGGTGGCCGACCCGGTCGAGATGTATCTCAACGATGTGTTCACCGTCACCGTGAACCTTGCCGGGTTGCCGGGCGTGGCGGTGCCTGCAGGTCTGGACAAAACCGGCCTGCCGCTTGGCCTGCAACTGATCGGGCGGCCCTGGGAAGAGGGCGATCTGCTCAACACGGCCTATGCGTTGGAGCAGGCGGCGGGATTTGTGGCGAAACCTGCCAAATGGTGGTAAAACCCCTGCAAAAGACGTGGCAGAGGGCGAGCAATGCGAAAATTGATGGCGATGGGGGTTCTGCTTTTGGGGGCCTGCACGGCCACGCCTGACGATACCGGCGTGGGTTTTGGCAGTTACGAGGCTCGCTCCCAGGAACGCGCCGCGCGTCAGGTCGCGGCACCCGCCGCGCCCGTTTTGCCCCCAGCACGGACCGGCGGCACCGATATTGCCACCATTGCCGAAAATGCGATTGCGGCTGCTGAAACGCCGCCCGCGCCAACAACCGGGGCCGGCAATGCGGGTTTTTCGGACGAGCAGGATTTCGGGGCCGTATCGGCCCGTGAAACCATCGAAAGCGACGCCGAACGCCGCCAAAGGATGATTGAACAACGCGTCGAGATCGCGCCGACCGCCCTGCCAACGCGGCAGGGGGCGACGGGCCCGAACATCATCGAATATGCGGTATCGACCAGCAATCCCGTCGGTCAGCAGATCTATCGCCGCTCGGGCCTGTTGGCGGGGCGCAGCGAACGCAATTGCCGGTCCTACAGGTCCGACAATCTGGCGCAGGAGGCGTTTTTGCGCCTCGGCGGGCCGGAACGCGATCGTCAGAGGCTGGACCCCGATGGCGACGGCTATGCGTGCGGATGGGATCCGACCGTGTTCCGCAACGCCGCTCAGGCCGCCCAAACCCAATGAGCCTTTCGCCAAATTTCGGGCCGCGCCGCAATGGGTTGCGCCCCGAACTTGTGGTGCTGCATTACACCGCGATGGACAGTTGCGCTGCGGCGGAGCGGGCGCTCTGCGATCCGACGCGCGAAGTTTCGGCCCATTATCTGATCTCGGAAAGTGGCGGTATCCTGGCCCTGGTAAATGAAGAAATGCGCGCCTGGCATGCCGGCGCGGGCACATGGGCCGGGGTGGGCGATGTCAATTCCCGTTCGATCGGGATCGAATTGGCAAATACCGGGTTTGCGCCCTTTGCGGCCGCGCAGATGGATGCGCTGGAAGGGCTTTTGCCGGGCATTCTGGGTCGCTGGTCCATCCCGCCAGAAGGCGTCATTGGGCATTCCGACATGGCACCGGGGCGCAAATCCGATCCAGGGCCACGGTTCGATTGGCGCAGGCTGGCGGGTCAGGGGCTGTCTGTGTGGCCTGAGGTGGCCTGCGCGGAGGGTGCATCTGCGACCGGGAAGCAGCGATTTCGGAACGCGGCACTGGATTTTGGATACCCCGATATTGCCGATGACCTGCTGCTGCAAACGGTGCGTTTGCGGTTCCGTCCCTTGGTGGCTGGCCCCCTCGATGCAACCGATATGGCGATCATGACCGATCTTGCGGCGCGCTTTGGCGTTGACCGGACGGCCCGCAACACATAGGTGACGATCTGCGCGGAGGGCTGGATGGCCGCTTGGGCGTGTTTTCTTTTTGGCGGTGCGCTCTCGAGCGTGTTTTCGCCCATGGCGAAAACACGCTCGAGAGGAAAGTCCGGACTCCCTGAAGCAGCGGTGCCGGGTAACGCCCGGGCGGAGCAATCCGACGGAAAGCGCCACAGAAATGAAACTGCCCCGATCTGATCGGGGTGAGGGTGAAACGGTGGGGTAAGAGCCCACCGGGGGGCTGGTAACAGGCCTCGCATGGCAAGCCCCACCGGGAGCAATGCCAAATAGGGATCTCGCGCGGGCCACGTCCGCAGGGCCGCTTCAGCCCGAGAGATCCGGGTTGGCAGCTAGAGCTGTCGGGCAACCGGCAGCGCAGAGGAATGGTCATCCATCCGGGCGGGGAAACCTGACCCGGGGGACAGAATCCGGCTTACAGGCCCTCCGCGCATCTTCATTTCGACACCAGACGGTGCCAACCCGTGTGGCCGCTCTCAGGCCCCTGCCGGGAGCCTTCGGGCGGCCAGCTGCCGCAGGCATCCCTTTAGACAAGCTCCCTGCAAACAGGTGCCCTTTCCTTGACAGCTTGCGCGGCCTGACCGATTGCTGTGGCCTTGTAGCTTGAGACGAGCCCAAACGCGGCCAGAGCCCAGAGCCCAGATGCCGGAGAGAGCGTGATGCAGGTTTCCTATCGCGACATGGCCCGCGTCTTTGGCCGCATCGGATTGCTCAGCTTCGGCGGACCGGCGGCGCAGATCGCGCTGATGCATCGCGAACTGGTAGAGATCCGCGACTGGCTGAGCGAAGCGCGGTTTCTGAACGCGCTGTCGTTTTGCATGTTGTTGCCGGGGCCCGAGGCGATGCAGTTGGCCACCTATGCCGGGTGGCGTCTGGGCGGCACGCGGGGCGGATTGCTGGCGGGCGGGCTGTTCGTGCTGCCGGGGGCTGTCTTGATCCTGATCCTTGCCAGCCTCTATGCCGCATATGGGCAGGTGCCGCTGGTGGCGGCGCTGTTTCTGGGCATCAAGGCCACGGTCATCATCATCGTGATCGAGGCCTTGGTGAAGGTGGCGAAACGGGCCCTGAAATCGCGTCTGGCATACGGGCTGGCGGCGGCGGCGTTTCTGGGCCTGTTTGCTTTCGATCTGCCCTTTCCCGTGATCATTGTGGGCGCGGCCCTGTTGGGCGCGCTTGCCATGGGGGCAGGGCGCGGCACGCCGGTGCCGGTTGCGGCCCGGCCGTCGGGCACGGCGGCCACGGTCGCGTTGTGGCTGGCGCTGTGGCTGCTGCCGGTGGCCGCAATATGGCTGATCGCGCCCGAGGGCGTTCTGGCGCAGGTGGCGCTGTTTTTCTCCAGGCTGGCGGTGGTCACCTTTGGCGGGGCCTATGCCGTGCTGGCCTATATGGTGCAGGGGGTGGTGGGCGATTTCGGCTGGCTGGATACCGGGCAGATGATGGATGCCCTGGGCCTGGCCGAGACCACGCCGGGGCCGCTGATTTTGGTGACCGAGTTCGTGGGCTTCATGGCGGGGGCCGGGCAGGGCGGGTTCTGGGCCGGGTTGTTGGCCGCGACGGTCACGCTTTGGGTCACTTTCGTGCCGTCATTTCTGTGGATCTTCGCCTTCGCGCCCTATGTCGAATGGATCACCGGCCAGCCGCGCCTGAACGGTGCACTTGCGGGCATCACGGCGGCGGTGGTGGGGGTGATCCTGAACCTGTCGGTCTGGTTCGGGCTGAACGTGCTTTTTGCCGATGTCGACCGGGTGGCGCTTGGCCCTGCGCGCCTGTGGCTGCCGGATCCGGCCACCCTGCAGCCCGGCGCGGTGCTGCTGGCGGGGCTTGCCGCCTGGCTGCTGATCGGGCGCAAATGGGACTTGCTGGTCGTGCTGCCGGTGATGGTCGCGGTCGGTGCGGTGTGGATGCTGGCCTTGGCCCCCGTTTTCGGTTGACACGGCCCGCCGCAGGGGTAAAAAGCGCGCTCAACCGTTAAACGCATGCGCGAGTCACCGATGACAGACGCGCGCCCCGCTGCCCAGGAGTTTTCAAATGGCGAAGCCGACCACAATCAAGATCCGCCTCAATTCCACGGCGGGCACCGGCCACTTCTACGTGACCAAGAAAAACGCCCGCACCATGACCGAAAAGATGGTCGTCAACAAATATGACCCGGTCATCCGCAAGCATGTCGAATACAAAGAAGGCAAGATCAAGTAAGCCGATCTGCCAAATCTGAACGTTCGAAACGGGCCGCGCTGACAATCAGCCGCGGCCCGTTCTGCGTTTTGCCGGGCGTGGCCTACGATTCTCGGTCAGGGCCACGAAAAAAGGGCCGGTCACATCGGACCGGCCCTTTCGCGTATCCCGTATCGGGTGGCGCTATTCCTGCGCGCCCATGAACATCAGCAGGAACTGGAACATGTTCAGGAAGGCGATGTAGAGGCTGAGCGCGCCGTCGATCGCGGCCTTGTCCAGCCATTCCTGATCGCCATGCGCGGCGTGGGCCACATATTCCGACTTGATCGACTGCGTGTAAAAGGCCGTGAGGGCCGCAAAGATCACCACGCCGATGGCCGAAATCGCCATCATCATCACGCCCGATTGCAGGAACAGGTTCAAGATCATCGCGCCGATCAGGCCGATGACACCCATCATCAGGAACGTGCCCATACCGCTGAGATCGCGTTTCGTGGTGTAGCCGTAAATGCTGAGCCCGGCAAAGGCGATGGCCGTCACCAGCAATGTCTGCACAATGGAATAGGGCGTGTAGACCAGGAAGATCGAGCTCATCGAGACGCCCATCACGGCGGCAAAGATGAAAAACCCGAGGCTGACGGCGGCAGCAGAACCGCGCCGCATCAACGCGCCCCAGCCAAAGAGAATGAAGGCCAGCGGGGCGAACATCACGACCCAACGCAGCGGCGTGGTGTAAAGCAGCTCACCCACACCGGTGAGATAGACGCCGTCACGCAGGGCAAATTCGACGCCCGCGGGATCATTGGTGATCGCCAGGCCCGCAATGGCCCACGCGGCGGCGGCGGTGATCGCCATACCACCGGACATGGTGCCATAGACCTTGTTCATATGGGACCGCAGCCCCTGGTCGATCTCAGACTGGCTGACGGCTGCGCCGCGGGTCCGGATCGTGTCAAACTCTGCCATGGAATCCTCCGATAAGGCACTCAATTCACTTGGCGGAACGCAAAACGCCCCGCCTTGCTTTGAATATCGGCAAGACGGGGCGAAATTTCAAGGATAACCAGCGCAGAACCCGAGCGTTTTGACTGGTTTTTTAAGGTTCAGCGCAGCAGCGTGGTCGGCACATTCCAGATCGGACGGGCGGACTCGGTGAAAACGTCGCGGGCCGAAAGGCCCAGGTCGCGGCGGGCATGCGCATCCAGGCGGGCCAGCGCGCGGCGTTGACGCCATGCGGCAAGACCGGCGTTGAGGAAGGTCAGGGTGCCAATGCGGCGCGAGGCGGTGAGGGGGCGGGATACGAGTGCGTAAGCCATGGGAGGGACTTTCCTGAGCGTGATATGCGGCGGTGTGATCATTTTGATGCTTGATATATAGAGGCGCGTTTGTCATTATAAAAACGAATGTTTTTGAAGTGTCACATCAAGGAACGTGATGATGAGAAATCTCGACATGACGGCCCTGCGCGCCTTTGTCACCGTTTCCGACACCGGCGGCGTGACCAAAGCCAGCGGGTTTCTGAACCTCACGCAATCGGCGGTCTCGATGCAGCTGAAGCGGCTGGAGGAAAGCGTGGGGGTGTCCTTGCTGGACCGCTCGGCCCGCAAGCTGTCGCTGACCAGCCAGGGCGAACAGATGTTGAGCTATGCGCGCCGGATGCTGTCGCTGAACGATGAGGTTCTGACCCGTCTGACATCGCAGGATTACGAGGGGCAATTGGTGCTTGGGGTGCCAAGTGACATCGTTTACCCGGCGATTCCGCAGGTTTTGCATCGCTTCAATGCAGCGTTCCCCCGGATGAAGGTGCAATTGGTCAGCTCGTTCACCTCCCGCCTGCGCCGGATGCTGGAACGCGGCGAGGTGCATCTGGCGCTGGCCACCGAGCCGCATGTGGAAAGCGGTGGCGAAACCCTGCTGGAACGTCCGCTGATCTGGGTCGGAGCGGTGGATGGGCAGCAATGGCGCAACCGTCCCTTGCGGCTGGCCTTTGAGGAGCTGTGTATCTTTCGCCATGCCGTGCAGCGGGCGCTGGATCATGCGGAGATCCCCTGGGAAATGGCCGTGGAAAGCGACAATACCCGCACCATCGAGGCCTCGATCAGCGCCGATCTGGCCGTCAATGCCTGTATCGAAGGGGCCGAGCCGCGTTATGTCACCCGGATCCGCCATGGCGGTGCGCTGCCCGACCTGCCGCAGGTCAAGATCAACATGTATGGGGCCGATCTGGCCAAGAGCGAGCCGGAATGCGCGTTGGCCGATTTCGTGCGCCAGGCGTTTGAGACGATGTGAGCCGGCGGCGCGGGAAAAATCTTCAAAAAGATTTTTTGGATGGAAGGATTTTGAAGGAAAATCCTTCGGCTCCCCTCGCCGCCGCGCTTGGCTTACATCGTCACAACCACCTTGCCGGCCGAGCGGCGCGATTTCAGCAGTGCCATCGCCTCACCGGCCTGTTCAAGCGGAAAACTTGCCCCGATATGTGGATGCAACCCGCCTGCCTCGTAGAGCGCAAAGAGCTGCTCCAGGCTTTCGGTCAGGATCTGCGGCGCAAAGCCCATATATCCGCCCCAGTAAAGCCCGATCACGCTGAGATTCTTGACCAGCAGGATATTGGCCGGGATCTGCGGCACCTCACCGCTGGCAAATCCGATGGGGATGAGCCGCCCGCCGGGATTGGTTGCCCGCATCGCCGCCTTGAACTGGTCGCCGCCAACCGCGTCATAAACCACATCGGCCCCGCCAAGTGCCTTGACCGCGGCGCGGATATCCTGGGTCTCGCTGTCGATGAGATGGGTGGCACCGGCGGCCTTGGCCACGGCCAGCTTGTCGGCCCCGCGCGCGCTGGCAATCACCTCGGCCCCGATCATTGCGCCGATCTCAACCGCGGTGAGGCCCACACCGCCCGCGGCCCCCAGAACCAGCAGCCGTTCGCCCGGCTGCAACCGTGCCCGATGTGTCAGCGCCAGATGCGACGTGCCATAGGCCACCAGAAACCCGGCCGCCTGATCGAAAGGCATCGCATCGGGGATCGGGATCATCCGGGCCACCGGAAACACACCTGCATCCGCCAAGCCCCCCTGACCGGCAAACACGGCCACGCGGGTGCCGGGGGCGGGGCCATCGGTATCGGGGCCAAGCGCCTCGACAACGCCCGCGACCTCCATACCCATGGTAAAGGGCGGCGCGGGCGTATCCTGATACTGGCCTTTCAGCATCAGAAGATCGGCAAAGTTCAGCCCGCAGGCCGCGATGCGCACCAAAGCCTCGCCCGGGCCGGGGTGAGGGACGGCAATCTCGGCAAGGGAGGGCGCGGTGTCAAAACTGGTCAGGCGGTAGGCGCGCATGATGCCCCCTTGTGGTTGAGATGCCTGCGGCAGGCTAGCGCGACGGATCGGATTTGCAACCGCAAGCTGGCGAATTGATATGCCCGGCCATGCCACCTATGGTTGCAGGGATTGCCGATCGCGGAACGTGGAGAGACGATGAGACATCCGGTTGATATGCATGTGGGAAAACGGATCAAGCATCGCCGCCGGTTGGTGCCGATGACGCAAGCGCAGCTGGCCGAACAGATCGGTGTCAAATTCCAGCAGATCCAGAAATACGAGGCCGGCACGAACCGCGTCAGCGCCTCGCGCCTGTGGGAGATTGCCCGCGCCATAGAGGTGCCGATCAGCTATTTCTTTGACGGGCTGCAAGGCGGTGCCGACGGTATCAGCCCGTTTCCCGGTGATGTGCTGGCTGATCGAGAGGCGCTGGAGCTTGTCCGTTCTTATTACGCGATCCCCGAAAACCAGCGCCGCCAGCTTTTTGAACTGGCGCGGGTGCTGTCGGGCAGCGCTGCTTGACCTTGGCGTGGGCGCGGTCCAAGGATGCCCGCATGCTGACCCGCGCCTATATCTCTGCCGCCATGGCCGCCGACCTCATGGCGACGGCCCACGCGATGGCCGATGCCGCGCGGCGCGTGATCCTGCCCTATTTTCGCAGCTCTGGATTGGCGGCCGAAAACAAGCTGGCCGCCGGGTTTGACCCCGTGACCGAAGCCGACCGTGCAGCAGAGGCCGCCATGCGCGAGATCATCGCCGCACATCGCCCCGAGGATGGCATCTTGGGCGAGGAATTTGGCCCGAAAACCGGTGCCAGCGGGCTGACCTGGGTGCTGGATCCGATTGACGGCACCCGCGGGTTTATCTCGGGCACGCCGACCTGGGGCGTCTTGATTGCCGTGGCTGACCGGGATGGACCATTTTACGGCATTATCGACCAGCCCTATATCGGCGAACGGTTTGAAGGCGGGCTTGGGCGGGCGCAGCTTGAGGGTCCGCATGGCCTCCGTTCGCTGGCGACGCGGACCAGCGACGCACTGTCCCAAGCAACACTTTTCACTACGTTTCCCGAGGTCGGGGATACGACCGACCGCGACGGGTTCAACCGCGTCCGCGACCGCGTGCAACTGACCCGCTACGGCACCGATTGCTATGCCTATGCCTTGCTGGCTGCCGGTCAGATCGATCTGGTCATCGAGGCCGGCCTGAATGCCTATGACATCGCCGCACCGATTGCAGTGATCGAGGCGGCAGGTGGCATCGTCACCGATTGGCGTGGTGGTCCGGTGCATGCTGGCGGGCGTGCGGTGGCGGCAGGCTGCGCGCAACTACACGCTGAATGCCTGAAAATCCTTTCCGATTTTTAAGATTTGCGCGCCAGTGCGAACCGGTTAGTCTTGAAAGGTCCGGCAAGCCCTTTCACCCGTGTTCTGTTGCCCGGATTTCACCCTTTACACTGAAGCGGGCAAGATGAGGTGTGAAGTGTAAATGACTGATGTTGTAATAAAATCCTGTGGCCACCTGCTAACGATGGATGATGCGGCGCGCGAGATGTCCGGTGTCGATATCCGGGTCTCGGGCGGTGTTGTGGCCGAGATTGGCACTGGTCTTACCGGTCCGCGTGAGATCAACGGCAGCGGCTGTCTCGTCACTCCGGGGTTGGTCAATACGCATCACCATCTTTTCCAGAGCCTGACCCGTGCAGTGCCGCAAGCGCAGGACGCGCTGCTTTTTGGCTGGCTGCAAACGCTCTACCCGATCTGGGCGCGGTTCGGCCCCGAGGAGGTGTATGTATCCGCCCTCACTGGTCTGGCCGAATTGGCGCTGTCGGGTTGCTCGCTGACTTCGGATCATCTTTATCTCTACCCCAATGGTGCGCGGCTCGATGACACCATCGCCGCCGCCGCCGAGATCGGCATGCGGTTCCAGCCGACGCGCGGGGCGATGTCGATCGGCGAAAGCGATGGCGGTCTGCCGCCCGACAGCCTGGTCGAACGCGAAGCGGCGATCTTGCAGGATTGCATCCGGGTGATCGACGCCTTCCACGATCCGTCCGAAGGGTCCATGTGCCGCGTCGGCATCGCGCCCTGTTCGCCCTTTTCGGTCAGCCGCGATCTGATGCGCGAGGCTGCCCTTCTGGCCCGCGACAAGGGCGTGATGCTGCACACCCACCTGGCCGAAAACGATGAGGATATCGCCTATAGCCTGGAAAAATTCGGCTGCCGCCCCGGCCAATATGCCGAGGATCTAGGCTGGACCGGTGATGATGTCTGGCACGCGCATTGCGTGAAGCTCGACGCGCAGGAGATTGATCTTTTTGCCAAAACCCGCACCGGGGTGGCGCATTGTCCATGCTCGAACTGCCGCCTTGGATCGGGCATCGCACCGGTGCGCGCGATGCGTGATGCGGGCGTCAAGGTGGGGCTTGGCGTCGATGGCTCGGCCTCCAACGATACCGGCAATCTGGTGGCCGAAGCGCGCCAGGCGCTGCTATTGCAGCGGGTAAAATCCGGGGCCGATGCAATGAGCGCGCGTGAGGCGCTGTGGATTGCCACGCGTGGCGGGGCCGAGGTTCTGGGCCGTCCCGATTGTGGCCAGATCGCGGTTGGCAAACGCGCCGATATCGCGGTCTGGGACATGTCGGGACCGTCGGCTGCGGGCAATTGGGATCTGGCGGCGCTCCTGCTGGCGGGCCCGATGACGGTGCGTGATTTGCTGGTCGAAGGCCGTCAGATCGTGGCCGATGGCCGGATGACCAGCATCGATCTTCCGAAAACGCTGGCCCGACAACGCGCCCTTGCGCAGGCCTTGATGGCCTGAGACCGCGCCGCTTGCTGAATCCAAATTCATCTTGGCCAAAAAACCTCCGCCGGAGGCATCCAACCCCACAGCGCACGCATCCCTCTGCGGCCCAAATCCGCCCCCCCTCAAACCGCGTTGGCAGGTGCGGCATGGGCATCTTCCAGCGCTGCCTTGGTGGTTTATATCTTCCGCCCGGCGACATAGACCTGCGTCACCGCCCTGTCATCGCCCATCATGATGGTCGGAAAAAGCGCCTCCCAGAGGCTCCCGGCCCGCTCTGCGCGTTGCGCGATCGCAGGTGTCGAGGCCAGATCCAGCACCACCAGATCGGCTTCGTGCCCGGCGGCCAGCCGCCCCACCTTGTCGGCGATCCGCAAGGCACGGGCCGAGCCCTCGGTGGCCAGCCAAATGAGTTCTGCCGGGTGCAGCGCCCGGCCCCTCAGCTGCGCCACCTCATAGGCCGATGCCATGGTGCGCAGCATCGAAAAGCTCGATCCGCCGCCGGTATCGGTGGCCAGTCCGACGCGAATGGCCCCGCCAGCCAGGCCCATGTCAAACAACCCCGACCCGATGAATGTGTTCGATGTCGGGCAGTGGACCAAGGCCGCCCCGACCTCGCGAAGCCGGTCCACTTCGCGCGGCTCAAGATGGATGGCATGGCCATAGACGCCGCCGGCACCCAACAGCCCATGCGCCTCGTAAGTGTCGAGATAATCGCGCGCTGTGGGGTAGAGCGATTTCACCCAGGCAATCTCGTCGGTCTGTTCGCTGAGATGCGTCTGCATCAGGCAATCGGGATGTTCGGCCCAGAGCGCGCCGAGCGCCTGTAACTGTGCCGGTGTCGAGGTCGGTGAAAACCGCGGCGTGATCACATAAGACAGCCGGTCGACCCCATGCCAGCGGGCAAGCAGCGCCTTGCTGTCATCATAGGCCGATTGCGCCGTGTCGCGCAGGCCCGCAGGCGCGGTGTCACGGTCCATGCAGGTCTTGCCCGCCAATGCGCGCAACCCGCGCACGCGCGCCTCCTCGAAATATGCATCGACGCTTTCGGGGTGGATGGTGCAATAGCTGGCCACCGTCGTGGTGCCTGCCGCAAGCACCAGGTCGAAGTACCGCGCCGCGATGGCGCGGGCATAGGCCGGGTCGGAAAACCGCATTTCTTCCGGGAAGGTATAGGTGTTCAGCCAGTCAATCAGCCGCTTGCCCCAGGAGGCGATGATCGCGGTTTGCGGGTAATGGGCATGGGCATCGACAAAACCCGGCAGGATCAGGCCCGCCCCGTGATCGGTGATGCGCGCCTGCGGGTGGTCTTTGCGCAGGTCATCGGCGCGCCCGACGGCCGCGATCCGCCCGGCGCTGATCACCACCGCCCCCCGGGCCTCGTGGCGGACGCAATCGGGGCCATCCACAAAGGGATCGCCGTCAAAAACCAAGGTCTGGCCCAGGATCAGTTTTTCGTCCATTTCCATACCTTCCGCAGCTTTCTGCCCCTGTCATATCGTGGGGGTGCCGTCTATGTTACCGGGAAAAAGCGGACAGGTCATTTTCGGGGGAAGGCGGCGCATGGTTAAGGACGACGATTCCATCGAGGGTACCCTTGAGGGTGCCTATGCGCTGGATGTGACGCTGCATGACGATGTGGTCGCAGCCGTTGATGCACGTGATGCGGCCCGGCTGAGCGCACTCTTTGATCCGCTGCATTCGGCTGACATCGCCGACCTTCTGGAACAGCTTTCGCATGGTGAACGCGCCGGGCTGCTTGGGGTCTGGAGCGCCGGTATCGACGGCGAAGTGCTGTCGGAGCTGGATGAAGCCCTGCGCGAAGATGTCATCGCTCTGCTGCCGCGAGACGTGCTGGCCGAGGCGGTGCGCGATCTCGAAAGCGACGATGTTGTCGACCTTCTGGAAGATCTGGACGATGCCGATCAGCAGGAGGCCATCCTCGATGCGCTGGATGATGTCGACCGGGCGGCGGTGGAAACGGCACTCAGCTATCCCGAGGACAGCGCCGGGCGTCTCATGCAGCGCGAGGTCGTGCGCGTGCCCGAGTTCTGGTCGGTCGGCGAGACCATCGACTTTCTGCGCAACCAGACGACGGGCCTGCCGGAACAGTTCTACCATGTCATTCTGGTCGATCCGCGCATGAAGCCGGTTGGCAATGTCACGCTTGGGCGGCTTCTGGCGACGCCGCGCGCCATCAAGATGCGCGATATCGTAGAAGAAACCTTTGTGACGATCCCCGTCGGCCAGCCGGAATCGGAGGTCGCCTATGCCTTCAACCAGTATCACCTGATTTCGGCCCCCGTGGTCGATGAGGATGGCCGGCTGGTTGGTGTCATCACCATCGACGACGCCATGATCGTGCTGGAGGAAGAGGCCGAGGAAGACATCCTGCGTCTGGCCGGTGTCGGTGAAGGCAGCCTGAGCGATCGGATTTTCGAGACCACCAAGCGCCGGTTCCCCTGGCTTTTCGTCAATCTGGTCACCGCCATCCTGGCCTCGGTGATCATCGCCCAGTTCGAGGCCACGATCGCGCAGTTTGTTGCGCTGGCGGTGCTGATGCCGATTGTGGCCTCAATGGGCGGCAATGCGGGCACCCAGAGCCTGACGGTCGCGGTGCGCGCGATAGCCACCAAAGACCTTACCGGATCGAACCTGATGCGCGTTGTCCTGCGCGAGGCGGGCGTCGGCCTGATCAACGGGCTGGTTTTTGCCGTTGTCATGGGGTTGGTCGGGTTCTTTTGGTTCGGCTCGGTTGCGTTGGGCGTCGTTATCGCCATCGCCATGGTGATCAATCTGGTCATCGCGGGGCTGGCGGGAGTGTTGATCCCGGTGGCGCTGGAACGGATGGATGTCGATCCGGCGCTGGCCTCGGGCGCGTTCGTGACGACGGTCACCGATGTGGTGGGGTTCCTGGCCTTTCTGGGGCTGGCGGCGGCGGTGTTGCTGTAGCGCGGGGGCCGGCCGGAATTCGGGATGTGTCCGATGCTATAGAACTTTGTGGAAAACCAGACTCACGTAAGCCGCCTGAGATCAGAGATTTCAACGCGTTAACTGCACCATTTCTCGGGTATTCCACAAAGGGTTTTCGTCAGCGCCGGGCCCATCATATGGCGGTTCCGGCACTTGGCGCTAATTGCGATCCGGCGCGCAGGTCGCGCGATCAGCCTGCCGGAATTTCCAGCGTGATCGTCCGGCCCGATTTTACATATTGCAGCGAGCGGTCCCCGACTGCGGCAACCCGCCCGCCATCCAGCGTGTCGCCCGATCCAACCGTCACGAACCGGCCCGATGGCAGGCGCACCAGAGCGCGCCGATCCGAGTCTGATCCCGTCACCCCGATCAAGTTGATACGGTGCAGGTTGATGGCGTTTTCGCGCGTTGCCGCCCGCGTGACAGAGGCGGAACTGGGAATATCAGGCACGACAGTGTCAGACACGCTTGCCGCCACGGGAGCGACCGCATTGGCCGCACCTGCCGTCGAGGCGACAGCGGCGGACCCGCCGGTCGGGCCCGCCGCGCGGGCCGTTTCGACAATTTCATCGATATTTCCAGGCCGCGCCCGTGGCACGAATGAAACCGCGACTGCCCATTCGCTGGTTGAAGTGACCGCAGCCGTTTCGGCCTCTGCATCGGCCAGGTCGTGAGCCGCTTCAGCCTCGGCTTCGGCGACCTCCTGAATCGAGGCCGGGCGCCCCTCGGGCCGGATCTGACCCAGTTCGGAAAGGGTGATACCGCCCAGTTGGGCGCGCTCGCGTTGCTCCTGCAAATCAGTGGGGCGACCGGCGGGGCGGCGGGTTCCCAACAGGGCGGTGTCGATGGCCCCGGCGGTCGGATCCGCGGCGGCGGTTTCGCCGGTCGGAGCGGCAATGGGGGCGGGCACATCGCCGGGGCGTTGCGGAGGCGTCAGCACCGGCGCACCGGCAATGATCAGGACGCCATCGGGGTTCAGCGTGCCCTCAGGCGTCGGCACGACCAACCCGTTTTCATCAAACACAAATTCGGTTGCAGGGTCGACCGGGCTGGATTGTCGGCGTGGCAGATCCGCGCCCGGGTTGAAGCTTGGCACCGGCAAAGCGAAGGCATCGACGCTGGCCACCTGTGGGTCGATTCCGGCCAGAACCACGCCCTCCAGCACCGTTTCAGGCGTTGGCAGGTCAATCACCGGTGGGCGTTGCCAGATACCGGTTCGGGCATAAAATTCCTCGGCCTCCGCGATCGAGGGCAGCAGCGTCTCGGGATCGACGCGCGGTACCGCGACCGGGGCTGGCCCGAGGTCAAGATCGGCGTCAATATCGGGCAGCAGCTCGGGGGCCTGCGGGGCCAGTCCCGTGACCTGCGGCGCGGCCTCCTCGGGCGTCAGGCTGGCCACGGTCGGATCGGGATCGCTTTCCTGCGGCGCAGGCTCCGACAATTGCGGCGTGTCCGATATCTGCGGCGCGCTGTCGACCTGCTCGATGCCCGCCTCCTGGCGGCCCATTCCCAACCAGCGCGCCAACGCGGTATCGGGCAGATAGAACACTGCCCAGATGGCGATAAGGCCCAGAACGGCCAACAAAATCAGCGTCAGGATAAGGCCGGCCCGCAGCGATGGCCCCCGGCTGTCGGGGTGTTTTCCCCGGCCAAGCAGGCCGTCGGTCAGGGAGGTATCGGCATCGGGATGAGAGGGCAGGGCAGGGACCGCGCGGGACCGCTTGGCGACAGGAAGGCGCGGCTTGCGCACCGACGGTGGCGCGATGTCATCGGGCGTGGCTTGGGCACTCGCAGGTTTCAGGGGTGCGGCTGTGTCGGGGGTGTCGTCGGCACCCCGATCCCTTGGCTGCGCCTTGCGAGAGAGGGCTTTCAGCCGCGCGGTGATTGATCCAATGCCCGCCGATCGCGAGGCTTCATCAGAGGCTTGCGTGGCGGCGGCCCCTGGCTTGCGCCGTGCCGACAGCCCCGAAGCGGTTTCGCGGGCCTTTTCTGCCCCGGCAGACAGGCGTTTTCCCATGGCCGACAACCGGTCGCTGGCCGTCTGCCGTTCGGCCTTGTCTTTTGCGGCCTTGGTGCCGCTGGCCTCTGTATCGGGCGGTAGTGCCAGAGCCGGACGCTGCGGCCGCGCGGCCTCGCCCTTGCGGCGCGCTCTCAGTTTGCTCTGGGTCAGCGGTGGCAAGTCGGGGGCCGGGCCAGCCGCCGCCGGGCGTTTCGGCGTCGCGCCGGGGTCATCGGCGGCAGGCTTGGAGGTGCCGCGGCCAAACCGGGGCTTCGCGACCGTATCCTGGGCATCGCGCGCTGGTGTATGCGCCGGATCGGGCGCACCGGCGGCCCCCATCGCCAGGCGTGAAGGGCGCGAGCCGACGCGATCTGCGGCGGTCTCCGGTGCCACGTCGGGGGCACGGCCTGCCCCGAAACCGGATGGTAGTTGCAACGGTTCGTCGCGCCCGGTCGTCTGCGCGTCCTTATCGGCGGTGCCGGTCGCGCCCGCTGCGTGGGAGGCGGCGGCACCCTCGGAATTGCCTTGCGGCGCGGGGTGCGCAGCGATCGGAGGGTCTTGTTTTTCGCCGTCGCCCCGGGCCGGATCCGCCAGTTCAGGGGCTGGCGCAACCTCAGTGTCGACCGGCGTATCGGACATAGGTTCCGGGAGCTGCGTTGGATCCTCGCCGGGCGCAGCAGCGGGTACCGGGTCGGGCGACTTGCCAGCCTCCGGTTCATCCTCGGCGGTCGGGGCAGGTGCCGCTGTGATTTCGGGATCCGGCGCATCTGCGGGTCGCGTATCCTCGGACTCAGCGGGCTCAGCACTCGCCGCATTCGCGACGGGGTCTTCGGCGATCGGTGCTTCTTCGGGTTCGGCGTTGGATTTGCGCCAGCTGTCATGGCCAAATTCAATATCCGAGATCGAGGTGGTCCAGTCCAGCGATCGGTCGAAATGCGCCACACCGGGATAGCGATTATCCAGCGGCCGGGCGGCAAAACCTGTCGGTTCGAACCCGTTTTCACGGGCAAAGCTTTCTGCCTCGGCCAGGGTTTCGCGTGCGACAACGGCCAGTTTCACCCGGCCATCTTCCAGCGGGACGTAATCAAAGGCCAGATCAGAAATCCCATAGGGCGTCAGCCCATCCAGCCCGTCATGGATCTGTTGCAGCCGGTCCGCTTCATCAGGACCGGGCGCGGTCAGCGATGTGAAAAGAATCTGGTCATCGGGCAGAATTACCAGCGTGGCAAAACCGGGGCCTGCACGGTCCTCGCCCCGTTGGCGCATTGCGGCCAGCGCAGCGGGCAGATCGGGCACATCCAGCGCGGTATCGGCCAGCACGGCCCAATGGCCCGCTGGCTGACGATGCGCCAACGCGATTCCATCTGGCGATAGAAACAGAGCAAATTCCGGTGCCATTCTTGCCCTCTGTCAGGCCGGGCCGCACGACGCTCGCGGTCCACATGCTTAAACCCCGGCTTCCTATAGCAGGAAATCACCAAGGAAAACCTACTGCCTTCCGCCCGGGGCGCGGGGTGGCGGAAATCATCCTAAGCGCTTTGGACAAATAGTTAAAGCATCGTGACGCGCGGCAGACTGCCACCCGGAAGACCACGGGCACAGGTCCGTCATCGCACCGGCAACAAGAGTGTTTTCAAGTGCAATGGTGGCCCCGCTCGTTCTGCCCATTGCCCGGTTCGGCCAAACAGCGCCTGGTGTTTTGTTGGGCCGGTTCCACTCTCGGCAGAAAACAGCCCATTCCACCAGCCAGATCCCGGTGCCAACCAGGCCGTCGACCAATGCGCACCCGAAACTGATTCGAGCGCTTCTCTACCGCAAACATAGTTAAGGGCCGCGCCATTAACCTTAACGCGGCCCTTCACTTCTTTGCGCCAAAAATATCCCGGGGGTTTGGGGGCTGGCCCCCAATGCCGACCGTCAGATCATGCCGTCGCCTTGGCCAGTGCCTGATCCAGATCGGCAATCAGATCGGCCACCGTTTCGGTCCCGATCGAAAGCCGCACCACATTCGGCGCGGCCCCCGCAGCCTCCTGCTGCTCAGGCGTCAGTTGCCGGTGCGTGGTCGAGGCCGAATGAATGACCAGCGACCGCGTATCGCCCAGATTGGCGACATGGCTGAAGATCTCGAGCGAATCGACCAGCTTCACACAGGCCTCGTAGCCGCCCTTGACGGCAAAGGTGAACAAGGCCCCGGCCCCTTTCGGGCAGACCTTTTCGATCCGTCCGAAATAGGGCGAGCTTTCCAGCCCGGCATAGGTCACGAAATCGACGCGCGGGTCGGCCTCCAGCCATTTCGCTACGGCCACGGCGTTTTCGACATGCCGCTCCATCCGCAGGCTCAGCGTTTCGATCCCCATTAGCGTGTAATGCGCCGCTTGCGGGTTCATGGTCATTCCCAGATCGCGCAGCCCGATGGCGATGGAATGGAAGGTATAGGCCATGGGGCCAAGCACTTCGGCAAAGACCAGCCCGTGATAGGCGGGCTCAGGGGCCGAGAGCGACGGGAACTTGTCCGATGCCCTCCAGTCGAATTTCCCGGAATCCACAACACAGCCACCTGTTACGGTGCCATTGCCGGTCAGGTATTTCGTGGTCGAATGCACCACCAGGGTGGCTCCGTGCTGGATCGGGTTGCACAGGTAGGGCGTGGCGGACGTGTTATCGACAATCAGCGGCAGACCGGCGGCATCGGCGATATCGGCAATGGCGCGCAGATCGGTGATGTAGCCGCCCGGATTGGCGATGGATTCGCAGAACACCGCGCGGGTGTTGTCGTCAATCGCGGCTTTCACGGCATCGAGATCGTCGAAATCGACGAACGTGGCCGACCAGCCAAAGCGTTTGATGGTCTGGCTGAACTGCGTCACCGAGCCGCCATAGAGCCGGGTGGAAACCACCACGTTCAGCCCCGGACCCATCAACGGAAACAGCGCCATGATCTGCGCCGCGTGACCCGACGAACAGCAAACCGCGCCGACGCCGCCCTCGAGCGTGGCAATGCGTTCCTGCAACACGGCGACGGTCGGATTGGTCAGCCGCGAATAGATATATCCGACCTCCTGAAGATTGAACAAAGCCGCCGCGTGATCTGCATCGCGAAACACATAGGCCGTGGTCTGGTAGATCGGCGTCTGGCGGGCACCGGTGGCCGGGTCGGGGCGTGCGCCCGCGTGAATTTGCAGCGTGTCAAAGCCGTAGGTAGGTCCGTCGGACATGGGCGTAAGCCTCCCCTGATCAAAGATTTCCTGCAAATCCATAGGCGAACTGACCAGGTGTCACAACCAGAGGCTTATCGGCACCCGTTCGGACGGACCACAAAAGGAACGCCGGTTCGCAATTGCCGCAGCTATCGGGAAGGGCGTTCTGCGCCGCGCCACGCACCCGAAACGGGCAGCGGTCATTCGCCCGCCATTGCCGCCGGAACCGGCAAGTCATAGCCCGCCGCCGCCAATGCCGGGATCACCTGGTTGCGCAGGCTGCGCTGCACCAGAGGGCCGCGAAATTGCAGCACGATCACGCCATCATTGTTGATGAACAAGGTCTCGGGCAGGGCGTTCACGCCCCACATGCGGCCGGTGCGGGCCTCGGGATCGGCACCCAGACGGGTAAATGGATTGCCCAGCTCGTCCAGAAAGGCCAAAGCATCCTCGGGCGCGTCACGGTAATTGATGCCGTAAAGCGGTGTTCCAGCCTCGGCCAGCGCGGTCAGCACCGGGTGTTCGGCGCGGCAGGGCATGCACCAGCTGGCCCAGAAATTCACCATGACCAGACCGTTGCCCTGCAAATCTTCACGGCGCGGCAAGTCGAACCGGTCCAGCGGTTGCAGGTCGAGATCGGGGGCAAGGCTGCCCTCAAGGGGGGCTGTCGCAGCCGCGCGGGTCGGGTTATCGGCTGTGTTGATCAGCCGGTTTGCCGCCAGCCCGAGCAGCGCCAGCGACAAAACCAGCGGCAGCACCATCAACCAGTTGATTTTCATTTCGGCGGTCCGCGGCGGGCCTCGGCATCACGCAATTGGCGCAGCACCCGGCGCGCCTTCCAGATCGAGGCGGCAACAAGTGCCACCAACAGCGCCAGCGTGCCGGCATAGGCCGACAGCACCTCAACGGCGTAGCGCCCGAGATCCGGCATCAGGACATCCTCTCGCGCTGGACCAGCGCCTTGAGACGGCGGGCGCGGATCTCGGTCCGGGTGCGGTAAAGGACCAGCGCCACAAAGAGCAGGAAAAACCCCGCGATCGCGGTCCAGAGCGGATAGGCAAAGACATCTGCCACGTTTTCCTCGGCATCGAGGCTGAGCGACGCGCCCTGATGCAGGCCCTGGTTCCAAAAGAGCAGCGCATAGCGCGAAATGACGGCAAAGACCGAGCCGACGAGGCAGAGAACCGAGGTCAGATCGGCCGCCGCATCGGGGTTTTCCACCGCTTCCCAAAGCGCCATATAGCCCAGGTAGAACAGAAACAGGATCAAAAACGCGGTCAGGCGCGGGTCCCATTCCCACCAGGTGCCCCACATCGGCTGTCCCCAGACCGCGCCGGTAAACAGCCCGATAAGGGTAAAAACCATGCCGATGGGTGCCGCCGCCTTGGCGGCCAGCACGCTGACATGATGGCGCCGGATGAGCCAGATCAGCGAGGTGACCAGCATCATGAACCACACGCTTGTCGCCATGATCGCAGCCGGCACATGCAGATAAATGATCTTGACGGTCGACCCTTGCCGATAATCATCGGGCGTAAAGAAAAACCCCCAGATCAGGCTGACCGACAGGACAACCGCCGCGAGGCCACTGACCCAGGGCAGCAGCACACCGGATGTGGCCATAAATTTGCGCGGATTTGCGTATTCCCAGATCGACATGCGCGCAACTTATGCCCGGTTTCGGGCAGCGACAATGGGGTCTGTGGCCACGCGCCTAGCGCAGATTGACGCGGAGGGCGGCGGCAGCGGCAAAGGGCATCGCCGCCAGTGTCGCCAGCGTGATCCCCGCGAGCATCGCCAGCGGCGTCACGGCGGACAGACCCTCGGCCCCGCGCCGCGCCGCCTCGGCCCCGAACAGCAAGGTGGGCACATAAAGCGGCAGCACCAGAAGCGACAGCAAAAGCCCGCCGCGCCTGACCCCCACCGTCAGCGCCGCGCCAAAGGTGCCGATGGCGGAAAGTGCAGGGGTTCCAATGGCTAAGGAGGCGACCAGCCAGAAAAACCCCTCGCCCGGCAGGTTCAGAATGACGCCCAGAACAGGGGCCGCCGCCACCAGCGGAAGCCCCGTGGTCAGCCAATGCGCCAGCGCCTTGATCGCGGCCAGAGCTTCAAATGGCAGCGGCGATGTGGCCAGAAGCTCCAGCGAGCCATCCTCCCAATCCAGCGCAAAGATCCGGTCAAGTGACAAAAGGCAGGCCAGGAGCGCCCCGATCCAGAGGATGCCCGGCGCGATCTTAGATAAGATTGGGGTTTCGGGACCGATTCCAAAGGGCATCAACACCGTCACGATCAGGAAGAAGGCAAGGCCCAGTCCAAAGCCGCCACCAGCGCGGATCGCGAGGGAAAGATCTCGTAGAAGAAGGCCTTTCATAGCGCCTCCTCCATCAGGAACGGATCATCGCGGCCCCCTGTGTCGCGGTCGATGAAGGGCGTGATGTCGAGGCTTTTCGCATTGGGCAGACCCAGGTCGATATGGGTGGCAATGACGGCCATTCCGCCGCCCGCCAGATGTGCCCCGACGGCGCGGCCAAAGCGCGCCACGTTATCGGTATCGAGCGACACGGTGGGTTCATCAAGACACCAGATCGGGCGTCCGGTGACCAAAAGCCGGGCCAGGCTGAGCCGGCGTTTCTGCCCGGCCGACAGGTTGCCTGCAAGCCGGTCGGCAAGGGCACCAAGGTCGAAGGCGTCAATGGCGGGCGCGATGGAGCCCGCGCCGAATACATCCGCCCAGAAGGTGAGGTTCTCGGTGACGCTGAGCTGGGCCTTCAGCCCATCGGCATGACCGGCATAGGCGATACTGTCATCGGGGGCGTCGATCCGACCCGCCAGTGGCGGCGTCAGCCCGGCCAGCGTGCGCAGCAAGGTCGTTTTGCCGGCCCCGTTGGGCCCGCGCAGAATCAGCGCCTCGCCCGGTGCCACGCCAAAGCTGACCCCGGCCAGAACAGGCAGACCGCCACGGGCACAGGACAGGGTATCGACAGCAAGCCTCATGGCCCCGATCCCTAGCCGAAACACCGCCGGGGGGGAAGCACCCGCCTGTCGCAGCGCAAAAACGCGAGTTTCGGTATGCAATTGCATACAAAATCGCCGCACCCCCCTTGATCGGTGCAGAATTTGCTGGCATGACCCAGGCCAGCAACACCCAATTTCTTCGGATCAGGGAGGCCCAATCCATGCCCATCACCGTCGGTCAAGATACCGCCAGGACGCGCAAGACGCTTACCGTTGGCGACCAGTCGATTGCCTATTATTCGATCCCCGCCGCCCAGGCGGCCGGGCTTGGCGATTTCTCGAACCTGCCCGCCGCGCTGAAAGTGGTGCTGGAAAACATGCTGCGGTTCGAGGATGGCAAGACCGTCACGGTCGATGACATCAAGGCTTTCGCCGAATGGGGGGCCAAGGGCGGCCAGAACCCGCGTGAGATCGCCTATCGCCCGGCGCGCGTCTTGATGCAGGATTTCACCGGCGTGCCGGCCGTTGTCGATCTGGCCGCGATGCGCGACGGTCTGGTGGCGCTTGGCGGTGATCCCGAAAAGATCAACCCTCTGAACCCGGTCGATCTGGTGATCGACCATTCGGTGATGATCGACCATTTCGGCACCCCGCGCGCGTTCCAGATGAATGTCGACCGCGAATATGAACGCAATATGGAGCGCTATACCTTCCTGAAATGGGGTCAGAACGCGTTCAACAATTTCCGCGTCGTGCCGCCGGGCACCGGCATCTGCCATCAGGTGAACCTGGAATACCTGGCGCAAACGGTGTGGACCGACTGTGATCAGAATGGCGATCAGGTGGCTTATCCCGACACGCTGGTGGGCACGGACAGCCACACCACGATGGTGAACGGTGCCGCCGTTCTGGGTTGGGGCGTTGGCGGCATCGAGGCCGAGGCCGCGATGCTGGGCCAGCCAATCTCGATGCTGATTCCGGAGGTTGTGGGCTTCGAGTTGACCGGGTCCATGATGGAAGGCACCACCGGCACCGATCTGGTGCTGAAAGTCGTGGAAATGCTGCGCGAACGCGGCGTTGTGGGCAAATTCGTCGAGTTTTACGGCGCGGGGCTGGATCACCTGCCGCTGGCCGACCGGGCGACGATTGCAAATATGGCCCCCGAATATGGCGCGACCTGCGGCTTTTTCCCGATCGACGGTGAAACCCTGCGTTACCTGCGCAATACCGGCCGCGACGAGGATCGCGTGGCCCTGGTCGAGGCTTATGCCAAGGAAAACGGGTTCTGGCGCGGGGACGACTATGCGCCGATTTATACCGATACGCTGCATCTGGATATGG
>Ga0316204_10004780_pt1 | contig 23697 bp, 25 predicted proteins | sample 6monrhotite_MG_2_FD_205661 | JGI IMG/M metagenome (GOLD analysis project Ga0316204, IMG submission 205661) | Microbial mat bacterial communities from mineral coupon in-situ incubated in ocean water Damariscotta River, Maine, United States -... | ecosystem: Environmental > Aquatic > Marine >... | reverse complement strand
AGGGGCTGTACCAGATAACGCATAAAAGGTGTTATCATGGCCTACATGAGGAAGAGCCGTTTAAGTCAGCATAAGCAGGATCGTCTATTGGAGCATTTTGTGGCAGGTACGACGGCCAGATGCGCCGCTTCACTTGTCAGCGTAAACGTTAAGACAAGTGCTTACTATTTTCACAGATTGCGGGAGATCATCGTTTTTCATCTTGAGCAGGACACCGATACGGTTTTTAGCGGTGAGATCGAAGTCGATGAAAGTTACTTTGGAGGCCGCCGTAAAGGCAAGCGTGGTCGCGGTGCCGCCGGCAAAACCCCTGTATTTGGCCTTTTGAAGCGTGGAGGAAGGGTCTACACGAAGATTATACCTGATGCCTCATCCGCAACTTTGATGCCTATCATTAAGCGGAAAGTCATACCTGATAGCATCGTCTATTCAGATTGTTGGCGAGGCTACAACGTGCTGGATGTATCTGACTTTAAGCATTTCCGCATCAACCACTCTAAACTTTTTGCAGACAAAAAAAATCACATCAACGGCATAGAGAACTTTTGGAACCAGGCAAAACGTCATATGCGCAAATTCAACGGTGTTCCGAAGGCACATTTTGGGCTATTTTTGAAGGAATGTGAGTGGCATTTTAACAACAGTGATCCATCAACTCAATTAAAGCAATTGAGGCAGTGGGTTAAAGGGAATTTGAACTAGTTATCTGGTACAGCCCCAAAAGGAATATGGGTATGAAAAAATTGTACTTATTCATCCGCAAGGTCGGACATCCGATTTTGTGGTTAGGGCTGGCTGTTTCCCTGTACGGGAATCAATATTATCGTGATCGATTATATTGGGAAACACCATCCATTCCTTTTCAACCTGTTTGCAACCCCGATAACGATTGGGAAGATTTTCGCCCCATTCGTGGCGTGAAAATCTCGGATGAATATCTGTGGTCAGTCATTAGAGAAATGGCAAAACGAGGGCTTGTCATTCGCGTCCAAGACCCGAATGAATACAAGGTTCGCGTAGAAGATTACGGCACTTTAGTCACGGGAAATGAAGGCACCATCGAATTGCACGAAAAATTGGGGGTGAAAAGAAATGTTCCGCCTATTTTGCTAACACCCAAAGATTATGAAGATCAATCACTGCTAATGGCAATCACAGATAATGCTTATGATGCGCTACATGTACCACTTGGGGGCATTGTGGAAAATTATGATCAACTGGTCTTGAGCAATAAATTTTGCGAAGATATCGAAGGGATGATTAAGGAGTTCTAAGCATAGTCGGGTGTGACCTCACGGCTGTCTGCCAAGTTGCGTAGCCTCTTAAAGAAATTGGTTTTGATCGCAAAGCCCTTCACATTCCAAAGAACAATATTCAAGCAGGAGTTCATATCTTGAAAGGCTTGCGAGAACAGTTGCCAAATGCCACTATTGATGAAATATCGACACTCTATAACAATCTAGGTGCAGAACAGATAAGCGATTATGGTGCTAGAGTTGAGCAAATTTACAAAGACAAACCATGGGCTAAGTGATGCAACTTCACGAAAAAGGATAAGCCGTATCCTTGTGCTTTTTGGTTTAGCTTTGAGCTTCACTGTTGGATCAGTGATGCTTTACATCGCTCTTCAACATAATCCTCACAACAGCATCTATAATGATGTGATTTATATGGTGTCGATATGGCTTTCGTGGGCCGCAATTTCCTTTTCCCCCTTTCTTTTGTTGGCGATTATTCATCGTTTTATTTTTGGGCGGAAAAAGAAGGTTCACAAATGAAATCGACTTATCTGAAACTTGCGATGTTTGCGGGCCTCATTTTTCAACCTGTCGGCGGCTCATGCCGCTTCATTGTCGTACTTTGAACAATCGACAGAAGGTCTGGCATGGAAATGGTTTTCGCCCGATACAAAAACCATTTCCATCGCCCATACCTTCAAAGAAAAACCATCTTCGCTTTATTGGGAGCGAGATAACAATCTCATTTTGGTCCTCACCGAAAAACATATTCTAACGTTTGATCGCAAGGGGGGGATTGTCTCAGGTGTTGAGGGCATCGTCCTCCCACGCCTGATGAAGGATGAAAAAACGGTTGGATTGTGGCGAGACAAGACAACAAAACGCTTGCGCGTAGCAACGAGGTATTTTGTTCCGCCAGAAGGTATCGGAGGCACAATCGAAAAGCCTATCCTTCAAGATAGCACTGGAAAACAGATTAACGGACTTGCAAAACCTGAGTGGGGAAGTCCTGCAATCGTGAAGGTTTATGAGCTTGCTCAAAGCGAAAAACAATGGGATGTCATTCAGGCCCTTCCAACGAAGGGGGAGGCTGGCGATACCCCTGGAATTTCGGTTCTTAAGCCTTTTTGGAATGAAGAAGGTGCCAGTGATATTAAACTGACGTCTTCAAAGTTCTGCGCCAAATATGGAGGGCTATATCAGGGGCGACAGTGCCATGTTGGGAACGACAGTCATGCCCGAACATCATTTTTTAGCAAGGTGTTCCCAGAGTGCAAACTATCCCCCGAAGGTTACGTGTTAGGCCGTGAATGCCCAATTGATGGCGTCGGCCAAATTTCTTGTGAGGGATGTACTTATGATCTTCTTCACGCTTCTATCGAGGGAGACCGATTGCATGCCGCACTTCCGCTATATCTAAAAAATAAAAAGACTGGCGAACTTACACGGGTAATCCGCAAAAAGAGTCCGAAAGTCGAACAGGTGCTCATTGATCAGCGTGGAGATTACAGCGTGATTGAAACCATCCGCGCCCACGGACATATATACGTTCTTGACCTGATGACAGGTGAAATCATCTTAGATACCCGTGGTGAAAATTCTATGTGGTTCCCGAATGAGTGACTTCATGGCTATCCGCCATTTCCCTGAGCTTTTTCACACCACTATCCAAAATGGCTCCACTGCCCAAAACTCCAAATTCCTTCAAGCCATCGCGTAGATTTCTGTGGCCGCGATCTGTTAGCACGGTTAAGGCTTGGCGCGCGAGGTGTGCGCGTTCTGCCAGTGTGCCGCCGCCTTTGGTGAGTTCGATGAACAACTCAATTTGTTGAGCAGGTTTGATCACTTCATCAACAGAGGCCAGATCACCGCGAAACTCTTTGTAAAGATCAAGCACGTCTTGGTGCTGTTGTGTTTCGCTGTCACTCAGCGCGACTTCCAAAACGAGGTTGTTATCAAACATGCCGCTCTGATCTTCCAACATGGTTTGAAAAATATCGTTGTCCGAAGGCTCTTCCCCCAACAGCTCTTTCTTTTGATCTAGCAGGTCTTTCTTGGCCTCTGGGTCGCCATTTTCTGCGCGGTGGAACGTTTCGATGGTGCTGTCTACTTTTTTCAGACAAGCCCATAAACATACCCCAACCCGCCAAACCCAAACCCGTCAGCCCAGCCGCGCTTAAATCGGTGATCTCCGACTTCAAGGCCAAACAACACCAAGGCGGCATACAGAACCTTTTGCAAAATGGTCCAACCTCAGGCACCAGCGCCAAACCAATCGGAACGGCGGGCCTCAACACCAACCAATTGGGCAACCCCAAACCCCTCAAAACCACCCCCGCCCTGACCCCAGAAGCCAGCGCGTCCAACACCAGAACAGCCCAAGCCCTGCTAAAATCAACCGACTATTCTACCATCACCCCCCACATCAACGATGCCCTGAAAACAGGTGGCGCACAGGCCCAAGCCGAAGTCCATGACCTCACCCAACAGATGAACGACCTGCAACCTGGATCAGGGACAAAACTGGCGCAGGAGGTGGGGTTTGAGATTCAAGCCCCTTCAGGCGCGACGACCGTCTCGGCGGGTACGGATAACAGTGTGGCGCAGGACGGAGGGCAGCAGCTAGATGAGACGAAGGCGACCTCTCAGTCTGCGGCTCCTGCTATTCCCAAAAATAAAACGGAGCTTTTCAAAGGCCGTGAAAAAGAATGGAAAGATTTTCACGACTCTACGGGCAAGCTTGGTGTAGGCGAACGGGAACGCGAGGCCTATATGGGTGTATTTGGTCAAGAAGGTGGTCTGCAAAAAGACAGCAACCCTAAAAGCCTAACAGCCAGCGGCATTACGCAAGGTACGTTGAATGACTTGATCAATCGCGGAAAGATCAAGGGCATTGACAAGGACACGCCACCTTACAAGTTAACGACCGATCAGCGTGCTCAGTTCTACAAGTCCTATTTCAATGACAAGCTGCATTCGGTGGGTGGGTCAGAGGCGCTGAATCAATTGCCAGATCGTCATGCAGCGCAAACCCTAGCCGATACAGTTTATCGGCAGGGTCAGGATGGTGCGGCGGAATCGATCCAAAGTGCAGCAAATAGAGTTAAGCTGGGCATCGTGGCAACAGATAAAAAATTCGGTCCCGATACTTTTAAAGCCTATAAAACCTTGACAGACGATTCCAAAACGCGGGATCAATTTTACAAGGCGCTGGCTGAAGAACGTTGGCAGTACGCCCAAGATAACCTAGGTGGGCATCCGGGTGACAAGGGCCGCGCCGAGTTCTTCGGAATGAGGCCCTAGCATCATTTGGACGGGCTTGGCGAAGGTCACCAGAAGCGACCCAAGCCCTATCCAATCAGTCGGGACAGTATCCACGAACATCTGAGGTATCCGTAAAATCAACTCGATTGTCACTTGTGACGCGATACCAGCCGTATGGCCCCTTACGAAGAAGGAAAGAAAGATTATTTGAGAGGTCCGGTGGCGGGCAAGTTCTTTCCTTGCAACCCGGTGATCTTTGTATGGTTATTGCTATGTCACCAACCTTTATGTCGTAATATTTACAGTTTGGGGACGGCAATAAGCTTTTTCGAAGAAATTGACGATGGCTAACAACTCTATAACCCATTCGAACAGTGCACGTGGGCCAAATTTTCAGATTCTTCGCAGGGCCTGAAATTTCCCCATTTGCAATTCGTCGCAATTGATGGTCATTGCCATCAATGCCATTGAAAATGCTACTCGCTAAAATGGTTTCAACAACACACATTGGCGATTTCGGATCGCCAATGCATTTGCTATCCGTTGTTTTCAAATCACAGGTCATGATTTTAAAGGATTGATCAAACCACAAGACATCTCTGTCTTGAGTGCTAATGCCATTTGATTGCGTGTCTTGTGCCTTAGAAGACGTCCCCAACACAAAGATCGAGCCAACAACCAACACACTTACGCTTTTTAGAAGCCTTACCATTTTCAATGCTCTGCGCAATTAAAGGTTAAATTATACTATAAGGGTTCCATTGAATCCGTAAATCTAAAAAGATACGCATGCACTTTTGGGCAAGTCTGATTTAGAAAAAAGGGATACAATACGAGAAAAAAGGGGACACAATACAAATTAAATCAACTTATTCATATCTACCTCATGGTTAAGTTTTGTGGCCCTTTAATTCGTATTGTATCCTCGAATTTAGAGTTGGCGCGCGCATACTGGATAGAACGGTGATGAAAAGACGACCCTTCGTTAAATTACAACGTTTGCTGTGCCTTGGACTGATAACCGGGGTTGGTGCATTTATCATCAGCCCGTCCGCACTTTTGGCTGCGGATGGCCAACTAAGTGATAAAGCGCTTACGAAAAAAGAATGCAGCGCGTGTCATTATTATTATTCTGCTCATTTTCTACCGGCCTATTCGTGGAAAGCCATTATCGGCTCTCTAACGGATCATTTTGGCGAAGACGCCAGTCTTGATGAAGTTTCCACCAAACGCATTCTATCGCATTTGGCGGGAGACCGAGCGACGGACACGCCAAGACACGTCACAAAAATTCCAATTCACGTCACAGATACGGATTGGTGGAACCGGGCTCATGGAGCACGTTTTATAGACGCCGCAACCCGAGATCATATAAAGCTATCAAATTGTAAAAATTGTCACGGCTTGTGGAAATTATCGCCGGTGGGGAATGTGAATGAACGCTGACCGTTACGTATACGGCCCTCCCGTCTTAAGCCCGTCCCGCCTGCCCACTATAGGAAGCTTGAGTGGTGGCGCGGTTCAGCGAGGTTTCAATGTCTTGGGGCGAGATGCGACGACACTTTACGGCTTCAAGAAGTTCAATTTCAACCGCTTGGCTTTTGTCCAAATGCAACGACACAGCATGACGAACGAAAGCCTTGGTGGCGTTATCAACGGCGATGCTGGCGAGCGCGTTGGACAGCAATTCGCGGCGCACCATGGTGGGGAATTTCAAGACTTCGATGGTCACCATCTTTTTCACCTGATGGGGGATCATCGGTGTGGCGTAAATGCGGTCTAAACAGAAACTATAAATGCCAAAATCCAAACGTCCGGCCACGGTGGACGTGAAATCAACAAAATCGTCAATAAAGGTGCCGGGCGAGACTTTTTGTTCGATCATCAAGCGCACGGTAGCAAGGAATTCGCGGTAACGTTTGCGGGCCGGATTTAAGTCATCGCCCAGCATGGCTTCCAGTTCACGAATTCTGGATTCCCGAAAGCCCGATTGCAAAATCTGCGCAGCCCCTTCCCGCACGCGGGGGCTCAGGGTTTGTTTTTCAATCAGCTCGAACAGTTCTTCAAACGCTTCGCGGCGCACATCGTCTAGGCTGGCGGCGCGTTGGGCCAAAGGCATAATGGCGGCGCGCCCGACCAGTTCATCGCGAGAAAACATCGCGGCAAAGGCTTGTGCCTCTTTGGGAATACGGACTTTGGTCGAATGAAAATCGTCGGAAATCAAAAAACGTCCATTGCCTTGAAAGGTCAAATAACGGCCTAATTTGGTACAGCTAACAAAGTGGTCTGCAAGGCTGGTGCCTTTAAGCGCGCCAATGGATTGGATGGTTTTGGTCGGTTCTGGGGGGCGAAAGCCGCCGGGCTGAAAACTCATGTTATTCTCCTTTTTCGCTTTTCGCCCCAGATATTTAGCTATTTTTTTGGTGTCGCTCGCGGATCGATTCCCTAGGCGTCACATTTAGATTTTAGCAGACACGTTTTAAGAAATCCTTCAACGGCCCGTTCGACTTTGGCTTTGAACGGTGGAATTTTCAAGACATCGTCAATGCGCCGCGCCAAAAAGTCCCAGGTCTCTTGATGGTTTTCGCTATGATCGTCCAGCCAATACAGCACGGTGGCCGCATAAACGCCGCCCAAAAGCATGCGTTTGGTATAATAATTAAAATCCGCCGAACGGTCCCCAGCCAAATGCCAGATATGATCAACCGTGGTGTGGGTAATTTTCGCCATCAAAAGCGCGTGCGTGGGCAGCATCAAAACACCAAGGCCACGCCGGACGGCTTCCTTATGCGGGGCTAAAAACTCTAACCTCGCGCGGACACCAAAAATCACCCGGTCCCGAACTCGCATGGTGTCTATATCAGCCGCTTCCATGGCCGACATCATGGCCCGATCTGAAATTGTCGCAAAATGGGCGATGGCATCAACCGCGCCACCCGGAAACATACGCTTAGCCGTATTCGCGTCAAAGCCCGCATCCACAGCCCCTTGGGCCAAAGACTCGTCGCCCCATCCGTCAAAAGCAACGTGGGGCGAGGCGGCCAAAACGATGGCATCTTTTTTATCTTCGCGGCTGGGTTTTGGGCTCATAAAAGTCTCGCTCACTCGTCGTCTAAATTGGGGTCTAAATTGGGTCTGCGCATCAATTCGTCGCTAAAGCCAAAGGTTTGCATATCTTCGATCCGCCCAGGATACAAACGTCCATCCAAATGGTCACATTCATGTTGGACCACCCGGGCATGAAAGCCATGGGCTTCTCGCTCAAATCGGTTTCCCTCTAGATCATACGCCCAATAGCGAATGTGCGTAAAGCGTGGGACTTCACCCATCATAGCTGGGATCGACAAACAGCCTTCCCAACCTGTGTCTTTTTCTTGTGACAGCGGTTCAATTTCAGGATTGATCAGCACCGTCAAAGGCACCCCTGCCTCCTCGCCGCCTTCCCGTTCATCACGTCCTTCATCAACATAAAACACCACGATGCGTTTAGAAACATGGACCTGTGGCGCCGCCAAGCCCGTGCCATTGGCATCCTCCATGGTCTCAATCATATCCGCCACTAACTGGGCCACTTCTGGGGCCGTTGGGTCTTCTATGGGTTCAGCGACCTGTGACAGCACCGGATTCCCCATGCGCGCGATTTTTAGAAGGGCCATGTGTTGATCTTCATATGTCTGTCTTTCCGTATCATTCCAACCGAAACCCGACTTTCGGGTTAAGGCAAGGCCAAGGGCCGCCACGCGACTGCGCGTAAGCCAAGTGAGCCAAAGGCGACCGCCCGGCATCTGAGGGGCAAGGGAAGGCAATACCTTCCCTTAAACAATTCCTTGTGATACAACACGCCTTCGTTCTTTCCTAATGTGGGACGGAATTCGCTGAGAGGCAAGTCTTCTTGGTATAAACTCTAACTTGAAAGGATGTGATTAACGTGCAAGTTGTCGTCAGAGATAACAACGTTGATCAGGCGCTTAAAGTGTTGAAGAAAAAGATGCAGCGGGAAGGTATTTTCCGCGAGCTGAAAATTCGCAAACACTTCGAAAAGCCCTCTGAGAAACGCGCACGCGAAAAGGCCGAGGCCGTTTCGCGCGCTCGTAAGATGGAGCGCAAGCGCCTGGAACGCGAAGGTTTCTAGAAACCTTTAAATTCACACGCCATCGGAATTTCGATTCCCAAAAACCCTGCTCCAGCAATGGCGCAGGGTTTTTTAGTGGGAAGAGCGCCGCACCCGCTTCCACAGGCGTCCGTCAATGGCAGCAAGCCCCGCACCAATGAGCGCCATTCCCAAGATGTGATCCATCGCCAAAACCTCATCAAGAACCATAACACCCAAGCCAATGGCACTGACGGGGACCAACAACGTCACCAACAAAATATTGGTCGCCCCCGCCGTTTGTAAAATCCGAAAATAAATAATATACGCCAGCGCCGTCGACAGTACGGCAAGACCAATCAGCGCCCCAAAGGTCCCTATGCTTGGCATGGCTAATGTCCACGGTTGGTCGACGATCATCATAATCGGCATCAACACCACGCTCGAGGCAATCACCTGCCCCGTCGCCGCAGCCATAGGCGCAATCTTAAGCGTGCGAAAACGCCGCCCGTAAACCCCGGCAAAGGCATACGACAAAGCCGCCCCAAGGCACGCCAGCTGTGCCACAACGTTGGTGCTCATCGCCGACACAAGGTCGCTGCCCATCATAACCCCAACGCCGATAAGACCTAAAACAACGCCCAGAACCCGACCAGGGGTCATCTTTTCATCAAGCGTAAAACCATGCGCCACCATCACCGTAAACAGCGGTGTCGTGGCATTTAAGATGGATGCCACACCGGACGCAATATGACTTTGCCCCCAAACGATCAGGGAAAATGGCAAAACGTTATTTAACAACCCCATGACAAAAAAGGCCGTCCACGTTTTTCGGTCCATAGGCATCTTGTGACCCATGATTTTCATCACAAAAATCAAAACCAAGGCCGCCAGCATCACCCGGCTGACCACCACGGTAAAGGTGGGAAGTTCCTTTACCGCCACGCCATTAAAAAAGAACGATCCCCCCCACAAAAGCGAAAGGGCAACCAGCAAACCCCATTCAAAAGGGGTCATGGTGGTGTTTATATCGGTCTTCATGGGCAAGGATAGGGCCAAATGCGTTGGGTAGTGGCGGGAACAAACGAGCCATCCGGCTTCATATAGGGCACCGCAACCTCTTTTTGATCCTCGGGTAATGCCAATAGAGATGGAGAATCGTAAGGTTGTGTAAGGCGGTAAAACGCGTTGGGGTCCATGAAATAGCTATCGATCGGCGTTACCACCTTGCCATCATGAGACCATTCAGGTTGGCGGCTATAGAGGACAGCAAAGTGCAAAGCATCGCGGCGAACGCGTTTACCTCTGGGTCCAGTATTGCTGGTTTTGCCAATTTCAGCGCCCATTTTGACCTCCGCACCCAAGGCCAACGGGCTCATTTCACGCAAGTGGGTGTATTGGGAATAGGTCCAAAAGCTAAGGCCTGTTTGGTCTGGGGTGTGGCGCAACATGATTTCGATGCCTTTTTTATTACCATCGTTCATAAACGTGCCGACCACCGTGCCGTCCGAAATCGCGCGGATCGGCGTGCCCCGAGGCTGGGGAATGTCGATGCCCTTATGCAGCGCCGCTTTGCCGCGTTTATAGCTGTAATCAATCGCCCACTGTTCACTGTCAATTTCGGGACAGTTGGCATCATCGATAAAGGCGGGCTGTAGGCCCGTTTCAATGACCCCACGGGCCTGTTGGACCACGACATTTTTAGTCCCGCCCCCGCCTTTGTATTTGCCCACCATCCTGCGGATATCACTATCAATTTGATCCGATGCAACGAACCCATCAAGGTTTGCGCACTCACGGCAGTCTTCGGCCAGCGCCGCTGCGGCCCCAACCACGATCAAACCAGCCACCACGGACACCCGCACATAATCCATTCTTTAATCCCGCCAAATTGAACCTGCTTTAGTATTTCACTTCACCAGCCCAATTGCAAAACCGATGTGTTTGAGGAACGTCGTCTCAATCACGCTGCAAGACATATAAGGCGGTGAGGATGAAAGCAAATCCGGGGTACGTTGAGAGGGGAGGAGAAACGTCACCCAGCGCCATGGCCATAAAGATAACCAAGATTGGGTTGAGGTAGATATAAGAAATCATCTTAGTCGGGCCGATGACGGTGGCGCACCACTGGATGGCGAAAAACGTAATCAATGTAGAGAAGATCGCCAGATAAACGATTCCGACATAGACCTCCGTCGGAACAGCCGTCCATTGGACGCTGGAAAACCTTGGTGCTGCCAACACCAAAAGCCAGACCGCGCCAGTCACCAAAGTCCAAAACGTCATTTGTGCCATCGGCTCGCCTCGGTGCAGACGTTTGACCAACGGCCCATAGAAGCTCATCGCGATCGTCGCCGCAAAGAAAATTGCATCCCCCATGCCTAACCTCAACGTCAACAAAGACTCCAATTCACCGCGAAAAATCACCCATATCGCACCGCACATGCCGATGGGGAGCGCGATGCGCGAAGCTGTACCAAGCCTTTCCTTCATCACGACGGTAGAGATCAACGCCGTGATAAGGGGAGTCATCGAATATATTGTCGCGGTGTTAAGGACCGACGTGTAGCGCAGGGCCGTAAACATGCCCCAAAAAAATGCCACAAGGCACCCACTTAACAGCGCGTACCGCAAGACGTCTCGAAAGCTTGGAACGCGCAACCCATATCGCCAGGCGACGATGGGGGCGAACAGAACCGCCGCCAGGGTGAAACGTAAGAAAGTCAGCACCAATGTATCAAGACTGTTGGTGATGGCGGCCCCCACGGGGAAGGACGTCGCAACGAGAACAGTTGTCATCAGCATCAAGACATGGGCACGCGCAATACGCGGGTCTGAGTTCAGGCTCTTGAGTTGCGTGCTCACTGTGGAAAGCCCCCCGCAAATGCGATTTTATTCAGGGGTAATCGATCGCTCGGTATTTCGCGTTTGCGTAATTCTTCGGGCAAACGTGCCGGGTCGGCTTTCTTGCCAATGGCGATGATGATTTGGATACAGAAATTGTCTGGTACATTGAGGGCTTCGCGGGCGCGCGCCAAATCGATTCCGGCCATAGCGTGCGCCTGATATCCAAGCGACGTTGCCTGCAAGGCCAAATGCGCCCAAGCCGCACCGGCATCCAGACTATGACTGCGCAAAGGGGCTTGGTGGTCACTAGGCGTGATTGTGTTGGATAGAACCGCGACCAGAGCCGAAGCCTGGTTGGCCCAACTGCGATTAAAGGCATCCAGTGTATCGAGGTAACACGACCAATACACATCTTCGCGACGTGAATAGAGGAACCGCCATGGCTGAATATTGAACGCCGATGGGGCCCATCGCGCGGCTTCAAGCATACACATCAAGTCTGCTGCGGGCATATCGATTGGGTCGAATGACCTTGGCGACCAGCGTTCTAAGAAGATCGGTTGGATCGGGTGATCTGCTTTGCGTGTGGTCGTCATTTGATTTTCCTTCACAACCCCGAAGTGGTGATCTATCTTTCTATATGATTTGACGTCAACTAATTTGATATAAAGTAATCCCATATCAAATTATTATCAAGTGGAACTTACTCATGAGGCAAGACCAGCTGTCGAAACAACGAAAAACCGCGTCTCTTCGAAACTCGATGGAGTCTATTTTAGAACAGTGGTCTCGCGAACGACCTGATTTGAATTTGTCGGCGATGGCCGTGATCGGCGAGCTGTTGCAAACGAGTGAAATGTTGCGGCGCGGCATCCAAGACCTATGGGCTGAAGCTGGCCTGGATTTCCCCGCCCTAGACGTGATTTTAACCTTGCGTCGACAGGGCAAAGACCAAGCTTTGTCACCCTCAACCTTGGCCAAAGAGATGATGTTATCAACTTCGGCCATGACAAACCGACTTGATCGATTAGAAAAGCGCGGGATAGTGCGTCGTGTTGATGACCCTAATGACCGTCGCGCCATACAGGTGCTTTTAACTTCAAAAGGATTCCAGTTGGCCGAAGACATGATGGGATCACACGTTGCTAAACAACAAGAAATGCTTCACGGGCTCAGCGAAGACGAACGCGTACAGTTGCGCGCGCTCCTGTTAAAAATCATGCCCGAAGATAAGCCCACACCTTAAGTCGAGCCCCAACAAAGAATCCGCCCCAAAAATGGGGCGGATTTTAAGGAAACTGAAAATACAAAGGCACCCTTCTATAAATGAAAAGGCCGTTAAGAGCAGGATAAATTTGTTTGGATTTTAATGGGGGTTGCAAGCCAAGGGGCCGAAATATGGCCGAAAACATCACCAATTGATTGTTCTGCACCCAGGCGGAAACTAGCCATCTGGCCTGTTGCCAAAATCAGGCTTCGCTCATAACGCACACCTGTGTGGGGATGAAGGGCCACCAGGGTGGCTTTTTCAGCCCACCGTTGGCCCTGATTTTGAAACGTCACGGTGGTCCGTCCACGATCACAAAGGGCGTTAATATGGACCTCTGGCATGATGATTTTAAGCTGGGCGACCTGAACAGAACCGACCTCATCATTGGCGCGGGCGGATGCCGACGTGATGATCGACAATATAAGGGTGAAAATGAAGAGGCAGATGTAAACAAATATCGTACCCGTAATGATCGTTTTATCTGAAATATTTTTCAAGGTGCTAACTCCCACATGCAAAAGGAAAACCAATGTTTCTATGCACTCATTATGAGCGGCGGGTGTTCGACTATTGTGTCCTTCATGTTGGAGTTGTGTTAGGATTATGGGTAGGCCACCTCAGCAGGGAGACATTCACGTTTTGCCCCAAGACATATTGATCGTCGATGATGACGCGGACCTCTGTTCCTTGCTTGCCTGTCTGTTGGAAGTAGAAGGTTACAAGCCAGCGACAGCCGAATGTGGCCTTGAAATGCATAGCCTGCTTAAGAAAATCCAACCCATCTTGATCGTTTTGGATTTAAACCTTCCCGATGAAAGCGGTTTGGTCTTGGCGCGACAATTGCGGGCGCGCGCCGACGTGCCGATCATCGTGTTGACGGCCAGCCAAGACCGGGGGGATTTGATGGCGGCACTGGAACTTGGCGTTGATGATTTCATCACCAAACCATTTGATCCTAAAGAGCTGATTTTACGCATTCGTAACGTCTTGGCCCGTGGCGCCAAACGTTTTGGGCACACCAAACGCCAACCTGAACGCATTTCCTTTGACGGCTGGACCTTAGACTTTGAAGCCTGCGCCCTGCTCGACCAAAATGCTGACGAGGTTCCCCTCACCCCTGGCGAATACAACTTGCTTACGGCCCTGGTGCGCGCGCCCAACCGGGCACTTTCCAGAGATACGTTATTGGATGCCATTTGCAAAGACAACGAGCCCCCGCTGCCGCGCATGATCGACGTCTATATCAGCCAACTGAGAAAAAAAATCGAAGCCGATCCGAAAGTTCCTAAATTGATCGTTACGGCCAAGGGCAAAGGCTACCGCTTTGCGGGCTTGGCAAAGCAGGTCTAAGGCCAGCAGTACGATATTCTAGACTAACCGATGGCGCGTTGTTTCATCTGCGCGGCGACTTCTGTTTTGTAGATTTTATAACGGTCATAGATGCCGTCAATTCGAGCCGCCGTGCCATCGCCGAACATGAAGTCCAGTTTAAGCTGCTGTTCATCATTCCACAGCGACTTAAACAAATCTGAGAACAGGGCGGTAAACAGCAATTGAAAGTGTTGGTCTTCGAATAAAAAACCCGAACCGCGCTCGGTCACGTTGTTCAAAATCGACATAAAATTTCGTTTGGCCCAATCAAAATCTTCAAATTTGAGCAGAATACGGATCAAAATATTATAGGCAAACCGTTTATGGCGGTCATTTTTACCGATCATGATCCAAATTTCACCGTCATCATCGGTGTTGAAATTGCTCAGCAAATCTTGGGCTTCTACATTTAGTTCTTCGTACAGAACGCCCCCCAAAAGCTTCATCAGGTAGTTATCAAACCCCTTGACGACATCTCTGGGAAACACAGGGTTTACGGGATCTGTAAACAAGTGAGAAAAACGCCCCGCAATCAGGCGCAACAAAAAGAACGAACGGTTGCCCGTTTCCTCATCATTTTCCGCACTTGACGCGCCAGACGTTGCCAACCCCGGAATCAGCGTCGTGACATCAACTTCTGAACGAATGCGCTCGGAAACCTCGCTCCCGTAATTCAACATATTGGTGCGGATAACGACTTCGATCTCACGCACCAATTCTTTGATGTCTTCGTCCAATTTCGGTGTTTTTTTATCGCGAGTTAGAAGGCTATTGTTGAGCATCAATTCAATGACCGAGCGGATAATGGCCTTGGTCGCAGCCGTGGAACGATGTGCCACCTGAACCGGGCCGCCGACTGCCTTTTGATCGCTCTGTTCGCTCATGATCGTTAAATTCTCTATATTCCTTGCCGTGCTGACGTTTTGCACCGATCAAAGAATCGCCCCCGACAATATCACACGACAATTTATACCATAGCATCCCTAATACTTTATTACTTATCCAGTGCTTCTAGTTCGTCAATAAAGCCTTTGACGACATTCAAGCCTTGGTTCCAGAAATTGGCATCCGAAGCATCTAACGCAAACGGTGCCAAAAGGTCTTTGTGACGTTTGGTTCCGCCCGCCGCCAACATAGACATGTACTTGTCTTGAAAACCAACATGGCCACCTGCAAACACGCCATACAGAGAATTCACCAAACAATCGCCAAAGGCATAGGCATACACATAAAAGGGCGTGTGTACGAAGTGGGGGATATAAGCCCAATAGTTTTTATACGCGTCATCAAAACGAATGGCTGGCCCTAAGCTTTCGCTTTGCACATTGATCCAAATTTCACCCAAGCGCTCGGAAGACAACTCTCCGTTTTTGCGTTCGTCATGCACGCGGCGTTCAAATTCATGGAAAGCCACTTGGCGCACCACGGTGTTAAGCATGTCTTCGACCTTACCTGCGATCAAAATTTTGCGCCGCTTTAAGTCCGTTTCACCTTCGACCATTTTCTGAAAGGTCAGCATTTCACCAAATACCGATGCCGTTTCTGCTGTGGTGAGCGGTGTATCGGCCATCAAGGTGCCTTGATCGGCGGCCATCACTTGATGCACGCCGTGACCCAATTCATGCGCCAAAGTCATCACGTCACGCGCTTTTCCGTGGAAATTCAACAAAATGTAAGGGTGGGCGCTGGGCACCACGGGATGAGAAAAAGCCCCCGAATCCTTACCTTCACGTGGCCGGGCATCGATCCAATTCTCATCAAAAAAGCGTCTGGCAATGGTGGCCATTTGTGGCGAAAAGGCCTCGTAAGCCTCTAACACCAACGTTTTGGCTTCATCCCAACTGTATAGTTTTGATGCATCATCAGGCAGCGGCGCGTTACGGTCCCAATAATCCAACACATCAACGCCAAACCATTTGGCTTTCAGATTGTAATAGCGGTGCGACAGGTCGGTAAACGAGGTTCGCACGCTGTTGACCAAGGCATCAACCACCTCGTCTTCGACTTGATTGGCAAGATTTCGATCCGATACGGGGCGTTCAAAGTGACGCCAGCGATCTTCAATTTCTTTGTCTTTGGTCAGGGTGTTGGTGATCAAGGACAACAGCCGGATGTTATCGCCCAAGGTCTTGCCAAACGCCTGAGACGCGGCCTTGCGTTTGGGGCCGGATTTATCTGACAATAGATTCATCACTTGGGACTGGGTCATGTTTTCGCCGACACCTTCGACGTCAAAGCGCATGTCGGAAAACGTTTCTTCAAACAAACGGACCCAAGCCGCGCGCCCGGTGACGGATTTGTCATGGAGCATCTTTTCCAGCTCATCGGAAAGCTGGTGGGGGCGATACTGGCGCACTTCGTGTAACCACGGACGATACCGCCCCGCCGTTTCGGAGGCTAGTTTTTGTTCCAAAACGCCGTCTTCGATACGGTTGATTTCCAGGCCAAAAAACAGCGTATCAGACGAGATATCGGTGACCTGTTCTTGTAAAGTTTGATAGAACCGTCCAACGTCCCCATCGCTGGTATGGGTGGCAAACAGCAACTGCCCATAGCTCATAATGCGGTGAAGAATTTCGCTGATGCCTTCGTATTCGACAATGACGGCTCCAAAAGCATCCCCATCCAAACCGCTCAACTGGCCCGCATAGGCCACCGAAAACGCTTTGGCGCGCGTGGCGGCCTGTTCAAGGTCAGCTTGCAGGGATTCGGACTTGGGGCCATCATATAAATGGCTAAGATCCCAATCGGGTAAGTTTTGTTCGTCAAACGCGGGCATACACTTTTCTCCAAAATTTAATCAGCGCCATGGAAATTTCGCCTCACGCCGAGGGACTTTGCTGCATAATATCCAAAGATAGCTTATAAGCCTCATGAAAGTTTTTTGTGAACTTAATGTTTGCTTTGTGTTCGGTTACTTTCATTTGTGACAAGGTTTTGACCACCCCTTTCCCCACGCCACTCATAATGACCCACACGTTTGCCGCATTGGTTTTGTCAACAAACGACGCCAACGCAGTACACCCTGTGGCGTCAATAAACGGCACATCTCTCATTTGTAAAATGATTACTTTTGGCGTCTCTCCGGTCCGCCCTAAAGCCTCGATCAAACGTTCGGTGGCACCAAAGAAAAACGGGCCATTTAATTGAAAACTGAACACGCCCTCCGGCAAGGGCATGTTTTTTGACGACTTGATATTTCGCGTAAGTTCATCTTCGTCTTGTTGAATAATTTGACCGTGGGTCTGAATTTTTACGGCATTGGCCATGCGATGCATAAACAACACCGCCGACAACACGACCCCGACTTCTATGGCCAAGTTCAAATCGACCAAGACCGTCAACAAAAACGTGGACACCAGAACCAGGCGGTCGCCCATCGGAGCACGAAACAGGTGAATGAATTTATCAATCTCACTCATGTTCCACGCCACAACAATCAAAATAGCACTCAAACACGCCAACGGAATATAGAATGCCAAGGGCGCCAAAAACAAAATAAACAATAACAAACTCACAGCATGAACAATCCCAGATATCGGCGATTTTGCTCCAGATCTGATGTTGGTCGCCGTACGTGCGATAGCCCCCGTTGCGGGCATGCCAGCGAAGAGAGCCGACGCCGTGTTGGCAACCCCTTGGGCAATCAATTCACAGTTTGAACGATGCTTTGTTCCGGTCATTCCATCGGCAACCACAGCAGATAACAAGGATTCAACACCTGCAAGAAAAGCAATTGTCAAAGCACTTGGAAACACCTTGGTAATTTGTTGCCAAGATAAATCTGGCAAGGTTGGAGCCGGAAATGAGGACGGAATACCGCCAAATTTCGTGCCAATCGTATCTATAGGCAACCCCGCCGCCCAAACCACAAGGGTTACCGATATGATCGCCATCAGAAAGGCTGGATATTTGGGGGTATATTTTCGACACCCATAAATAATCAATAAACTGGCTATGGAGACTACGACAACCAACGGGTTTAGGTGGCTAAGGCCCTCCAGAAGCACCGTTATTTTCTCGATAAAATCAGCAGGCATACCCGTGATATTCAAACCCAAAAAGTCATTGATCTGGCTCACCAAAATCAACACCGCAATGCCTGAGGTAAAGCCGGTCACCACCGGGTGAGGGATATATTTAATGAACGTACCCAATTGGAAAATACCCGCAAGGATCAGGATTATCCCCGCCAGCGCCGTCGCGGTCACCAGTCCATCATACCCAAAATTGTGAATGACGTTGAACACCACAACGACAAAGGCTCCCGTTGGGCCACCAATCTGAAATCGGCTACCCCCCAGTAACGAAATCAAAAAACCTGCCACAACGGCGGTGATTAAGCCTTTTTCAGGGCTGGCACCAGATGCAATCGCCAAGGCCATCGCCAACGGCAAGGCAACAATCGCCACGGTGAGGCCGGAAACCACATCATCTTTAAATTTACCAAGACTGTAGCCTGAACGTAGAACCGTATATGATTTTGGCACATATAAATGCCACTGGATCAATTTCTTTGGCATCACGATCTCTTTACTTTAATTGTATAATTAAGGTGGCATTACAATAAGTTACTTTGCAACAAGTAATTTATTTAATGTCATTTATACTATCATAAGGCACTTGCAAACTCGGGTATTCGTTTCAAAAAAGAAACAGGTTATGATGGGGGCCTATGTTTCCCGTTTGCATTTAAAAAAGTATAGGCACCTCATGAAAGCTCAGAACTGCCCCAATTTAGTCTCCTTATTTTTCGATCAGGTCGAAGCCCGGGGCGAGCATTCTTTTTTGTGGGCCAAGAAAAATGGCAAGTTTCGTCCCCTAACGTGGCGCGAAACGGCGGCGCAGGTTGTTGAGCTGGCGCGCGGCCTTAAGGCTTTGGGGATTAAGGATGGGGATCGCATCGTCATCGTATCGGAAAACCGCCCCGAATGGCTGATCGCCGATTTGGCGATTATGGCGGCGGGCGGCATCTCGGTCCCCGCCTACATCACCAACACGGTCGAAGATCACCGCCATATCGTTGATAATTCAGGGGCCGTGGGGATGATTGTTTCCACGCCAAAACTGGCGGAAAACGCCCTTCAAGCCGCCCACTTAAACGATGCTCTGCGTTTTGCCATCCATATTGAGCCTTTGGTTTTGCAACAAAGCCTGAATGTCGAGATTATAAGCTGGCACCAGGCTTTGTCTTTGGCTGATGACATACACGTCAACATTCAAGAAGACGCCCATCGCTTTGCCCGCACGGATACGGCTTGCATTATCTACACGTCGGGGACCGGTGGCGTGCCAAAAGGCGTGATGCTCAGCCATGGTGCCATTTTGCATAACCTGGTGGGGGCGACCAACGTATTGTCGGCATTGGGCCTCAAAGACGAAGTGTTTTTATCGTTCTTGCCGCTTTCGCACAGCTATGAGCACACCGCCGGGCAGTTTTTCCCCCTGTCCATCGGCGCGCAAATTTATTACGCCGAAGGGGCCGACAAGCTTTTATCGAACATGGCGGAATGCAAACCCACCATCATGATGGCGGTGCCGCGCTTGTATGAAATGATGCACGATCGAATTTTACGAGGGGTCGAAAAAAACGGAGGCACGGCCGAATCTCTGTTTCACAAGACCGTGCAATTGGGCAGCCGCGCCCATAACGATCCAGGCTCGTTGTCGGTGCTGGACAAAATGCAAAATTTTGCCCTCGATCGATTGGTTCGCAGCAAAGTCCGTGAACGCTTTGGCGGGCGACTAAAAGCCTTTGTGTCCGGGGGCGCGCCGCTCACCCCAGACATCGGCCTATTTTTCACCGCCCTGGGCGTGTGTATTTTACAAGGTTATGGTCAGACCGAATCCGGTCCGGTCGTGTCGGTCAATATGCCTGACAGCATCAAACTGCACGCGGTGGGCCCGATTTTCCCCAACACCGAAGTCAAAATTGCCGCAGACGGTGAAATCCTCATCAAAGGCGAATTGGTGATGAACGGCTATTGGCGCGACGAGGCGGCGACCAATGCCACCCTCATTGACGGCTGGTTACACACAGGCGACATCGGCCTTATTGACGAAGACGGTCATTTGCAAATCACCGATCGCAAGAAAGACATCATCGTCAATTCCGGTGGCGATAACGTCGCCCCTCAACGTATCGAAGGGATGTTGACGTTGGAACCACAAATCTCTCAAGCCATGGTTTACGGCGACAGGCGGGCGCATTTGGTGGCGTTGATTGTGCCCGGTGACGAGTGGCTAACCGACTGGGCCACCCAAAACGGAAAACCTGAGGACTTAGCAAACTTGTCTGACGATGCCGACCTCCATGCCGCCTTGGCCGAAACCGTAAGCCGGGTGAATGGGCATTTGTCCAACATTGAAAAAGTTCGCAAATTCATCATCGCCCGTGAACCGTTCAACGTTGACAACGGTCAACTGACCCCCACCTTGAAGATCCGTCGGCACAAGATTGAGGACGTATATGGTGAGGCCTTAAACGCGCTTTACGGCTGATTTTTGTCGCGCTGCATTTTCATGGGTCCCCGGACCGATGCCCGCTATCGCGATCCCAGCCACGATCATGCTCAAGGATATAGCGCCCTCAAATGTGAGTATTTCGTCTAAAAAGAGATAGCCCCACAACACCCCCATGACCGGAATCATGTAATTGTTTAATGATAAAAACGTTGCGCCACGTGACGCAATCACAACAATTAATAAAAGCGTAGCCAACGCCGTTGGAAACACGCCTAAATATACGAAAACACCAACGGACTCGGCTGTATAGGAAACCGTCCACGGCTGTTCAAACAAGAACGCTGCCGGAATCAAGGTCATGGACGACGCGATCAACACGCCGGCCCCATGTTCAAGCGGTTTTGCTTTGGGCAATTTGCGAAACAAAATGGCGGCTATGGCATAACAGACGGCAGCGGAAGCCACCGCCAATTGTCTTAGAACTTCATCGCCGAGGGTTAAAAACTGGCTGGGTCCGATCAAGACGACAACGCCGCTAAAGCCACACAAAACACCAATCAGGCGACGCGCATTCAAAATTTCATCGGAAAAAATGCGCCCCAACACAAGCGTCACCAGCGGCATCGCGGCAATCAAAATGGCGGCGAGACCAGAAGCAATTTTCTGCTCGCCCCAATTGATCAAAACAAACGGAATGGCGTTGCCAAACAAGCCGATCAGAAAAAAGGTCACCCAGACCCGGCGTTCCGTGGGCAGACTATGGCCCTTAATCTTTAGCCAGCCATACAAAATAAAAGCGCCAACAACAACGCGCAACATTGCCAAGGTGGTGGGCGGCATGGTTTCGACGCCCACCTTAATCACGGTGAACGATGAGCTCCATATCAGGGCCAGCAAGGCAAGCAGGCCTATATCACGCAATAAGGTGTTGGGCACATGACGCTCCTGCGTTGACGATCAGAAGGACGAAGACACCAATCAGCTCGCATTTTTCGGGGGTATGGTCACACCAACTTTTGCAATGTGCATGATGTTTGTACCACCGGCAATGCCAAACGGAATGCCAGCGACGATGACAATATCATCGCCGTCACGGGCAAATTCTTCGCGCTCGGCAATGCGCACGGATTTACCCATCATTTCGCTAAAGCTCGACACATCACTTGTGCGAAACGAATGGACACCCCATGCCAAAACCAGACGTCTAGCCACATCCAAGTTTGGCGTCAGACCCAAAATGGGTACACTTGGGCGTTCACGGGCAATGCGCAACGTGGTCGAACCGGTCGATGAGAACGATACAATCGCCTGGGCGCTGATCGTTTCCGCACTTTGGCGGGCCGCCGCTGAAATAGCATCCGCTGCCGTCGCTTCGGGTAACGAACGCGCCGTTTCGGTAAACTTGACATACAAGCTATCGCGTTCAACACGGTTGATAATACGGTCCATAATGGTCACAGATTCAATCGGATAGTCACCGACAGCCGTTTCCGCAGACAACATCACGGCATCCGCGCCGTCATAAATAGCCGTCGCAACGTCTGAGGCTTCCGCACGGGTCGGCACCGCCGAAGTGATCATGGATTCCAACATTTGGGTCGCAACAACAACTGGCTTACCCGCAAGACGGCAAGCATTGATGATGCGTTTTTGCAATACAGGCACGTCTTCGGGCGGTAATTCAACGCCCAAATCACCACGTGCAACCATGATTGCATCGGACAATTCAACAATGCCATGCAAATGATCAATCGCCGATGGCTTTTCCAACTTGGCCATAATGGCCGCGCGTCCCTGGACAATATCTCTAATTTCTTCAACGTCTGAAGGACGCTGGACAAACGATAACGCAACCCAATCGACGCCCATTTCTAGGCCAAACGCCAAGTCTTTACGATCCTTGTCGGTCATCGCTGACATTTCAAGAATAGCGCTCGGTACATTTACGCCCTTGTTATTGGACAGCTTGCCACCGACCATCACGATGGTTTCGATAAAGTCTTTGCCGCACTTTTCAACACGCAAGCGAATTTTACCGTCATCCAGCAACAGGTCCATTTCAGGACGTAACGCCGCAAAAATTTCGGGGTGCGGCATCGGAGCAACTGTTTCGTTGCCCAAATCATCGGTTAATTCCAAACGGAACGGCTGACCAGCTTCCAACATAATGGAGCCGTTTTCAAACCGCCCCACGCGAAGCTTCGGTCCTTGAAGATCCATCAGCACACCAATCGGACGGCCAAACTTTTCTTCTAGGCTACGGATCGTGTTACAGCGTTTGCGATGATCTTCGTGTGAGCCATGGGAAAAATTAAGGCGAAAAACATCCGCCCCGGCTTCTACCAGTTCTGCGATGTCATCTTCGGAAGATCGTCCAGGCCCAAGCGTGGCAATAATCTTAGCATTTCTTGTTCTTTTCATCATGGAGCGCAACATAATGCGACTGTGAAAGAAATGCCATCATTATTCTGTTACATCTTTATGAAATTACACCCCAGTATGGGTAAAGGTTAGACAGCCAACTGAGTTGATGTTTGCGATTTTCTGAGGAATCGCGTTATTATTCGGTTCAGATAATTCGTAGGTGATTCAAATGGCCAAGTTAGGCGGCGCTTTTATGGCCTTGTTTTTGGACAAAAAAGCGCGAGAAATTGTTAAAAACAGGCCACAACAGCCGATAACCTCTGCGCCTAATCAGAGTGCACCGACGGCGGCACAGCCCGCGCCCTCACCGCAAGTCATCAATGATCGCCTTGCTGAGGCCGAACAAGAAATGGCCAAGAAAAGATCGCCCGAACGATTACAACTGATCAAAAATGCGATGAAAATACGTAATGAACAGGCCAAACTCCTTGATGAGCTATCAACGGAGCAAAAGAAAAAGTTGCAAGAAATCGCCATGAAAAGCTTTTTAAAATGACGAATCTTTTAGCTTCGCCCTTAATGAACTATCAAAAACCTTGCTTTTTCATGCCTTTTCTCTAAGTTTCTAAGTCAGTTACGTCTACACTAATGTAAATTGCATCTGAGCAATCTTGCGTTGGCGTTATTTTGGTCTTTTTGTCGTGTTCCGACACGCCTTCAAGTGAGACTTTCAGAAACAAGGCTGCAACTCGATATGAATGCATCACCAGAAAATCTTAATTCCGATG
>Ga0316204_10004779_pt1 | contig 23698 bp, 20 predicted proteins | sample 6monrhotite_MG_2_FD_205661 | JGI IMG/M metagenome (GOLD analysis project Ga0316204, IMG submission 205661) | Microbial mat bacterial communities from mineral coupon in-situ incubated in ocean water Damariscotta River, Maine, United States -... | ecosystem: Environmental > Aquatic > Marine >... | reverse complement strand
GGGTGCGCAGCGCCCTGGCCGCCATTGGCCTGGCGCTGCCGCCCAAACGCATCACGGTTAATCTGGCACCGGCGGACGTGTTGAAGGAGGGCAGCCATTTTGACCTGCCCATCGCCCTGGGTCTGCAGGCGGCCATGGAGGTCCTGCCTGCCGATGAAGTTGCGGGATATTCCGTCCTCGGGGAACTCGCCCTGGATGGTGCCATCGCTCCGGTGGCAGGTGTATTGCCCGCAGCTGTCGCCGCAACAGCCGCAGAACGAGGCCTGATCTGCCCGGCTGCGACGGGTGGTGAAGCCGCATGGGCGGGGGAACTGGAGATTCTGGCCGCGCCAACATTGCTGTCGCTTGTGAACCATTTCAAGGGCACCCAGGTGCTGTCACCGCCTGAACCGGCGATCGCTGAAACTGCCGGTACCTTTCTGGACCTGAAAGATATTCGTGGGCAGGAAACGGCCAAGCGGGCCCTGGAAGTTGCCGCCGCCGGGGGCCACAACATGCGCATGACCGGCCCGCCCGGTGCCGGCAAATCCATGTTGGCGGCACGCTTGCCTGGAATTCTGCCGGATATGACTCCGACAGAAATGCTGGAGGTCAGTATGATCCAGAGTGTCGCCGGAATGTTGAAAGATACCGGCCTGACACGCGTACGCCCCTTTCGTGACCCGCACCAGACGGCATCAACACCGGCCATGGTTGGCGGCGGCAGCCGGGCGAAACCGGGCGAGATTTCACTGGCCCACAATGGTGTGTTGTTTCTGGATGAGTTGCCGGAATTTCCCCGGCCGGTTCTGGAGAGCCTGCGCCAGCCTTTGGAAACCGGACGCGTCAGCGTGGCCCGGGTCAACAGCCATGTCACCTATCCCGCCCGCTTTCAGTTAATCGCCGCCATGAACCCCTGTCGCTGCGGGCATTTGTCGGACCCCGGTCTCGCCTGCAGCCGGGCACCAAAATGTGCGACGGACTATCAGGCCAAACTGTCCGGCCCCTTGCTGGATCGCATCGATATTCACATCGACGTCCCCGCCGTGGAAATCGCTGACCTGGCCCTGCCGCCTGCCGCAGAAGGGACCGCCGAGGTCACCGCCCGGGTGACAGCGGCGCGGGAGATCCAGAACAGACGCTATGCCGACTATGATGTCGCCGGCGTCGTGCGCAGCAATGCCGACGTGGATGGTACCTTACTGGCAGAAGTTGCCCGGCCGGATCAGCCCGCCCGTGATTTGTTAACCAGTGCAGCGGAAGCCATGCGCCTGTCTGCGCGGGGCCACAACCGTGTTCTGCGCGTTGCCCGAACCCTGGCCGATCTGGAAGGCAGCAGCGGCATCAACCGTGTGCATATCGCCGAAGCCCTGTCCTACCGCCGTCTGGCCGGGCACGCGTTCTAGAAACCAGGTTGGCGACGAACCTCTTCCGCAAACTGCAAAAAATCTTGTTTTGGCCCCTGTGACCAGACCGGGCTGTTCGGCTATGGTTGGTCGGGAAATCAGGGGCAATACAGGCAGAGACAACAGACATGAAAATCGGTGTTCCAGGGGAAGTCAAACCGGGTGAAGGCCGCGTGGCCATGTTACCGGTTCAGGTTGAAGCGTTGGTGGCGGAAGGGTATTCCGTCGCCGTTCAGGCGGGCGCGGGAACGGCCTCAGGTGTTGCCGACCAGGATTACGCGCAGGCCGGGGCTCAGGTTTATGCCACAGGCGCAGAGGTCTATGCCGCCGCTGAACTGATCGTCAAGGTCAAGGAGATCATGCCCGAAGAATTTGACCTGCTGCGGCCGGATCATGTGATTTTCACCAATGTACACGGGGCCGCCAACCCGGAACAAATAGATCGCATGCTGGAAGTGGGCCTGACGGCCATCGCAGCGGAAGAAACCCACCCCTGGGGGTCGCCCAACAGTGCCCTGGCCGGTGAAGTCGGGGCCTTTGAAGGTCTGCGCCTGGTGTTCGCCCCCTACGGTGGCTCGGGTCGGCATTTCCTCAATCACTATGGCGCGGATGCCGCCAGCGCCCTGATCATTGGTCTGGGTGGCGTCGGGCAGGGTGCCCTGCGGACGCTGCTGAAACTGGGCATTCGCGTCAAGGCTTTCGACATTGATCCCGGTGCCCGTCGCCGCACCCTGATGCAGTGGGAAGACAGCCCGCTGGAAGTGTTTGATGTCGCCGAACTGGGCGATCACCTGGCAACGGCAGATGCCATCTTTAACTGCGTCCTGTGGCCCAAGGACCGGGATGACCACCTGATCACCCGGGCTGATCTGGGCAAGCTGCTGCCGACCTGCATTGTCGTGGATATTTCCTGCGACCCGGCAGGGGCCATTGAAACCAGCCGTCCGACGACCTGGGATGATCCTGTGTATACCGAAAACGGCATCCGGCATTTCTGCGTGGATAACATTCCGGGGGCCGTGCCAGTGACGGCTTCAGCCGGTTATGCCCGTGATCTGTTTGAAAATGTGCGCTTGATTGCGAAGACCGGTGCCCTGGAAGCCTGCCGCCAGAACCCCTATCTGGCACGTGGCCTGACCTGCGCCAAAGGGGAGCTGATTCTGGCCGAAGCCGGGCGGGTCCAGAAACGCGACTTCACCCCGGTTGACCAGTTCCTGCAACAACACGCATCTGGCTGAAAAATCCATGAATCCCTGGGTCAGTGCCGCAAAAATCTATCTTCAGCCAAAGATTATCCGGCTGGTGTTTCTGGGCTTTGCCAGTGGTCTGCCGCTGGCGCTGACCTTCAGCACCCTGAGTGTCTGGCTGGCCGAAAACGGTGTCGAAAAATCCACCATCGGTTTGTTTGCTGCCTTGGGGATACCCTACACCCTGAAGTTTCTTTGGGCTCCGCTGATTGATCGCGCCCCGCTGCCGTTTCTGACCCGGCTGTTTGGCCGGCGACGCAGCTGGATTTTGTTTTCACAGGCCGCCTTGATCCTAGCCATTATCGCTTTGGGCCAGTCCGACCCCGCCCTGGATGCCGGACGTATGGCCCTGTTGGCGCTGGTCGTGTCTTTCTGTTCAGCCAATCAGGATATTGTGCTGGATGCCTACCGGGTGGAAACCCTGGATGAACATTCCTATGCCGCCGGTGCCGCAGTATTTGTCTGGGGTTATCGCATTGCCATGCTGGTTTCAGGCGCGGGTGCTTTGTACATCGCCAGCGGATTTGACTGGGGCACAGCCTATACTGTCATGGCTGCCCTGATGGCAGTGGGTATTATTACAACCCTGTTGAGCCCTGAACCTGTAACAGAAAACAATACAGCCCCCGTCGGCGGCAACTGGTTTACCGATGCCGTCGCCGGACCCTTTGTCGAATTCATAGGCTCTCGCGGCTGGATGGCTTTTGTCATTCTGGCTTTTGTCGTGTTTTACAAACTGGGGGATTCCATGGCCGGGGTCATGACCAACCCCTTCCTGATTGAACTGGGTTTCAGCAAAATCGAAATCGCCAATGTTTCAAAGATTTATGGTTTCACCGCGACCATGGTGGGCCTGGCCATCGGTGGCTGGCTGCTGAACGCCACTGATATGGTCAAAAGTCTGTGGATTTGTGGCATTCTGCAGTTGTTATCCAACCTGATGTTCGCCGCCCAGGCCGAAGTTGGTCACAACGTCAGCTTTCTGGCCCTGACCATCGGCTTTGAAAACCTGGCCGGTGGCATGGGCACGGCGATTTTCATCGCCTACCTCTCCAGCCTTTGTAATATTTCCTACACGGCCACCCAGTACGCCCTGTTGTCGTCTCTGTTTGCGGTCCCCCGTACGCTGATTTCATCAGGCACAGGCTATGTAGCCGAAGCCGTCGCCTGGACCGATTTCTTTATCTATACCGCCGTCGGCGCGTTGCCCGGCTTGCTGTTGTTATGGGTTTTGACCCGCCGGGGCTGGATAAACCAGTCAAACTGAGCCGTTTATTGCATTTTTTGGGCTAAATTTCCTGTTTGACGTGGAATTTATCCAGGTCTAGAATTTTTCACTTGCCTTTCCCTGACAGAGAGAAGGAGCCTGAATATGCCTTTTGGTGGAATGATTACCCGGGTCGCCGTAGTTGCCGTTGCAGGTAGTTTCATGATTGCCTCACCGGTTCTGGCTGAATGCCTGGGACACACAAAAACCGTGCAGACCAAAACAGATACGATAACAGTTCAGTCTTCCCAGCCGGTTGCCAAACCGACGACCAAAAAAGACGGCTGATATCTAACCTGTCCTGCTTTCAAAAGCAGGTGCCCGTTTTCCAAAAATGAGTGCCACCCGGCGGCATTTGCTGATATAGGCAGATACTCCGGGTGGCTTTCTTTTTTTTTGGCTTTTTTTCTGGTCCTTCAGCAATGTCCCTTCTGGCCGAAAACTTTCAGAACTTTGCACAAATGCCGGCCATTATTTCTGGCCGTGCACCGGGCCTTGAAGTGCGCCTGGCCAACAACCCGCGTGAGATTGAGGCTGCGCAGCGTCTGCGCTACCGGGTTTTTTATGAAGAAATGGGTGCCGTCCCCATGGATGGTGAAAGCAGACCCGGCATCGACCGCGATCACTTTGACGACTGGTGCGACCACCTTCTGGTCATTGATCCAGGGCTGCCGGAAGAACACTCGGTTGTCGGTACCTACAGACTGATGCCCGGATCCCGCCAGGCCGCAGCCGGTGGTTTTTATTCCGCAAGTGAATTTGACCTGACGCCACTGCTGGCGAACGGGCCACGCGCAGAACGCCTGCTTGAATGCGGGCGGTCCTGTGTGGCGGCGGGCTATCGCACCAGCCGGACTGTGCAATTGTTGTGGCGGGGTATCGCGGCCTACATGGCGGATCATGACATTGAAGCCATGTTCGGATGTGCCAGTTTACCCGGGACAGATATTCAACAGCATGCGGGTCCACTGGCTTTCATGCATCAACATGCGCTGGCACCGGCATCTTTGCGCGTTTCGGCCTTGCCTGAACACGCCGCCGACTTGCCAGAAACCCGGCTGTCCTGTGACGGCAGGCGCAGTGCCCTGAAAGCCCTGCCGCCACTGATCAAGGCCTATCTGCGTCTGGGGGCGTGGATCGGGGAGGGAGCGGCAACAGACCGACAGTTCCGGACCACGGATGTTTTTGTCCTGCTGCCCGTCACACGCATCCCGGCGCGCTACCACGCCTATTTTGATCGCTGAAAACAGTTTCAGAAAAAATTACCCGAATCACCGAACTGTCATAAAACTGTTGCAAAACTGTTGTATCAAGCATCCCGACAGAGGCTTTTTATAACGAGGACCCCATGATCGGGACCAAAACAGTCGACAAAGACCTGAAACGCATCTCCAAACTGGAGCAAGCGACGCTGCAGGTAGGCCAGGCAAACGTCAAAATCGGCGTCGGACTGCTATTCATTCTGGGTGTCTGGGGCTATCTCGCCCTGCAGGCCGGAACAGGTGAAGGCGAAATGTTTGTCGTCGCCGCCGGTGTCATCGGGGCCTATATGGCCCTGAATATCGGGGCCAATGATGTTGCCAACAATGTCGGCCCGGCAGTGGGCTCATCTGCACTGACCATGACAGGGGCGTTGATCATTGCCGCTGTATTTGAAACCGCCGGGGCCGTCCTGGCCGGATCGGACGTGGTCAGCACCATCCGCAAAGGTATCATCGACCCCGAAGGCATAGCCTCTGCTGCCCGCTTTACCTGGGCCATGATGGCGGCCCTGCTGGCTGCGGCCATATGGATCAATCTGGCAACCTGGGTCGGTGCCCCGGTTTCCACCACGCATTCCATTGTCGGTGGCGTGATGGGCGCAGGCATTGCTGCCGCTGGCTGGGAGGCCGTGAACTGGGCCACCATGAGCAAAATCGCCGCCAGCTGGGTAATTTCACCCGTCCTTGGTGGCGTCATCGCCGCCGGCTTTCTGGCCTTGATCAAGTTCATGATCGTTTTCAAGGAAGACAAAATTTCCGCCGCCAGGCGCTGGGTGCCAATTCTGGTGGCCATCATGGCAGCAGCCTTTTCGACTTACCTGATCATGAAAGGTCTGAAGAACCTGTGGAAGCCGAGCGGACCTGTTTTACTGGCCATCGCCGCTGCTTCGTTCTTCATTGCCTGGTATCTGGTTCGCGGGTGGGTGATCGGCGCTGCAGAAGGCCTGGAAAACAATCGTAAGTCCGTCAGCACCCTGTTTACCGTGCCACTGATCTGTTCTGCGGCCATGCTCTCCTTTGCCCACGGCGCCAATGATGTGGCTAATGCCGTCGGTCCACTGGCCGCCATCGTCGGTTCGGTCTATAGCGGCGAGGTTGTCAGCAAGGTTGCCGTTCCATACTGGGTGCTGATCATCGGTGCCATCGGCATCTCTGCCGGACTGGTTCTGTACGGCCCCAAACTGATCCGCACCGTTGGCAGCCAGATAACCAAACTGGATCGCATGCGGGCCTTTACCGTCGCACTTTCAGCTTCCATCACGGTGATTGTAGCCTCGGCCCTGGGGCTACCGGTCAGTTCAACCCATATTGCTGTCGGGGCGATATTCGGCGTTGGCTTCTTCCGCGAATGGCTGGTCAATAAACACGGACGCCCTGGCCTGGCCGTTGCAGCCGCTGGCGGGCCGGACACCCGGATCTCCCCGGAGGACGCCGAAGGGCTTGGCCTGGAGATGTCCGAAAAGAAGAGAAAGAAAAAGCAGAAGAAACGCCTGGTTCGACGCTCTCACTTCATCACCATCATCGCCGCCTGGCTGGTGACCGTGCCCCTGGCAGCCCTGCTTTCAAGCTTTTTGTTTTTCGCTATCAAGGGCTTCCTGACGCCCTGATCCGCAGCTATCAGCAGATTGGAAAACGCCAGCGCCTGGTTGAGGGGCGCTGGCGTTTTCTGTTAACGACTGATCGCGCCGTGGGCTGCAAGGGCCGCCATGGTGACAATGTCGCTGTCGGTGGCCCCCATCTGCACGATCTGGGCGGGTTTGGACATGCCCACGACCAGCGGGCCGATAACCGTGCCACCACCAAATTCCTGCAACAGCTGGGCCGAGATATTGGCTGCATGAAGGCCCGGCATGACCAGAATATTGGCCGGTTCTGACAAACGACAGAACGGATACAGCGCCAGAAGTTTCGGGTTCAGCGCCACGTCCACCGTCATTTCGCCGTCATATTCAAACGACACATTACGTTTATCCAGCAGGCCAACGGCATCGCGAATACGGTCTGAACGTTCGCGCAACGGATTGCCAAAGTTGGAAAACGACAACATAGCCACACGTGGATCATGCCCCAGCAGACGGGCCAGACCGGCGCTTTGTTCGGCGATCCCCGCCAGTTCTTCAGCCGTGGGGCTTTCATGCACAGTGGTATCGGCGATGAAAATTGTGCGCCCGCGAGCTACCAGAATGGACATGCCAAAGACCAGGCTGTCCGGTGCCGGGTCCAGCACACGATGAATGTCGTCCAGCACGTCGTTGTAGCTTCGTGTGCCGCCAGTAATGATGGCATCGGCGTCTCCGGCGGCGACCATGCAACCGGCATAGACCGTGCGGTAGACCCGTACCATCCGCTCACATTCACGCTGCAACACGCCCTGGCGCTGCAGGCGCTGATAAAGATATTCAGTATATTGTTCGACCTGCTGGCCTGACCCGGGGGAGGCAATTTCAATACCTGCCAGATCACCGTGGCCCAATGATGTCAGACCCTCGCGGATCTTGTCTTCATCCCCAACCAGGATCGGCGTGCCAAAGCCCGCACTGTGGAACGACACTGCCGCCCGCATCACCCGTTCTTCTTCACCTTCGGCAAAGGCCACTCGGGCTGGATGGGCGCGAACTTCATCCAGGATCAACTGCATGGGCCCGGCGATGGGGTCAAGGCGGGCGCGCAGTTCATGGCGATAGTTTTCCAGATCAAAGATCGGACGTTTGGCTACACCGCTGTCCATGGCCGCCTGGGCCACGGCTGCCGGTATTTCACTGATCAGACGCGGATCAAACGGCACCGGAATAATGTAGTCCGGGCCATAGACCAGGCGTTCCCCCTGATAGGCCGCCGCCACTTCGTCGGGCACATCTTCACGGGCCAGTTCAGCCAGGGCATGGGCCGCGGCGATTTTCATTTCGTCGTTGATGGAACTGGCGCGAACGTCCAGCGCCCCCCGGAAAATATAGGGGAAACCCAGGACATTATTGACCTGATTGGGATAGTCCGAGCGCCCGGTGGCCATGATAGCGTCATCACGAATACGGGCCACCTCTTCCGGCCGGATTTCAGGATCCGGGTTGGCCATGGCAAAGATGATCGGCTGATCGGCCATGCTGAGCACCATTTCCGGTGTCAGGGCATCCTTGACAGAAATACCCAGAAAGACGTCGGCCCCGTCCATGGCTTCAGCCAGGGTGCGTTTGTCGGTAGATACCGCGTGGGCGGATTTCCACTGGTTCATGCCTTCTTCGCGGCCCTGATAGACGACACCCTTGGAATCACACAGCAGTACATTTTCATGGCGCACACCGGCAGCCTTGACCAGTTCCACACAGGCAATCCCGGCAGCGCCGGCACCGTTGGCCACAACCTTCATGTCTTCCAGATTGCGCCCGGTCAGCTCAGCCGCGTTGATCAGACCGGCGAGGGTAATGATTGCCGTACCGTGCTGGTCATCATGAAAAACCGGGATCGGCATCAACTCACGCAGGCGCTGCTCAATAATAAAGCATTCCGGCGCCTTGATGTCCTCCAGGTTGATGCCGCCGAAGCTGGGGCCCAGATAGCGCACGGCATTGACGAATTCATCAACGTCTTTGGTGTCAACTTCCAGATCGATCGCGTCCACATCGGCAAAGCGTTTGAACAGAACGGCCTTGCCTTCCATTACCGGCTTGGAGCCCAAAGCCCCCAGATCACCCAGGCCCAGCACAGCCGTGCCGTTGGAGATCACCGCCACCAGGTTTCCCTTGGCCGTATAGTCGTAGGCCAGGTCCGGGTCTTCGGCGATGGCCAGACAGGGCACCGCCACACCGGGCGAATAGGCCAGCGACAAATCCCGCTGGGTGGTCAGCGGTTTGGTCGGCACAATTTCAATTTTGCCGGGCTTGCCCTGGGTGTGAAAGCTCAGGGCTTCTTCGTCGGTGATCTGCAGAAATTCGTCGCTCATGGGTACACTGTCTTTAAAAAGTTATCGGCCAAAAAATAAAGGCTGGCATGGGTTTGCCGCCCTTTAAGCGAACCTAAAGTGTAAAAGTGAATTGCGCAAACGGCTTTGGTGGCCTTGCGCGCCGGATATGCTAGATTGCCGTCCATGAGTGAACAGACATCCAGCCCCGAAGACCAGGCCCCCGTGACCACAGCCGCCGACAAAAAACGCCTCGCCAAAGAAGCGACAGTGACCCCTATGATGGCGCAGTTTCTGTCCATCAAGGAAGACCATCCGAATGAACTGCTGTTCTATCGCATGGGTGATTTTTACGAGCTGTTTTTCGACGATGCCGTCAAGGCCGCGGCGGCCCTGGATATCGTGCTGACCAAACGCGGCAAACACCTGGGTGAAGACATTCAGATGTGCGGTGTGCCCGTCCATGCCTATGATAATTATCTGCAGCGTCTGATCCGTGCCGGTTTTCGCGTCGCCGTCGCCGAACAGACTGAGAACCCGGCAGAGGCCAAAAAACGCGGCGCCAAGTCGGTGGTCGCGCGTGAGGTTGTGCGCGTCGTCACGCCGGGCACGCTGATTGAAGACACCCTGCTGGACTCCCGCTCCCATAATTTCCTTGCCGCTACCGCAAAAGCCGGCGGGGAAATGGCGCTTGCCTGGACGGACATGTCGACCGGAGACTTTTTTGTCTCCCCCGCAGATGCCACCACTCTGGCCGCCGGGATCGCACGTCTGTCGCCCAGTGAATTGTTGCTGCCTGAAAACATGCTGCAGACACCCGAGTTGTTTGAAACCTTCCAGGACCTGGCCGATATCCTGACACCGCTGCCGGCATCAAAGTTTGACAGCCAATCCGGGGAAAGACGGCTGAAAGAGCTGTTCGACGTCGCCTCGCTGGACGGTTTTGGCCAGTTCGGACGACCGGAGCTTGCCGCCCTTGGTGGTCTGGTTGATTACCTGGAGCTGACCCAGAAGGGCAAGCTGCCGAACCTGAAAACGCCCAGGCGCATTGCCGCCGGGGCCAGTATGGCCATCGATGCTGCCACCCGACGCAATCTGGAACTGGTTCGCACCCTGTCTGGCGAAAAACGCGGCAGCCTTTTGTCGGTGATCGATCAGACCGTCACCGGAGCCGGGGCGCGCCTGTTATCCGCACGTTTGTCTGCGCCACTGACCGATCCGGATGCGATCAATGCCCGGCTGGATGATGTCGGCTTCTTTTTTGAAGCCGCAAATGAACGTGATGCGGTGCGCCAGTCCCTGAAGGCCACGCCGGATATTGAGCGCGCCCTGTCCCGTTTGAGCATGGGCCGGGGTGGGCCGCGTGATCTGGCGGCGGTGCGCGACGGCCTGAAAGATACCGCCGCCCTGCGGGAGACATTGTTGCATCCGTCGCTGTCACCGGTACCACCCGGTATCGCCAATATCGCCAGCGACCTCGGGCATCATGAAACCCTGGTTGAACGCCTGACCCGGGCCCTGGCCGCAGACCTTCCACTGCTGGCCCGCGATGGCGGCTATATCGCACCAGGCTATGATGCCGCCCTGGACGAATTGCGTGGCTTGCGCGATGAAAGCCGCCGCATGATTGCGGCCATGCAGGGCGACTATGCCAATGAGACCGGCGTCAATGGCCTGAAGATCAAACACAACAATGTGCTGGGCTATTTCATTGAAGTCACAGCCCTGCACGGCGACAAGATCATGTCACGCGAGGATGAAACATTCATTCATCGCCAGACCATGGCCAACGCCGTCCGTTTCACCACCACAGAACTTGGCGAGCTGGAGCGCAAAATCGCCTCGGCCGCAGACCGTGCCCTTGCCCTGGAAACACAATTGTTCGAAACATTGCTGGGTGAAATCAGCGCCCGCCACCACGAGATCGTGACGACGGCGGAAGCACTGGCCCGCCTGGATGTGGCTGCGGCGCTGGCGGAACTGGGCGTTCTGCGCCGCTATGCCCGGCCCCGGATCGACGACAGTCTTGAGTTTAATATTACTGGCGGGCGCCATCCTGTTGTTGAAGCCGCCCTGGAAAAAACCGCTGAAGGTGATTTCATTGCCAATGACTGTGACCTCAGCGATGAGCAGCGCCTGTGGTTACTGACCGGTCCCAACATGGCCGGTAAAAGTACTTTCCTGCGCCAGAACGCCCTGATCGTTGTCCTTGCCCAGATGGGCAGCTACGTGCCGGCAACATCGGCCCGCCTCGGCGCCGTGGACCGGCTGTTCAGCCGGGTCGGTGCCGCCGATGATCTGGCCCGGGGGCGATCTACCTTTATGGTGGAGATGGTCGAAGCCGCCGCCATCCTGAACCAGTCCGGCAACAGGTCGCTGGTTATCCTGGATGAAATCGGGCGCGGCACGGCAACATTTGACGGTTTGTCCATCGCCTGGGCAGTGATCGAACATCTGCACGAGGTTAATCGCTGCCGCTCGCTGTTTGCCACGCACTACCACGAACTGACATCGCTGTCGGCCAAGCTGCCGGCGCTGGCCAACCACACCATGCGTATCAAGGAATGGCAGGGCGAGGTTGTTTTCCTGCATGAAGTCGCCCCCGGGGCCGCCGACCGCTCCTATGGTATTCAGGTCGCCAAGCTGGCGGGCCTGCCGCGAGCCGTTGTTGATCGCGCCGGTGAGGTTTTGAACATACTGGAAGAGGGCGATCAGGCCGGGGCCGTGTCCCGCCTGGCCGACGACTTGCCGCTGTTTGCAGCGACACCAAAACCCGCTGCCCAGGCCCCGGTGCCGTCAGAACCGTCGGCAGTTGAGGCCGCACTGAGTGAGATACATCCCGATGAAATGAGCCCGAAAGAGGCCCTGGAAGCCTTGTATACCTTGCGCGGGCTGCTGAAGGGAGCGGGTTGATGCTACATATTGTTCTTGAAATCCCAGCCGCCAGCCCGCAGTTTTAATCGATGTACAAAATCGAAAACCGTCGCGATATCATTGATCGCCGCTCACTGGGTGCCCGGCTGAACGACCTGGCCGACGCAGAAGACATCCGCTCACCCGGCGCGCGTGCCAAGGTTTTGGGGATTTTGAAAGACACCCTGAAGGATGGTCAGGATGAAGTCCGGCGCCGGTTTGAAGAAGACGACGCACCTGGCCTCGGCACCGCCAAATCACTTTGTTACCTGATCGACCAGATCCTGCGCACAGCCTACGACTTTACCGTCAGTCAGGTTTATACGTCCTACAATCCCACATCCGGCGAACGCCTGAGCGTGGTCGCGGTTGGCGGCTATGGGCGCGGCGACATGGCCCCGTTTTCTGATGTCGATCTGTTGTTTCTGTTGCCTTACAAACAGACCCCCTGGGGCGAACAGGTCGTTGAATATCTTTTGTATCTGTTGTGGGATCTGGGCCTGAAAGTTGGTCACGCGACGCGGTCCAATGATGAATGCATGCGTCTGTCGCTGTCCGACACCACCATCCGCACGGCTATTCTTGAAGCACGTTATATCTGCGGTGACAAAGCCCTGTACACAGACATGCGGGACCGTTTTGCCAAAGAGGTTGTCACCGGCACAGGCCCGGAATTTGCCCAGCTGAAACTGGCCGAACGCGATGACCGGCTGTTGCGGTTTGGCAATTCACGTTACCTGGTGGAGCCCAACATCAAGGAAGGCAAGGGCGGTCTTCGTGATTTGCACACCCTGTTCTGGATCAGCAAATATTATTACCAGATCGATGACGTCGCCAAACTGGTCAAGCTTGAAGTGCTGACCAAAAACGAACTGAAACGTTTTCAGAAGGCCGAGGAATTTCTCTGGAAAGTGCGCTGCCACCTGCACTATCTGGCCAGCCGTCCGGAAGAACGTCTGACCTTTGATGTCCAGACCGAGATCGGTCGACGCCTGCATTATACGGATCGCAAATCCAGCCAGGGTGTTGAGCGGTTCATGAAACACTATTACCTGATCGCCAAGGAAGTCGGCGACCTGACGCGCATCGTTTGCGCCTCACTGGAAGAACAGCACCGACGCATCAGCCGCTTCCGCTTGCCCCGCCTTGGCAGTTTGCGGCGCAAGGAATTTGACGGCTTTTTGTTACAGGGCGGACGGGTCGAACTGAAGGAAAGCGATCTGTTCAAAAAAGACCCGGTGGGGATGATCAGGCTGTTTCATCTGGCCCATGAACACGGCGCCGACATTCACCCCGACGCCCTGAAACAGGTCACCCGTAATCTGAAACGCATTGATGCTGAACTGCGCAAAGACCCTGAAGCGAACCGCCTGTTCCTTGAAATATTGTCCTCGAAACACGACCCTGAAACCGTGTTGCGGCACATGAACGAGGCCGGTGTGCTGGGCCGGTTTGTGCCGGACTTTGGTCGCGTGGTCGCGCAAATGCAACACGATATGTATCACGTCTACACAGTGGACGAACATTCCATCCGTGCCATCGGCATGCTGGCCCAGATCGAAGCCGGCTTGCTGGAAGATGAACATCCACTGAGCCACCACATCATTCACAAGGTGCTGTCACGCCGTGTTATTTATGTCGCTGTTTTGCTGCATGACATCGCCAAGGGTCGAGGCGGCGACCATGCGGTTCTCGGTGCCAGGGTGGCGCAAAAACTCTGTCCACGTTTTGGCATGACGCCGGAAGAAACAGAAACCGTCGCCTGGCTGGTGTTACACCATCTGGATATGAGCCGCACGGCCTTCAAGCGAGATGTGCAGGACCCTAAAACCATTCTTGATTTCACTGACAAGGTTCAGGACCTGGAACGGCTGCGTTTGTTGTTGATCCTGACCGTGGCCGATATTCGTGCCGTCGGTCCCGGCACCTGGAACGGCTGGAAAGGGCAGTTGCTGCGTGAGTTATATCACCGCGCCGAAGAGGCCCTGTCCGGCGGTATGTCCGGTGAAGGTGCCAAGGTCCGGGTTGAATATGCCAAACGGGCATTGGCCGAAGAACTGGCCGACTGGACCGGGGACGCTGTCCAGAACCACCTGGACCGGGCTTACGATTCCTATTGGCTGAGCGCCGATACCGAAAGCCACAAACGTGACGCCCTGCTTATACGCAAGGCCGATGAAGCCGGCAAGGACCTGACCATTGAAACCCGTGCCGACAAGTTTCAGTCGGTGACCGAGGTAATGGTTTATACCTCCGACCACCCGGGCCTGTTTTCCCGCTTTGCCGGTGCCATTGCCGTGGCCGGAATGAACGTTGTGCGCGCCACCATCTTCACCACCACCGACGGCATGGCCCTGGATACCTTCCTGATCCAGGATGCCGATGGCAAGGCGGTCACCGAAAAGACCAGAATCAATAAGCTGAAAACAACCATCCGCGATACCCTGGCCGGCAAAATCCGCATTCGCGAAGCCCTGGATGCTCAAGCCGGACCACCCAGCCGGACCCGCGTATTCAAGGTTGCCCAGCGCGTGCAAATCGATAACAAGGCCTCCAACGTCTATACCGTGGTTGAGGTCAGCGGGCGCGACCGTCGCGGCCTGTTGCATGACATCACCCGCGCCTTTTCAGATCTTGGCCTTTCCGTTGCCAGCGCCCGGATTGCGACCTACGGCACACGGGCGTCGGACGTGTTTTATGTCAAAGATGTGTTCGGGCTGAAGGTCGAACATGAAGGCAAACTGGAAACAATTCGCAAGCGCCTGCTGGAAGTTCTGGAAACGCCCAAGACCAACAAAAAATCCGGATCCAAAGCTGCCTGAGCTAAAACCTGCACCCAACAGAACCCGCCAGAGGAATAACAATCATGATTGGTGATCCCATAGCCCTGAAGATCCGCAGCAAGTTCAAACGCCCGCCCGCAGCCCTTGTGCGTGCATTCGCCAACGCCCAGACCAGCTTTATTGCCGACGCCATGCAAGGCATGAACTGTCTGCATTATTCGATCAAAGGCTTGAATATAAAGCAGAAATTTACCGGCGTTGCGGTTACATCCCTGAACGGGCCACGCGACAATCTGGCCGCCATGGCCATGCTGGATATGGCCCAAAAGGGCGACGTCCTGGTCATTGCCACCGGTGAGGACGAATCCGGGGCTGTTGTTGGTGATCATTGGGCTGCCGTAGCAAAACAGCGTGGTGTTGTCGGTGTGGTCACGGATGGCCTGGTGCGCGACGCCACTGGTTGTGAAAAAATGGGCCCGCCGATTTTCTGCCGTGGCCTCAGCCCCAATGCCGGCTATCGAAACGGACCGGGCGAGATCAACACACCGGTGTCCGTAGGTGGTGTGGTTATTTTCCCTGGTGATATTATTGTTGCCGACCGCGACGGCGTTGTGGTCATTCCCCGCGATGAAGCGCCCGTAATCAAAACGGCCCTGACCGCTGTCAAAAAAGCGGAAATCGCTACGGAGAAAAAGGTCAAAGCCAAAAAGATCGACCGCATGTGGAGCCCGGAAAAGTTCCAGGCCCGCGGCGTTTCTTATCTGGATTAATCAGAAAGTAACGATCAGCCTTCCATGCGTTTCAGCATAGGTCCGGCAGAGGCGCCACCGACGATATGAAGGTGCAGGTGCATGACCTCCTGATGGCCATCGACGCCAGCGTTGTTCAGGACACGGTAGCCGGTTTTATCCAGACCCAGATCGCGGGCGATTTTACCCACGGCCCGGAACAGGGCGGTAACCTCCGCGTCTGAGGCCTCGGCGGTAAAATCATCCATGCTGATATAGGCCCCCTTGGGAATAACCAGCACGTGGACGGGCCGTTGTGGCGTGATGTCGTGGAAGGCCAGAACGTGTTCGTCTTCGTAAACCGTATTGTTGGGGATTTCACCGCGCAGGACTTTGGCAAAAATATTGTTGTTGTCGTAAGCCATAAACTTCTCCGTCAGTCTATTTTGCGGGCGGCTTTTTCGTCCAGCCCGGACAGGCCTTCACGACGCGCCAGTTCGGTATAAACATCTTCGGGGCGCACGCCACTATCAGCCCACAGCACCAGCAAATGAAACAACAGATCCGCACTTTCGCTGACGATGTCGTCGCGCTTGTCGGCGGTGGCGGCGATCACGGTTTCGACCGCTTCCTCTCCCAGTTTCTGGGCAATTTTACCGCGTCCTTTTTTGTACAGACTGGCCACATAACTTTTGTCCGGGTCCTGTCCCTTGCGGCCTTCAATAACGTCGAACAAACGGTCAAGTGTGGCAGCATCAACGCCCCGATTACCTGTCATCTGTTATCCCCCTGTTCCCGGACGGCGATGCCGGCGGCTTTCATATGCGCCTTGGCTTCGGCGATGGAATAAGTTCCGAAGTGAAAAATGGATGCAGCCAGCACACCGGTGGCGTGGCCTTCAGTAATGCCTTCAACCAGGTGATCCAGATTGCCCACCCCGCCGGAGGCAATGACCGGCACCGGAATGGCATCAGCCACGGCGCGGGTCAGCGGCAGGTTATAACCTTCCTTGGTGCCGTCACGATCCATGCTGGTCAGCAGGATTTCACCGGCCCCCAGTTCAACCATGCGCCGACACCATGCAACGGCCTCAAGGCCTGTGGCATTGCGCCCGCCATGTGTGAAAATTTCCCAGGTGCCAGGGCCGGTGCTTTTGGCGTCTACTGCCACAACCGTGCACTGGCTGCCAAACTTTTCTGCCGCTTCCTTCACAAATTCCGGATTGTGCACGGCGGCCGTATTGATCGACACCTTGTCCGCGCCAGCCAGTAAAAGCTTGCGAATGTCTTCCGTCGTACGCACACCACCACCAACGGTCAGCGGCATAAAACACTGTTCGGCCGTGCCTGAGATCACATCAAAAATGGCGTCGCGATTATCCGAGCTGGCCGTGATATCCAGAAAACAAAGTTCGTCCGCGCCCTGGGCATCGTAGAGACGCGCCTGTTCCACCGGGTCACCGGCATCGACCAGGTTGACAAAATTAACCCCCTTAACGACCCGACCGTCCTTGACGTCGAGGCAGGGAATAATACGTGGTTTCAACATGTTATCGCTTCCTTCAGGCGGCGCAGGCGGCCAACGCTTCGGCCAGATCCATGCCGCCATCATACAATGCCCGGCCGGAAATCACCCCGGCAATACCGCTGTCGGCCTCGGCCTTCAGGGCCTTCAGGTCATCAACGGACGATACACCGCCAGAGGCAATGACCGGAATAGAAGTGGCCGCCGCCAGTTCCGCCGTTGCCGCAATGTTCACACCCTGCATGGCACCATCCCGATCAATGTCGGTATAGATGATCGCGGCGACACCAGCATCCTCGAAACGATTGGCAAGTTCAATTGCACCCAGTTCAGACGCTTCGGCCCAGCCTTCAACGGCGACCTTGCCATCGCGGGCATCGATACCCACAGCCACTGAGCCGGGGAATTGTTTGCAGGCCTGGCGAACCAAGTCGGGATCGCGCACCGCAACGGTGCCCAGAATGACGCGGGAAATTCCCCGCTCCAGCCACAGACCAATGGTATCCAGATCGCGGATGCCACCACCCAGTTGCACCGGCACATTGACCGCCGCCAGAATGGCATCAACCGCATCGCCATTAACCGGGCGTCCGGCAAAGGCACCGTTCAGGTCCACCACATGCAGCCACTGGCAACCACCGGCAACAAATTCTGCCGCCTGGGCACCGGCGCTGTCATTGAATACCGTGGCCTTGTCCATGTCGCCACGCAGCAGGCGTACGCACTGGCCGTCTTTCAAATCAATTGCGGGGTAAAGTATCAAGGCGTCACTCCTGCATCCTCGGTATCGAGGTCTTTACGAAAATAGTATCCGGCGACAAATTCACCATCGACAAGGGCGTATTTTTCGTTGGTCGCCCAGAGTTCAAAATTCATTTGTTCGGCCAGACGAATACCGGCAGCCTGTGTCGCCCGGACATTGAATTCAAAAGTCCGAAAGCCTTCAGCCCGGGCCTTGTCCACCATCACCGACATCATGCCATTACCCAGGTTGTGGCCGCGCCCCCAGGGGGCGAGGAAAAAGGTTGTCATCTCCACGGCAAAGGCCTGGGCTTCGTTATTCGCCGCAGGTTTTACCAGCTGGGCCGAGCCCACGATCGACCCCTCAAGCCGCGCCACAACCAGGCGGCGTTGTGGCACCAGCAACACCCCGCGCCAGTAATTTTCCAGCACCTGGCGTTGCGGCGGCCTGAGCCAGCCAAAGCCGTTCCCGTCAACAATCGCTTCTTCCGTCGCGTTGCAAAGTTCATCCAGGTCATTGCCCCGGAATTCAGACAGCCACTCCACCATGGTGTTTTCTGTGCTCATTTGATCCGCCACAAAGTTCGTTTCAGCAATGTTCACGAAGGTCTCCAGTTCAGGAAGTTGGCAATCAGGCGCAAGCCGACCTGCTGACTTTTTTCCGGGTGGAACTGGGTGCCGATCAGATTGTCCCGACCGACGATAGCCGTCACCGGCCCGCCATAATCCACAGTCGCCAGCACTTCCGACGGGTTTTCCGCCTGCAGGTGATAACTGTGCACAAAGTAAGCGTGATCGCCTTCAGCAATGCCTGTCAGTACGGGATGGGACCCGGCTTTGAGCTGAAGGTCATTCCAGCCCATGTGAGGGACTTTCAAGGTCGGATCGTTCGGCGTCAGCGGCACGATTTCACCCTTGACCCAGTCCAGACCGGCGTGATCACCGTGTTCGCGCCCGACAGTTGCCATCAACTGCATGCCAACGCAAATCCCCAGAAACGGGCGGCGGTCCCTGATCACCACATCACCAAGGGCTTCAACCATGCCGTCGACGGCATACAGCCCGCGGCGGCAATCGGCAAAGGCCCCGACACCCGGCAAAACAACGTGGCTGGCCGCGCGCACAGCATCGGCGTCCGAGGTCACCAGAATCTGGTCCTCGCGCCCGGTTTCGCGCACCATGCGTTCAAAAGCCTTTGCCGCCGAGCGTAAATTGCCCGAGCCATAGTCAATAATGGCAACCGTCATGAAATGTTATTCCATCAGATCAGAATTGTATCGCCGCCGAACCTTCTGGTTCAGGACAAATAGATATGTGGCCCCAGGGCCGTAAACAAGCGTTGTTCCGCTTCGGCAACGTCATGGCCAGCGACAATGCCGGTAAAGACATAGCCCCTCTGGCGCAGGCTCCAGCGGCGCAGGTCATTAGCATTTAGCCCCATCATGACCGAAGCCGCCCCTGCCGCCACAAGCATGACCAGCCCGGCATCTTCGGACAGGGTCGAGAGCAATATAAAAGCCACGATAATCAGGAACTGCGCTGCCAGTATGATCCACATGCGGTGGAACAGGGGCCAGATCAGCGGCAGGAACATGGCCTTGAAAGACCCACCTTCCTCAACCAGGACAACATCGGAATCAGCCCCTGGCCCTGCCGGGCCGGGCTTTTCGTAGGCTGTAAAAACACGCATGACTTGCTTCCCGCACCTTCAGTTCGTGAAAGCGGTGCGATCAGACCGGTCAGAGAGACCCGCCCAGCACACCTTTGGTCGATGGCACCTGGTCACCTTGTCGGGGATCGATTTCAAACGCTTCCCGCAACGCCCGTGCCAGCGCCTTATAACATGATTCGATTATATGGTGATTGTTTTCACCATAAAATGTTTCCACATGCAGGGTCAGTCCGGCTCCCTGGGCGAAGGCCTGAAACCATTCACGGAACAGTTCGGTATCCATGTCACCCAGCTTGGCCCGTGAAAATTCAACCCGCCAGACCAGATAAGGCCGGTTAGAGGCATCCAGGGCCACACGCGTGCAGGCTTCGTCCATGGGCGCCAGCGCTGATCCATAACGCCGGATACCCTTGCGGTCGCCCAGCGCCTTGGCCACAGCACGACCAATGGCAATGCCGGTATCCTCAACGGTGTGGTGAAAATCGATATGCAGGTCACCGACCGCCTTGATATCCAGATCAATCAGCGAATGCCGTGACAGCTGCTCCAGCATATGGTCCAGGAAACCAATGCCTGTGGACACAATATAATCACCTTTACCATCAAGATTGATGCGCACCGAAATCTGTGTTTCGTGCGTATTGCGCTCGATGTTAGCTGTTCGTTCTGACTGAGCCATCGGGGCCCTCCTGTTTCGCGTTCGCGTCGTTTTATCAGGAGACGGCCAAATTCGCCAGCCCCCTGAGAATTCCCATGTAGATCAGGCCGCAAACAGGGGGTTGGGCCTGCCCTGTCGGGGTCCGGCATGAAATCCGGCATCGGGCCTTGACCAGAGCGGGATAATCGCCACATGTTGACGACAGGTGGCGGCCTTTCGGTGCCACAAGGATACAACATACAGGCAATCTGATGAGTGAGCGACAACTGCCATCCTGGCATGGCACAACCATTCTTGCAGTACGCAAGAACGGTCAGACGGTAATCGCCGGTGACGGACAGGTCAGCCTTGGCGACACGGTAATCAAAGGTGGGGCGCGCAAGGTCCGACGCCTGGCGGACGGTTCTGTTCTGGTCGGTTTTGCCGGCGCGACAGCCGATGCCTTCACCCTGTTTGAACGCCTGGAAGCCAAGCTGGAGCAATATCCCAACCAGTTGACCCGGGCCTGTGTAGAAATGGCCAAGGACTGGCGTACAGACCGCTACCTGCGTCGCCTGGAAGCCATGATGGCTGTGGCTGACAATGACACGGCCCTGGTTCTGACCGGCAACGGCGATGTTCTTGAACCCGATGACGGTGTGATCGGCATCGGATCGGGCGGCAACTACGCCCTGGCCGCTGCCCGCGCGCTTTTTGATCGTGAAGACATGGATGCCGAAGCCATTGCCCGCCGCGCCCTGGCCATTGCCGCCGAGATCTGTGTCTACACCAATACAAATGTAACCGTCGAAAAGCTTTAGGCGGATTTTGACTTTCCGGGCCGCTCGCTGCCCTGCCAACCATAAAGACCCGAGACCATGACTGAATTCAGCCCCCGTGAAATTGTTTCTGAACTGGACCGTTTTATCGTCGGCCAGAACGACGCCAAACGCGCCGTCGCCATTGCCCTGCGCAACCGCTGGCGTCGCCAGCAACTGGACGACAGTCTGCGTGATGAAGTCGTGCCAAAAAACATTTTGATGATCGGCCCCACCGGCGTCGGCAAAACCGAAATCGCCCGTCGTCTGGCCCGTCTGGCCGAGGCCCCGTTCGTCAAGGTCGAGGCCACCAAGTTCACTGAAGTCGGCTACGTCGGGCGCGATGTGGAACAGATCGTGCGCGATCTGGTCGAATTTGCCATCGCCCAGCAGCGCGAAAAAAACCGCCGTGAGGTTGTTGCCCGCGCCGAGCTGGCCGCCGAAGAACGCGTGCTGGATGCCTTGGTTGGTGATCACGCTGGTGAAAGCACACGCAAGAGCTTCCGCGACAAGTTGCGCAGCGGTGAACTGTCGAACAAGGAAATTGAACTGGATGTTGCCGACAGCGGTGGCGGCGCCGGGGCCCTGCCAACATTTGAAGTGCCCGGTATGCCCGGTGCCAGCATGGGCATGCTGAACCTGAATGATGTCTTTGGCAAAGCCTTTGGCCAGCAGACATCGCGTCGTCGCATGACTGTCGAAGACAGCTATGAAGTTCTGATTGCCGAGGAAAGCGACAAGCTGCTGGACGACGAAAAGATTGTGCGTTCTGCCATTGATTCAGTCGAACAGAACGGCATCGTCTTTCTGGATGAAATCGACAAGATCTGCGCCCGCGCTGAACGCGGCGGGGCCGAAGTCAGCCGCGAAGGCGTGCAGCGTGACTTGCTGCCCCTGATCGAAGGCACCACAGTGGCGACCAAACACGGACCAGTCAAAACCGATCACATATTATTCATTGCCTCAGGCGCTTTTCATGTCGCCAAGCCTTCTGACTTGCTGCCGGAACTTCAGGGCCGCCTGCCTATCCGGGTAGAGCTGAAAGCCCTGTCCCGTGACGACATGAAACGCATTCTGATAGAACCCGAAGCCAGCCTGATCAAACAGTACGTCGCCCTGCTGGGAACCGAGGGCCTGACACTGGACTTCACCGATGATTCCATCGAAGCCATTGCCGACCTGGCTACGGAGGTCAATGCCGGGGTGGAAAACATCGGCGCCCGGCGGCTGCATACGATCCTGGAAAAACTGCTGGATGATGTTTCCTTTACCGCCACGGATCGCTCCGGCGATACGGTGACTATTGATGCAGATTATGTACAGGCCCAGGTCGGTGAGCTGGCCAGCAATGCGGACCTTTCCAAGTTCATTCTTTGACGCAAACGGTCTTGACCTGACAGCCGCCCGACGGGCTTACTTGGAGTTTGAAACAAACTTCCCGTGAGGAACGATCGTGCCGCTGGATATTCTGGTCATTCTTGTTGTTGTCGGCATCAGTGGTGTCGTGCTGCTGACATGGTGGCTGGGCTGGTCCAGACCGGCCACGCTGTCGTCCACTGAAGAAGCAAAAGCCGAATTCCTGCGCGACTACCCGGGGGCAACCGTCGGGGACGTGATTCTGACATCTGATGGTGCGGCGGCCTTGCTACGGCTTTCAGAGAATTCCACCGGCCTGATTTTTTCTTTTGGCGACAGGTTTGTCACCCGCCAGCTGACGGCGCAGATCGTGCGCGCCATTGACGTCCAGGCGGGACCGAAATTAACCACCGTGGTTCTGAAACTTGCCGACTTCAGTGCCCCGGAAGTTTCCATGACATTTGCATCTGAAAATTTTGACCCGGTCGTACAGCCTGTGCTGGATGCCCTGACCACACCTGCAAAGGCGGCCTGAGATTATGGAAAACCTGCCGAAGTTTCCCAGTGTCACACAAATGGCCGTGCCGTTATTTATTGGTCTGATGTTGCTTGAAGTCCTGATCGCGAAGTGGCGGGGCAGCGCAAAATATGAAACCCGCGACACGCTGGCCAGCCTGATCATGGGGGCTGGCAGTATTATCTCGGGCATGCTGATCGGCTTTGTCGGCTACAACACGTTGGTCTATGTCTGGCAGTTCCGGCTGTTTGACCTGGGCCTCGAGCCCTGGGTTTTTGTGGCCTGCTTCGTGCTGGACGATATGCGCTATTACTGGTTTCACCGCATTGGCCATCGGGTGCGCTGGGTCTGGGCTTCGCACGTCAATCACCACACCAGCCAGCACTACAATCTATCGACCGCCCTGCGCCAGACCTGGACGGGCACCTTCACTGGCATCTTTGTGCTGAATGTGCCGCTGGTTCTGCTGGGCTTTCACCCGGCTTTCATCGCCTTTGTCTACGGCTTTAATCTGGTCTACCAGTTCTGGATTCACACCGAGACGATCCGGCGGTTTCCGAAGTTTATCGAGGCAATTTTCAATACGCCATCGCATCACCGCGTTCATCATGGCACCAATGCCAAATATCTGGATGCCAACTATGCTGGTGTGTTTATTGTCTGGGATCGCATGTTTGGCACCTTCGTGCCGGAAGACGATGCGGAGCCGGTGAAGTACGGCATCATCCGCAATCTGGCCACCTTCAACCCGCTGAAAATTGCCTTTCACGAATGGGTCAGCATGTTCAGGGACGCTTTTGGGTCAGACCTGACACCGGGCCAGCGACTGGCCTATCTGTTTGCCCCGCCGGGCTGGAGCCACGATCACTCACGCCGGACCTCGGATATGATCAAGGCGGACCATGTGCGACGGCACCCGGAAGACGCAGGCCTTCCGGGGCTACCATCAGTCG
>Ga0316204_10004778_pt1 | contig 23698 bp, 15 predicted proteins | sample 6monrhotite_MG_2_FD_205661 | JGI IMG/M metagenome (GOLD analysis project Ga0316204, IMG submission 205661) | Microbial mat bacterial communities from mineral coupon in-situ incubated in ocean water Damariscotta River, Maine, United States -... | ecosystem: Environmental > Aquatic > Marine >... | reverse complement strand
CATCTTTGAGGCTCGTTACTTGAGGGGCTATATCATTCATATGACAATGTTAAAGCATCAAAATGATCAATCAACTCGATCCTTCAGGATCAAAAAATAAAATTTATTTAGGCTGAGTAGTTACGTTAAAGCTTAGAAACTAAAATTATCAGCTAAAGCAAATAACTCCTCTTTTGGCAATGGTTTACTCAACAAATAACCTTGCGCATAATCACAATTTAGCTCCACGAGTAGGTTAAATTGTTCTATCGTTTCAACCCCTTCGGCAACAACCTTTAAGCCTAATGCGTGAGACATAGCAATAGTTGCATTAACTAATTCTTTATCGGCATTGTCTTCAGTAATACCAGAGACAAAACAACGATCTATTTTTAAAACATTGAAAGGATAAGTACGTAAATAACTTAATGATGAATAGCCGGTTCCAAAATCATCCATAGATAACACTACACCAAGTTGGCTCAATTCATTTAATGAATCGTCAATATAAGAATGTCCGCTCATTAACACCCCCTCTGTAATTTCTAATTCAACATTCATCGCATCAACATTGGCACTAATAAGCGCTTGTTTAATAAAATTGACTAAATTGGGATCTCTAAATTGACGCGGAGATAAATTAACCGCCATTCTGAAATTTGTGTCAGACCGCTCTCGCCATTGATTAATAGTAATAAGTGCTTGTTCTAAAACAAACTTACCTAACGATACAATTAATCCAGTTTGTTCAGCAATAGGAATAAACTCTTCGGGTGAAACATTGCCTAATACTTTGTTATTCCAACGTAATAATGATTCAGCACCAATAATAGCTTTGGTTTTCATATCAAGTTGAATTTGATAATGTACAGTAAATTCATTACGTTCTAATGCTGATCTTATTTGCTCTTCTACTAATAATCGCCTTGAAACATCTAAGTTCATTGATTCAGTAAAATAGGAATAATTGTTTCGACCTAACGCTTTTGCTTGATACATAGCCGTGTCGGCATTACGCAATAACTCAGAGGCCGAATCAGCATCATCTGGATAAAGAGCAATCCCAACACTAGTCGTTAAAATCATCTCTCGGTTATCAATATAAAAGGGTTGGCGAAATTTATTTAGTAAAGTTTCGGCAATAGGCTGAACGTCTTTACTATTATTAATATTGCGCAACAACAAAATGAATTCATCGCCGCCTAAACGCCCCACCGTATCTTCTTCTCGGACTAACGAATTTAAACGTTTCGCAGATTCTATTAATAAATTATCACCAACCTCATGACCAAGTGAATCATTTACCTTTTTAAAATCATCTAAGTCTATAAATAATACGGCAACTTTATCTTGATTTCTTTTTGATTCACTTAACATTTGGGTAAGTCTGTCAAGAGATAAAAATCGATTAGGCAAATCCGTTAAGCTATCATAATGTGCCTGATGTATGATTTTTTCTTCGGATGCTTTTTTGTCGGTGATATCGGTTGAAATGCCGCAAAGACCATAGGTTTTTCCGTTAGTATCTTTTAAAGGAAACTTAACAGAGCTATAAAATCTAATTTCCCCGTTTAGTAAAACTTCATCTTCTGACGTTGTAGAATCATCTAATTCTATTGTTTTAAGATCGCTACGATGGCAAAATTCAGCCATTGTTTTATCAAACAATTGAAAATCAGTTTTTCCTTTTATCGCTTTTTCTTCAATATTATAAGTTTTTTCAAAATATTGGTTAATGGCTAAATAATGTCCCTGAAGATCTTTAACATACATAACTGCATTAATATTATTGAATAGATCTTTAAATTTTTGTTCTGTTTGAAATAATTTTTTCTCTGCAATTCTTTTATTAGTGACATCTTGAATAATTGAAAACAAAAGTGTTTTATTTGCCACAGTTATTGGGCCAGAATATACTTCAACGTTTTTTATTTCTCCAGAGGCTATTTTATGCTGAAAGTTAAAGAAAACGCGTTTTTCCTGCTTAGCTAATTCCATTTCAGCAAAAACTTCCTCTTCACTAAAAATATTAATGTCAGAAATACGTGTTGAAATTAAATCTTGGTAACTATACCCATAAAATTTTAATGCCGCTGCATTGGCTTCGAGTATGTAACCATCTTCTGGGTCAATGATGAGTTTGATTGCTTGATTTTTTTCAAACATCTGTCGATATATCGCTTCGCTACTTTTTAATGCTTGTTCAGTTTGCGTACGTTCTGATATATCTTGAATTACTGCTATCAATTTAGAAATATCAGGCAATTTTAGAATTCTTGCCTGAAATTGTTTAGTTATATCTCCGAAATCAAGTTCATAATCGAAAGTGACTAATTCATGCTCTGAATCGACAGCGGCAATGTTTTCTTCAAATAACAAACCAATATATTCAGGCAACACCTCATGCATTTTTTTACCCAAAAAGACTTCTGGTTTTTGGAATAAGATATCTTTATCGTTGGCTTTATAATCAATAATGGTTCCATCTAACTCCATTACAAAAAACAGATCAGGTAACACTTTAAATAAGGCATTTAAAATAGATTCGTCCTGATTAAATTTTTCTTCGATAGTTAATGAATCCGATTGACTATTTAAATTAGTACTGAGCAATCTTGAAACTTTGTCTGACAAAGGCTATCTCCATGTGCAGTTAATGCATTAGCTGTTTCAGTATAGGAATAAATTCTATTATTTAACTAGTTTTCGTAGTTATTTTTTTCAGTATTTGTAAAATAGTAAAAACAATTTCGATAAGTATAGCAATATGACCACTTGGGCCAAATTATTAAACAGTGAAAATAAGCAAAATTATTATAAGAATACATTACTTTACATAGAAAAACGTCGAAATGATAATATAAATATTTACCCCTGTGATGAAAATATTTTTGCTGCGCTATTAGCAACGCCGTTTAAACAAATAAAAGTTGTAATTCTTGGTCAAGACCCTTATCACGGACCAGGCCAAGCACATGGCTTAAGTTTTTCTGTACAAAAAGGTGTTAAAATTCCCCCCTCTTTACGTAATATGTATAAAGAGTTAGCAACCGATATTAAAAATTTTACTATACCTGAACATGGCAACTTACAAACTTGGGCAGAGCAAGGTGTACTTTTATTAAATACAGTATTAACGGTAGAACAAGGCCAAGCACATTCTCATAAAAATTTAGGTTGGGAACAATATACCGATAAAATAATTGATTTGATCAATGCACAGCTAACAGGTGTTGTATTTTTGCTGTGGGGTGCTCATGCACAAAAGAAGGGTAAAAATATAGATACTAGTAAACATACGGTTTTAAACGCGCCACACCCTTCTCCTTTATCAGCTCATCGTGGATTTTTGGGTTGCCAACATTTTTCAAAAACAAATCAATGTTTGATTGCTCAAGGCAAAACGCCTATTAACTGGCAAGTGTAAAACTTTTTACAATCCACTTATAACCTTTTTATTTTTACGATTTACTACGTTGAGACTTATCACCATGAATTTTACTTTTGATAACCGTTTTATAAATAATTTACCCGCAGACGAAGATCAAAGTAATCAAACTCGCCACGTTGAGGGTGCCGCTTTTTCTTTTGTAGAACCCACTAAAACAGGATTACCTCGTTTAGTTTCTTATTCATCCGAGCTTGCCGAAAGCTTAGGGTTAACAGAAAACGATATTAATTCGCTCGAATTTTCTCGAGTGTTTTCAGGTAATCAATTACTTGATGGTATGCAGCCTTATGCCATGTGTTATGGCGGCCATCAATTTGGCCATTGGGCTGGGCAATTAGGTGACGGACGTGCCATAAATTTAGCTGAAATAGTATTAGCCGATTACAGTCATAAAACCTTACAGTTAAAAGGTGCTGGTCCAACGCCCTATTCTCGCACAGCCGATGGTTTAGCTGTTTTACGTTCATCTGTACGCGAATTTTTATGCTCGGAGGCAATGTATCATTTAGGTATTCCTACCACACGGGCGTTAAGTTTGTGCTTAACAGGCGACAAAGTGGTGCGTGATATGTTTTATGACGGTAATGCTAAAGCTGAAGATGGTGCAGTAGTTTGCCGAGTTTCATCGTCATTTATGCGCTTCGGCACTTTTCAGTTACCTGCTTCTCGTAATGATATTAATTTGCTAACAAAACTAGTTAATCATTCGGTATTACGCGATTTTTCTCATCTGCTTGATTCATCAACAAAAGAATCACTTAATAATAATATTGCCGATAAATTATCCCCACAAATTTATTTAAACTGGCTTAGTGAAATTAGTGATCGAACTTGCGCGTTGATGGTCGATTGGCTGCGAGTAGGTTTTGTGCACGGTGTAATGAATACCGATAACATGTCAATTATTGGCGAAACTATTGATTATGGTCCTTATGGTTGGATAGATGCTTTCGACCCTACATGGACACCTAACACTACAGATGCTCAAGGAAAGCGGTATTGTTTTGGCGAGCAAGCACAAATTAGCCAATGGAATTTATTTCAACTGGCCAATGCAATTTACCCGTTAATTGAAGATGCTAAGCCACTACAGCAATTGCTTGAAGATTATGCCACCAGTTATCAAGATCAATGGCTTGATATGATGCGCGGAAAATTAGGCTTAGTTAGTAAAAGTGAAAACGACCAACAATTAATGATTGATTTAGAAAATTTATTAATGAGCGTTGAAACCGATATGACCTTGTTTTATCGACAATTAGCACAGTTATCAACTGATGAAACTGCAATAGATAAGACATTGACTGATAAAACTCCAACTACAGAACTTTGCCCTATTATCGAAAATCAACAACAATTAACTAACGATGTTGCCATTTTTAAATCTTGTTATTATCAACCTGAACAATTAACCGTTGATTATCAAAAAAAACTGTCTACTTGGCTAAATAAATATCGCGCGCGCGTACAAGGTGAAGCATCAAAGCAAAACAAGCTAGCAATCACGCGTTCAGAACGCATGAACAGCGTAAATCCCATTTATGTGCTGCGGAACTATCTTGCACAACAAGCAATTGAAGCAGCTGAACAAGGCGATTTCAGTAAAATCCATCAGCTTCAGCAAGTTTTAAAAAATCCGTATACCGAACAAGAAAAATATAATTTATATGCACAAAAGCGCCCTGAATGGGCTCGTAATAAAGCAGGATGTTCAATGCTTTCATGTAGCTCATAATTTTTTTCTACTTTAAGTTTTCGTCTATTCAACCTTAAAGCGTACAAGCAAGAGACTATCGTTTAATAAAAACATTTGCTAAAATGCGCGCCCTTAACCACTAAACCTAATGTTTAGCGGATCTTTTAGCGCCAGATTTACGTTCTGGTTAGTTACAGGTAATCCTATGAAAAATATCACTGTTTGTGCTTTATATAAATTTGTTCGCTTAGAAAATTTCCAAGACTTAAAAACACCTTTGCTTAAGGTTATGGAAGAAAATAACGTAAAAGGCACACTGCTTTTAGCACTAGAAGGAATTAATGGCACTATCGCGGGTGAAGAAAGCGCAATTAATACGGTATTGAAATTTTTAAAAGCAGATCCTCGTTTAGCCGAGCTTTCTAGCAAAGTTTCGTATCATCAAGAAAATCCATTCCAACGCACTAAAGTAAAACTTAAAAAAGAAATTGTTACTATGGGGGTTGAAGGAATTGACCCAAACCAAGTGGTTGGTACTTATGTAAAACCTAAAGATTGGAATGCGCTAATTTCTGATCCTGATGTATTATTAGTAGACACTCGCAATGATTACGAAGTTGAGATCGGCACTTTTAAAAACGCACTAAATCCAAATACTGAAAGCTTTCGTGAGTTTCCTGAATATGTTGAACAAAACCTCGATAAAAATAAACATAAAAAAGTTGCGATGTTTTGCACAGGCGGTATCCGCTGTGAAAAATCAACTGCGTACTTAAAAGAACAAGGTTTTGAAGAGGTATATCACCTTGAAGGTGGCATTTTAAAATACCTAGAAGAAGTACCTAGCGAAGAAACTTTATGGGAAGGTGAATGCTTTGTTTTCGACTCACGCGTTGCCGTTAATCACGATTTAAAACAAGGACAATACGACCAATGTTTTGCCTGTCGTTTTCCAATAACAGTGGAAGAAAAATTAAGTCCTCATTACGTTAAAGGTGTTAGTTGCCATCGTTGTATCGATAAAATGACCGACGAACAACGTAAAGGTTTTGCTGAGCGTGAACATCAAATACAACTCGCTAAAGAACGTGGCGAAGCGCATATTGGTGGTGATATTAAAAATATTATAAATCAACGTAAAGCTAAAAAAATTGAAAATATGAAAGCCGCTCAAAAAAATAATGTAAAGTCATGATTGTTAAAGGCTAATGCTTAAAAAGAGTCATATATGAAAATTGAAGTATTGGATAATCCTGACAAAAAACTCATCGATTTTTTAGATCAAAAAATTGCTGAATTCAATTGGGCTAATTGGGAAGTAGATCAACGGCTTCCATTAGCTGTGCAAATTCAAAACGATAGCGGCGAAGTTATTGCGGGTGCAGCAGCCCGCACCTTCGGTGATTGGTTGTTACTTAATACGTTATGGGTTTCAGAACAATTACGTGGGCAAAATATAGGCAGTAAAATTCTTGAAAAAATTGAGCTTGCCGGAAAAGAGCGTGGTTGTGATAAATGTTTGCTAGATACTTTAAATTTTCAAGCCATGCCTTTTTATAAAAAACATGGTTATACCGTTGAGTGGACTCAACAAGGATATCCCCAAACGGGTTGTAAGTATTTTATGACGAAAAAATTGTGATTAATGCGCGTGGATTTAACACAGAATTTTATATATTATAAAAGTAATTCGAGTAAAATTATTTTTAACTTAAAAGTTGCTTCTTTCAATAAATGATTAAATTAGCATTCGCTTTATCTCAAGCATTGGTGTTTCCAACACAACAAGATATCTATCTAGAAGTAGTCGGTAATCCAAGCACAAGTAAAACCCAAATTTTTTATGCACCACATGAAAGCGAATTTGTGAGTAATGCGTATGTTGCTAAAAAAATCAAAAAACTTGGAGGTGCATTTATTATTATGCGCCAACAAGGTACGCGTAATGTAACACTGCATATAAAAGACGAGACGAATCAAAATCATAACGTTTATGTTGATCCCAATCGCTTATTTACTATTGCGGGAATAAGCTCATCTATTGTAAAACTTAATCCATCACTTAGAAAAGATACCGTTATATTTGAAAAAGCGGTAAAACGTGCTGATAAATTAGGGAAATTTGTTCTAAAGCAATTAACAAGTCCGAAAAAACCTGTTGCATGGGTTGCTTTACACAATAACACTGAGGGTTTTGCTGGTGATCATCATCACGGACGTGGTGACGTATCTATTAACAATTATCAAAATAAATTAGGTAATGGTCAAAATTTTTTAATTGATGTTAACATTGCTGATTTTCATGATGAAGATAATCTTTTTTATGTTACTCAACCTGTCGATTTTCATGTTATGCGTAAATATCATTGGAATGTAGTGTTACAAAACCCTATCGTGACTACTGATCCAAATGAAGATGATGGTTCATTATCTGTTTATGCACAAATGAATCAAGTCCGATATATCAATATTGAAGCAGAGCGCAAAGACAATAATTTAGGACAAGACAGTACCAATGCCCAAAAAGAAATGGTCGACTTCATTTATTACCTCACCAATAAAACTGTTTTATAACCACTTAATTCAATTAATACTAATTTAATTCAATAATAAGTAAAATTTGTTTAGATCTAGTCATTGTAAATCAAATGAATTTAACGATGTTAATGGGCATAGAGCAAGCTACAGAAGGGCGAGTTTAATACTGAGTTATTGATTTTGATAAGGACGCTACATGAATGGTGTTCTTAGAGAATGCTGGAGCATATTCTCCTGAATAACTATTACCTTTAATCAATACCTTGTCTTTAAGACTTTAAATTAAAGCTGAGTGGGAAAGAAATCAATCACATTGGAATAACGTCTTTGTTTTTTCATATCATCAAATCTTTAAATTTTGTCTACAAAAAAGCCGTGATAATCACGGCTTTTTAAGTAAATTACAATCTAGCTATAAGATTAAAACTTATATCTTACACCAATTTTAACGCTCCAAGTTGATTTGGCGGCATCAAAAGTATCATAGTTTCTTGAATCGAACCCACCAAATGGTGCTTGATATACATAACGACCTTGATCATCAATATCGTAATCGGCAATAATTTTATTACCAAAACGTGAACGTAATGATTGAGCTGCATTCTTATCGAGCATGTTTAACAAGTTACGGATATTAAAGAATAATTCGCCTTTATGCCCATCCATAAAGCCTGGTAGTTCTTGCGTAATGGTTAAATCCATACGTGTTTTCCATGGTGCACGACCAGCCCCTTTAGGCGCAAAACCACCTGCGTATTTACCTAAACCTGCAGCATTAATATTAGCTGACAATTCATCCCAAGTAATACCATTCAGTACTATGTTTGGATCGCCAGCGCCGTCTGGAATATAAGGTAAGTAAGCTTCCGAATCGTCAAAACTACCCTGATCTCCTAAGTCATTATCCTTATATGCGCCAAGTACCCAACTGATTGGACGACCTGAGCTACGCTCAAAGTATAAATTAAACTTAGTTGCATAATTTTCAATAAACTCTGTACGGAAATTAAGATTCATTTTTAAACTGTGTTCTACTTCGTATGCACCCGTTCCTACTTCAGCGCGACCACGGTCAGTTGTGTAAGGATATTGGAAGTTAGAAGTCGCCGTTGAAGAAGTACCTGGTGAGCCTTCAGTAATATCTTGGTTGGTGTAAGAGATATTAAAACCTAAACCGTTATCAAAATATTTACTTAAGCTCGTGGTAAATATTTTACTACGACCATTTTTGTCTGCATTAGTTAACATTAAGTCGTAACGCTGAGTAGTGTCACCAGTTAAATTATCTACCGCACTGTAAATATTTTGTCCAGCCGTAGTTTGACCAACAACTCGACGCGTTAAATCTTTCCAAAAAACGCCATCTTCTTTCTTGGTATAAATATATTGTGCAGATAACAACCAATCTTCACTATCCAACATCGCAAACGTATAATCAACCGCTAAGGTTGTACGCCAGTCTGACGGGATCTTAAAGTTAGGATCAGTAACATTTACATTACCGTCACCTGATACCATTGCGTCTAATACGCCTTGAGGAATTTTGGTAATATCAGCGTTATCTAAAAAGCCACTTTCATTTCGTGCAGAAACATAAGTAACGCCATCATTAGAATAAGCGTTTGATAACCAAACATTAGGGCTACCACCACTAAAGCGACCAATACCACCTGAAATTACAACATCTTCATTGAAATCCCAGTTAAAGCTTACGCGTGGTAATAAAATTGTTTCACCATCTAAACTAACTGAATTAGAAAAACCATAACGTTGTTGGAAATTAGCGTTATTAGTTGGTTCATCGCCAGATGAAATCATTTCATAACGTAAACCAGCAGTTACAAGAAAATCATCCGTTAAATAATATTGATCTTCAGCAAATAGTGTCGTTGTTGAAAATTTGAATTTAGCTTCGGCATCACTAATATTATTAGTATAAGCATTAGCATAACTTAAACGTGACGCTTGACGGTTTTCAAAATCATCTAAACTATCAAAAATCCAAGTACCTAATGAATCAGGAGCGAATAAGTTAGTTACATCAATTGAATCATATTCAGCACCAAACGTAATTTCATGGTCGTTGTATAGATAGTTACCTAAGAAACGGAATGAAAGAGTTTCATTTTTTAACGCATTACCATGACGGTATTTATCCGCACCTAAAGCAATGTCGCCACTTGCGGCTTTAACTGTAATATCACCAAAAGCTCTAGTACCAGGAATTTGACCTGTATCTACTTTTTTATAAGCAAGTTTTACTTCAGTTGAGAAGTCATCACTCCAAGTTGAGTACAAATGAGCGGCTAAAGTATCTAGCTTTTCATTTTTGTTATACCAATGGCTTGATAATTTTAACTCACGGTTACCTGTAGTGGTATTACGCGTAACGTTACCTTCTGTATTTTGGTAAGTTAACTGCGCACGATGATCGTCATTAATATTCCAATCTAATTTAAAAAGAATTTTATCATCGGTTTGTTGCGGTTGTTGATCCCACGAACCAGCATCGACACCATAAACGCTTTGTGCAATATCTAAAGTGCGTTGGTAGTCAGCTTGACTTATATTTGCTGAATTAGGTGCAGAAGATCCTTCTGGGCCCCATTCTATTTGAGTTGGCTTATCGAATGTTTCATAAGAAGCAAAAAAGAATAATTTATCTTCAATAATTGGGCCGCCTAATGTAGCAGCATAAGTTGTCGATTTAAAATCTAATTCAATAGCATCGCCATCTACTGGATCATGCGGTGTACCAGCCCAGCTACTATCAGTTTTCTCATACGATAATGTACCATGATATTCATTAGTACCTGATTTAGTAACGGCATTAACTTGACCGCCAGAAAAACCACCATTTTTAACTGAAAAAGGAGTTACTTCAACACTAACTTGTTCAACAGCGTCGATTGAAATAGGAGAACGCTGAGTTGGATAACCGTTGCCATTTAAGCCAAAGTCATCGTTTTGCTGTACACCATCAACTGTAAAACTATTATAACGTGGGTTTGAACCCGCAATAGACATAGAAGAATCGCCATCACTTTCAACCGAAACCAATGGGTTAGAACGTAAAATATCTTTTAAATCACGATTACCACCAGCAGAATTAATAATTTCTTCCGCGCCCCAAGAGCCTGATGCACCTTTGTTAGTAAAACCAACAACGCGACTTCCTGTTACAGTGATTTTTTCAATATTATCAGGTTTTAGTTCAGCCGATAAACGGAACGGTTTACCTACTTCTAAAAATATATTATTGAATTGTTGATCTTTAAATTGATCAGAGTCAACAAAAACCTTATATGGACCACCTACACGTAAACCGCGCAAGTTATAGCTACCAGAAGCGTTTGTAGTCACTGTTTTTACCGTACCTGAAGGTACGTGAGTAATTATTATTTTTGTATTTGCAGCAGGTGTACCCGTTGGTGATAAAATTTTACCAGCCATACTTGACGACGTTTCAGTCGCCATAGCTGAAGTAGAAAGACCAAGAGCAATAACCAACGCGCCGGCAATGCGAGATAGATGATGCGATTTCATGTTTTTTCCTTAGAAATTTAATTTTTTGTTTTGTTAAATAAACCTATCAAAAAAAACATACCAACTAGACAGGTTTTATTCAAATACGATTAAAGCAGACTTCTTTTACAATTTCATTACATTTTTACCTTTAAAATAATATTTTTTATATTCAAAATTCTGAGGTCTAACCACTACACTATATAAGCTATTGAAATTAATTAACTATAGTCGAAATAATAAATAAAACTAAATTTAATGATGTTTAATATTTTTACTGTTTATATCCAGGAAAAATTAGTTACCTTTAGTATTTTACAGAGCAATATATAATTATATTAAAATATTTTCTTTAATAAATTGAAATAAAGACATAGTATGGTCAACTCTATTAACTTTATGGATACAATATTTTTTATTTCATTACTAACTTTAAAAAATATTAAAAACATCATATAAAATAAATATCCCAGCCTATTTAAAGTTGAATATTTATAATTAAAAGTTAGTAAAATATTATTATGATTACAGATTAAAAGAATCAAACTGACCAAATAGTCAATTAATGACTGCGATAATATAAAAATAATAACTGATGGCTTGAACAAAAATGGCAAAAGTAGAAACAATAAAAAAACAAGGTAAAATACGGGTTAAAAGTGAAGAAAACATTTTAAACGCGGCGCAAGAAGAATTTATTATTCAAGGATATAAAGGCGCTTCAGTACAATCAATTGCTGATCGAGCAAAGTTACCTAAAGCAAATGTACTTTACTATTTTAAAAACAAAGAAAATATTTACCATGCAATTTTACAGTTAACCCTAGATATGTGGGATCAAGGCATCGGTGATATAGAACTTGAAGACGGTCCAACCAAAGCCATTGAAAAAATTATTGCTGCAAAAGTAAAAATGGCTTTTGAAAACCCAAATGCATCTAAAATCTATGCTTTAGAGATTATTCAGGGCGCTCAACATTTAAAAGAGTTTGCGCGCACTTATTTACGAAAATGGGTAAGAGAAAAAGCAAAATTATTTCAATATTGGATAGACAACGGTGAAATGGCTGATGTTAATCCGGTAAACTTGATATTTTTAATTTGGTCGTCAACCCAACATTATGCAGATTTTGAAACGCAGATATTAACTATAATGAATCGTGCAGATTATGAAGCAGAAGATATTGAGCAAGTAACTGCCTTTTTATCTGATATTATTTTGCGTGGTTGCAAACTTAAATAACCATGTTTATTGACTGTAATTATTATGATTAAAAAATTGAGAAATTAATTGACTAAAATAACAACTAATAGACTTGTGTTGGTTGGCATTGGATTATTTATGACTCATCTATTCACAACAACCGTTCATGCATCCAATGACTTTATTAATAACAAACAAATTAATAACAACCAAAAAATAAAGATAGCGACTTTTAATGTGAGTATGGAAGCATTAAATTATATTCCTTATCACGGTAAAACAGCGCCAAAAGTAACAGGGAACGAACTACAACAAGCATTAAATAATAATCATCAACAAATTAAAAATATTGCAGAAATAATTCAACGGATAAATCCTGATATTATTTTATTGAATGAGTTTGACCGTACCAGTAAAAATCACCAAGAAATAAAAACTTTCATTCAAAAATACCTCAATGTAAGTCAAAACGAGCAAACTCCGATAAACTTTCCTTATTATTTCCAAGGCTCCGTCAATACTGGAGTTAAAACCCCATTTGATTTAAATCATAACAGCATTGAAGGTGAAGTCCCTCAAGACACTTATGGTTTTGGTTATTTTCCCGGTCATTACGGTATGGCGTTATTGTCAAAACACCCAATAGATACATCACATATTCGCACTTTTCAATTATTTAAGTGGCGAGACATGCCAAACGCACTTGAGCCTTTTAACCCTGAAACAAAACAATCATATTATTCAGCAAAAGCATGGAATGGCTTTCGCTTATCCTCTAAATCTCATTGGGATATTCCCGTAAAAATTAACAATAACGTTATCCATATTCTTGCCAGTCACCCAACTCCCCCTGTATTTGATGGCAGTGAAGATCGAAATGGCAAGCGAAATCATGATGAAATACGCTTCTGGTATGATTATATAACTCCCAATAAAGGGACTTATATTTATGATGACAATGATAAGTTTGGTGGCTTAGCACAAAACAATTTAAATCATAATTCACAGCAACGTTTCATAATTTTAGGCGATCAAAATGCATCAAATATTGAAGGTGATGCTATTCACTCAGGTATAAATTTATTGTTAACGAGTAAATTAATACAAGATGCAAATCCTAAAAGCTTAGGGGCTAAAGCGCAGTCTAAAAATAATATTAATGGCGAACATCATACCGCTTCCTGGGGAATGCGAGCCGATTATATTTTACCTTCTACATTTGGCTTGAATATCTTTCAATCTGGCGTATTTTGGCCGACAATGAATGATAAAACCTTTAGATTGATCAAAGATAGAGCCGCCTCATCAGATCATCGGCTTGTTTGGATGGATCTAAATATAAATAACAAAAATAATGCATTAAATTAGCAACAAACATATTCAAATATACATTAACAAAATAGGTTTTTTTAATGAAAAAAATACTTTCAACATTATTATTAAGCAGTGTGATCTGCCATTCATATGCTGCACCTAAAAACATCATTATGATTGTTGGTGACGGCATGGGCCCAGCTTACACCACTGCATATCGCTATTTTCGTGATGATCCTAAAACAAAAATTATTGAAGAAACTGTATTCGATCGCACTTTAGTTGGCATGAGTAGTACTTATCCTGCAAGAGTTTCTGGTTATGTTACAGATTCTGCTGCTGGCGCAACGGCTCTTGCAACCGGTCATAAAACTTACAATGGTGCCATTGGCATAACACCAGATAAAAAGCCAGTCGAAACTGTATTAGAACGGGCTAAAAAGTTAGGTAAAAGTATTGGTGTAGTTGTAACTTCACAAGTTAATCACGCAACCCCCGCAGGCTACTTAACGCATAATGAAAGTCGTCGAAATTATAATGAAATAGCTGACAGCTATGTTGATAAAGGCTGGAAAACAGATGTTTTATTGGGTGGTGGCTGGAAATATTTTATTCGTGAAGACCGTAACTTAGTCAAAGAACTACAAGCACAAGGCATTAATTATATTGACCGTTATGAGCAATTAGCAAAAGCCCCAACCAACAAACCTCTTTTTGGATTATTCGCTGATGTAGGTCTACCTTGGGCTTTAGACGATATTAATACTCACCGTTTATCACTAATGACTAAAGCCGCGACTAAACATCTTGTAGAGGCAAAAAATCCAAATGGCTTTTTCATGTTAATTGAAGGTAGCCAAATTGACTGGGGTGGACATGGTAACGATATAATTGATGCCATGGGTGAAATGGACGATTTAGCTAAAACACTTGAATATCTTGAAGAATTTGTTAAACAGCATCCTGATACTTTAGTGGTTATCACTGCAGATCATAGCACTGGTGGTTTAACTGTTGCCGCAAATGGCAAATACGAATGGACGCCAGATGTACTTCGTACAATAAAACATTCTGCTGACTTTATAAGCAAAAAACTTGTCAGTGAAAATATTAATGCTCAATCAACCAAAGAATTATTTAATTTTCAGTTAACGGCTGACGAATTATCATTATTAATTGAAAGTAAAAAATCGCCACATAAAGATGCATCTCATAATCTATATGCTGATAAACATGCATCAAAAGTTCAACAAGCGTTATTGAAAACGATAAAAGATATTATAAATGCAAGAACAAACACTGGCTGGACATCAAGTGGGCATACTGCTGTAGATGTTCCTGTATTTGCTTTTGGTGAAAATAAAGAAATGTTTTATGGCTTTCAAGACGACACCGATATTGCTAAGAAAATATTTAAACTTTTAGAAGAATAAAACATCTATTTAAATACAACAAGAAAGCGCTGCAATTGCAGCGCTTTCTATTTAAACAACTTTGTAAAAATATTATAAAATTAAGCGTTGTTCGAAGCACTATTCAAACGAGCAAAACCTTGTTCTAAATCTTCAATTAAATCATCCACATCTTCTAAGCCAATATGTAAGCGTATTAACGCATGTTGATATGGCCATTTTGTTACGGTTCGCAAACCTTGAACATTATGGTTCGCTAAAATTAAACTTTCAAAACCGCCCCACGAATAGCCCATTTTAAAATGTTTCATGCCATCAAGTAATGCTGTAACGGAAGCTACATTTCCTTTGTTAAGTACAAATGAAAACAAACCATTTGAACCACTAAAATCGCGTTCAAAAAATTCATGACCGGGGTTTGAAGCAAAAGCGGGGTGCAAAATTGTTTCTACTTCTTCTCGCTGACTTAACCAATTAGCAATTTTAAGCGCACTTTGCTGATGTTGGCGTAAACGTACACCAATAGTTCTAATACCTCGCATGGCTAAATATAGATCGTCAGGTGAAGTACACTGCCCCATTAAATAGCTGTTATCGCGTAATTGGGGCCAGTATTTTTCAACTGCTGTTGCAGTCCCTAACATAACGTCAGAATGCCCAACAATGTATTTAGTTGCCGCTTGCACTGACACATCAACACCATAATCAAATGGCTGAAAATTAATACCAGCGCCCCAAGTGTTATCAAGCATTACAATACAGTTATGCTGATGGGCAATCTTGGCAATAGCAGGTACATCTTGTACTTCCATGGTGATAGAGCCCGGTGATTCTAAAAAGACTAATGTTGTATTAGGTTTAATAAGATCGGCTATGCCCTCACCAATTAGCGGATCATAATAAGTGGTTTCAATACCTAACTTACTTAATATTTTATCGCAATAATCACGAGTAGGTTCATAAACACTGTCGACAACTAAAATATGATCACCGGTCTTAACAAATGAAATAATAGCGTTGGTTATAGCAGCAGTACCAGATGGATAAAGCGCACACCCTACTCCACCCTCAAGTTCAACCATTGCATCTTGAAAAGCAAAAGCTGTTGTTGTGCCTCTACGACCATACACCATGGCATTATTATGACGATTTTTAAGGGCATCATTCATTTCTGCGACACTATTAAAAACAACAGTTGAAGCACGTGTTACAGAAGGATTAACAACACCTTTTGTGAATTCAGGTTTACGACCTGCGGTAACAATTTTAGTATCGGTTTTCATTTATTCATTCTTATAATTAATAAATTAACGGTTAAAGTAGCGTTTCATTTAACCTCGGATAACGGAAATAACGTAATTCAAATGTGGACTTATACAAAGGCGATTTATACAAAGGCGTACACAAAAACCACCACGCAAAAAAAAACAGAAGTCTAGCCGTCTAAATTAAATTACATTTATAACTTAATTTAAGTAAAATTACATCACTTATTTATTGTTTAAATTAAACTCTTGAGATTTAGCTTTATAACCTAAGTTGGTTACGATTTATTTAAAAACAATTCAAAGACTTCTTTACCAGTCATATTCTGTGTCTCGTTTGAAAAACAATAATAAGTCGGTTTTTCATCGATAAATATTTGATGATCAAAAATAATACCTTTTTGCTGATCAAATAAACCTATAGGCATAAAATATTTATTGTTTTCTTTAAATCGATAAAATAAATGACTACCACATTGTTGGCAAAAACCGCGTTCTGCCCATGTGGTTGATTGAAAAACATTAATTTTTTCAGTCGAGACAAAATCAACTTCAAGGCCACAATCTACCGAAAATAATGGTCCTCCGCCCCAACGTCGACAACTGCTACAATGGCAAGCACACATAGTAGGCTTCATTTTTTTAACAATAAAAGTTATTTCACCACAAAGGCAATGACCACTAACATTATGTAAATTTTCCATTACAACTTTCACCTTTTTATATAAATCATACTAGTTTTATGATTTATAATTAAATGTTCCAGAATAATATGCTGAACCAGTCAGCTTTAATTTTTGCGGGTTAATTAAAATACAGAAATTATAAAATTTATTCAGAAAAATCAATTAAAGGCATTCTTCAATTGATTTGGTTACTCCATTTTCTTTGGTTATATAACAATCATCAAGCAAGGAACAATAGCAAACTTCTAATTTTGTTTTCCAACGTTCATCATTAAGTGACAACCAAAGAGGTTTTGTTAGTTGTGTTGAATTTAACATCAAAAATTCATTACTTTGTTGTCCAGCTAAAATAGTATCAACTAATTTAGACGTGATCAGTGATTCTTCATTTTCTATTTCTCTTTTGTGCTCACTTAATAAACTTATTCCTTGTTCACAACAAGCATGAAGATATTTAGTTAATGAATAATATTTTTTATTTTTATAAATAAAGTTTATGTTTTTTATAATTGCAGCGCCAAGACCTGCATTTTTTAGAGTAAATGTTAATTGCTTTTTCTTCAGATCGCTGTTCCAATTTCCAGTAGAAAACTGAAGTAAAGGCAAGGTCATCGCTTTTACTTGCTTATTTGCAGCATCAGCTTGTAAATAAGTAGCGTAGAACGATGCCGATGAAATCAATATTGCGCATACGGCAATAATAAAGTTAAGTTTTTGTGCAGATATTTTGCCATTCTTCAAAATAATATTCCTTTAAATGCTTGTTTTACTTTAAAGAGTAATCAAAACAAACCTAATTGGCTATCAGTTATTTCATTAAAACTGGTACCAATAAAGGGTAATATGCCATCAGCTATCGCTTCTATTTGACGATCAATGTAAAACTGATAATCTAAAGCTGATGATAAATATTCTTTGGTTTGCGGGCCATTTAACGTGATGTAATATTCAATCCAACCACGATTTTGATACTTTAACGGTTTACCGTGTTTACTATTAAGATCATCCGCAAATCGTGCCGCTTTAACATGTGGTGGAACATTTTTAACATAATGCGATAATTTACGACGCAATCGTTTACGATAAATTAGTTGATCGTCAAACTTCCCATCTTTAGTTTGTGCAACCATATCAAGAACATATTCTTTTACCGGTAAATCATTAAAAACACGATGATAAAGTTCGCGTTGAAAAATTTTAGCCAACTCGGTCCAATCAGTGCGTACACTTTCAAGACCTTTGAAAATTAACTTTTGTTCACCATTTTCCATAACAACACCAGCATAACGTTTTTTCGTTCCCGCTTCAGAGCCACGAATAGTTGGCATTAAAAAGCGAGTAAAATGCGTTTCAAATTCAATTTCTAATTCACTTTCTACGTTAAAATCAGTTAATAATTTGTCAGTCCAAAAGTGATTAATATCATCTTGAATTTTAATCCCTAACGCTTGTGAACTTTGGGGATCATGCTCTTTACCAATATGAACAAATATGGAGTCGGTATCGCCATAAATCACCTGTAAACCTTGCTGCTCAAGTCGTGCTTTGGTTGTTTTTAATATTTGATGACTACGTTTTGTAATTGACCCCGCCAATCGCGGATCAAAAAATCGACATCCGGTAGAGCCTAAAATACCATAAAATGAATTCATAATAATTTTGATAGCTTGTGACAAAGCGGCATTTTTATCTAATTTAGCTTTATCACGCTCAGCCCAAAGTGAGCGGATAATATCGGGTAAAAAGTGTTCTGTTCGCGAAAAATACGCGCCATCAAAGCCTTCAATAACACTATCACTTTCTTGTTCATGCGCTAATAGCCCTTCTATTAACCCCATAGGATCAATATTAAAAGTGCGAATAATACTCGGATACAAGCTTTTAAAATCTAGTACTAAAACATTATGGTAAAGCCCTGGAATTGAATCCATGACATAACCACCCGGTGAAATAAGATCTGAATTACCATCGCCCATGTTAGGCGCAACATAGCCACTGCGATGTAATTTAGGCAAATACAAATTAGTAAAAGCCGCAACCGAGCCGCCAATTCTATCAATGGGTAAACCTGTTAACTGAGCACGTAACATTGCAAAAGCAAGCAAATCTGTTTTTTCAAAAATGAGTGATACTAATCGGCAATCTTCTAAATTATAAGCTGCCAAAGCTGGTTTGTTATGGGCAAAATTATAATTAATTTCGTCAATGCGGTTATCTACATCTTCGACCTTTTTACCTATGCCCAATAAAGTATTGGCGACATTATCCAGTGAAAAACTGGGGAAGTTATACGTTGCCGTTTTTAATAAATCAATACCATCAAGCACCACTCGACCTGCTATTTCAATAAAAATTTGTTCGCTGTTTTTGTTTTTACGCCAATAAGGCGATTTACCATCACGACCAATCGAAAAATTAATATTATGTAAGTCACAGCGTTTTTGCAGCAGTTGCATATCAAAATTAATAACATTCCAGCCAATAATAATATCGGGATCAAATGCATTTAACCACGTAATAAACTGATTGATTAACGCTTTTTCATCTGCAACCCAAACAATATAATCATGTTCACAGGTTTGTTTTTCACCAATCATGAATACTATATTGGTTTGAGTATTAAAGGCGGCTATAGAATATAAGTTTCCCTCCATTGAACATTCAATATCAATAGAAAGCTGAGTTAACTCAACATCGTGCACATTATTTAAAGGCTTAGCTTTGCATTGAACTTGGTTAAATTGAGGGAAAGCCATTTTACGTTGAACACCGAGTTGTTGAACACCATGCCACTGATCCTCAACGCCTGCAAATGCGATATTTGCGGTAATAAAACGCTCCATTAAATATCGATCATCAGGGCGAACATCATCTTCATAACATTTAATATTTTCATGCTGTAGCAGTTCGCGAGCACGATAAAAGTCACTTAATTTTTTAAAGTAAAATGCGCTAACGCGATGCTGTTGGAATGTTTTAAGCGGCAATTCAACAACTTTTTCTACCGAACAACGTAATTCGGCTAAAATGGTTTGTGCTTTTTCAACTTGTGATTGCTTAACAAAAAAAATGGCTAATTCATTTTCAACAACTAAATTAACAGCACCATTGGCTGTTTTTAACCACAAATTAATGATTAAACCTTTTGCGGTATCTTGCACCTTACGCGTTAAGAGAAAACCTGAATAATATTTAATGGGAGAGGAGGAATACAAAAAATGCCTTAAAAAATAGTAATGTAACGTACTTCTTTAATTTATAAATAAAAATTAAAGTAATTCTGCATTGTCATTTTGAATATTAATATCAGAAAAAAATGGGTTATGCTTTTGTATCATATTTGCAGGTACTGCTTTACTAATATAATAGCCTTGAATGCTATCACAACCTAAACTTTGTAATAAATTTAATTGCTCTATATTTTCAACGCCTTCAGCCACGATAACTTTTCCAAGAGAATGACAAAGGGTAATAATAGTTTTATCAATATCTAAATCTTCAAGATCATGGGGTAAATTTTTAATGAATTCTCTATCTATTTTCACAGTATTAGCAGGTATTTTTTTCAAATAAACTAACGATGAATACCCTGTGCCAAAATCATCAATAGAAATATGCGCACCTAACTGCTTGATACTAATTAACGTATCAATAGCCACTTGAGGATTTTTTAATATTGCTGTTTCTGTTATTTCAATTTCAACCCATTCAAAACGAGAACCAACTTGCGTAATTTCTTCTTTTAATAAACTGATTAATTTAGGATTTTGAAGTTCAATAGGTGATAAATTCACAGAAATACGTCCAAATTCTAAACCCTGATCAAACCATTTTCTTGCCTGTTCAAACGCGGTTAACCTAACCCAATGACTAATTTCATTGATGTGCCCTATTTCTTCGGCCAGTGAGATAAAACTCTGTGGATTTATCCAACCTAACTCATTATGGTGCCATCTAATTAATGCTTCAAAACCTTTTACACCTTTTTTATTTAGCCATTTTATCGGTTGGTAATATAATTCAAATGGCGGTTCTGCCCGTGGATCAACTAGTTGATGAATTGCATGTAGTAGGGCCTGTTCTAATTGCAAATGATCGGTATATTTTTGAACTAATTGCGTGTCACTAAAAACAACCCCTGATTTTTCTTCTTTAGCTAAATACATTGCAGCATTACTACGCTGCATTAATGAATTAAGCGACACGCCATTTTCAGGAAACATAGCAACGCCAACACTAAAAGTTAAATTAATTGGATCTGAATGAACTAAATAAGGTTCCTTTAATGCCATTAATAAACGTCTAACCATATTAAGCGCACCTTGTGCATCAATATCAGTTAATACTACGGTAAATTCACCACCGCCTGAACGAGCAATAACATCGTCAATTTTTAATGTTTCGGTTAACCTAGCCGCAATTTTTTTAATTACGTCATCGCCTATTTTATGCCCTAAATTATCATTGATGTATTTAAACCGATTAATATCAAGAAATAACAAAGCAAAACTGCGGGATGTATTAACATATTCATTTATAATTTTACCTACTTTTTTATAAAATAAATTTTTATTGGCAAGCTTAGTTAGCGGGTCGAAGTAAGATAGATTAAATAATTTTTCTGTTCTTTCTTTTACTTGTTCTTCAAGTGAATTACTAAAAATAACTAATTTTTCATTGGCTAGTTTTGCCGAATATTCAGCGCTACTAATTTGTTTGTTTTTTCTTCGTAAATAAATAACCATTAAAAATAATGCTAAAGCAATGGCAGAAACAATCGCTAAATCTCTTATTATATTTTGATATGTTTTATGTTCAAGTAAGTCTGGCAACCATTTTTCAGCAATTTTATGTTTTTCTTCAACACTAATAGCGTTTAATGCTTTTTGTAGAATACTGGTTAGTTCAGGTAACGTTTTACGAATAGCGATGCTTTCATTAGAGCTGTTTTTGTCATAAAACGCTGCTACATGTAAATTACTTAAAAAATACTTATCTTTGTACCATTCAGTTGCGGATAAAAAGGCAATCATGGCTTGTGCCTTGCCAGCTGAAACAGCTTCTAAGCCATCCTTAATTGAGTTAACGTAATACGGTACTATATTTGGATATTCCTTTATTATTTTCTCTGCATATTGATATTTATTAACAAGTGCTACCGTTTTATCAGAAATATCTGACTTTTTAGCGATAGATTTGTTGCGTTTATTCGTTACGATAACTAACGATTTAAAAATATATGCTTGGGTAAAATTAAACCATTGTTGTCTACTTGATAAATTTACCATTGTCGCAATAACATCAATTTCCCCCTCTTTTTTTATTGCATCGTTATGAATAGATTGCCAATCATCCAATTGAGAAAAACTAAAAGTAACTCCCGTTTTCTTTGCCATTAAATTAAAATAATCAACTGACATTCCCGCTATACGCCCTTGTTCATCAACATAACTATAAGGTGGAAAATTACTATCAAAAGCAACCACAATATTTTTATGTGTTGCCAACCAATTTTTTTCAGTGGAAGAAAGAATAATAGAAGTATTAGACGCTTTAGTATGAACATTATGTGCATACGTTGAGAGAGGAATAAAAATAAAAAAGTTTAAAACAAAAACATATTTCAGAAGATTTCGTTGAAATATGGGGTAGTCTTTTGATTTTAAATGAATCATAAATTTGTTTAAAATATATTTTTGAATTGTATACCGTAAGATTCTACAAGCTTTGCTTTTCATGTCAACAAGTGCAAATATAATAAGAAATTTACAATTAAATCTATTCTTATACTTTTATTTAGCTGTTAATATATACAGCACTAAAATCAATCCTAGTTCTGATTAAAATTAGAGTCATTACACACATGGAAATTATTTAATGCTCAGCGAGAAAATAAAAGCGGTGATCCGACAAGCTTACAAAGCCATTGGCGAAAACTTACCTGACTTTACCCCACGTAAACAGCAAACCTTTTTAATCGCTGAAATTGCCAAAACCTTAGCAGGTGAATACAACAAAGAGCGTAAAATAATTACCCTTGAAGCTGGCACGGGCACGGGCAAGTCATTGGCCTATTGTTTAGGCGCGATTCCACTTGCCATTGCACGTGATAAAAAAGTATGTGTTTCTACCGCAACCGTAGCGTTGCAAGAACAATTAGTTGATAAAGATTTACCTTTTTTACAAAAACATTCCGGCCTTAAATTTGACTACACTTTAGTAAAAGGTCGCCAACGTTATGTCTGTAAGCAAAAATTAGCCGCCGCAAACGCCACTATTAGTGACAGCACACAAGCAGGGTTTACCTTTGCTGAAAAGCCCAAAAGTAGTGACTTAACACTATTAAAAGATTTAGATAAAGCGTTAAACGATGGCAGTTGGCACGGCGATAGAGATAGTTGGGCGGATCCTATATCTCAAAATATTTGGCAGCAAATTCAATCGGATAAACACAGTTGTAAACTCACCTTAGGCGATCATCAAACATGCCCGTTTCATAAGGCACGTGAAACCATGGACAAAGCCGATGTTTTAGTCATTAATCACAGCTTACTATTAGCCGATTTAGAACTTGGCGGCGGTAAAATATTACCCGCGCCTGAAGATTGTTTTTATATTCTTGATGAAG
>Ga0316204_10004777_pt1 | contig 23699 bp, 13 predicted proteins | sample 6monrhotite_MG_2_FD_205661 | JGI IMG/M metagenome (GOLD analysis project Ga0316204, IMG submission 205661) | Microbial mat bacterial communities from mineral coupon in-situ incubated in ocean water Damariscotta River, Maine, United States -... | ecosystem: Environmental > Aquatic > Marine >... | reverse complement strand
ACGGAGGACCAGCGACGAGCGCTACGATCAACGCCAGCGGGTTGGAGTTGGACGCGAGCGACAATATCTATCTGGCTTCGAGCAACAGTGTTCGCCGGGTCGAAGCCGCGACGGGTGTGATTTCGCTCTTGGCCGGGGTCGGTGGCGGATCGCTCACGACAGCACCTGTCTTCCCACGACAGATCTACTTGCGAGGGAACTCTCTTTTCCTGTTCGAGAACGACGTCGTCAGACGACTCGACCTGAGCAGCGGTGGGTTGACCCCCTTCGCTGGCGGCGGACGGGGCGACGGTGGCCCGGCCAGCGAGGCGGTCCTGACCGAACCTCGCGGTCTAGCGGTGGACGCCAGCGGAAATCTGTTCATTGCGGACACTCGAGATCACGTCGTCCGCCGAGTCGATGCCTTGAGCGGAGTGATTACTCGGGTCGCAGGCAGGATCGCCTCGGCCGGATTCGCGGGCGGCGGGGCCCCTCAGGCCTCTCTTCTCAACGGACCCAGGGGGCTCTGCATAGACTCCGCGGGCGCTCTCTACATCGCTGACAGCGGGAACCACCGAGTTCGGAGGATCGACGCCTCACTCACGACCATCACGACTGTCTGCGGGACCGGCGTCGCAGGCTATGGAGGGGAGGGACAGCCTTCGCAGCAGGCGCTCTTGAACGCTCCCTTGGACGTAGCAGTGAACTCCGGTGGAGACATCTTCGTTGCTGACGCTGGGAACGATCGGGTTCGGCGGATCGACGCAGCGACGGGAGTCATTCGCACCTACGCAGGCACAGGCACCCGAGGGTTCTCTGGTGACGGGGGCTTCCCTGCCGCTGCAGAGATCTCCTTCCCGTCCGCGTTGACCTTCGACGGGGCCGGGAACCTCTACATGGGCGACGGGAACAACCGGATTCGCCGAGTGAGCGCCCGCAGTGGCCGAATCGTGACCTTTGCGGGCACAGGTAGCACCGGACAGGCAGCCGACGGGATCCCCACGACTCAGACCCGGTTGGGGTTCAACGGCGCAGCTCTAGCAGCCGATTCCAATGGGCTCTACGTGGCGACTCTCTATCGGGTCGTCAAGCTTGAGCCCTAGGCCGGACAGACTGACTAGCGGAGCGACTGGGGAGCCGAGCGCGTTAGTGGATTCTCTGGTTCTGGTGGGGGTCTAGAACTCGCGCTTCTCGAGTCCGGTCCCAAGCTGAGCTGCAGCCCTGGCGGCGGCCAGACTCGCCGCCAGCAGCACCTCTCTGAGCTCCAGCTGCGCGCGCCACTGGACGAGGAAGGTCCCCGCGAAGGTGTCTCCGCAGCCGGTCGTGTCCACGACGCGTCCTCCAGGGACGGGTGCGGCGGGGATCGCGAGCTCCTCCTCCCCGCGCCAGGCCCAGGCCCCCTCGGAGCCGAGGGTCACGATCCAGGTCGCGGCCCCGCCGCGGGCGAACTCGCGCAGCTCAGCCAGGCGGGGGTGGGTCGTGGAGAGACCCATGAAGAGCAGGCAGGAGCGACTCGCCGCCTGGGGAAGGAAGGCGTCGGGGACCTCGTCGAGGTCCATCAGGTCCAGGGCGACCGGCGACCCGCTCTCCCACGCTGCCTGCGCCCAACTCAGGGTCTGGGCGAAGACCGGGACGTAGATCAGCCCAGCCTTGGCCAGGGCCTCGCGGAGGGCGTCGCTCGGCTCGCGGACCTCGCCCAGCACGCCGGCTTGGTAGCCGCTCAGGGTCCGCTCGCCGTCGGGCGCGAGCTGGATTGGTTGACGCGGAGTTCGCCCCGGCAGCGTCTCGAGGAGGCTCACGTCGGCGCCGAGCCGAGCCAACTCGGCTCGCAAGGGTTCGCCGTCTTGACCCAGGGGGGCCGCGATCTGGATCGCGAACTCTGGGCGGAGGGCCAGGGCCGCCCGCGCGACGTTCAGGGCACACCCGCCGAGGAGGGTCTCTCCGCTGGCGTAGTCGTCGAAGCCGACGTCACCCCACAAGAGCAGCGGACCGGATCGCGCGCGGGCGTCCACCGACTCAGTGAGCCTCGAGCCAGTTGGCTCCGCGGCCGACGTCCACCTTGAGGGGGACGCTCAGCTCGTAGGCGCCCGACATCTCCTCGCGAACCAAGACCTCCAGGGCGTCGGCGTCGTCGGGGTGGACCTCCAACACGAGCTCGTCGTGGACCTGGAGCAAGAGGTGCGCGCGGAGCTGCTCGCGCTCGAGGCGCTCGGCGACGCGGAGCATGGCCAGCTTCATAATGTCGGCCGCGGACCCTTGGATCGGTGAGTTGAGCGCGACGCGCTCGGCGTTGGCGCGCTCGACCCGACGCGAGGAGCGGATCGAGTCCAGGTTTCTTTGGCGGCCGAGGATCGTCGAGACCCAGCCGTGCTCCCGGGCGTGGGCCACGCTCCCGTCCAGGTAGCCCTTGATCTTGGGGTAGCTGGCGAAGTAGTTCTCAATGAACACCCCCGCCTCGTCAGGGCTCAAGCCTGTGTCCTGGGCCAGGCGGTTGCGCCCCATGCCGTAGACCAGGCCGAAGTTGATGGCCTTGGCGCGCCCGCGCTGCTCAGAGGTCACCTCGTCGAAGGGGACCTCGAACACTCGCGAGGCGGTGGCGCGGTGGACGTCGTGCCCGGCGTGGAAGGCGTCACAGAGAGCCTCGTCCTCGGAGAGGTGCGCCAGGACCCGGAGCTCGACCTGGGAGTAGTCGGCCGAGAGGATCTGCCAGCCTGGCTCGCTGGCCACGAAGGCCGCGCGGATCCGACGCCCCTCCTCGCTCCGGATCGGAATGTTCTGGAGGTTGGGGTCGGAGCTGCTCAGGCGACCCGTCGAGGCCACGGCCTGGTTGAAGCTCGTATGGACCCGGCCCGTGTCGGCGTTGATCAGCTTGGGGAGGGCCTCGACGTAGGTCCCCAGGAGCTTGTCGAGGGCCCGGTGAGCCAAGATCACTCGCGGCAGCTCGTGGACCTCGGCCAGGGCCTGGAGGGCCTCGTGGTTGGTCGAGCGCGCGCCGCCCAAGGTCTTCTTGATCTTGACCCCAGCCTCCTCTTGAAGCCGCAGCTTCTCGTAGAGGATCTGGCCGACCTGCTTGGGCGAGCCGAGGTTGAAGTGCTCCCCCGCGAGCTCGAAGGCTTGCTCGGCGAGGGCCGCCAGGCGCGTCTTGAACTCCTTACCCGTGGCCTCGAGGGCCTTGGTGTCGATGGCGACCCCTCTCGTCTCCATGGCCAAGAGCACGGGCAGGAGGGGGAGCTCGACCTCGCGGTAGAGGCGCTCTCGCTCGGGGTCTTGAGCCAGCTTGTCGCGGAACAGGTGGTGGAGCCGACAGGTCATGTCAGCGTCCTCAGACGCGTAGGGGAAGATCTCGTCGTCGTGGGTGTCGCGCATGTTGCGTTGCTTGGCCCCGCTCCCGATCACCTCGCGGGTCGCGATCTTCTTGTAGCCGAGGTAGCGGAGCGTCAAGGCGTCCAGACCGTGGCTGACCGCGGCCGGATCCAAGACGTAGCTCTCGAGCATCGTGTCGAACCCGATCCCCTTGACCTGGACTCCCTGTCGCTCGAGGACGGCCACGTCGTATTTCACGTTCTGACCGCCCTTCTTGACGCTGGGGTCAGCGAAGAGGGGCCTTAGCTGCTCGAGGTGGGCCTTCATGTCGAGCTCGACGGGGAAGAGCTCGAAGGCGCTCTGGCCGAGGCTCTCCTCGGCCGCTATGTAGAAGGCCTCGCCGGGCGTATGGCTAAAGGCGATCCCCACGATCTCAGCCTCGCGTGGGTTGAGGCTCGTGGTCTCGAGGTCGAACACGAACTCGCCGGCCGCGCGGAGCTCCTTGATCAGGCCAGGGAGCTCCTCGCCCGTGATTCGCTTCCAGCTGTGGGGATCTGTGCTCAGCTCGACCGTGAACCGGCCTGAGAACTCACGGAACTCGAGCTCGGCGAAGAGGAGGTTCAGGGCGCTCTTGTCGGGCTCTGAGGGCACGAGGTCGTCTATGGACACGTCGAGGTCCATGTCCTGGTCGATGGTCACCAGCTCCCGGCTGAGGAGGGCTTGGTCCTTGAACTCCGTCAGCTTCTGGGCGATCCCCTTGCGAGGGAACTCGCTGGGGTTGGCGAGGGCCTGATCGAGGTCGCCGAACTGGCCCAGGATTTCGAGCGCCCGCTTGGGGCCGACGCTCGGGACCCCAGGCACGTTGTCCGAGCTGTCTCCGACCAGGGCCAGGTAGTCCCTGAAGCGCTCGGGCGGGATCCCGTGGCGTTGCTCGACGCCGGCAGGGTCGAGGATCTCGACCCCGCGGACTCCTACCTTGTAGGGGTTGTAGATCTTGACCTTGTCCGTCACGAGCTGACAGAAGTCCTTGTCCCCCGAGACGAGGAAGACCTCGTAACCCTCGGCTGCGCCCCGCTTGGCCAGAGTCCCGATCACGTCGTCTGCCTCGAAGCCCTCGACCCCGAGGCGGCTGATCCCGAGGCCGTCCACGATTCGATCCACGTAGGGCAAGCACTCGACCATCTCGTCGGGCATTTGCTGGCGCGTGGCCTTGTAGTCGGCGTAGCGCTCGTGGCGGAAGGTCTTCCCGCTGACGTCGAACACCACGGCCACTCGCTCCGGCGCCTCCGCGTCGAGGATCCGCAAGAGCTCGCGCGTGAAGCCGAAGGCCGCCGAGGTGTTCAGCCCTGCCCGGTTCTTGAGCGGGTTGCGAATGAAGGCGAAGTGGCTCCGGTAGGTGAGCGCGGAGCCATCGAAGAGAAAGAGCCTGGGGGGCTTGGACACAGAACCTCCACCCGAGCTGCCGCCGGGTTGGCGAGAGCTTACGGCGACCCCCTGCCATCCCCCGGCCGCTCCCGAGGCTGACGTCGAGTCCTTGACACAGTGCGTCGCAACCTGGCGCCTCCGCTGGGAGCCTTCTCCTGCTAAGCAGCTAGAAGCAAAGACCTTAGAGGCCCTCATGGCAGGCGCGCTGCGCATGGTTCCTTCCGTGCTCAGGCACTGGGACCAAGCCGGGAGTCCCATGAAAGCACTGCCTCGTCTCTTCCTCGCCGCCCTCGTCCTGAGCTCAGGAGGCTGCGCTGCGATCCACAACGTCCCGCGCTTCTTCGGAGGGACACGCTCCCTCGCCGGGATCATGGCGAACGAGAACTACCTCGCAGTCGGCCAGCGCCAAGAGACCTACCGCTTGGCCTCAGGGACCATGGGCCTCCACGCGATCGCGATCCCCTTCGCCCTGCTCGACTTCTTTCCCTCCCTCGCCCTCGACCTCGCTTTCTTGCCGGTCTCGATCCCCTACACGATCGTCCGTCACGTCGGCTCGAGCGAGCCGAAGCGCGTCGAGGCCGACCCTCAAGGCGACAACGAAGACCACGCGATCGCGACGTTGCGCGAGATCGCTCTCGCCCAGCGAACCTTCAAGCTGACTGACGCCGACGAGGACCGCTGGGCCGACTACGCAGAGACCTTCGACGAGCTGAGAAAGGTCCGCGAAGGACTCAGAGAAGAGAGCGAGGGCTATCGCTTTCGCCTCTCGCGCTCGCTGATCGCTCCGAGCCTCCAGTGGATCGTGACCGCCACCCCGATCGACCCCGGCGAGACCGGCTGGACCTACTTCGCCGTCGACGCCACAGGCCAGGTCTACGAGTCGCTGCAGCCCTTCTTGGTGGCGCGGGACTGCGTGCGCCGCGGCGGAAAGCTCGTCGTCGAGGACGTCAAGTGAGCGCGCCCACCCAGTCGGCGATCCCTACCTCGCCTAGCCAAGAGCCCGCGCCCACGAACCTCAAGGACACTCTGGTCAAGCTCGCCGGCCCTGCGCTCGTCGTGTTCCTCTTCGCCGCCGCTCTCTGGGCCTTGACGCGGACCCTCAAGGGCTTCAGCTACGCCGATCTCCAGGCCGGCCTGTCCGGGATCCCTGGCTGGAGCCTGGCAGCCGCACTCGGGCTCACGGCTCTCAACTACGTCGTCCTCTCGGGCTACGACTTCTTGGCGCTCAAGACGATCAAGCAGCCTCTCCCCTACCGGCGGATCGCCTTCGCCTCCTTCGTCGGCTACGTGTTTACGAACGTGGTCGGGCTCTCGTTCCTAGGAGCCGGCGCCGCCAGGTATCGCGTCTACACCGGCTACGGCCTGAGCGCTAAGCAGATCGCGCGTGTCGTCTTCCTCTGCGGGCTAACGCTCTGGACAGGACTCCTGACCGTGGCGGGTCTGATCTTCCTCCTGGCCCCGCAACAGATCCCGGCCCTGCCCCAACTCCCTGCGCTCTCCTGGCGACCGATCGGCGTCCTCTGCCTCGGCCTCGTGACGGCGTATCTCTTCTTCGCCAAGCGGGGGAAGCCGCTTCGGATTCGCAGCTGGGAGCTGCCCCTCCCGCCGCTTCACTTGGCTCTAGGGCAGGTCGCCTTCTCCGCGACGGACTGGATCCTGAGCTCGTTGATCTTCTTTCTCCTCCTCCCCTCGGCCCCGGGCGTGAGCTTCCTGCTGGTCCTGACCGTGTTCGTCATAGCCATGGTGGCGGGGATCGTGAGTCACGTCCCCGGCGGCGTGGGCGTGTTCGAGGCCGTGGTCCTGGCGGCTCTGACGCCCGCGCTCGATCCGGCCCAGGTCCTGGGCGCTCTGGTCGCGTTCAGAGTCGTCTACTACCTCTGCCCCTTGGTCGCCGCTGTCCTCCTCCTCGGCGGGCATGAGCTGCGTCGGCGCCGCGAGGGCTTGGGCAAAGCTGCCGCTGTGGCCGAGAGCTGGTTCCCGGGTCTCGTCCCCCACGCGGCCGCTTTTGTGGCCTACCTGGGCGGCGGCGTCCTCCTCGTGAGCGGCGCGGTCCCTGCGCTCCGCTCCCGCCTCGAGCGAGTCAACGAGGTCCTGCCCCTCTTCGTGAGCGACACCTCGCACTTCTTGAGCGTCATGACGGGCGCGCTCTTGATCCTCCTGGCCCACGGTCTGCAGCGTCGCTTGCGCGCGGCCTACGTCATGGTCTCGGGCATGCTCGTGGCCGGAGTCTTGCTCTCGCTCCTCAAGGACTTCGCCTGGGAGGAGGCGCTCGTCCTGAGCGCGCTCCTGGTGGCGCTCCTTCCCCAGGGGCGTCACTTCTATCGCCGCTCGCGCCTGACCTCCCAGTCGATCTCTTGGCCGTGGGCGCTGAACGTAGTGGTCATGCTGGGCGGTTGGCTCTGGCTGGGGACATTCGCCTACCAACACGTGGCCTACGACAACAGTCTCTGGTGGACATTCGGGGCGGACGCCCCGCGCGCCCTGCGCGCAGCGCTGGCCTGCGCGAGCGCGATCCTGATCGTGCTCACGGCGCGCATGCTGCGCCCTGCGCGTCTCAAGAGCTTGCCAACCGCTGTCGCGGACCTCGACGCCGCGGCGACGATCGTGGCGACCTCAGAGTCCTCCTCTGCCGGGCTGGCGCTCCTCGGCGACAAGTCGCTTCTCTTCGACGAGGAGCGCGAGGGGTTCGTGATGTATGCCGTCGAAGGGCGAACTTGGGTCTCTATGGGCGAGCCCGTGGCCGCGACCCAAGAGACCAAGGTCGACCTCCTGTGGCGCTTCCGCGAGGTCTGCGACGCCTACGGGGCCAACTCGGTCTTCTATCAGGTCCCCGCCGAGAACCTCCCCTACTACCTCGACCTCGGGCTCTCGCTCGTCAAGTTCGGTGAGGAGGCGCGGGTTCCCCTCGGCGAGTTCACCCTCAAGGGCAAGGCCGGGAAGCGGCAGCGGAAGGTCCGCAACGCTGCTGAGCGAGCTGGCTGGACCTTCGAGGTCTTGCCAGCCGGGAGCTCCCATGAGCACTTGGCCGAGCTGAAGGAGATCTCCGACGCCTGGCTGGCGGACAAGAAGACCAAGGAGAAGGGCTTCTCGCTCGGGTTCTTCGACGCCGACTACCTAGCGCGCTTCCCTCTGGCGCTCGTCCGTCACGAGGGGCGGATCTTGGCCTTCGCCAACGTGTGGGCCTCGGGCCAGCAGAGCGAGACCTCGGTCGACTTGATGCGCTATCGCCCCGACGGTCCCGCAGGGACAATGAACTACCTCTTCCTGGAGCTGATGCTTCACGGCAAGGAGCAGGGCTATCGCTGGTTCAACCTCGGGATGGCGCCCTTCTCAGGGCTCGAGGACCGCGCCAACGCGCCGCTCTGGGGAAAGTTCGGCAACTTCCTCTACTCCCACGGCGAGGAGTTCTACAACTTCCAAGGCTTGCGAGAGTTCAAGGAGCGCTTCAAGCCCGTCTGGGAGCCCAAGTACATCGCCTATCCCCCCAACACGCCGCTGCCCGTCGTCGTCGCGGCCCTCGCTAAGCTGACCTCCGGTGGGCTGCGAGGAGTCGTCAGCAAAGGCTGACGATTTCCAATGGAATCGACCTCTCACGACCAAAAGATCCTCGAGCCCCTTCCTAAGCGACCGACCTCTATGAAACATCGACCGCAACGTCTCTTCGCAACGCTCCTCCTGGGGAGCTGTCTCCTCTCATCGAGCGGGTGCATGGCGATCGTCGAGGCCCCGAGGTTCTTTGGTGGAACGCGTGGCTGGATCAACATCATGGCTGGGGACAAGTACTTCGTACAGCAGCGGACGAGGCAGCCCTACGCCTTGGCCTCGGGCTCGGTGGGCTTGGGCGACATTCGCCCCTTCGTGTGGCCCTTCATGATCTTCGATTTCGTCCCCTCCCTGGCCATAGATCTGCTCCTGCTTCCGATCTCGATTCCGCACTTCGTGGGCGAAGGCCTCGACGAAACGCGTCGCGGCCGCGCCGAGCAGCGGCGACTGGAGCTGCGGAGCGAAGAGGACAAGCGAGTGAGAAGCGAGTTCCAAGCGCGCCGGAGGGCTGACGCTAAGGCTAGGGACGAGCGGCGAGCGAAGCGACGTCGGCGCGAGGCTCGCCAACGTCGCCAGCACGAGCGCTCGCCACAGCGGCCGAAGAAGCAGCGCTCGCCTGCGAGGCTCGACCTCGACTCTGGATCAAGCCAGGGAAGTTGGGTCGCTCGCCACAACTCAGCGCGCGCCGCCCTCGCTGAGATCGCCCAAGCGCAGGGCCTGCACAGGAAGGCCAGCCCCTCGGGTGAGTTCTCCGCCGATCTAAACGCGCTCCTCGCGAGGGGGACTCGCAGGTATCGGCTGCCGGCTGGGTTCGAGTTCCGAGTCCAGGTCTCGGGGACGAACCCCACCCAAGACTGGATCGCGACGGCCTCCCCCAAGGATCCAGGGGAGCTCGCCGCTCGCTGGTTCGCGGTCGACAGCGCTGGCGTCGTGAAGTCCTACCGCGAGCCCTTCGGCGACCTCCCATGGGACTGCACCCTCGAGAGCCTAGAGGCTCAACGCAGCCGATAGCGCAGGATCGGGCCTAGGTTGGTCGCGATCAAGAGCTCGCCAGCGTCGCTCCAGTCGAGCGAAGTCGCCTTGTGACCGGGCGGGAGGCTCAGCCTCACGAAGCGGCGGAGCTTCTCGGGGTCGGAGCAATTGAAGACACCGACCTTCTCGCCGCGGATCTTGAAGGCCACGAAGCGCTGGCGCGGGCCGAGGCTGGGGTTGCCGTCGAGGATCGGGAGGAGGGGGGTGAGGTCAACCGACCAGGCAGCTCGTTGGGGTCCACGGCTGACCACGCCTAGGAAGCGGTTCTCAGCCGCGACCCATGCCACGCCCTTGCGGTCGAAGTTCGCTCGGTCTGCAGCGAAGGGGAGCCGGAGGATCTCGCTCGAGCCGCTGGCCGAGCTGAGCTCGATCCGATCCGAGTGGACCACAAGAAAAGCGCTCTCCGAGCGCAGATAGCGCAGCGCGAGCCAGCCCGACTGCCCTCTGAGTCGTGGCGAAGGCTCCTGGGAAGAGGAAGCCCCGGGATCCTCCACGCCCATGAAGAGCGACTTGCCAGAGTCGAGCGTGATGTGGAGCAGGCGCGCTTTGGCGAAGGCCACCCCGGTCAACCTCTGAGTTCCGGGGGGAGTCCAGAGTGAGGTCTGACCTTTCTCGAGGCGCGTGATCGCGAGGCCGCGAGGAGTTGAACGCACCAAGAGGCGACCGTCGGGCGAGAGGACGAGGACGTTCGGGACTCCGCCCAGGCGACGGGCCTGGCTCGGGAGGTGCTTGGTCTGCGCTCCCGTCGCCAGGCTCCAGATGCGAACTCCGTCGCTCCCGCTGCTGTAGACCTCAGACCCCGAGCTCATGAGCCCGGAGGCGCCGCGGACTCCCCGGTGGCCGCTGGCTTGCCAGATCGGTCTCCCCTCCGCGAGGCTAAACACCGCTACGGTGCGGTCGTTGCTCGCCGTCGCCACGAGGCCTCGGGGACCGAGGCGAAGCCCGTGAATCCAGCTCGAGTGTCTCCCGAGTAGACGCTCTCCGCCGGGGCTGCGTTGGAGCAGGGCGCCGTTTTGGTGTCCGCTTAGGACGGATCCGTCGGGGGCGATCGCGAGGGAACGCGCGCGGCTCGTCGGGAGTCGCTTTGAGGCCAGCCTCTCGGGAGGGCCCGAGCCTCCTCGGTCGAGGACGAAGAGGCCTGGCTCGTGCGTGGCTGCGTAGATTTTGTCACCGGAGGGCGTCAGGGCGAGGTCATCGACGACGTGCTTGGGCGAGAGGGCCGGGTAGCTGCGGAGCAGGTCTCCTTCCTGCGACCAGACCTTGACGCTCCGTTGGCCCGTCACGATCTCTCGGCGCGCGGGCGAGTAGCGGATCGCGCTCACGACTCCGCCTTCGTCGGGGTGCGCGTTCGGCTTCCGCCAGAGCAGACGGCGTGAAGGCACCTCGAAGAGGCAGAGGTCGCCTCCGAGCGCCGTCGCGACCGCTTGGTCCCCAACGATCGCCGCCGCCAAGCACCTGCCCTGCCCGGGGAATCCGCTCCCTCCACGCTTCGGGTGCAGGGACACGAAGGCCAGTCCGCGCTCGCCGGCGACGACGGCCCAGTCGCCGGAAGGGTGGAGCTCAACCGAGTGGAGAGGGCTCCCGGCGAAGTCAAAGCTATCCCCTGGGGCCCCAGTCTCTGGGTCCCAGAGGCGCATGACTCCGCCGAGGTCGACGCTGGCTAGGGTCTCACCGCTCGCGTCCCACGCGACGTCGGTCGCGGGGCTGAGGTGGCGCCCCACCTGGCTCCCCAGCATTCCAGTCGCGACGGCCTCCCCTCTCAAGGCGGGCCTGGAGGGGGTGTCTTCGGGGGACGAGGTCGAGCGGGGCGAGGGCGAGGGCGAGGGCGAGGAACGAGGTGCTGGCGCAGGTGTGACTGGAGTCGGTGTCTCTGGAGCTGGCGTCGTCGTGGGACCAGTCGCTGCCTCCGGCGTCGGTGCGGGCCCTAGGGAGGAGGCGAGGCCCACGCCGAGGCCAACTCCCAGCACGAGGACCGCGAGGCTGAGTCCGAGACCGAGCCCGACAGAGGAGCTGCGTCGGTTGGGCCCGGCGCACGCGCTCTCCAGCGCGCTCTGCAGCTCGTGGCCGTCGCGAGGACGCTGGCTGGGGTCGCCTGCGAGGCAGTCCTCGACCAACTTCGCGACCTCGGGGGTCACCTCGGGCCGCTCTTCACGGAGGGGGACGAAGCGCCCCGCTTCGACGTCCGCGATCGCCTCTAAGGGCGCGCCTCCGCCATAGGCCGGGCGTCCAGCCAAGGCCTCGTAGAGGATCGCTCCCCAGGCGAACACGTCGGCTTGCGTCCCCGCGCGCTTCGCGTCGCGCATTTGCTCCGGCGGCATGTAGCCGAGGGTTCCGCGGAGCGCGCCGGTTTGGCTGAGCGAGTCCCCTCCCCCTCCGTGGAGGACCTTGGCTAGGCCCAGGTCGGCGACTCGAACCTCCCCGAGCCGGTCGAAGAGGACGTTGCTGGGCTTGAGGTCTCGGTGGACGATTTCGCGCCGGTGGATCTCAGCCAGCGCCGTCGCGAGCTGGTGCCCGATATCCAGAGCCTCTTCGACCTCCAAGCGGCCCTCGCGCACGAATCGATCGCGCAGTGAGCCGCCATGGAGGAGGGGCATTACGAGGTAAGGGCCATGAGGGCCCTCTCCGGCGTCGAGGAAGCTCACACACCCCACAGCGTCCGGGAGCGCCGCCAAGAGAGCGCGCTCTCGGTCGAAGCGCGCTCGCACCTCGGGGGTCAGTCTGCGGGTCAGGACCTTGACCGCCACCTCTTCGCCTGTGGGAGCCTGGGCGCGAAACACCTCTCCAGCGGCCCCGCGTCCGAGGCTATCCAGGACGCGATAGGGGCCGAAGAAGAGTTCTGTCACGCCCCCTTCTTAGACGCTGGTGGGCCTGCGCGCGAGCGGGGTCGAGGCCTGGCGGCAACAGGGATCAATCGCCAGGCCTAGCGGAGCCAAGCGAGACCGCCTGCGGAGAGGGGTCGCTCTAAGAGTCCGTCGCCGAGCGGATTTCCCTCATCTCAGGGCTCGGTGGGGCTCCTCGGTGCCATCGTTGCTCGTGGCCCGCGAGCTCCACCTCTTGGCGGGTTGATCCGGATCGGGGTCGGCGAGAGGGCCGGAGGCAGTCGAGAGGGCCATCTCCAGGCCTCTAACTTGGCTCCCGAAGTCCACATGCCTTCTGGCTTCAGTCAGGCCCCTGACGTATCCTCTCGGCCCCTAGGGGAGAGGGCATTCTCCCCGCCCGAGAGGACCTTATGACGACCGCAGCACCCGACGCGCACACTTCGCGCGATCGCGTCACGATTCGCTTCGCCGGCGACTCGGGCGACGGAATGCAGCTGACCGGCACTCAGTTCACGACGACGTCGGCGATCATCGGCAACGACGTCAGCACCTTCCCGGACTTCCCGGCTGAGATCCGCGCGCCCGCCGGAACACTGCCTGGTGTCTCGGGCTTCCAGATCCAGTTCGGGAGCGTGAACATTCGCACGCCTGGTGATGCGCCCGACGTGCTGGTGGCCATGAACCCGGCCGCGCTCAAGGTCAACCTGGGCGACCTCCCTGAAGGCGCGACGATCCTCGTCAACGAGGACGCGTTCACGGGCCCCAACCTCAAGAAGGCTGGATACGCCGAGAACCCCCTCGAGGACGGCTCGCTGAAGGCCTACCGCCTCGTCAAGCAGCCGATCACGACGCTCACGCGCGAGGCCCTCAAGGAGGTCGAGATCGACTCGGGCTCCAAGGACCGCTGCAAGAACCTCTTCGCCCTCGGCGTCATGTATTGGCTCTACGACCGGCCCCTCGAGCCGACCCTCAAGTGGCTCGAGCAGAAGTTCGCCAAGAAGCCCGTCCTCGTCGACGCGAATCACCGGGCGCTCAAGGCTGGCTTCCACTTCGCCGACACGACCGAGGTCTTCACCAGCCACTACCAAGTGCCCGCGGCGACCCACCTCCCTGCCGGCGAATACCGCCAGGTGATGGGCAACGAGGCCCTCGCCCTGGGCCTCACCACGGCGGCAGTCAAGGCCGGGATCCCCCTCTTCTATGGGAGCTACCCGATCACGCCCGCCAGCGACGTCCTCCACCACCTGAGCCAGCACAAGCACCTCGACGTGCGGACCTTCCAGGCCGAGGACGAGATCGCAGCCGTCTGCGCCGCGATCGGCGCGGCCTTCGGCGGCGCCCTCGCGATCACCGGCACCAGCGGCCCTGGCGTCGCGCTCAAGGCTGAGGCGATCGGCCTCGCGGTCATGACCGAGCTGCCCCTCGTGATCGTGAACGTTCAGCGCGCTGGGCCCAGCACGGGAATGCCGACCAAGACCGAGCAGGCTGACCTCCTGCAAGCGATGTTCGGTCGCAACGGCGAGTCGCCTTGCGGGATCGTGGCGCCTGCCACCCCTGGCGAGTGCTTCACGATGGCGATCGAGGCTTGCCGCCTCGCGCTGACGCACATGTGCCCGGTCTTCATTCTGACCGACGGCTATCTGGCCAACGGCGCCGAGCCATGGAAGCTGCCGAATCCGGACGACATTCCCGAGATCAAGGTCGAGTTCATGACCGAGGGCAACGGCCCCGACGGCGTCCTGAACGGCTACCAGCACGACCCCGAGACCCTGGCCCGCCCTTGGGCGATCCCAGGCACTCCGGGCCTCGAGCACCGGATCGGCGGCCTCGAGAAGTGGGACGTCACGGGACACATTTCCTATGACCCGCAGAACCACCACCACATGTGCGAGCTGCGCGCCGAGAAGATCCAGCGCATGGTCGTCCCCGACGCCGAGCTGATCGGCCCCGACTCAGGCGAGCTCCTCGTCGTGAGCTGGGGTGGCACCTACGGCGCGGTCCTGACCGCGGCCGAGGAGCTGAAGGCCCAAGGCAAGGAGGTCACGATCTGTCACCTCCGCTACCTGAACCCCTTCCCGAAGAACTTCGCGGGCGCCCTCAAGCGCTTCAAGAAGGTGATCGTCCCTGAGCTCAACATGGGTCAGCTCTGCATGCTGATCCGGGCCGAGTTCATGGTCGACGCGATCAGTTATCCCAAGGTCCACGGACGACCCTTCCAGGTCGCCGAACTCGTCTCGAAGTTCACGGAGGTGCTCGGTGACTAGCGCTGTCGTTCAGCTCAAGAAGAAGGACTTCGAGTCCGATCAAGACGTCCGCTGGTGTCCCGGCTGTGGCGACTACGCGATCCTGAACGCGATCCAGCGGACGATGCCCGACCTGGGCGTCCCCAAGGAGAAGATCGCGTTCGTGAGTGGAATCGGCTGCTCAAGCCGCTTCCCCTACTACATGAACACCTACGGGTTCCACACGATCCACGGGCGCGCCCCGGCCTTCGCGACGGGTCTCAAGTGCACCAACCCTGACCTCATGGTCTGGCTGGTGACGGGCGACGGCGACGGACTGAGCATTGGAGGCAACCACCTCCTGCACGTGATCCGGCGCAACCTGGACGTGAACATTCTCTTGTTCAACAACAAGATCTACGGCCTGACCAAGGGTCAGTATTCGCCCACGTCCGAGGTCGGCAAGGTCACCAAGTCGACGCCCCTGGGCTCGCTGGACACTCCGCTCAACCCGCTCCGCTTCGCCCTTGCGAGCGGGGCGACCTTCGTGGCGCGGACCTACGACACCGACATCAAGCACATGCAGGCGATCTTCAAGGCCGCCTCGGCGCACAAGGGCGTCTCGTTCATCGAGATCCTCCAGAACTGCCCGATCTTCAACGACGGAGCCTGGACCGAGAACGTGGCCAAAAAGGTCCGCAAGGATCGAGTCCTCTTCCTCGAGGACGGCCAACCCATGGTCTATGGCTCGGGCAAGAACCAGGGCCTCAAGCTCAACGGCCTCGCCCTCGAGACCACGAGCTGGGAGGGCGACGAGGCCCCCGCCGACGTGTTCGTCCACGACTCGACGAGCGAGAGCGGCGTCCTCGCCAACCTCCTGACCGAGTTCACCGACCCCCTTCCGGTCGGGATCTTCCGCCAGGTCGAGGCTCAGCCCTACGACGAGGCGCTCATGAACCAGGTCGCCCAGGCCAAGGAGCAGTCCAAGGGCTCTGGCCTCGCGGAGCTCTACCGCTCTGGCGCCAACACCTGGACGGTCGAGTAGGGAGGGGTAGGGCTCTTTTGCTGGGGGGTCTGCGACCCCCCAGACCCCCTATCTTGGCTGCGGAGATTCATTTCCGCTCGTGTCTGCGACGCTTCTCGCGCTGAGCGGGAGGGTCTTGATCTCGTGGGGGGTTGGTTGGGAGACCTGCGACCCCCTATCTTGCTCGTGTCTGCGACGGTTCTCGCGCTTAGCGGGAGGGTGTTGATCTCGTGGGGGGTTGGTTGGTTGGGACCAGCCGATCGAGGCTTCGGCGAGTTGAACTCGCCGCTCGCTGGGCTCGACCCTTGATCTCTCGCGGCGTCGGCGGAGGACTTCTTTTGCAGACTGCGTTGGCGCCTTACGAAGTAGGACCCATGGCTCGAACTCCTGAAGATCTTGAGCTGGAGGCTGCCTATGCGCACTGCCACGAGATCGTGGCGGCGCGGGCCAAGAACTTCATTTACTCCTTCATGCTCCTCCCGCCGGCTCGGCGACGAGGGCTGGAGGCGATCTACGCTTACTGCCGCGTCGCGGACGACTTCGCCGACGACGACGGGCTGGAGACCGTCGAGCGGGCTAGCCTCCTGGCGGATCTCCGCCTGCGGCTGCATCAGGCGCTGCCGCTCAGCGGCGACGCGCGCCAGGACCCGGCTCCACCGAACCCCGAGATCGACCCGCTGATGCTCGCCCTAGCCGACACGGCGCAGCGCTTCGGGATCCAGCGCCTCGACTTGGACCTGGTGGCCATAGGCTGCGAGCAGGACCTGATCAAGGCTCGCTACGCCAACTGGGAGGAGCTGCGCGACTACTGCTACCACGTGGCCTCTGCCGTCGGCTTGGCCTGCCTTGAGGTGTTCGGATATCGCGGGCCCGAGGCCGAGGTCCGGACCCTAGGCGTCGACTTGGGCCTGGCCATGCAGCTCACGAACGTGATCCGTGACGTCCGCGAGGACGTCGAGCGGGATCGGATCTACCTCCCCGCGGACGAGCTCGAGCGCTTCGGGATTGACGAGGCCCAGCTCCGCGAGGGCCGCGTCGACGACAACTGGCGGGCCTTCGCAGCGTTCCAGGTCGCGCGCGCGCGCGATCTCTTCGAGCGGGCCGCGCCCCTCGAGCGCTATGTCCGCCGTCGCTCACGGATCTGCCCCGCCGCCTTGGCCACGATCTACAAGGCCGTCTTGAACGAGATCGAGGCCGCGGACTACGACGTCTTCTCGCGACGTGCCTCGCTGAGCGGACGCCGGAAGCTGGGACTCCTGGGTCAGGCCTTCGGGCGCACCATCGCGGGCGCGCTCACGCCCTGAGGGTCGGGCGAGCCGGCTAGCGCCGGCCCCACGAAGAGGAGGGAGGAGCGCAGTCCAGCGGGTGAGGTCAGGCCTACGGCGCGCTCGCCGCGACAGCCATGGAGGAGCCTCGCGTCCTCAGCGCGGGACCACCCGCCATGACTGACCTCGCTCTTCGACAACGTGCTCGCCTCGCTGGCCTCGAGACCGACTCCGAGGACCACGACTTCCATCGAGAGCTGCGAGCCGGCTTGATCGAGCCCAGGCGGCTCGAGCTCCTGGCCTACCTCGGTGAGCCCCGCGTGTGCGAGGCGCTCGGGCAAGAGCCGCCCCAGGGCGAGCGGGTGGCCGAGTGGATCCAAGGGCTCTCGCGTTGGGGACGGACCCCCTGCGCTCGAGCCGCGCTGGCGCTGGTCGAGGCGCGATCGCTGCCGCCTCGCCAGGCTCCCCACGCGGACTGGGTCAACGCGATCCGGAGCTGGGTGGCCTGCCCCTGCGCTGCTCACGCAAGCGGCACTGGCGTGCCGCTCCTTCAGGTCCGGGGTCGGCGAAAGATCGGCCGCGTCACCTGGCAACTGGTGGCGCCGGCTTTCGCGCGGCGCTCACGCAGCTGGGCCGCACCTGCGCGCGTGCTCCAGCGACGCGTGACGCAGGCCCTCTTGCCGTGGGCGCTCGCGGAGTCGCGGGTCTAGCGCTAGCGGGCATGGAGACCCGAGCGGACTGCCCGCGCAGAGCCTTCGAGAGGTAAGGGGATCCGGAGGCGCCCAGACCGCGCGAGAAGCGGTGGCGCGGACGGAACGAGTTGACCGCGAAGCCACTCCCTCCTGCTCAAGCGGCCGAGAGCGCGGCGCGCGGAGATCGCTAGCGCTCTCCGTAGCTCTTGGGCGGCTCGGGGTAGCCGAGCTCCCTCGCGATCACGAGGATCTCTGCGCGCTCACCTGGCTTCAGGCTCAGGTTCCGCTTGCGGCTGTCGCGCTCGTGCTTGGGGAAGGGGCGGAGGAAGGAGGAGTGAAAGGCGGCCACAGCCGCTTCCCGCTCGCCGACCTTCGCGCCCAGCTCGAGCGCCAGTTGGGCGTAGCGAAGCGAGGAGCCGAAGAGCTCGGGGCTGAGCTGCAGCGCCGCCCAGGCGGCCTTGTCGTCGCCGAGGGCGCGGTGGGCGGCGGCCTGGACCTCGTAGGCCTGGGGGAGCCAGTTCTCCCAGCCGTAGCGACGAAAGGTCAAGCGTTCGGCCTCTCGGCCCAAGCGGAGCACGATCTCGTATTCCTTGCTGTCGAGGCGAAAGCGGGCCAGTGAGATCAAGCCCCAGACCAGCGAGAGGCGCGCGTTCTGGTGCCCCGGCTTGCCTTGGGGGTGCTCGTCGAGCTCGAGGCGGAGCTCGCCGAGGACTTGCGTCCAGAGCTCGGCAGCTTGGCGGGGGCCTTCGCGAACCTGGGCGAGGCGCGCGAGGTGGTGGGTGACCTGAACCGTGTTGTTGCCGCGCTTTCGCTCAGGGAGGTCGGGCAAAGCGAGACGAGCCCAGTGGGCCGCGAGTTCGTAGTTCGCGAGGAGGTCGGCCCCCGGACGAGAGGCGAGGAACTCATAGTGCTCTGCGAGCCAGAGCGAGGACAGGGAGCGAATCCCTGGCGAGAGGTCGGAGGGCCGCGTCTCGAGGATTGCGCTCAGCTCGGCGGCCTGCTGGCTGATGACGCCGCGCGCCTGCTCCTCCACTTTCCCGCGAGAAGTGTCGAGGATCTTCGCGAGGGCCTGGGCCATGCTCCGCGGCCGCGGGCGTCGCGCGAGGAGGATCTTGAGCTGAGTGCTGTTGATATGACTGCGTATGTCAGCGAGCGATAAGTGAACGGAGTGTCGGGTCGCGAAGAGGGCGCAGTCCGTCGAGAGCTCAGGCGTCGTCCCCGGATCGAGCCCGTTGTGCTGGCTGCACACAATGTCTCGTGTGCTGGGCGTCACGACGTAGCTTGGATCGACGTAGGCCAGGGCGTCGTCGAGGCGGAGCGCTATGGCGAGGGTCTCGTGCATTTCCCTGCGGCGAGCGGGGTCCGACTCGAGGGCCTCGCTTCGATTCGCGAAGCGGTCAATGGTCTCTTGGAGCGCGAGCCTGAGGCGCGCTCCGACCCCGGGTGGGTCGAGGCGCTCGAGGGCGAAGGCCACGTCTTCGGCGTCATGTACGCGGCGGATCCTCTCGAGGCGAGCGCTCCAGCGCGGCGCGGCGGCGTCGAACCCAGCCGACCAAGCTCGGCTCGGGAGGCCTAGGGAGCGCGCCATCCCGACCTCGTCCCGGACGCGGTGAGTCGCGGCCGACCAAGCCTCGCCCTCGCGCGGGAAGTCGCCCAAGAGCTCCTCTAGGAGCTCCTCTCCTCTGGCCTCGAGGGCAGCCTGGAGTCTCCCTTCCTCGATGGAGAGCTCTGCTTGGAGGCGGCGGGCCTCGTGGAGGTCGCCAGCGCTGCGGACGAGGAGGAAGAGCGCGGCCGCGCGCTCGGCGCGCTCGGGTCCGCCGGCCTGGGCCAGGGACAGAGCTCGCTTGGCGCGCCGGTGCGTCGCGCGGAGGTCGCCCGCGCGGTAGGCCTCGACGGCTGCCAGGACCGCCCCCGGCGCCCCCGAGGTCTTGGGCGCCGGGCGTCCAGCGAGGACCTCTAGGAGGCCGTCGTAGGCGCTGTAGCGCTGCGAAGTCAGCGAGTTCTGCTCGTCAGAGACGCGGAGCTCCAAGAAGCGCTCGCGCGCGGCCTTGAGCTCCGCCGCGCTGGGGACCGGGGCCACGTCGAGGGAGTAGCCGCTGAGGTTCGCCTCCTCCCAGGCGAAGTACTCCTGACGGAGGGTCTTGGGATCCGGCGCCGTCCCCAAGGCTACGGCCACGGCGGCGCAGCTCAGGAGAAAGAGTCCCAGGGCGACATAAGGGAGCCAGGCCGGGGCCCGGCGAGGCGCCAGGTCTCCCCGAGCCAGGCTGCGGAGGTCCTCGCTGAGCTCGCTCAGGGTCGGACGCTGGGCCGGGTCCTTGGCCAGGAGGCGCGCGACGAGGGCGTCGACCCCGGGTGCTAGGGCTCCCAGGTCGACCACGCTGGAGGGGCTCGGCGCGGGATCGTGGATCACCTTGTCCAGGGTCGCGAGGAGCTGGGGAGCCGAGAAGGGCGGCTTCCCGCAGAGGGACGCGAAGAGGACCGCGCCCAGGGAGTAGACGTCGGCCTCGGGTCCCACGGCGCCGGCGGCGAGGGCCTGTTCGGGGGCCATGTAGGCGGGCGTCCCGAGGAGGGTCCCGGTCCGCGTCAGGTGCTGAGAGACCTCCGCCACGCTCCGGGACAGCCCCCAGTCAATGATCCGAGGCTCACCGCGATCGTCGAAGAGGACGTTCTCGGGCTTGAGGTCTCGGTGCAGGACGCCGCGGGCGTGGGCGTGCTGAAGGGCGCTCGCGAGCTTGAGCGCGACGCTCAGGGACTCGGCGAGGGGGAGTCCGTTGGCGCGCGTGATCTGCTCTTGGAGGGTCCCGCCTGGGAGGTGGTCCAGTACGAGGTAGGGGGGTCTCTCCTCGAGGGCTGCGGCGTGGATCCGGATCACGTGCGGGTGGTCGAGGCGGGCCGTGAGCTCCGCCTCTCGCTGGAAGCGGGCCCGGAGCTCCGCGGTCTCAGCCCCACCAGGAAGGAGGGTCTTGAGGGCGAGTCGATTGCCCTGGGGGCCGCGGACCTCCAACACGGCTCCCATTCCGCCGCGCTCCAGCTCTCGCACGACCTCGAACTCACCGAAGCGACTCGGGAGGAGCTCGCTGGCGCTGCCCTCGAGGGACAGATGGTGCCCGTAGATGAGCGCCTCGAGCTGCTCTGGCGGGACGATCCGGCGCTCGACGAGGAGGAGCGCCAAGCTGACGTCGGGGTCCGCCCCGCGACGGGTCCGAACCTCGCCCAGGCAGCCGTGGAGGAGCAAGGGGTCTACGAGGCCGGCTTCGAGGAGGCGGTGCGCGAGGGCGGTGTCGGTGGCTGCGCTCAAGTCTGGAGTGTGGACGCGCTGCGCGGGCGGAGCAAGCGGGCTACCTGGCCTTGGTCAGGATCTTGGCAGCTTGCAGGCGCTGCCCCTCGGTGATCTGCCCCGACGCTGCTTGCAGTCGGAAGTTCTCCAAGAACGACCTCTCGAAGCGAAACAGGCTGCCCTCGATGGCCTCCAGAGCCTCCAGCAGAGCCTCGTCAGAGTCTGGGACCTGACTTAGGAGTTCCTGCTGCGCAGTCTCCTTTGCCTCCAGCCTTCGCTTCCGTTCGGCCTGCTCCCACTTTCGCCACTTCGCCGCGTAGCTCTTGCAGACACTGTTGACCGCAGCCTTGTGAGCTCGACCCAAGGTCCCAGCCTCGGCGCTCGTCGCCTGCCCTCCTGCGGAGCGAATCGCGATCAGGAGCTCGAAGCTCTCGCTGCCGACGATCTGGATCCCCTCTCCTTCGAACTCGAAGGTCGGCAGTCCGGCGAGGGGAGCAAAGGCCTCACGGAGGAACTCGACTCCCTTCTCGTCGCAGATTTCGTCAGCGCTGTAGGACCCCTCCCACTCGGTGGACGCAAGGGGCTCGATTAAGGCCCCCCTGGCGGACCGGTGTAGAGACCCCAAGGGACCGCGAATCGTCCGCAGGGGCTCGCCTGTAGCGGTAGCGGTGAAGGACTCGACCGTCGCGCAGTGGATCGTCTGCCAGACGACTGAGCTGGTGAGGAACCCGGCCACAGTGTCAGGTCGGGACGATAGGCCGTGAATCGTACCGGACGTGTCGAGGAGCAAGAACGGGCGGTCGAGTTCCGTCCCTCCTAGGATCGCGAGTCCGCCCTTCTCGGTCAGGAGGGCATCGTCCGCCAAGCTGCGAAAGCAGAGCTCCATAACGGGGTGATGGAGATCGGTAGGCTCCAAGCGTCCGTCCACCAGGAGGAACCACTCACGAAGCCGAGGCGGGAAGGGGAAGCCGAGCCCTTCCTCCAGCTTCTCGATGGCAGCGATGGTCTTCCTCACTCTCGCCTTCTTGAGCGAGAGGGGTTTGCGATACCAGGCGGAGGTGAACCTCGCCAGCATGTCCCAAGGGGAGCTTGAGTCGCCTTGATCAAGGGCCTCTGAGAGCTGTTGGCTAAGCCGAAACAAGTCCTGCATGGGAGTCCTGACTGGGGAGGTTGCCCTCCCAAGGTTCATGGCAGCGGCCTCAAGTTCTCCTGAGACACGCCACGTGAGCAAGCGGGCTAGCCCTCCTCGAGGAGCCGACGGAGCTCGAACAGGCGCTTCCAGAGCCGCGCTCCAGACTCGGCGCGCCGCTTGACCGCGCTGTCCCAGTAGGCCAGGAGGCGAGCCCGGTCCTTGGGCTCGTCCTTTTGAACGACCCCTAGGAGGTAGCCCGGGAGGAGGCTGAGGGGGTCGCTGCCCTGGGCGAGGAACACGCTCTGGAGCCCGAGGGAGGTCGCGACGCCGACGGCCTCGGCGGTGCTCATGACCGAGCTCGGGCGCTCGACGGCCCAACCCTCGACCGAGGTCCCGGCGCGCAGGTCGCGGAAGGCCGTCACGAGGGCTTCTAGGAGGGCCTCGTCGAGGGTCAGGGGTTGACCGACCCGCTCCAGGGCCTGCGTCGTCTGGTGACGAACTAGAGCCGTCTCGGCCGCCAGGTCGGCGATCGGCTCAACGACCTCGAAGTTGAAGCGCCGCTTGAGAGCGGAGGACATCTCGGAGACCCCGCGGTCGCGGAGGTTGGCGGTCGCGATCACGTTGAACCCCGGGCGGGCGGGCTCGTCGTGCGCCCCGTCGCTCCCTTCGAGCTCAGGGATCGCGAGCCGGCGCTCCGAGAGGATCGAGATCAAGGCGTCTTGGACCTCAGGCAGGCAGCGGGTGATCTCCTCGACCCGCGCGATCGCGCCCCGGCGCATGGCCCGCAGAACGGGCGCCGGGACGAGGGCCTCTGGGTGGGGGCCCTTGGCGATCAGGAGCGAGTAGTTCCAGCCGTAGCGGAGCTGCTCCTCGCTGGTTCCGGCCGTGCCCTGGACGGTCAAGCGACTCGTGCCCGAGATCGCCGCAGCCAGGAGCTCGCTCAAGAGGGACTTGGCCGTGCCGGGCTCGCCGACCAAGAGCAGCCCGCGTTCGCCGGCCAGGGTCACCACCGAGCGCTCGATCTGTGCCCGCGAACCGACGAACTTGGGCGCGATCTCCAGGCGGCGCGGGGGCTCGGCCGGCGCACCTTTGGCGAGGCTGAGGGGCTCTCCGCTCCCGACCACGAAGGTCACGACGGCCCGCGGCGTCAGGGCCCAACCGGGCGGGCGGGGGCCCGTGTCCCAGGCGGCGAGGAACTTCAGCTCTGCGGCGTAGCGGACCTCGGCCGGCTCACGCTGAACGTCCTCGAGAGACTCTGGCGTCTTCTTGGAAGAGGCCTTCTTGGGGGAGGCCTTCTTGGGGGAGGCCTTCTTGGAAGAGGCCTCCTTGGAAGAGGCCTTCTTGGGGGGCGTCACTTGACCTCCTCGTAGCGGGGTGGATCGTCGCCCTGGGCTCGCTCCCAGGCGAGGGCGAAGAGCTCGTGGAGCGGGCGGGGCGGGAGCAAGGTCTCTAAGGGTCGCTCCCAGCGCCCCTCGGCGTCGAGGCGAGCCTCGTAGTGGCTCAGCTTCCAGGTCTCTAGGGGGAGGTCCGGCGAGGCGAAGTTCTCCCAGCCGCCAGGGAGGAAGGCTCCTCGACCCGCGCGGGAGCGCTTGGCCAAGATCACCAACTCCTTGCTCGCCAGCTCGGCGGTCGCTCGCTTGAGGACGGCCGCGCTCCAGCCGTTGAAGCGGCGCAGGTTGCGATCCGAGGGAGCGGCCAAGGTCAGGAGCTGGAGGTAGAGGGTCGCCCCCTCTTCGCTCAGGTCATGGGCGGCTTGAGCGGCGCTGACCAGCTCGGGGACAGAGGCGCGGGGATCGGCCTCGTAGCTCCCCCTCGCCACAGGACTCGCGGCCAAGCGCTCCACGAGGGCGCTGGCGCCGGGGCTCCCGAGGCGCTCGACGAGGCGCACTCCGCAGAGCGGGCGCCGGTGGCGCGGCTCGAGGCTGTCGAGCTTGCGCAGGAGCGGGTGCTCGCCTCCCGCCGCCCGAAAGGCCGCGACGCGGAAGG